>Ga0316620_10001301_pt1 | contig 10680 bp, 14 predicted proteins | sample OWC_Aug_M1_C1_D5_FD_207651 | JGI IMG/M metagenome (GOLD analysis project Ga0316620, IMG submission 207651) | Wetland soil microbial communities from Old Woman Creek delta, Ohio, United States - OWC_Aug_M1_C1_D5_B | ecosystem: Environmental > Terrestrial > Soil > Wetlands | place: USA: Ohio...
AGTTTTCCGCGACAATCGTGCATGGCCCGGGTGGTGAAACTGGTAGACACAGGGGACTTAAAATCCCCAGGCCGAAAGGCCATGTGGGTTCGACTCCCGCCCCGGGCACCAGAGATTCAACGAGTTGCATCGGCGCTGTCGATCGGCCGCTGCGCCTCCGCGAAGCTCGGGGGCGGCTCGGGACAGTGAACTACGGCGAGACTTGGTAAGTGGCAGTTGCGCGTGGTCTGGGGCCGAGGCAAAACCTGGACTTGGTAAATTGCACGCCGTATATTGTTAGTCGTAGTTCACGTACCACGTCCTGTGGATTGGTGTGCACACAGCTAAACGCTGAGTGACCCGCTGGGTCGCAAGACCCAGTCACCCAACACGAAGCAGACGAGAGCGGGCCAGCTCGCTGGCCTTTTCGCGCGCCGCATGGCGCGCTCGTCTGATCGTGTTGAGGTGCATGTGGCAACCACTGAAGCTCGACCAACTCGCGACGGTAAGACCAAGCATCGCGTTCGGGTGAGGCTTAAAGGCTTCCCCGAGATCTCCAAGACCTACGAAACCGAGGCCGAGGCGCGCCAATTCGCCGACGGAATCGAGTTCGCGATCCGCAACGGTCTGTACAAACCACCTTCGCAGGCCATCACCCGCACCGTCTCTGAGCTCTTCGAGCGCTACCGCGAGACGGTCCTTCCGCGAAAGCCCGCAAGCGAACGCAAGCAGCGCGCGCAGCTCGCACTCGTCGAAAGGATGCTCGGAGACATTCCCCTTGCCGAAGTCACCGCAGCGCGGATCGCGTCGTTGCGCGCGGAGCTCCTCGCCGGAGAGACGCAGTATGGAACGCCACGCTCGGGCTCGACCGCTAACCGGTACCTGGCGCTTCTATCGCACGTCCTGTCCTTCGCGGAGCGGGAGCTCGGTTGGATCGAGACCAACCCCATGCGTCGCGTCCGAAAACTCAAGGAGCCGCGGGGCCGCGTGCGAAGGCTCACGAAGCCTGAGGTGAAAGATCTCCTCGCGGCCTGCAGGGCTTCGCGAAATCCGAACCTCCACCTCGCCGTCCTTTTGGCCGTGAGTACGGGGATGCGTCGTGGCGAAATTCTGGGGTTGCGTCGGGAGCACGTGGATCGCGAGCGCAAACGCGTCGTCCTCGAGCGCACGAAGAACGGCGACCGGCGCGCCGTGCCGCTCTCCGGGCCCGCGTTCGATGCGCTGAAGGAAAAACTCTCCACGCCCGGGCAACCGCAGGACTTGATCTTCCCCGGCCGCGTGCCAGACAAGCCCGTCGACATCCACACGGCCTGGACGCGGGTGGTGAAGACGGTCGGACTCAAGGACTTTCGCTTCCACGACCTGCGCCACGCCGCCGCCTCGTTCCTTCTCGAGGCGAGCGCCTCGCTACCGCAACTGTCCGAGATCCTCGGTCACAAGTCGGTGCAAATGATCAAAAGGTACGGACATCTCTCGGAGTCGGCGAGCGCCCAGGTGGCCCCTTCTTGCGGGCCGTGCCGAGAATCGCGCGGGCCTATAGCGGCGCCCGCGCAGGTGCCGACGTACCAGATGCCATTGCACGGCTTGATCATTGGCCCCCTGCTATCGCGTCGTGCAGGTCGCGGTACCGTACCCGCCCACGCACGTCGTCGTATATGTCGGTGGGTTGAGCGCGTTCCCCGCGTCCTTCAGGGACTTCGCCAAGGCGTTCCACGAGGCAGCCTCTGCTTGTTGGTGCTGGCGGTCATGTTCCATGATGCACTGGGCGTACTCGGGCTGTCCGTACTGCAGCCCAAGGGCAACGCAGGCCGGCCCGTACTCGTGAATTAACGCCTCCGCACGTTGCTCCGGAGTCATCGGTGTTGCACACGCGGCGAGCGCCAGCGCAGTAATGGCGATAGTTCGTTTCATGGTTTTCCTTAAGAGACAAGATCGTCGGCAGTGGGTCTGCCCGCGTTTACCGCGGTCGGCACGGCACGTGCGACCCAGCGGCCTATCCCGAGATGGCGGCCGCTAGTTCCTTCGCGAACAGTGTCCCCCGCGCCGTCATCCTCACCAGCTTTCGCCGGCGGTAGTGCGGGTCCTCGTACGCTTCCACCAGCCCCAGCCCCGGCTCCGAGGGGGACATTCCAATCCCCAGCTTCGCCACGTTGCGGCTCACCGAGGACTGCGAGAGGCCGGTGCGTTTCTCTAGGTCCTGCATCGGCAACTCCCGCGCCATCGCGAGGTGCAGGAAGGTCGAGACCGTCTGACACTGCAGATCGACCCGCCCGGTCTTCTTGTGGAAGAAATCCAACGCGTGAACTACCGTGTTGATTGCGTTTAACGAGACCATATTGCCTTTAGGGGTGGACTTCTGCGTCCGACGCGACTGCTTGAGTCGAACGCGATGGGAACTTCAATGGAACGAGCGGGCATCGCTGCGCTCACAGCGGCTATAACGGGCACCCGGTCGAGCTGAGGTCTGGCCGCCGAGCATTAGTCGAGATACCACCTTTCATTCTTCTCAAACTTATAAGCCGGACGGCCGAACGGCGGAGTTTCAACGTAGAACAGGTTGTGATAGTCGGGTAACGCATCATAGTGGAAGGCAGAAAAGCCGAGGGTGTACTTCGCGCGTGGCACGTGGTCGAGAAACTCTGGCACGAGTTCATCGAGCTTCGCAGGGTATCGCTGATGTTCGTGTTTGAAGGCCTTGATAGAAGTAATGAGCATCTCGAAACGACGCTCGGCTATTAGATTGTTGGCCCAGTTCAACCCGAAGACCAGCAACGCTGCTGCGAGAAAGATGGCGACGCGCGCGAGGTGGCGAAGGCTTTGTTCCGAATGCTTGGCAATCGCGGCGGGTGACGGAGACCCCAAAAGCATCCCGAGTCCAACAATCGCGGCAAGCCAGCCTTCATTCAGGTAGAAGGCGTCAACGGTGACTAGAGCTACCGCCCAGACGGACGCCCTCCTTAGGCTGATCCGCTTTGCTTCGGGTCGTGCCGGAACCGTCGGCCCTGCGCCTAGCGTCATCTTCCGCGGCGTGCTTCGGTGCGTCGAGCACCAGCCATCGCAATGCGCGTCTGCTCCAAGAATCTCATTGCGCGACAACGCGTACGCGCTGCTGCCAACCACGATTGGCGATGCATGCTGACGCGTAGTTCTCCCGCCGGATCTGGCGCGTTCCACGCTCGTAGCCAGCCAAGAACCCCGTTGGCTGGAAACCTTCTGGCACTGACGGTTGCTGCTGATAAGAGCCGTATACAGGACCGTTGGGGGTATCCAACGTAATGGTTCCATTTTGAGGCTGGGGCGGCGGCGCAGGCTCCGGAATCAGTTGATTCGCGAGCGCCTCACACTCCGTAGAGTCGAGCGTGAAGCGGGATTGCCACATGCTTGGATCAATCCTTGGGTTGACCCAGTAGGTTTCCTTGCGAGGTCCCGTAGCGCAGCCAACGAGGCCAGCTATTGCGATAAGCATGACCACTCGTTTAACGCCGGTTCGCGCAGCCATCTTGCTATCCAGTGTGTTCGGCATCGCGTACCCCCATTCCCCTGTATGATTTTTCAATTCCCCTGCTGTCAGCGACATGACAGCACACTCTTGGGCTTCTCCCGTGCTCGACATTACGCGGCCTCTCGCGCGAGTAACAGGGAAAAATTGTGAGACACGCGACGAAAGTCCTGCCGGGCAAGCGAGATCAATCGAGCGCGATGATCGGCTGGACACTCGGATACGGATTGTTCGAAACGCACCAGCGTTACGACCGTGCCGAGTACGTCCTCGCGAAACGAAAGCCGATCAGGTGCTGCACGCACCGCCAGGCGCTCGACGCCTTCGAAGTCTCCCGATTCGAAGCCCCTCAGTTTCGAGAAGCCGGGAAGCGAAGGGCGAGGTAGCTATGGAAGCGCGGCGACTCGCGGCGGCGCGAGCCTGCAGCCAGCGACTCAGGCGTTACCACCTGTACGGCAGGTTTCGGCCAAAAGCGGTCATTCGCAGAAAGTCGAAGCCAATTGGCACTTAAAAATGGGGCTCAACGGGATCAAACCTTGCGGCCTCGCTTACCTGCGGCTTCTGGGTGAAGATAAGAAATATCGCGAATCCAAGCCAAGAAAAGAGAAATGCAATTATGAACCAGCCGAACTTGGCTCCCCCGTGAGTACGGCTTGTAAACAGCACCAAGAGCGGGCATATGATCCAGCCGCAAGCGATGGGCGCGAGGATCATTAAAGCGAGCGCCGCAAGTAGAGGTATATCAAAAACGTATATGTGTGAAAGGTATGAAAGGAACGAGCTCATCATCGGCATGCTGGTCGGGAAACGCCAAGCAATCCTAGCGTAATTTCAGTCTATGCCTGAATGACCGCTTTGGGTCGTAAGCGGCCCTCCGCCGGACCCTTCCACGTCGCGCCCGCCCACAACCAGTCCGGCGTGCCGCAGGCACCCGCTGCCGCGAACCCCGTCTCGAGGTGCTGGGGACCGGATCCCCATCTTCCAGAACCCGGCACGACGCGCCGCAGGTACCGAGACCTACTACAGAATCACCCCGCGCCGAGGGTCCCGGCTTCTGAGGTGCGAGGCGCCAAGGGGCGAGGTTTCAGGTGTCGGGGCTCGAGGTAGGCGAGGGAGGTGAGTGCGACAGATGCGAGTCGTTCTGCAACCCTTCAACGCCTGGGCACCTGGTCAAAGCGAATCTGCATCAGCAGCTCTCCGGGTGGAGCACCTTTTATAGCAACCTCAGGCGGAAGATCGCAGGCATTCTTCCGGTCCCAAAGCGACTTCGCAACCGGACTCCTTACCGCCTCATAGATACTCCACAGCGTTGTCTCGTCCATCGGGGCGGTCTTTGAGACCATCAAGGTCTTGATTCCCTCAGCAAGGATGGTCGCCGATTGTTCGAAGGTAATGTCTCGATATTCCGGCAAGTCGCAGTGATGCGCCGCGAACAACCAGTCGTGCACTATGTAGGCGGGCGCATAACCCCACGGCGAATATCCGGGGACGCCCCAGAAGAGCCGAGGAACGGATCCTCCGTCTGTGTACATCCGCTGAGGCGCGATTATTCGGTTACTGGAAGTGGTGAAGCGAATAGGATCAGACTCAGGTATGTACATGAAGCGGTCGGGTTTGATCCATCGAACGTCGACGCCCCCTTCAAACTTCCCCGAGCCGGTGTGCTCATAGGTCCATTGTGCGCATGAGGCGCACAGAAGGAGCGGCACCAGTGTGAATACAATCCTGCGCAAGGAGATGGAAATCATGGGCATCTCCTGGTACTTTGCACCCCCGGCATTTGAATTATCTCGAGGAAGAACTGCCGGGCTACAGGCTCGCGTTCAAATTCAAGCTGGGTCGCGGTCTTCCCATGTCTTGCGAAGAAGGCGCGCCGACTCAGGTGTGAGCTCCCGCATTGCCTGAAGTTGCATTGCACTGACTTTGCCATCATTAACCGCGAGGCGATCATTTACCTTGCTCTTGAAGCGAAGGTCTGATGCAAGATTCGAGCTCTCAATTTCCCTAATAGGTTGTACGGATCCGGCGCGCGGCAGCACATGATATTTGCTCGGGTATAGATTGCGCCCCTTTAGTCTTCTTCTTGCCGTTTCGTATGTGACGCGTTCTCCAACAATGAGTCGCCCTACCAATACAAGGTGGCCTTTGCGAATCGTAGCGACCCACAACGTGTCGTCGGGTTCCACCTTCCAGAGGTTTCCTCCGGCATTGTGATCAAAGCCATGTCCAAGTTCCTTTTCTTCCGCGAGTTCTGCATCGACAACTCGAGCCTTCCAATACATGAAGAAATGTCTCATCGTGACTCCCTTACTCGTCGCTCTACCGCCACAAGCGCAACGGGCTCGCGGGCAGCAGAGCTGTCTATAGGCCCGTGTTCACGCCCCGCTTCGCCGGCGTCTTCCTAGAACTGTGGCCGCCAGAACCCTGGTTGAGGTTGGTTCTTCGGGACGAGAGCTTTGGCAAGGCGCCGCGGATTGCCAAGAGAATACGCAAAACATTCTTCATCCTCATCCCATTGGCAGTCGACTATTTGCACGGTTCCCACAATAGCCCCTGTGGGAAGTTCGCCCGGAAGTTTTCCGAGTCTGTCCCAATCCTCTGGCGAATCGGCCGGAGTCAGGCTTGCATAAAGATACACGCGCTCGCGAATCTTGGTTGAGCGAGACCGATATTCGGCAGTCTTCTCACCGCGAAGGATGAGTTCTACCCAGGGTTGGCGAATGCTGATGGCCCGCTGAATCGAGTCCATGTTCGTAGAGAGTGCGGCCTAACGCTCGTGTTTACGCGGCGCGAAACGGCGAGCGTTGCGGGCCATTTCACGTCGCCCACAACGGATAGTTGGACAGCTCATGTTTCTTCGAAGTAATCGGAGTCGACTCGCTTGGTGTGATAGGTGGCAGTGGTCGTGACGCCGACATCAAAGTCGATCATCAGATTGGTGAGGCGCCGCCCATCAATTAGAACCACTTTCGGGTCGATGTTCTCAACGTAGGCAGTGGCGTCCGAAGAGAACGAACCAGTAGTGATAAACACCCCCTTCTTCGCTCTCTTGCCATGCAACGCACCAACGAACTTCTGAATCTCTGGACGACCAACAGTACTGTCCCATCTCTTCGCCTGGATGTACACGATATCCAGCCCGAGACGGTCTTCGCTGATCACACCATCGACACCTTCGTCCCCAGAACGGCCAATTGCTTGGCCGGCATCCCGACGAGAACCTCCGTAGCCCATTTGAAGGAGCAGTTCTACGACCAGTCTCTCGAAGAAACGAGGGGACCCGGATTTCACCCTACCAAGGAGCTCAGAAGCCAAACTTGCGCGCATCCGTGCATGCGCGCTCTCCATCGCCTCTTCCGGCGTATCCGCTTCGGCCTGCGCCGCGACCGGCTCAGTAGGCTTCGTTTCCTCCTCATCCGCCTTTCGAGCACGAAATTCCAAGAACTCCGGATACTGTTCCAGGAACCGGATATCAATGCGCGAAGGCGACTTTTTTAGTACGTCCCTTCCTCGGTCGGTGATTTGATGCACTCCACGTCGCGGCGCGCTCAGTAAGCCCGCCTGCTGAAGGTAGTGGGTGGCCCAGGCACAGCGGTTCGCAAACCGGGACTGTCTCCCACTAGGAAGAAGCTGGTTCTTCTCCTCTTCGGAGAGGCCAAACTCTTTCGCAAGAGTTTCGCGAGCATCGGCGCTCGTACGTTCCTTCCCATCAGCCGCATTGCGAAGCAGTGGCAGCATGATTGTCTGGAAGTCAGGGACTGGCACGACAATCTCCTTGGGCCATCTGACGTTTGAGGTATCCGGCCGCCAGAGGCCGAAGACCGGAGGACACCTGCAAGTGCAGCTTGCAGGTAGTTTGAGTGATCGAAGGGTTAAGTATTGATGTCATTGACGCACAACCCACGTTTGTCTCGAAACTCTACAAGCCAAGCATCCTTGAATGGAGCGAGTTCCTGTTCGCTGACCGTGGCGTGAAATGAATCGTATTTCTTGGGCCGCACCCCACCGTGTATTTCAAGGTACTTGCGATGGTGTTTGATCAATAGGTCTTGAAGCGCCCTCAAGGATAGAACGTAGAACCGGTCGACGCCATATCGCGAGAGCGCGACCATGACACTGACAATCTCCTTGGAGAGAGTCACGCGGCGACCAACAATCTGTTTCTTCCCGTCGAGACGGACGTCGACGAAGCGGCGAATGTCAAACTGCCACGACGTGCCGTTGACCGTCTTGACTTGCACGAGCACTGAGCGGAATTTCGAATCCGTAGCAACGATGTCGTAATCAGGGACGCTGCCCGCGAAGGTTGCCGCGATAAGACCTAGGCGGCCGAGTTCGGCGGCAACGAGATACTCGCCGATCTGTTTTGTCAGTTGGTTGGACCTGCCAGTTGCCACGTGAAAAGGCGCCTAAGGCACTTTTGTCTGACCAGCACGCACGGTCGGATGACTGGAAGCGATGCGATGATCAGGCTATATCACCAACGAGTCAGGTCGCTGTTTCCCACAGGACTTTCCTAATACGCCGGAGTTTTCCCGCCTGCTCTCTCTGAACTTTCCTTAGTACCTTGGTCAGATCGGCATCGCGGTGAAAATGTCCGGATACGGAATTCCCCGGTGGCATCGCAACCCTGAGCAGCAACGACTCGATGTCCTTCAAATAGCGTGTGCGGTCCACTCGGAAGATAGCGAATCGATCCCACTTCCCTCGGTGCCTATTTCTCGTGTGACCGATGAGGCGCCAATACAGGTTATTGGCGAGTCCGATGTAATAAAGCTTGTGGCGTTTGAAGAGTATGTAGAGCCCGGAGTATCCACGCATGATCTTTTGAAGACCCTCCCGAAAGGATGGCTCCGCCAATAGCTCAATGGGCAGTGGCTTTGACGCGCCCTTAACCAGGGCGCCTTTGTTCGAATTCCTCTTTGAGTTCTTCTTATGAGTGCGCGTTCGTAGCGCGTTTGCCTTCATCGTCAAAGCCCCCCTTTCGATTCAGCTAGTATCTCCTGCACTCGTCCCGATTAGCCTATAGCGCTGGTGCAACTCCTTCGGTCCTAGTGTGGCAATAGCCCACGCAAGCTAAGGTCCGCTGTGGGTCGGCCGTCGATTCAACCTGTCGTTGCAACATCTGGTCTTCTCCACGCGCGAAGGGTGGCGACGCTAGTCGTAGCGCATCAAGTGGGGCAAAGGATCAGGCGGCATATTACGCGCTGAGTGTGCTTGGGAGGCCTAGGAGAGGGTGAGAACAAGTAATCGTGAGTGAAAGCGCCGACTCGTCTCTTCGGCGGGGGCGATATCGAACCCCCTCATCTTGGAAGTTTCGGCCCGAGTCCCATAGAGCGCGGGCAATGGCCGCTTCGGCACGATGGCGAAGTCGCGTTTCCCATGGGGCGGGAGCAACGAAGAATCGGTAGACGCCAACGAGGTCTGAAATAGCCGCTGTAAGCGATGGATAGCGCGCCAGCCACTCACCTACCGTTGGGCGCGAGCGCGGATCGTACTGCCCCGACCAAAGTTCGATCTTCTTTCCTTGGCGAAATGCGGTCGGGTCGTACACGTGGTACGTGCCAGCGAGATGCTCCTTAAGATGCTCGCGATGACGTTGGGCAAAAGAGCGGCTTGTTTCACCGACGTAGTAGACCAGCTCGCCGTCACTAACGGCGACAGTCCAAAGATAGAGCCCGCCCACGCGTCCTTCGGGTGCGTCGAAGATGCTGGGGACACCGTCACGTTCTATCCACCCGAAAGGCCCGACGAACTGAGCGTGGAGGCTAGTGAGCGCGGGGGTGTCCATGTGGCAAAAAAGGTTGCGGCTAATTGGCCGCACGCAGCCACTGAAGCGTGCCGTCGGCGGTCCAGATAATACGTGAGCTACGCGGCCGTTTACTCTGGTAACACATCCCAACGCCCCTCATACTCATAAGCAGTTGCCCAATTCATGCCTCCGAGATCGTCGCGGTACCTGCCACCCGACTTCATCCGTTTCTCGTACTGTGTTCGTCTACGCATGAGTTCATCGGACGAGAGCACGAAGTAGCGCGGCTGTTCAAGGTTCGGCGGCAAGTACACGAGAATGAAGAAATGGTGCGGGGTGGCGGGCCTGCGCTGGATGATCCAAAAGCTCTTGTGCGACTGGCCCTTCACGTCGACTGTAAACAGGGCACCACGTGGGCTCTGGACATGTAGATCGGCTACGGCGGCGTTGCCAAATGTCAGTGAGACGAGATAATTCCGCCTCGTCAGTTCGGCGGCGGCATAGAACTGAGTTGCCCACTGAGTCTTGTACTTTGCGGCCTGCTGAAACGAAGGCATGCGGAATTGGTGTTTCGGCCTTCTAGCCTGTATTAGTCGCCGCTTCTGGTCGGTTTGCAAACCTCACAGCTTATTGCCGCGGGCGAGCCCTTCGATCCGATCAGAACGCTACGCCTCGGATTTATTTCAAGCAATGCTGCCATCACAAGGGCGCGGGAGCCCACCGTGACTACCCACGGATGACCGCATGAGGTCGAAAGCAGTGCTTCGTTATCTATCGCGACGGGTCAGCGGCAGTGGTTCTGCTTGGTCAAACGCCTCTTCAGTTTAAGTCTTGGCGTTTTGACTCGAGTAACGAGCCACCGCGGCCCCGCGCTCAGAACGCACGGGTCTGGTCCGGATCCTGGACTGCCGAGGCCTGCCAAGGCACGTCGGTGCGATCGATGCTGCGGGTCGCGAGCTGCCCGTAGGAAGTGTCTGCCGGATGGCCGTCGGCAGGCTTGGGATGTCCCAAGTAGGCCCCGAGGAGAACCGCGCCGGCAAGCGCTGCGCGGAGGAGGTGTTTGGCGCTCATGGTGGGCTCCCTCGGTAAGGGGTTGCAGGCGCGGGCTTAGTTGCGGCCGAGCCAGGTGTAGTTGGAGGCGAAGATGAAGTCCTCGGGCACGCCTTGTTGCGTCGCGTGCTGGGACTGGACCGGCTGGGCGGCGATCGGCTGGAAGGCCTGGGCGGCGCTCATCGTGGCCGGGATCACCCCGGAGCCGATGCCGAGAACCAGGGCGGTGATGGCGGCTTGCAGGATCAGTTTGGTGTTCATGGCGTCCTCCGTCTCTTGATGGTTCACAGAGTAGAGATCGGACGCCGGGAACTCAGCGGAGCATGGCGCAGGGAAAAAGTGACGGATTCACATTCCGGCCACTTGGGCCGTCGTTTGTCGCAGGCACCTGGAGCCGTTT
>Ga0316620_10001302_pt1 | contig 10680 bp, 11 predicted proteins | sample OWC_Aug_M1_C1_D5_FD_207651 | JGI IMG/M metagenome (GOLD analysis project Ga0316620, IMG submission 207651) | Wetland soil microbial communities from Old Woman Creek delta, Ohio, United States - OWC_Aug_M1_C1_D5_B | ecosystem: Environmental > Terrestrial > Soil > Wetlands | place: USA: Ohio...
CCATCCGCGACAGGGTGGTCTTGCCCGAGCCGTCAATGCCCTCGAAAACGATGAAGCGCCCTCTCTCTTTCATGCGCCGAAGCTCGTGCCCAGGGCCCGGGCCGAACGCACCAGGTCCGAATCGGGGTCGACCCGCCGCGGCGCGGCCAACGCCTCGGCAATCGGCGTGAGCTCGATGCGCTGACCGCGCAAGCCGACCAAGGTGGCGAATTTCCCCGCCGCCGCCGCCTGCACCGCGTGGAAGCCGAAACGGCTGGCCAGGATGCGGTCAAAAGGGGAGGGACTGCCGCCGCGCTGCACGTGGCCGAGGATGGTGAAGCGCGTCTCCATGCCGGTGCGGTCTTCGATCTCGGTTCCCAGCCGCTGCGAGACGCCGCCCAGGCGCAGCGGCTCGTCCTCGCTCTCCACCCGCCGGGCGACCACCACATCGCCGCCTTCGGGTTTGGCCCCCTCGGCCACCACCACCAAGGAAAAACGCTTGCCCCGGGCGATGCGGTCGGAGATTTTTTCCACCACCTTGGCGATGGCGTAGGGGATCTCGGGGATGAGGATGACGTCTCCGCCTCCGGCCAAACCCGCGCCCAGGGCGATCCAGCCGGCGTTGCGGCCCATGACTTCCAGGATCATCACCCGGTGGTGGGACTCGGCCGTGGAGTGGAGCTTGTCCACCGCGGCCGTGGCCACCTGCAAGGCCGTGTCGAAGCCGAAGGTGACGTCGGTGCCGCCCAGGTCGTTGTCGATGGTTTTGGGGATACCCACGACCGGCAAATCGTATTTTTCGCGCAGTTTCAGGGCGATGTGCTGCGAGCCGTCGCCGCCGGCAACAATCAGGGCGTCGATGCCGTTTTTCTCGATCGTGCGCCGGACCTGCGGGGAGACGTCGCCGAATTTTTTCGGGCCCGGCCCGGCCGCCAGCGGAAAATGGAAGGGATTGTCGCGGTTGGACGTGCCCAGGATCGTCCCGCCCCGCGGCAGGATGCCGGACACGTCATCCAGGGAGAGCCTCTTCACCCGGTCGTGAATCAACCCGGCGTAGCCGTCGAGCACGCCGAGTACCTCCAGGCCGTATTCGCGTTCGGCGGTATGGACCACGGCGCGGATCACGGCATTAAGCCCCGGGCAGTCACCGCCGCCCGTCAATATGGCCAGACGTTTCAATTTGTTCATTGCAGTTCCTTCTGTAGGCGCGTTTCCAACGCGTCCAAGCAAGCGTCCAGCCGTTGGGCCAGCAAGCCCCCGCTTTGCTTGTTTTGCGCTGCGCCGAGTTCCCCGGGAGCGGTCAGCGGTTCGCCGAAGGCGAAGCGGATGCGGCTGAAGGGGAGCGGCAGGCGGAAGCGGTCCCAACTGCGGCGGAATACTTTCGCGCGCGAGGCCGCCCAAGAGATCGGCACCACGGCGGCGCCGCTCTTCGCCGCCAGCTGCAAAGCTCCGGGCTTGATGTGCCGGGCCGGTCCCTTGGGGCCGTCGGCGGTGATGAGAATTTGCCGTCCCTTTTGCCGGGCCAGGTGGATCAGCTCGATGAGGGCCCGGCCTCCGCCCCGGGAAGAAGAACCGCGCACCGGATGCAAGCCGAATTCGCTGGCGATCTGGGCGATCAGTTCGCCGTCAACGGAGAGTGAAATCAGCGGGTTGGCGCCGCTGAAGCGGAAATGATAGAGGATATAAAAAATATGGCAGTGCCAGAAGACGTATATCAGCGATTCGCCGCGCTCGCGACGCGCGGCCACGGGCTCTTCGCCGCTGACCGAGACGCGACAGGTTCGCAGGATCGCCGTGATCAGGAAGCGGGCCGTCTTGCGCAGCAGGAAGCGGCTAGCGCTTCGCGCCCAAGCCATGCTGCCTCATCTTTGTCGCCAGGGTACGGGGGCTGATTTGCAGCCGGGCGGCGGCTCGGCGTGGCTGGCCGTCGCATTCGGCCAGCGCCCGCTCGATCATGATTCGTTCGGCCGTGCCCCGGGCTTGGCGCGACGCGGTTTTCAAGCTGCCGCCGAGATCGATCTCCTCGGCTAGGCTGAACGGTTTTTCGGGAAGGACGATGTCCCGGGAAGTGATCTTCGGCGGCCGGGCGATGATGATCGCCCGTTCGATGGCGTTTTGCAGCTCGCGCACGTTTCCCGGCCAGGAGTAGGCGAGCAGCTTGCGGGCGGCCGCGTCCTCCAGCCTCATTTCTCCTTTCTTCATCTCAACGGCGAAGCGTTTGATGAAATACTCGGCCAGCATGACGATGTCCTCGCTTCGCGAACGCAGGGGCGGGATACGGATGGGAAAGACGTTGATGCGGTAGTATAGGTCGCGACGGAAGAGGTTTTCTGAAACCAACTTCTCCAGGCTCTGGTTGGTGGCGAAGAGGAAACGGATGTCGAGGCCTATAGTTTCGCCGCTCCCCAGCCGGCTCACCTTCTTTTCCTCGATCACCCGCAGGATCTTGCCCTGCAAGGAGAGCGGCAGGTCGCCGATCTCGTCGAAAAAAAATGTCCCGCCCGCGGCCAATTCCAGCTTGCCGATCTGGCGCAGATGAGCGCCGGTGTAGGAGCCGCGTTCATGGCCGAAGAGCTCGTTTTCGAGCAGGTTTTCGGGAATGGATGCCGAATTGACCGCCAGGAATGGGCGCTGGCCGCGCGGGCTCAGGTTGTGGATGGCGCGGGCGAAGAGCTCCTTGCCGGTGCCGCTCTCGCCCAGGATCAGCACCGGCGCGTCGGTGGCGGCCACCTGCTTGGCCCGTTCGGCCGGCTCGAGGATTCCCGGGCTGCAGCCGACGATTTGCACCTGCCGCTGTCCGGCTGCCAGCGCCTCCTTGAGCACAATGTTTTCCCGCAGCAGCCGCGTCGACTCGATGGCCTTGGCGATGAGCAGCAGCAGGTAGTCGGGATCGACCGGTTTGGAGAGGAAATCGAAGGCGCCGGCTTTGATCGCCTCCACGGCCTTTTCGATCGAGCCGTAAGCGGTAAGGATGAGGAAGGGGATGCGCCGGTCGGCGATGCGCTTGAATAACGTGAGGCCGTCCATGTCGGGCAGTTGCAGGTCCGAGACGACGGCCGCAAAGCTCTCCCGCTCCAGCAGGAGCATGGCGGAGGCGGCGTCGCCCGCCGTGCGCACCTCGTAGCCTTTCTCGGACAAGACGGTGCGCAGCATCTCGCGCATGGCCCGATTGTCTTCCACCACCAGGATCCGTTCCATGGCGATATTATCGGCCAGCGGCCCCGCCCTTGTCAACGGCCGCTTCCCTTCCCTTGACAGCGCCGCCCATTTGCGGTATGGTAGCCGCAAGGAGTCCGCCATGAAAGAACACGCCGGGCAGTTGATCTCCAAGGGTTACAAGTACGCCGTCGTGGTGTCGCGCTTCAACAATTTCATCAGCGAAAAGCTGCTGGAAGGGGCGGTCGACGCCCTGACGCGCAGCGGCGCCAAGGAGGAGGAGATCGAGGTCTTCCGCGTGCCCGGAGCCTTCGAGATCCCGCTGGTGGCCAAGAAGGCGGCGGCCAGCAAGCGTTACAGCGCCGTGATCTGCCTGGCCGCCATCATCCGCGGCGAAACTCCGCATTTCGACTACATTGCCTCCGAAGTGACCAAGGGCATCGCCCAGCTCAACCTGGACAGCGGCCTGCCCGTTACTTACGGCATCATCACTGCCGACAACACGGACCAAGCGATCGAACGGGCCGGTAACAAGATGGGTAACAAGGGCTTCCAGGCGGCCCAGTCGGCCATCGAACTGCTCAACTTGTTCCGCGATGCTTCTCTGTAATGTTCCGTATCAAGTACAGCCGCGAAATCATCCTGAAAATACTCTACCAGATCGATGTGCTCAAGGTCGCTCCGCCGGACAGCGAGGAAATCCTTAAGAACCACCTGAAATTTTTCCGCGGCCCCAACCGAGACGAGAAGGAATTCATCAGCAAGATCGTGCGCCTGGTGCTGCAGGAAAAAAGCAAGATCGACCGCCTGATCGCCACTAATCTAATCGGCTGGAAACTCGAACGGCTCACTCCCATCGACCGCAACCTGTTGCGCATGGGCATCGCCGAGTCGCAGGTCAACGACAAGAAGGCGATCGTCATCGACGACATCATCCGTATCGCCAAGAAGTACAGCGAGCATGACGCCTACAAGATCATCAACGCCATCCTGGACAAGGTGATCCGATGACGCCCTTGCTCCTGTTCATCCTCTTGTCCCCCATCCAGGAACTGGTGAATGTCGAGCTGCTGCTGCCGTCGCCCGATCCGGCCATTTTCTGCGACTACGGCAATGACAACTTTCATCAGCGGTTGCAACCGACTGCCCAGGGGCTGAAGATCTCCATCGTCGCCGATACCAATTATTATGAAAAACTCTCGTTCCGGCTGGTGCCCGACCCCGTTTATGCCGCCGCCCAGGACGGCCGCGTGCGCGAAATATGCGAACACCTGTTGCAGCAGGACCCTTATTTGGGCCCGTTCCTGAAAAACCTGAACCTTTACCTGCGCTCCCATATCCGCTATGACAGCGAAGAGATCGCCCAGGACGTGCCCGCGGTCCTGGAGAATCGCCGGGCAAACTGCGTCGGCTTTTCCAACCTGGCGCAGGGCCTGCTCGGCTGTGCCGGCATCCACAGCCGCTTCGCGAAGGGTTTTTTCCTGGAAAACCGCCGCGGCGAGCTCTCGCCGGTGGCCCATCGCTGGCTGGAGGTAGAAATCGACGGCCAGCGCCGTTTTTTCTTCGATCCCCAATATCCCGGCTTCGCCTCCGCCTACATCGTGGTGCAGGAAGAGGTCAGCTTTCCCCAAGTGGAGAAGTTCAAGGGATTCTTGATACAGCAAATCAAACGGGTCAGCAACTAACGAGGTGACGCCATGGACGAGCAATCCGCCATCCGGCAGGAAAAACTGAAAAAGCTGCAAGAAGCGGGAATCGACCCTTATCCCTATTCGTTCGCCCGCACCCGTCCGTTGCGCGAGCTGATCGCCGCCTACGGCGCCCAGAACGCCGCCGATCTGGAAAAAGTGAGCGAAGAATTCACCATCGCCGGCCGGCTCATCGCCATACGCGACATGGGTAAAAGCGCCTTCGCCCATCTTTTCGATGGCGAAGAAAAAATGCAGATCTATATTCGCCGCGACCGCGTCTCCGAGAAAACCTATGCGCTCTATAAACTGCTGGACATCGGCGACATTGTCGGCGCCGTCGGCAGGATCTTCAAGACCCACAGCGGGGAGCTGACCTTGCTGCTGTCCGAGCTGATCCTGCTGGTCAAGTCGCTGCATCCGCTGCCGGAAAAGTGGCACGGCCTGCAGGACGTCGAGCTGCGGTTCCGCCAGCGCTACTTGGACCTGATCATGAACGAAAAGACGCGGCGCATCTTCCGGCTGCGCTCCCGCTTCGTGCAGAAAGTCCGAGCCTTTTTCCATGAGAAGGGCTATGTGGAAGTGGAAACGCCGATGATGCATCCCATTCCCGGCGGCGCGGCGGCCCGGCCCTTCGTGACCCACCACAACGCCCTGAACAACGATTTCTACCTGCGCATCGCCCCGGAGCTGTACTTAAAAAAGCTGCTGGTGGGCGGCATGGAGAAGGTCTTCGAGCTGAACCGCAATTTTCGCAACGAGGGGATCGACATGATGCACAATCCCGAGTTCACCATGCTCGAATTCTATGAGCTGTACCGGGATTACGAAGACTATATCCGGCTGACCGAAGAACTGTTCGCCTTTCTGAACGCCGAGTTCGCCCCGAACGGGGAAATTACTTTCCGCGACCAGAAGATTTCCGTGAAGCCGCCCTTTCCCCGCGTCCGTTTCATGGACGCCCTGGCCGCGGCCAGCGGTTGGCCGGAGGAGGCGTTGTGGGACGAAAAAGCGCTCGCTCCGCTCATTCGCGACCACCTGAGCGATGACGGCCTTCCGCCCACCTACGGCAAGATGCTCGAGCTCGCCTTCGACCGCTACGTGGAAGACCGCATCGTGAATCCGACCTTCATCACCGACTATCCGCTGGCGCTCTCGCCCCTGTCCAAGCAATCCCGCCGGGATGATCGCGAAACCGAGCGCTTCGAGCTGATCATCGCCGGCATGGAGGTGGCCAATGGTTTTTCGGAGCTGAACGATCCGGCGGAGCAGCGCCGGCGTTTCGAAGCGCAGGCGCGGAACCGGGAAAAGGGCGACGAAGAAGCCCTGCTCGTAGACCACGGTTTTCTAAAGGCCCTGGAGCACGGCATGGCCCCGGCCGCGGGCGAAGGAATCGGCATCGACCGGCTGATCATGCTTTACGCCGACGCCCCCTCAATCAAGGAAGTCATCCTTTTCCCTCTGCTCAAGCCCAAGAATGAAGTTTGAGATTTTTATCGCCCGCCGCTACCTGACCAAGGGGCGCAAGAACTCCTTCATTTCCATCATCTCGCTGGTGTCGGTGATCGGCATCGCCATCGGCGTGGCGGCGCTCATCATCGCCCTGTCGCTGATCAACGGTTTCCAGAACGACATCCGCGCCAAGATCCTGAGCTCCTCCGCCCACCTGATGGTGGCCGACTCCTTCGGCCACGGGATCGGCGACTACCAGCGCCTGGCCGCCGACATCCGCCGCCGTTTTCCTGAAACCAGCCGCGTGACGCCCGTGGTTTTCGGCACGGTGCTGATCAAAGGGAACACCCGCGAGGTCGCCGGCGCCGTTTTTCGCGGCATCGATTGGCGCCGCGGCGAGGGCGAATCCTGGCTGGAAAAACTCGACCTGGGGCGCTGGCCGACTGCCAAAAACGAGATACTGATCGGCCGGGAATTGTCGCTCAAACTGGGGCTGCTCCCCCTCGACTCCTGCCTGGTCATCACCCCGCAGCCTTCCCTGACGCCGGTGGGGATCATGCCGCGTTACCGGAAATTCATCGTCAGCGGCATTTTCCGTTCGGGCCTGTACGAATTCGACAACGGCACGCTGATCAGCAACCTGTCTGCCGCCCAGGCGCTGCTGGGCATGGATAGGCGCGTGCACTATTTGCAGATAAACCTGCATGACCTCTTCGCCGCCGACGACGTGGCCCGGCGGCTGAAAGCGACTTTACCCGCAACCGTCAACGTCATCACCTGGCGTGAACTCAACGCCTCGCTCTACTCGGCGTTGAAACTGGAAAAAACGGTCCTCTTCTTCACTCTGACGCTGATCATCGTGGTGGCGTCGCTCAACATCGTGGCCGGGCTGATCCTGCTCGTCATCCAGAAGATTCGCGACGTCGGCATCCTCCTCTCCTGCGGCGCGACTCCGCAAATGATTCAGAAAATATTCTTCATCCAGGGCGGGATCATCGGCCTGGTGGGCACCCTGTTCGGGGTGGTCATCGGCCTGCTGTTTTGCTGGCTGGCCAACACCTTCCGCCTGATCCGCGTGCCCTCCGAGATCTATCAGGTCACCTATGTCCCGTTTCTGGTGCGGAGTTTCGACGTAGTGGCGGTCGTGGCCGTCTCCCTGCTGATCAGCCTTGTCGCCACGCTCATCCCTTCCCGCCGGGCCGCCGCCGTCCAGGTGGTCGAAGCGGTCAAGTACGAATGAACCTCGGATCGCCCGCGGCCTTGACTATTGATTTCTTTTTTTTTCCAAATGGATTACAATTCGTCTGATGCGCAGCGAAGAACTCTTTTGGAGGGAATGATGCCAACGGTCATGCGATTCCTTGCAATCTGCCTTTTGTTGCTCTCCGCCTCCATGGCATCCGCCCAGTCGCCGGCTTCCCGGACGGTCGAATGGAGCGCGATGGAGGAAGCGTGGAAGGCATTCTCCGCAGACCCCAGCGGGGACAACGCCAATAAAGCATATGTGCTGCTGCCGGCATTCGGCAGCGTGACCAACGTCCAAGAGGGGCTGCTCGTTCTCAATCTCATAGCCGAAGGCATCGGCACCCTGGAGAGCCAGGTGTTCAACAGCGAGCGCAACGCCGTGCGCCTCGCATTCCGTTTGCTCTTGATCCCCGATGCCCGCCTGGTCGAAGCCTCCAACCGCATGCTGGGGAACCTGATCCGCTTCAATGCCCTCCTGTTCCTGGAGGAACTGACCAATCACCGGGATCTGGTCCCGGACCTGGCCGTGCTCCTGGGCAGTTTCCGCCGCGAGTTGGCGGACGACAAACCTTCCCAAGACCTGGAAAAGAAGCTGCGCCTGAAATCGCTGGAAGCGGTAGCGGTCAAACAGTTGAAATCCCTGCAGGGAGAATGCATCCGCATCTTGAAGGGATTGTAGGAAAACCGCAAGATACCCCTTTTCGCCCGGCTGAAAGGGGAAGAAACGGCTTGACAAGACGCGGGTTTCGGATACACTTATCCCTTAATCGCCGACCTTAAAAATAAGGAATGCGTTCATGCAATTGAAAATCGAGTCGCGACATCTGAACGGAGTGGCGGTGGTCGTTCCCGAAGTCTTCGAGGACGAGCGCGGATTCTTTCTGGAGGCCTATCGCGCCGACCAGTTTCGGGCCTTGGGCCTCCCCGTGGACTTCGTCCAGGACAACCATTCCCGCTCCGTGAAAGGCGTGTTGCGCGGTTTGCACTTCCAGTGGGATCCGCCCATGGGCAAACTGATGCGCGTCACCTTCGGCAGCGCCTTCCTGGTGGCTGTGGATATCCGCAAGGGATCTCCGACCCTGGGCAAGTGGATCGGCATCGAGGCCTCGGCGCAGAACCGGAGACAAGTCTGGGCGCCAGCGGGATTCGCCCGCGGTTTTTGCGTCCTCTCGGAAGCGGCCGAAATCCAGTACAAGTGCACGGGGATTTACAATTCCAAGGGCGAGAGCGGCATCCTCTGGAACGATCCGGCCATCGGCATCGCATGGCCGGTGCAGAGGCCCATCCTCTCTCCGAAGGACGAGAAGGCCCGCACTCTCGCCCAGTGGCTCGCCAGCCCCGAATCCGATCATTTCACGAAATAGGAGAAGCCTGACATGAAAATTTTACTCGCCGGCGGCGCCGGCTACATCGGCTCGGTCCTCATTCCCAAACTGCTGGCCAGGGGATACGACATCGACGTCATCGACCTCTTCTGGTTCGGCAACCACCTGCCCCGCGAGGTTGGCATCATCTCCAAGGATATCTTCGACCTGTCGGCCAAGGACCTGGAGGGATACGAGCAGGTCATTTTCCTGGGCGGCCTTTCCAACGATCCGATGGCCGAGTATTCGCCGAGCAAGAATTTCATCTTCAACGCCGCCGCCCCGGCGTTTCTGGGCTACGTGGCCAAGCGGGCCGGTATCCGCCGCTTCATTTATGCCGGCTCCTGCTCGGTCTACGGCTACACGGTCAACGAGCTATACGACGAGACCTCGCCGGCCGTGTCCAGCTACCCCTACGGCATCTCCAAGCTCCAGGGCGAACAGGCCGTGCTGCAAATGCGGGACAAGGATTTTTCCGTGATCGCCCTGCGCCAGGGCACGGTCAGCGGCTACAGCCCGCGCATGCGCCTCGACCTGGTGGTGAACACGATGTTCAAGACGGCGGTGGCCGATCGCCAGATCACCGTGAACAATCCCTCCATCTGGCGGCCGATTCTCAGCATTGCCGACGCCGCCAACGCCTACACGCGCGCCATCGAGGCCAACGGAGACATTTCGGGCGTATTCAACGTGGCCTCCGGGAATTACACCGTGGGCGAGCTCGGCGACCTGGTGCGGGACGGCGTCAAGCGCCACCTGAACCTGGAGGTGAAGCTGCAGATCAACCACCTGCAGGACTTCCGCAACTACAAGGTCAACATTGACAAAGCCAAGAAGGTGCTGAGTTTCCATCCCCAGCACGACGTGGACTGGATCGTCTCCGATCTGGTCGCCAATTTGGAAAAATTCAAGGATTTCGCCAATCCCCGCTATTACAACATCCAGGTTTTCAAGGCCCTGGACGGGGAAAAGTAGGGGCTCGCGTGCGCGTGGCGGTCATTGGCTCGGGCGGCCAGCTGGGCAGGGATGCGTGCCAGGTGTTGATGGCCGCCGGTGAGGAGGTCGTCCCCATCGACGTCGATCGCCTCGACATCGCCGCAGGCGGAGCGGTGGTTTTAACCTGCCTGAAAGAGGTGGCGCCCGAGGCGGTGGTCAACACCGCTGCCATGCACCACGTCGAGAGGTGTGAGGACGAGCCTGAGAAAGCCTTTGCCGTCAACGCGGCGGGCGCCCGCCACCTGGCCCTTGCCGCCCGCGATCTCGGTTTCCTTTTAACCCACATCAGCACCGACTACGTGTTCGACGGCGCCAAGGGTGAGCCCTATGTGGAAAGCGACTGTCCGGCGCCCCTCAACGTCTATGCCAACAGCAAGCTCTCCGGCGAATACTTCGTGCGCGCCATCGCTCCGCGGCACTTCGTGCTGCGCGTGTCCGGGCTTTACGGCGTTCACCCCTGCGTGGGCAAGGGCGGTCTCAATTTCGTGGAGTTGATGCTGAAACTGGCCCGGGAACGCGGTCAGGTGCGGGTGGTTGACGATGAAGTTTTAACTCCCACCTGGACCGAAGAAATCGCCCGCCAGCTGCTGCATCTTTTACGCCAGGGCGCACCGTCCGGGATCTACCACGCCACCGCCGAAGGCGCCTGCTCCTGGTACGAATTCGCGGCGGCCATTTTTGAGCTGACGAAAACCGCTGTCCGCCTGGAGAAGGCCCGGCCCGGGGAGTTCGCCGCCAAGGTGGCGCGGCCCAAGTATTCGGTGCTGGAAAACGCGGCTTTGAAGAAACTGGGATTGAAC
>Ga0316620_10001303_pt1 | contig 10677 bp, 8 predicted proteins | sample OWC_Aug_M1_C1_D5_FD_207651 | JGI IMG/M metagenome (GOLD analysis project Ga0316620, IMG submission 207651) | Wetland soil microbial communities from Old Woman Creek delta, Ohio, United States - OWC_Aug_M1_C1_D5_B | ecosystem: Environmental > Terrestrial > Soil > Wetlands | place: USA: Ohio...
CCAGGCTGTGCGCGATCTGCTTCCGCAGACCCCCAGGAGTGGTGGACGGGATGGCGACGACGCGACCAGCCAGCTGGTCGAGAGCCTCGGGCTCGCCCTCGCCGGTGCGGGTCACGACCACCGCAAAGAGCTCGACTGAGCGCACGACCTGGAGGCGCGCCTCGACACCATAGCGGGCGTGGGCGAGCACATAGGCAAAGGCCGGGATCCACGCCACGTCGGCCTGGCCGGCCCCCAGGGCCTGGATCACCGCCGCGTAGCTGGTCGGCACCTGGGAGCGCAGGATCAGCCCCGAGTCCTGGCGGATGAAGCGCGCCAGCTCGTCGCCGCGGCGGACCAGGGTCCCCTGCTCCACCGACGGGACGAAGAGCATGAACACCGCCCGCTCGCGCTCGGCCTCGAGGCTCGAGCGCCGGTGCAGGCCCCATCCGAACCCGATCGCGAGCAGGCCCACGACCAGCCACCCGACGAGCGGCAGCCAGGCCCCACTGCGGCGAGAGTCTCCCCCCCGGTCCATGGGCAAGTCAGCCTAGCACAGCAGGTCCGCGGTCGATCAGGACGCCAGGCTCACGCCCTGCGAACCCGGATTGATGCGCGGGCGCTGGAGCCGCTCGATCAGATCCTGGGCCTCCTTCAGGCGCAGGCTCTGCACGCTGGCCAGGCTGACCACCCGCCCGTTCATGCTGCAGTAGATGAGCGGATAGTGGTTGACGTCGCCGTGCTCGTCGAAGCTGATGGCGCCGGTGACCCCGGGAAACTCCCGCAGCGTGTAGCGCATCGCCTTCTGGATCTCCGGCGTGTAGAGGCCGGCAGCCGCGGTCAGGGAGTGGATGGCGATGCACATCGCGTCGTAGCCGTGGGCGGCGAAGATGTCGGGCTCGTGGCCGAAGCGCTGGCGGTACCGCTCGACGAAGCCGCGCGGCGGCTCGTGGCTTGATGCCGCGTCGTAGGCCGGCAGCGTGAAGACCACACCCTCGGCCAGCTCACCGGCCCGCCGCAACACGTCGCTGACGTAGAAGGCCGAGGTCGTGCAGCGCACGCCCCGGAAGCGCACCGAGCGCAGGTGCTCGAGGACCTCGAGAACGCGCTCCGCGTAGCCGATGATGAGCACGCCCTGGGGATGGTGGGCATGGAGCAGGTCGCTCGAGCGCTCGCGCCAGTCCGCCTCACCGACGTGCACCGTGCCCACGATGTCGCGACCAAGTGCGCGCTGGAACTGCCGGCGGAACCTGGACTCCAGCCCGCGGGTGTAACCGGAGCCGTCGCTGTAGATCAGGAGGCGGCGGACGCCGAGCTGCTCCGACAGGGCCCGCGCCGCAGCCCTGCCCTCCAGGCCGTCAGTCGGGAAGAGACGGAAGAAGTACGGGCTGGAGTGGCTCAGCTCCGACGCCGACGCGGACGGCGAGAGACACACAATGCGGGCGGTCTCGAGGGCCGGGATGAGGGCCAGCGCCTCGTCGGTGGTCACCCCGCCCACCACCAGGCGCACGTCGTTCTCTCGGATCAGGCGTTCGAGCTCCGCAACCGCCGTGGCCGCGCCCGAGCCGGAGTCGGCATCGACCGTCCGGAAGCCCGGCGGCAGCCGGGCTCCGAGCTCGGCGTCGGCGAGGGCGATGCGGATCCCGCTGTCCACCGACATCCCGTAGGCCCGGGCCTCGCCGCTGAGCGGGGCGCAGGACGCCGACGACGGGATCGGGCGCACAGCCGAGCAGCGCCGGCGATGCGAGGGCCGACACGAGCATTCCCCGCGCGCTCATGGCTGCCCCCCGGAGGGTGGCTCCCCTCTCCATTGCAGTCAACGTGCAGGCGCTACAATCGCGCTGCCCGGGTCGCGCGCGGACCCGGCGAGCGGTCGGGCGTGTCGCCCGTGAGGCCGAGACGGAGGTGGACATGGGTGCGACGAGGGCGCTGGCGGTCGTGGTCGTGGTGGTGGCTGCCGCGACGGCCCTGGGGGTGGAGGCGCCGCTTCCCCGCCACCCGGCGCCGTCCCCGGACGGCACTAGCGTGGCGTTTTCGTGGCAAGGAGACCTGTGGATCGTGCCAGCCGGCGGCGGCCAAGCCCGACGCCTGACCGCTCACCCGGCAGCCGAGAGGCACCCGGTGTGGTCGCGGGACGGGAGCTGGATCGCCTTCGCCTCCGACCGCTACGGGAATCTCGACGTCTTCGCCCTCCCTACCGACGGCAGCGCGGCGCCGCGGCGTCTGACCTTCGCCTCGGTCGACGACCAGCCGGTGGACTTCTCCGCCGACGGCAACAGCGTGCTTTTCACGTCGGACCGCGCCGAGTCGCTCCACCGCATGCCCGGGCTCTACACCGTGCCCCTCGGCGGTGGCACTCCGGCCCTCTCCATGCCCGCCCTCGGTCGCCTCGCCTCGTATTCGCCCGACGGACGGGCTCTGGCCTTCGTCCGCGGCGACACCGAGTGGGCGCGGCGGGGCTATCGCGGCGCGGCCAACCGCGACATCTGGCTCTATACGGCCGACAGGGAGTACGTGCGCCTGACCGACTTCGAGGGCGACGATGACGCTCCGTGCTGGGTCGACGACCACACCCTGACCTTCCTCTCCGCCCGCTCCGGTCGCAAGAACGTCTTCCTGCTCGACCTCGTGACCGCCCAGGCGCGACAGCTCACCCACCACCAGGGCACCGACGTCCGCTTCCCGCGCCTGTCCGCCGACGGCTCCCTCCTCGCCTACGAGTTCGAGGATGCGGTGTGGACGGTCCCGGCCGGCGGCGGCGAACCGACCCGGCTCCACGTCGAGGTTCCGGCCGATCAGGTGGCCAACCTCCGGCAACGCCGTGTCGCGACCAAGAACGCCGAGCAGCTGGCGCTCAGCCCGGACGGTACCCTGGCCGCCTTCGTGGTCCACGGCGAGGTCTTCGTAACCGCCGTACTGTCCAAGGAAGACCAGGAGATCGCCGCACCGCCCACGGTCCAGGTGACGGCGACCCAGGCCCCGGAGAGCGACCTCGCCTGGGCGCCGGACGGTTCGCGCCTCCTCTTCTCCTCGGCCCGTGCCGGCAACCTCGACCTCTTCCTGACCCGTCGCGAGGACGACGCCGTGCCGTGGACCGAGTCGTTCACCTTCCCGGTCGAGCAGCTGACGTCCTCGCCGGCCGAGGAGCATCTGGGGGAGTTCTCTCCCGACGGAGGGCAGATCGCCTTCGTCCGCGGCAAGGGCGAGCTGGTGGTGCTGGACCTCGCCCGCCGCACCGAAACGGTCCTGCTCGAGCACTGGGCGACGCCCGAGTTTGAGTGGTCCCCGGACGGGGAATGGCTCGCCTACTCGACGCCGGACATGCACGACAACAGCGAGGTGTGGATCGTCCCGGCCGCGGGCGGTGAGGCCTACAACGTCAGTCGTCATCCCGACGACGACACCGACCCGCGCTGGTCCCCCGACGGCAAGCGTCTGGTGTGGATCTCCGAGCGGCACGGCCTCACCGCCGACGTGTGGGGAACGTGGCTCCAGCGCGCCGACCACCAACGCACCCCGGCCGAGTGGTTGGCGTACTGGAAGGAGAAGGCCAAGGCCGAGGAGGACAAGAAGGAGTCGCCCGATGGGGAATCCGGGGCCAGGGACAAGGAGGGCGAGGAGGGCAAGCCGGCCAAGCTCCCGCAGGTCAGAATCGACTTCGACGGCCTGTGGGAGCGGGCCACGGCCATCACCGAGCTCAAGGGCGACGAGGGCTTCGGCCTGGTCAGCCCGGATGGCAAGCGGGTCGTGTTCTCGTCCGACCACGAGGGGGAGCGAGACCTGTACTCGGTGCGCTGGGACGGCAAGGACATCACCCGCCTGACCGAGGACGGGCAGGAGCCGGAGCAGGTCCAGTTCGAGCGCTCCGGAAAGACCCTCTTCTACCTCGACTCGGACGGGGTCATCAAGCGGGTCGGGCTCGACGCCAAAGCCGGCGACCCGGTGCCCTTCGCCGCTCGCTACGAGGTCGACGCCATGGCCGAGCGTGGCGCCGTCTTCGACCAGGCATGGCGAGCCCTCGACGAGTGGTTCTACGACCCCGACTTCCATGGCGTGGACTGGCAGGCGATGCACGACATCTACCGCCCGTGGGCGCTCGCCGCGTCCCACGAGCGCGACTTCGAGGACGTCATGAACCTGATGCTCGGCGAGCTCAACTCCTCGCACCAGCGCTACAGGGGTCCCCGGGCCGAGGTTGCCGGAGAGCAGACCGGCTGGATCGGCGCCGCCTTCGACCCGGCCGCCGGGGGGCCCGGAATCCTGGTCGCGGAGGTCCTCCGCGACTCGCCCGCTGACCGGCACGACGTCGCCTTGCGGGCCGGCGAACGCATCCTCGCTGTCAACGGCCAGGAGGTGGGACCCTCGACCAACGTTTTCGAGCTCTTCGCCGACACGGTCCAGCAGCGGGTGGCCCTCACCGTGCGCGCAGTCGACGGGGCCGAGCGACGAGTCGTCGTCATCCCCTGCGACGAGTCGGCGCAGCAGCAGTACCGCTACCAGCAGTGGGTCAGGGAACGGCGGCAGCTGGTGGAGGAGCTCTCTCAGGGTCGTCTCGGCTACCTCCACATCCAGGGTATGAGCATTCCCTCGTTCGAGGAGTTCGAGCGCGACCTCTACGCCGCTGGCCACGACCGGGAGGGGCTGATCATCGACGTCCGCTCCAACGGCGGCGGCTGGACCACCGACTACCTGCTGGCGGTGCTCAACGTGCGCCGCCACGCCTTCACCGTGCCCCGCGACGCGGATCCCGCCGAGCGCGCCTACCCTCAGAGCCGGCTCCCTCTGGCCGCGTGGACCAAGCCGGCGCTGACCCTCTGCAACGAGGAGTCGTACTCCAACGCCGAGGTCTTCTCGTGGGCATTTCAGGAGCTGAGACGAGGCCTGCTGGTGGGCTGGCCTACCTTTGGTGCGGTCATCTCGACCGGCAGCGCCAGCCTGCTCAACGGCGGCGTGGTGCGGCTGCCCATGCGCGGGATGTACGTGGCCGGGACCGGCCTCAACATGGAGAACAACGGGGCCCGCCCGGACGTGCTGGTGGCGCAGCCACCAGAGCAGGACACCGCGACGGACCGGGACAACCAGCTCGAGAAGGCGGTCGCGATCTTCCTTGCCGGCATCGAGAAGGACCCCCGCTACGGGGCGTGGTAGGGCGCGGACGAGGTTCGGAGGCGACCCCACCGCCACATTGACATCTCCCAGTAATCGACTAATCTCTGGAAGCATGAAGCTCTCCACCCGTGGGCGCTACGCCCTGAGAATGGTCCTCGACCTGGCTCGGCACGGTGACCTCAAAGAACCGGTCAGCCTGGCCGCCGTTGCCGAGCGCACCGCGATCTCGCGCGGTTACCTCGAGCAGCTGGCGCTCAACCTGCGCAACGCCCGCATCCTGCACAGCGTGCCCGGTCGCCACGGCGGCTACCTCCTGGCCAGGCCGGCCGACAAGATCGCGCTCGGTGAAATCATCGAGGCCAGCATCGGGCCAATCTCCATCGTCAACTGCGTGGAGGACCCCGACTCGTGCGTCCGCTCCGAGAGCTGCGAGGCGCGATCGCTCTACGAGGCGCTCAACGAGCGGATCACCGATCTCCTGTACTCGATCACCGTGGCTGACACCCTCAAGCCGAGCTGGGGCAAGGACAGCAGGCGGCGCGGCAAGCGGAGCGCGGGCAGATGAGCTCGCCCGCTGCCACCCCCTGGGCGGACGCCGCTCGCCGCCGGCGCCGGGCGCCGAGGGCTTTCGCGCTCGGCTGCATGCTGGTCGCGGTGGGGAGCTGTACGGGAGCTCCGCCCGATCCCTTCGCGGCGCCCGACACGACCTTCGCCGCCGTCGTCCAGGGGCTGCGCGAGCAGCGACCCGAGATCCTCTGGCAGGCCCTGCCATCCTCCTACCGTCGCGACCTCACCGACCTCGTTCACCGCTTCGCAGCCACCGTCGACGCCGAGGTCTACAACCGGTCCTTCGCGATCGTGGGCCGCGCCGGCAGCATCCTCGAGGCCAAGAAGGAGCTGATCCTGGCGAGCGGCATGCTCGACCGCCCGGACCTCGACCGCGAGCGCTCGCCGGCCGCCCTCGACGCCGCGGCCCAGCTGCTCAAGGCCCTCTCCGCCAGCGAGCTCGGACGCGTCGAGACGGTCAAGACGCTCGACCCGGAGAAGGCCCTGGCCAGCACCGGGTCGCGCGTCATGGTCCTGGCGGCCGAGGTCTCCAAGCTCGTCCCCGCCGACCCCTACGCCAGCCAGCTCCGGTACTACCTCGACAACACCACCGTCGAGCTTGTCTCGACCCAGGCCGACGCGGCGGTGGTCCGCCTCCGCCTGCCCGGGCGCCTGCCCGAGGAGCTCCCATTGGTGCGGGTCGACGACCGCTGGGTGCCGGCGCAGCTGGCCGCAAAGTGGCCCGCGATGATGGAGTCCGCGCGCTCCGGCCTGGCCCAGCTCGAGCCCGAGCGGTTCGCCGTCCGCAAGAGCCAGGCGATGATGGTGCTGGGCATGGTCGAGGTGGTGCTGACCCAGATCGAGGCCGCCAACACCCCCGAGCAGCTGGTGGCCGCCCAGCAAGCGATCATGGGCATGGTCGTCGCCGCCTCGCTGCAGCAGCAGGGCGGTTGACGCCGTGCTCAGGTTCCTGACCGACGACGACCAGCGCCTGCTGCTCGAGAAGGCCCGGCGCCTCACCTACTCGCCCGGCGAGGTCATCATCGCCGAGGGCTCCACCCAACAGGCCCTGTACCTCGTGCACGCGGGTCACGTCCGAGTCGAGCGCGAGCGCCTCGGGGCGCCGACCGCGGTCACTCGCCTCGGCCCCGGCGAGCTCTTCGGCGAGATGGCCTTCGTCGAGGAGCGCGGAGCCAGTGCCTCGGTCGTCGCCGACGGCACGGTCGAGGTCGACGTGGTCGACGGCAGCCACGTGCACGCCCTGCTCATGTCCGTGCCCGGCCTGGCCGCGCGCTTCTTCCAGTCGCTGGCGGTCACCCTCTCCAACCGCCTGCGCGAGACCTCGGAGAAGGCCAGGGGCTAGCTAGCGCCCGGACAGCAGCTCGGCCGCATCGCGCTTGACCGCCCGGGCCGCCGGCGCGGCCGCACCGAGCACGCAGGCGACGACTCCCAGGGCGAGGGCCAGCGCGAGCAACCACGGCTCCCAGGCGAAGAAGCTTTCCGGCCGGTAGGGAAAGTCCGGCACCAGGTGGCCCGCGGCCCGGTCGCACAGCCAGGCGGCCGCCCCGGCCAGGGCCACGCCGGCAGCCGCCGCGACCAGGCCCATGGCCGCGGCCTCGACCAGCACCATCAGGCGCAGGTCGTTGCGCGAGCCGCCGACCGCGCGCATCAGCCCGATCTCGCGCTGGCGGGCGAGGACCAGGGTGAAGAACGCGTGCATCACGTGGACCACGGCCACCGCCACGATCGCCCCGCTGAGCAGGGCCAGCACCGCCGTGATCGCCGCGATCACGAAGGCGACCCGCTCGGCCGCGCGATCGGCGACCTCGAGGCCCAGCCCCTGGATCCCCTCGGCCACCCGCGCCGCGACTCGCTTGGAGGCGAGGCGGACGATGACCGAGCTGTAGCGGGGCCCGGCCTCCTCGGGCCGGTAGACGGCGTTGAGCCGGCGCACGTGCCCGAGCGGCATGGTGAGGCCAATGGGCATCGCCGCGTCCGAGAAGCCGACCAGCCGCAGGCGCTCCCGGATCAGCGGGCCCTCGGCCACCGGGCGCACGATGGAGGCGCCGTAGGTGGCCTCGGCGGTGGCCCCGACCAGCCCGTCCGGGTTGAGCCGGGGCAGTCCATAGACCCGCCGCAACGAGCCGTTGTACAGCTCCACGAGGTTGCGGGAGGCGATCACCGGCACGTAGTCCCGGCAGCGACCGTGCGCCGGGTCCCCTGACCGTTCGCAATAGGCGGACCGTGGGCAGTCGCGGTCCTGCTGGCAGGCGACCGGCGCCGCCTCGCCTGGAGGCGGGTCGCGGAAGTCGAAGCCGGGCGCGACGTCGGCCGCAACCCGCGCCGGCTCGACCCCGTCGGCCACCAGCTCGACCTGGAACTCCTGGCCGAGGAGCGAGGCGCCGCCGGAGAGCACGGCCGGCACCGCCAGCTCCATCTTCGGATACACCGCATCGACGCCGGGCAGGGCCGCGACCCGATGCACCGCCTCGTCGTCGAGCAGGTCCGGGCCCACGCCCAGCCGCACCGCCCACAGGTCGAGGTGCAGGCGTTTGGGCACGACCTCGAGGTAGTCGAGCCTGAGGATGTCCCCCTCCACCACCCGCCGCACCCCGTTGCCCAGGGCGAGGAAGAAGGTCAGGGTGGCGATGCCGAGCACGATGCCGACCGAGGCCAGGGCGAAGTGGCGCCAGCCCAGGCGCAGGTCGCGGCCCACCGATTCCAGGAGACGGCCGACCCTCATGGTTCGGGCCCCGCGCCGGAAGCCGGCCGCAGGAGACCGTCCTCGAGAACCAGAGCCCGGTCGGCGCCGCCGATCACGGCCGGGTCGTGGGTAGCGACGACCATGGTCGCACCCGTGCCCTTCCGGTACCTCTCGAGAACCCCGAGAATCAGGGCGCCGGTCTCCTCGTCCAGGTTGCCGGTGAGCTCGTCGCAGATCACCAGCGGAGGCTCGCGCAGCAGCGCCCGCGCTAGGGCCACCCGCTGCATCTCGCCACCCGAGAGCTCGGCCGGCCGGGCCTCGAGACGATCTCCGAGCCCGACCTCGTCGAGCACCCGGCAGGCCCGCTCACGGGCCGCGTCGCGCTCCCAGCCGCCGACCGCGAACTGGTAGGGCAAGAGCACGTTGTCCAGCGAGCTCACTCCCTCGAGGAGCTGGAAGGTCTGGAACATGAAGCCGATCGCCTCGCCGCGGTGGCGGGCGAGCTGCCGTTCGGACAGGGACCTCAGCACCTTGCCCGCGACCTCGACCGTGCCGCGATAGCCGGCGTCGAGGCCTCCGACGATGTTGAGCAGGGTGGTCTTGCCGCTGCCCGAGCGGCCGCTGATCGCGACCAGCTCGCCCCTCGCGACCTCGAGGTCCACCCCGCGCAGCACCCCGGCCGCGGGGTCGCTCCCGCGGTAGCTGCGCGTCACCTGGACCAGGCGGATCACCGCCTGCTCCCGGCCGAGGCCCGCAGCGACCGCGTCAGGCGGACTCCTCCCCTCAGCTCCATGGCGCAGAGTGTAGCGCTGCCGCCTCCGGCCACCTCCTCCACCCTTCGTTCAGCTCGGCGAGCACGCGGTTCTCTGCTACATTCAAGGGGGACAATCCGCCGGGGAGGAGACCAGATGGCGCCAGGATCCGAGCCCATGTCGGCCGTCGACGCGGCCTGGCTGCGCATGGAGCACCGCACCAACCTGATGCTCATCACCTCGGTGATGACCTTCACCGAGGGCATCGACTTCAACCGCCTCAAGGCCGTGATCGAGGACCGCGTCCTCTACTACGACCGCTTCCGCCAGCGAGTGGTGGAGTCGCGCCTGCCGTTCGGTCGGCCACGCTGGGAGGACGACGAGCACTTCAACCTCGGCGCTCACCTCTTCCACTCCGCCCTGCCCGCCCCGGGGGGCAAGGCCGAGCTCGAGCGCATGGTCTCCAGCCTGATGAGCACGCCGCTCGACTACACCAAGCCGCTGTGGCAGTTCCACGTCATCGACAACTGCATGGGCGGCTCGGCGGTGGTCGCCAAGCTCCACCACTGCATCGCCGACGGCATCGCCCTGGTCAAGGTCATGCTCGGCATCACCGACCCCTCGGCCGACGCCAACGACGTCTACCGCCCGATGCCCGAGCGGACCCGCGCCTCGGCCCCCAACACCTGGCTGCCCGAGGTGCTGGGCAGCGCGGTCGGCTCGGCCGTCAAGCTCACCGAGTCGGTCGCGGACCAGGCGCGCGAAGCGCTCGAGGACCCCTCGCGGGCCGCCCAGCTGGCCCGCGGCGGCGCCTCGGTGGCCGAGGCCCTGACCAAGCTGTTGACCATGCCTCCGGACCCGGACACCGTGTTCCGCGGCAGGCTGGGCACGGCCAAGCGCGCCGCCTGGTCCGAGATCCTGCCCCTGCAGGCCGTCCGCAGCCACAGCAAGCGCGTCGGCGCGACCATCAACGACGTGCTCCTGACCGGCGTCTGCGGCGCCCTCCGGCGCTACGTCCAGATCCGAGGCGGCCTGACCGCGGGGCTCAACATCCGGGCCGTGGTCCCGGTCAACCTCCGCCCCGAGGACGAGGAGGGCACGCTCGGCAACCGCTTTGGCCTGGTCTACCTGTCCCTGCCGGTCGGCATCGCCGACGTCGGCGAGCGCCTGGCCGAGCTCAAGCGGCGGATGGACGAGATCAAGGGCTCGACCGAGGCCGTGGTCGCCTACGCCATCCTCGGCGCCCTGGGCATGGCCACCCCCGAGGTCGAGAGCATGGCCGTCAGCCTGCTCGGCAACAAGGCGACCGCGGTCATGACCAACGTGCCGGGCCCGCGCGGCACCATCTACCTGGCCGGCAGCCCCTTGACCTCGATGATGTTCTGGGTCCCCCAGTCCGGCCGCCTCGGCCTCGGCGTCAGCATCCTCTCCTACGCCGGCCAGGTCCGCCTCGGCGTCGCCACCGACTGCGGCCTGGTCCCCGACCCCGGGACCATCGTCGACGCCTTCCAGGACGAGATGGAGGCGATGCTGGGGTGACCCTTCCCTGGCCCGGTGCTGCGCCGCGAGCCGCAGCTCACCGAGGCA
>Ga0316620_10001304_pt1 | contig 10670 bp, 7 predicted proteins | sample OWC_Aug_M1_C1_D5_FD_207651 | JGI IMG/M metagenome (GOLD analysis project Ga0316620, IMG submission 207651) | Wetland soil microbial communities from Old Woman Creek delta, Ohio, United States - OWC_Aug_M1_C1_D5_B | ecosystem: Environmental > Terrestrial > Soil > Wetlands | place: USA: Ohio...
CCAGCCGGTGGTATTCGCCAGGTAGGGCAGGATAATTGCGAACGGGAGATATTTAAAGAACCAGGAGTATTTATGATAAAAGTTCTTGAGGTCAATGAACAGGGCGAACAAGCTGATCAGGATCATCAGCAGGCCAGCTCCCACCATGGCACGGAAGCTCCAATACAGGACTACCGGAGGTGGAACATAATCGCCAGGTCCATACTGCTGCTCATATTGGGCCTGGAGCTGGTTAATCCCAAGGACCTCACCCGTGAAGCGGTTATATTCCATGAAGCTTAGCCCGCCTGGAATACGCCAGTCAAGGAGTAAAGCATCGGTAAATGGGTTCTTGATCGTGATGATGGAGAGCGAAGCTGGATTTTCGGTATTGAACAAAGCTTCCAAGGAGGCTAACTTCATTGGTTGGGTGGTGTTTATCTCCTGGCCCTGGGTATGCCCGATCAAACCCACCAGGATGGTTGCGACCAAAGCAATAATTGCAGCAAAGCGGAAGGAGAACTTGAACAGGTCAATCTCATTGCGGCGCAGGATGTGGTAGGCACTGACCCCGAGCATCACGAACGAAGTGGTCACTAAGCCTGCAGCGAATACATGGGGAAAGTGACTGAAAATGGGAAGGTTGAAAACCACCTGGGAGAAATCAGCCAGCTCCGCCCTTCCACCGTTGATGGTGTAACCAACCGGGTGTTGCATGAATGCATTGGCGATCAGGATCCAAAGAGCGGATATATTTGAAGAGATTGCCACTAACCACATAGTTGCGGCGTGTAATCCTTTCGACAACCTGTCCCAGCCAAAGATCCATACCCCTAAGAATGTGGATTCTAGGAAAAATGCCAGTAATGCTTCAATGGCAAGTGGAGCACCGAAGATATCCCCCACAAAGCGAGAATATTCAGACCAGGCCATGCCAAATTGGAACTCTTGCACGATGCCGGTCACCACCCCGATGGCAAAGTTGATCAGGAGTAATTTCCCCCAAAACTTGGTCAGTCTCTTGTACTTGTCATTTCCGGTCACCACGTAGATCGTCTCAAGGACGGCAACTACCAATGAGAGGCCCAGAGTGAGGGGGACAAAGAAGAAATGGTAGACGATCGTTATTGCGAATTGAAGCCTGGCTAACAGCGTTACATCCATGTGCGCTCTCCTCGTATCTTTATACCCTCTTTGGGAAGAGGATCCTGGTGTATTCTAGCAAGCCTGACCTACATCCCATGGAAGATGCATTCCAAGCTCAGGAATTAGTTTTAGCTCAAGCCCTCCAAAATCCGTGCTTGATCGGGCGGACGTCCTCGGCGGTAATGAATGCTTCGGGGTCAATTTCACTGATCAGCTGGTGAACCTTATCCACCTGCTTTCGTAAGACCGAACAATTAATCATCGAAACCATGCCATCTTTTCCCCGTGCAGAAAGCTCGGTGACGGCATAGCCATTTTTCCGCAGGTGCGTGACAATGGCTGAGCCGAGGGTGGGGCTGATGATATTGACCAGGATGTGCCCGATGGCGATCCGCTCTTCAATGATCATGCCAACCACATTGCCTGTAGCAAAACCGGCCGCGTACCCGATGATATTCAGCGGGTTATTCAATTGCGAGAGCACTCTACCAATCGCAAAGATATAAATGGCTGACTGAACAAAACCCAACACCCAGGCAATTTGCTTCTTCCCGCGCATGACAAACAAGACGCGCAGCGTATCCATGGTCATGTCAGCAACGCGCAGGATGAAAATCAGTCCAGCACTTAACCAGGCTTGAGAAGATAAGAGCAAGTCCATTATTTACCCTCGGTGGGTAGGTACATGCGGCCTGTATATTCTTTCACCATGCGCTGGATGCTGAAGCGCGGAGTGAGAGTGCGGATTGAATCCTTCATAACCGCGATCCAGTCACCTGGCAACCCATCTGCAGAACGGTCTGTATAATATAAGGGGATGATCTTGTTTTCGAGGGTATCGTAAAGGCTTTCTGCATCGGCTTCATCCTGCAATTCATTGGTCTCGCGATCTTGATCGTCACCAATTGCCCAGCCATTAGAGCCATTATATCCTTCTCGCCACCAACCATCTAATACTGAAAAGTTAAGCACGCCATTCATGGCCGCTTTCTGCCCGGAAGTGCCTGAGGCTTCATTAGGACGGCGGGGAGTATTCATCCATACATCCACCCCCTGGACTAAATAGCGTGCCAGGTTCATATCATAATCTTCAAGGAATACCAGGCGACCGCCACTCTCAGCTTTCTTAACTGCCCGATAGACCTCCTGGATAAGCAATTTCCCAGGTTCATCGGCAGGGTGTGCTTTTCCAGCGAAGATAATCTGGACCGGCTGATTGGTGTGGTTGATGATCTCCAACAAACGCTCCACATCATGCAAGATCAAATTTGCACGTTTATAGGTGGCAAAACGACGTGCAAAGCCAATGGTTAATGCATAAGGATCGAGCAATGCCCCCGAGGCAATTACCTGTACCGGGTGGACAGAGGCTGACAGCCATTGTTCGCGGGCGCGTTGGAGGACGTAGATGGTCAACTTGCGCTTCAGGTGCCGGCGAACCGCCCATAATTCCGCATCCGGAATATTTTCTATCCTTTCCCAAATCTCAGGATCATCTACGTGTTCCTTCCAACCATTCCCAAGATACCTATCGTAGAGGGTGCTCAACCGTCTTGCCAGCCAGGTGGCGGTATGCACACCATTGGTGATATGGGTGATAGGGACATCGTCCTCTTTCACCTTTGGCCAGAGTGAATTCCACAGCTTACGGGCAACCCGGCCGTGCAGCTCTGACACACCATTGCGCTTAGCTGAATACTTTATTGCCAGAATCGGCATGCTGAAAGTCTCACCCCAAGGGAGTGTGTGGTGGGCGAGATCAAGGAATTGTTCACGAGTGAGACCCAACTGCGGCCAAACATTGGAGAAATATTTGTCGATCAGCCAAAGGGGAAATTCATCGCTGCCCGCAGGGACATTCGTATGGGTGGTAAATATGGTTGTTGAGCATACCTGCTCAGCAGCTGCTTCGAATGAATTTCCGGCTGCCACCAGCTCGCGGATGCGCTCGAGGACCATAAATGCCGAATGGCCTTCGTTCATGTGCCAGATGGCGGGGTTGTATCCCAAAACGCGCAGCGCCCTGACCCCTCCAACCCCCAGGATGATCTCCTGTGAGATACGAGCATCCAGGTCACTGATATACAAGCGCGAAGTCAGCTCGCGGTCAGCGGGGGAGTTGCCCTCTACATCACTATCCAGCAGATAAAGGGGAACTCTACCCACGCGGATTTCCCATAGGCGGGCCAGAACCGTCCTGCCAGGTAGTTCGACACTCACAGTCAGGGGGTTGCCTGTATCGTCAATGAAAGGCAAGACGGGTAACTCCTCGAATTTTAAACGTACATAACGGGCTTCTTGCCAGCCATCCTCAGATATGTGCTGAGAAAAATAACCTTGAGTATATAAGAATCCAATGGCGACAAATGGCAACCCCAGGTCGCTGGAGCCTTTAAGATGGTCACCGGATAGGACACCCAATCCACCGGCATAGATCGGCATGGTCTCGTGCAACCCAAATTCGCTGGAAAAATATGCAATGGGCTGGTTCACGTGCTGGGGGTGATTTGCGGCAAACCAGGTCTCCTTCAATTTCGTATAATCATCAAATGATCGCATGATGCGGTCGTAATATTCCAATGCATACCGGTCATTCGTAATGTTTTTTAGTGAAGATTGCTCGACCAACCGCAAAAACTGGATAGCATTATGGTTAATTTTTTCCCACAGCACGCCATCTATCCGAGCGAAAAGACGTTGTGCATCTGGATTCCATGTCCACCACAGGTTGTATGCCAGCTCACCCAGGCGGTTGATCCTTCTGGGTAGAGCGAAATGATTCGGAATAACTGTCCTGAAATCGTCCATTATGTTGTGTATCCCTGTTTACTCATCCGTAGCCGGATTTTCAAAACGCGGTTAATATTACCACGTCAGTCGGTTTTACGGTATCACCGGTAAAACATATGTTCGACTCAACATCGCGGTTTAATGATTGTAGGGTCACTAGAATATTCCCATTGGCTATCTAGCCGAGATTCAGCTACAATAGCATCAGGTAAATCCATGTCGGAAACTGTACAATTGTTCGTCACATGTATCATCGACACCCTCTACCCGGAGACGGGAGAAGCCGTGGTGCGCGTGCTTCAAAGGGCTGGTGTAAACGTATCCTTCCCGCCCGGTCAGACATGTTGCGGTCAACCAGCCTTCAATGCCGGCATGCGAGGGCAAGCGCGCAAGATGGCGGTCCAGACCATCATGGCATTCGAACCATATGCAGGCCCAGTTGTTGTGCCTTCAGGATCATGCGCGTCAATGATCAGACATTCGTATGCAGAGCTGTTCGCTGATGATCCAGCCTGGTTGCCACGGGCGCTTACCCTGGCAGAACGGACCTATGAGTTCAGTGAATACCTCGTCGACCAGCTGGGAGTCACCGACCTCAAGGCACGATATGAGGGACAGTTGACCTATCATTCATCCTGCCACCTGTTACGCGGTCTGGGTGTGGACCGGCAACCCAGGGCATTGCTGGCCAAAGTGGATGGTGCCGAGCTGGTTGAGCTCCCCAATACGACCGATTGCTGTGGATTTGGGGGTGTCTTCTCAATTGAACATCCAGAAATCTCAAGTGCCATGCTGGCAAGGAAGATAGCCAGCCTGGAGGCCTCTGGGGCATCCGTGGTTGTAGCGTGTGACGCGGGGTGTGTTACGAATATCAATGGTGGATTGCATCGGCTGCATAAACATCAACGGGCTGTTCATATCGCCGATATTTTGGATGCAAAGTAATGCCAGACCTATTCCACACCCGGATCCGTCGCTCTCTGGCTGACGAAAACCTGCAGGCCGCACTGGATGCCAATGCTGAAAGACGTGTCCGCGTGTGGAAGGAAGCCCTGGCATCCCTGGCAAACCCCGAGGAGCTGCGGAGAAAAGCACATACCGTTCGAGAGGACGTTATTGAGCACCTGGATGAATACCTGGAGCAGTTCAGCAACCGGGTAAGCCTGAATGGTATCGAGGTTCACTACGCGGTTGATGCTACCCAGGCGATAAAGACCATTCTGGAGATAGCCTCCAAACAAGGGGCCAGGCTCATCGCTAAATCAAAGACCATGGTCAGCGAAGAGATCGGCTTGAACCATGCGCTCGAAAAGAATGCCCTGGAAGTAGTTGAAACCGACCTAGGTGAATATATCGTGCAATTACGTGGCGAGCATCCTTCTCACATCATTACCCCGGCCGCGCACCTGCGCAGGCAGGATGTGGGTAGACTGTTCGAAGAAAAGCTGGGAGTGCCCTATACAGAAGATATCAGCTTGATGACGAATCTGGCCCGGCGAACACTCCGCCAGGTATTTTTAGAAGCAGATATCGGTATATCAGGGGTCAACTTTGGGGTCGTTGAAAGCGGGACTTTATGCGTGGTAACCAACGAAGGTAATGGCCGCATGGTAACCACCCTGCCGCGCACGCACATTGCCCTGATGGGGATCGAACGGATGGTACCGACATTAAACGACCTGGCACTGATGTTATCACTGCTGCCACGATCTGCCACCGGCCAGAAGTTATCGGTATACACCAGCTTGTTGAATGCTCCACGACGGGACGATGACCCCGATGGCCCTGAACAACGGCACCTGATCCTGGTGGACAATGGGCGCAAACACTTACGTGGATCGGGGCTGCAGGAAATCCTGTTATGCATCCGCTGTGGGGCTTGCTTAAACGCCTGCCCGGTTTTCCGGGAAATCGGTGGGCATGGATATATGGGGATTAATGGAGAGTTCACGCCGTATTCCGGGCCTTTGGGGAGCGTGATTTCACCAGCTTTGTTCGGGCAGGCTGAATTTGGTCACCTGGCACGTGCCTCCAGCCTGTGCGGAGCCTGTCGGGAGGCCTGCCCTGTGGATATTGATCTGCCCAAGCTGTTGCTGCGAATCCGGGCGGGTATGGGAGAGAAATCAGCCGGTAACCATACCATATCCAATGCTCCAGCTTCCTTGAAGCTCGGCATAGATTTATTCAGCTTAGCAGCTGCATCTCCAAGACGTTTCGCACTGGCTCAATGGTTGGCGGGTATTTTCGGCAGGGTGTCAGCATTATTTACCAGGGATAAAGCATGGCTGCGCCTTCCTGCGTTTAGCGGATGGGGTTATTCGAAGGATTTCCCCTGCCCAGCCAATCGCTCATTCCATGCCAGGCATACAAAACAAAACTTTTTCACCGGGTCTGCTGTTGCTACTCCTGCATTGAAAGGAGTAGGAGTGCCCGCTGAGCTGATATCCACAGAAACCAAACCACTCAACCGGGATGAAATAATATATAAATTCACCGATGAGCTGAAAGCATTGGGTGGTAAATTCACCTTATGCCCACCAGAGCAAGTGCTGGCAACGACCATCGAGATTTTACAGCAACATGATTTACACGAAATCTTAGCCTGGGATGCTGCCCAGCTGCCTGAAGGGCTTTTAGATGGATTAGCAAGGGCTGGGATAGATGTGAGATATCCAAGGGCAGAGACGATTCAAGAAAGCAGCCGGATAAAGGCCGGCTTGACCGGAGCAGCGGCGGGGATCGCAGAGACGGGCTCGCTCCTGGTGTTGGGAGGGCCGGGAATGCCGCTCACCGCCTCACTATTACCGGAGATACACATCGCCTTGTTGAGAGAAGTCGATATTTTCGAGCGCCAGAGCCAGGTGTTGAATCGAAAAGATGTGATACAGGCGCCAGCCGGCGTACTGATCAGCGGGCCCTCGCGCACGTCGGATATCGAGATGACCCTCACCATTGGAGTGCATGGTCCAGGAGAGCTATTCGTCATCTGTATCAAGGATAGCGAAACCTAGTCAGGTAATCCGCATTCAAGCATAGAGCTACAGTTTTCGCACATTAATTCGATTCAATATGCGTATGATATAATTTATTTTGATACAGGTTTGCTGCAGTGAGAAAACCGCCGCAACGACGTGTTGGGGCGGTATTAATTTGGAGGAGAGATGGATAATAAATTGTACGTAGGTAATTTGCCTTTCAGTACGACCGAGGAAGACCTGCGCAGCATGTTTTCACAGGCAGGCACCGTCGTCTCTGTCAGCCTGATCAAGGACCGGGATACTGGACGTTCGCGCGGCTTCGCTTTTGTGGAGCTAACCACTCAGGCTGAGGCAGAAAAGGCAGTAAGCCTGTTCAATAACACCCCGCTCGATAACCGTACGCTCAAGGTGAACCTAGCCCGCCCCAAGGAGGACAGTGGAAAGTTCAGGCGTGGGGGTGGGAACAGACGGTATTAAATAGCGAGCGCCAGACGTAACATTCCAGCACGACTCGCCTTTTTTTATAAAGAATTCAACCGGCAGGTTATAAACCTGCCTTTTTCAAATTAAACGGGCAGGTTGATTTGATAGTAATCCCCATCGCAGTCCGCAGGCAAGCCGGTCACAGAGATCACGGCCGCAAGGTTGATTGGTCCATAAACATGGGGGAAAGAGCTGCCATTGGCAGTTTCCCAGCGAATTTCAGAGCTGACTTTGGTAGGTTCAATCCATAATACTTTCATATCAGGCACCCCACGGTAGTAGTGGTTGGCTACCTTGAGGAGCTGATCGGGACGGGAGCAGTGGATGAAACCTGCCTGGTCGAGTGAAGTATCGGTGAAAACCCCTGCATCCTGAGCAGCCTGCCATTCATTACCCTGGCACAAGTGGACGATAAGGGTGGAAGGTGTGATTTCCACACAGCGGTCATATCCGGAAAGGTCTTTCAGCACCTTCACCCTGCATGCGGGGTAAATATCCTGTGCGGCGTGCTTGACCTGATTTCCATGCCCTGATTCAATCTCCAACAAGATCACCCCGCCTGGTTCCAGGTGATCGCGAGCCTGATCAAGCAGCCTGGTGATCGGATCAAGGCCTTGTGGTCCACCATCAAGCGCTAAATGGGGTTCGCCATCAGCTACGGGAAGATGCAAAAGGACATCACTGGGGACATAAGGGAGATTGGCACACAGCAGGTCGAATGTCTCGGTCACCCCTTCCAGCAAGTCGGCCTGCTGGAAACGACATCGGCCGGCAAGTCCATATTTCTCCGCATTGATCCTGGCAACGTTCAATGCGGGGCGGGAGAGATCCGTCAGGAGAAGGTGTATATCGGGATGATTAACCGCCAGGCTTATGGCGATGCAGCCTGAGCCGGTGCCAATATCAATAACTCGCTTATGTCCTGGATGTTCCTGCAACCAGGCTAGAGCACGCTCAACCAATAATTCAGTCTCCGGGCGGGGGATAAGCACATCGGGGGTGAGGTGAAAGTCCAAACCATAGAACTCCCAATGGGCAATTATATAAGGAAGCGGCTCCCCTCCTTGCAGTCGCCTGACTGCAAGGGCAATATGACCGGATTGCTGATCATCCACGACGAATTCGGGGTGCGCCAATACCCAGGTACGAGGTTTCCCAAGGAAATGGGCAATCAAGACCTGGGCATCCAGCGAGGCTGTCTCGCTGTGGTGAGAAAGCTGTTGCGTTACCTGCGGTAACAATAGTTGGAGGGTGATGGCCATAGAAACAAACTGCGCATCCGGTAGGATATCTTATTTGGGATGCGCCTTCACAGTCTGGAATTGAAATTCCCAATCAGGTAAGATAGATCTCATTCCTGGTTAGTTATTACGCTCAGCAAGAGTCTCCTCACCAACTGCTGAAAGCCTTTCAGCTTCATCTCGGGTGGCCAGCTCATCGATAAAGTCATCCAGCAAGGCGCCGGTCATGAAACCCGCCATGTTGTAGGTGGAAACATTGATGCGGTGGTCGGTGACCCGGGATTGGGGGTAGTTATAGGTACGGATCTTTTCGGAGCGTTCGCCCGTGCCCACCTGAGAGCGACGGTTGGCATCGATCTCGGCACTGCGTTTCTCTTCCTCCATCTCGTATAAGCGGGCGCGCAAAATGCTCATCGCACGCAGGCGGTTCTGCAGCTGTGAGCGTTCATCCTGGCAAGCTACCACGATACCAGTTGGGATGTGGGTGATGCGCACGGCAGTGGCGTTCTTTTGCACATTCTGCCCACCAGCACCAGCTGACCGATACACATCCATGCGGATATCTGATTCGGGGATGTTGATCTCGACCTCATCAACTTCGGCTAATACAGCCACCGTGGCGGTGGAGGTGTGGATGCGGCCTTGTGATTCGGTCACCGGCACACGTTGCACACGGTGAACCCCTGACTCGTATTTGAGGCGGGAATAAGCACCCCTGCCTTTGACGAGGAAGATGATTTCCTTATAACCCCCGATCCCAATCTCGTTGGTAGAAAGTAACTCGATCGTCCACTTGCGCGCTTCGGCATAGTGAGCATACATGCGAAAAAGGTCGGCAGCGAACAAAGCAGCTTCATCGCCACCCGTACCAGCCCTGATTTCCATGATTACATTGCGCTCATCACGGGGATCTTTAGGCAGCAACATGGTCTTGATCTCACCTTCCAGGCGACCGATCTGCGGTTCCAGGTCAAGGATCTCGGCTTCGGCCAACATGCGTAACTCGGCGTCATCCCCATCGAGCAAGGAACGAGCTCCCTCAATCCGATTGAGGGCCTGGCGGTATGCCTGGGCTTTACCAACGATGGCTTCCAGATCAGTACGCTCCTTGTTCAGCTCTGCGGCGCGCTGATAGTCATCGCCGACTTCCATAAAAAGGCGATTCAGCTCCTCATAGCGCTGCTCAATCCCAGCTAATTTTTCCAGCAGATCAGATGGCATAACTGTCTTATAGCTCTCCCAGTCAAGAAAATGATTATACCACCGGAACTTTTAAGGATTCATTGCCGTCTTATGCGCAAGCAACCAAGTGATGTTTTGACTGAGAAGAGACTGAATGTTCAGGAGGAGAACATGAAAACCAAGTCTGTATTGCTCACCACAAGCTTGTTAGTCGTCCTTATTTTAAATTTTATCTTGCCTGCTTCTGCCCTGGCAGATGGCATCATTATCCCCGACCCACCCGTATGCGAGACCGGATTATGCCCACCGGTGGTAATCCCAATGGACCAGCTGGTGATCCGTTATCACCATGTGACTGTGAAGATCAAGGACCAGCTGGCCGTGACCCACGTGGACCAGGTGTTTTACAACCCTAACGACTGGACTATTGAAGGCACGTACATATTTCCCATCCCGGATGACGCGGCGGTCTCTGGATTCACCCTGTGGGTGGATGGCCAGCCAGTGGAGGGACAAGTACTGGATGCCAGCCAGGCCAGGCAGACGTATGAGGAAATCGTTTCGAGCATGCGCGACCCGGCTTTGCTCGAATACATCGGACGGAGTGCAGTCCAGGCACGTATTTTCCCTATCGCTCCCCAGGGAGAGCGCAGGATCGAGCTGGAATACACACAGGCCCTGGCAGCTGAGGGCGGGTTGGTGCGCTATATTTACCCGCTCAACACCGAGCAATTTTCTGCTCTGCCGCTTGAATCGGTCACCATCAGTGTTGACATCCAATCCAGTGTGCCCATCCGGGCGGTGTATTCTCCCAGCCATGATGTGGGCGTAAGCCGTGAAAGCGACAATCACGTGACCGCCGGATATGAAG
>Ga0316620_10001306_pt1 | contig 10657 bp, 7 predicted proteins | sample OWC_Aug_M1_C1_D5_FD_207651 | JGI IMG/M metagenome (GOLD analysis project Ga0316620, IMG submission 207651) | Wetland soil microbial communities from Old Woman Creek delta, Ohio, United States - OWC_Aug_M1_C1_D5_B | ecosystem: Environmental > Terrestrial > Soil > Wetlands | place: USA: Ohio...
AGTCTGCCCGGCAGGGGGCTGGTCGATGAAATCGCCGGCCTCCAAGCCCTCCACGGCTGAAATCAGGTCGCTCACCTTGTCGTTGGCCGCCTTCCCTTTAAGGGAGGCGACGGCCGGCTGCCAGTTGCCATCTTTGTCCTTGCGGAAAGCGGCCCGGAAATCCTTGCCCGTGAAAGCAATTTCGTTGACATCGAAAGCGTCAAAACGGGCCACCTTCAACTCGCGGAATTCCTTGGCCTCTGTCGCGAACTTGTCCAAAAAATCCTTGTTAATTTCGCATATTTCCGGATAGCCTTCCATGCGGGCGTAAAGCGCTTCGTCCTTCCGGCTCACCGTCAGCGTCTTCGTCCGGTCCTTCAGCTTGAAGGTGACGGTCAGCAGGGGCTGATCCAGGCCCATCTCTTTGAGAGCGGCGGCGCTCACCTGGGCCTTGAAGGTTTTGGCCTCCAGTTGGGCCGCGGCGGAAACGATGTCCGAAATCTTGGTATCCCTGGCCAGGGAAAAAATCGGTTTCTCCATGAACCATTGGTCATCCTTCTTGGTGAAGGCGAGGCCTTTTGTATCGTAGTCGAAGGTAAGGGCGGCGACATCCACCGCGTCAAAACCGGCGAAGCGCTTGTCGCGGAAATCGAACAACGTTTTTTCCAGGTAATCCCGCTTGTAGGAGGCGATGACCGCCACCTGGTTGAGGGAGGCAAGTCTGACATAGGAAGAGGAGTCCATCTCGTTCTTGATGCCGAGTCGGATGGCGGCTGACGGCTTGGCCGGGTCTTTTTCGTAGAGCTTCAGCTCGATAGCCGGCTTGTCGAGGCCGTACACCGCGAAGTCCTTGGCCTCTTTTTCCACCAGCTTGTCGTAGCGCAGGGAGGCGAAGTTATCGAGAATATTTTCCACCGCAATTTTATCGGCCTTGGCCTTGAGCGGCGCCTCCAGGTTCCAGTCATTGCCTGCGCGGACGAAAAGGAACCGCTCGTTGCCCCGCAGGAGATCCACGCGGGTGATCTGGGCGACCTGGCGGTCGAGGAGTTTCCCCTCCTGCTCCTGCCGGCTCTTTTCTCCGCGGTTGACGAAATACACGGCCACACCCAGGGCGAGAAGCACCAGCGTCAGAATGGCGATTTTTTTCAGGTTCACAGTTTCCTCCTGTAAAGCCAGATGGCGATGCCGAAGATGAAGATCAGCAGCGGCAAAATGACCAGGGTATAGAAGAAGACCAGCCGGCCGCTGCTCTCGGTCATTTGCACCATGCGCGGCGCCGTGGTCTTGGGAGCGATGGCGATCAGGTCCCCCTCCTGGGCCAGCCAGGACACGATATTGCCGAAGAAATTTCCATTGGCCTGGAAGTAGTAGTACTTGTTGGAGGCGAAATCGGAATCGCCGACCACCACGGCCCGCCCTTTCTTATCCACGGCCGTGGCTCCGGAGGAGACTTCCATGGCGGCGGCGATGTCGAGCGGCCCGCCCTGATCTTCGGGATTCTTGCTGATTTTTTCGGTTTTTACCTCTTCCTGGTAGTTCGTTTCCCCCCAGGAATTCGCGCTGGTCGCGGCGATCAGTTCGACGCTGACATCCTTGGGCGCGGGGGTCAGCTTGGCGAGCGAGCGGGTCATGGGAAAGAGGGTGGCGTAGCCAAAGTTGCGGGTGATCTCGTGCTCGGGATATTTGGCCACCACCGGCATGAAGTAGTCGCCGCCCATGAACCGCGACAGCGGATCGACTTCCACCACGATATCGTCGTCCAGGCTCACGCCCATTTTTTTGAGCAGCGGTTTCAAATCGTTACCCTCGAACGGGTTGACCATGAACAGCACCCGGCCCTGGCGCTTGAAAATATATTCGTCGATGAGCTGCAGCTCCTTCTCAAAGAGCGGCTTCTGCGGCCCGGCCACCACCAGCACGGCGCAGTCGGCCGGCACGGCCGGCTCCTGGAAGAGGATGATTTTTTTAACCTTGTAGGACAGCTTTTCCAGGTTGGACTTCGCCTCCGAATAGCCCGGTTCGCCGCTGTTGTCCATGTCGGCTTCGCCGTGCCCCTGGGTGAAGTAGATGATCTTCTCTTGCGTGCGGGTCACCTTGATCAGGGCGTTGGTCAAAGACTCTTCGGATACCTCCTCGATACGGGTGTCGCGGTTGCCGTATTCGAACACCAGCGTGCCGTCTTTGGTGATTTCATAGCGCTTGACCATCGACGGGTTCTTGTAGGGATCGATCACCTCCGCCTTGATCTTGTCCGTGTAATAACGGTAGATATCCATCAGCGAGTTGAAGGCGGCCAAGGACGGATTGCCTTCGGCGAAGAATGCCTTGATGTTCAATTCCTTGGTCAGTCCCCGGGCCACCTTGATCGATTGATCGGAAATGGAATGGGCCTTCCCTTCGGACAAATCGACGCGCGTGTGGAGCTTGGTGCCCAGATAGTTGACGGCGGCGGCGATGGCGATGATCAGCACGACGATCACCAGGATGTTGGAGGCGAAAATGAAATTGAACCGCGAATTCTTCTCCCGGAAGCGATCGAAATGGATGACGAAGTAGGCGATGAGGGCAACCACTCCCAATCCCAGCAGAATGAGGCCGAGCAAGCCGGGAAAGCTGCTTTTGCCGAAGCTCTGCAGCAGGGCGAACCCGATCACCACCAGGGCCAGGGCGATAAAGTTGAGGTAGCGAAACAACTTTTTCATGGTTACCTCCATTTGCGGAATTCAAACACCGTGTAAGTCAGGTAGAGGCCGATGAAGATGAACGACAGGTAGTAAATGATGTCCTGGGAATCGATGATCCCCCGGGCCATGTTCTGGAAGTGGGTGAAGAAGGAAAGGTAAGAGAAAATCCCGGCCCAGCCCGACGCCCCCTCGCCGACCCAGGAGATGACCCAGATGAGCAGAATGGCCGAGAAGGAAATGACAGCGGCGATGACCTGGTTTTCCGTCAGCGACGAGGCGAAGATGCCGATGGCGATGAAGACCGCACCCAGCAGAAAAAGCCCCAGATAGGCGGTCAGCAACGGCGCCGGATAAGGGTTGCCGTAGGCAAACACGAAAATAGAGAACGTGGCCGTCAGCAGCAGAATGAAGAAGTAGATGATCAGGGCGGCCAGGTACTTGCCCAGGATCAGGGGCCAGACCTTTATAGGCGAAGTGAGAAGCAGCTCTTCGGTGCGCATCTTCTTTTCGTCGGCGAAGAGCTTCATGGTCAGCAGCGGCAGCAGGAACATCAGGATGATCGTCATGTTGTTGAAAAAGGGTTCGTAGAGCATGCGGTTGATATTGAGCCGATCCATGTACTGCATGGCGTACTGGCTCTGCATCAGGCGCATGGCCTGTTGATTGACCCAGACGAGAATATTGTAGAAGAAGAAGCCGCACACGAGCAGGAAGAACGCCGTCAGGATGTACGCGATCGGCGAGTAGAGAAAGGATTTCAGTTCTTTCTTGGTTACGGTCCATACGCCAGTCATTGGATCCTCCCTGAATCTTCCGCCGCGGTGGCGGTGTTCCCGCTGGCTCCGCCACTGCGGGTACTTCCTTCGGTCGCACCGCTTCGGGTGCTTCCTTCGGTCGCACCACCATGGGTGTTCCCGCTGGTCACACCGCTTCGGGTGCTTCCTTCGGTCGCACCACCATGGGTGTTCCCGCTGGTCCCTTCCGTGGAAATGATTTTCATGTACAAGGCCTCAAGTCCCGACTTGACTTCCCGGATGCGCACGTTGCGGTTGATGAGAAACTGCAAAATCTTGTTCACGTCGGAGACCGCCTCCTTGAATTCGATCTTGAGCGAGTGGCTGTCGCTGGCGACCTCCTGGATATAGGGGAATTGGCTCTTGAGCATATCGGCTCCCGGATGGCCGTCCCCGCCCGCAGCCGTGATGATCTCCAGGTTTTTCTCCCACCCCTCGCGGGTCAAGGTGGCCATCAGCTTCCCGTCCTTGATGATCACCGCCCCGTCGCAGACCTGGGTGATCTCGGCCAGAATATGCGAGCTGAGAATGGTCGTGGCGCTCCCCCTGAAGGAGGTGATCATCTCGCGGATTTCGATGATCTGCGCCGGATCGAGACCGATGGTCGGCTCGTCCAGGATCAGCACTTCGGGCTCGTGAATGATGGCTTGGGCGATACCCAGGCGCTGACGATATCCGCGGGAGATGTTTCGCACCAGGCGTTTATACACATCCTGCAAACTGGCCTTCTCGACCACCCGGTCCACGGCGAACGCGATTTTACTGCGCTCGATGCCGAACAACTCGGCCACGAAGCGCAGGCATTCCTTGACCGTCAGCTCGGGATAAATGGGGACCACTTCGGGAAGGTAGCCCACCATGCGCTTGACCCGAAAGGGGTCTGCCGACACGTCCTGGCCGTTGATCCGGGCGATCCCCGACGAGGGGGCCAGGTATCCGGTCAGGATGCGCATGGTCGTGGTCTTGCCGGCGCCGTTGGGGCCCAAAAAACCCCATATCTTGCCCTTCTCGACCTGAAAGTTCACATCCTCGACCGCGGCGACATTGCCGAAACGTTTGCACAAATGTTCGACTTCAATCATCGGTCCTCCTTACATGCGTTCAGGAATCGGTATGCCCATGATATGCAGTAGTATTCCCATTCGCTCCTTGAATATACGGATCAGTGCCAGGCGAAGGTTTTGCCGCGCGGCATTCTTTTCGGCGATGACCGGGTAGCGGTGGTAGTAATGGTTGAACTTCTGGCAAAGGGAATAGGCGGTGCTGGCCAAGGCGGCCGGATCGCTGCCGGAAACGGCCAATTCCACCTGCAATTCGAGCCCGGACAGGTTCAGGAGAATGTCCCAGAAATTTTCCAGTTCCGTCGCCTCCAGAGCGCTCGGGTCAAGGTCCGCAGGGGCGGGCAGGGGCCCGAGGTCGCTGCCCAGTTTGCGCAGGATGCTGTTGAGGCGCACCAGGGTATATTGCAGGTAAGGGCCCGTATCGCCTTCGAAATTGAGGGCATCGTGGAAATCGAAGGCGATCACCGAGTTCAGGTTGAACTTGATCATGAAGTAGCGCAGGGCGCCGACCGCGATGGCGCGGGCGATGGCGGCGAGCGCCTCCGCTTCCAGCTCGGGATGGCGCGCGGCCACTTCCTGGCGCGACTTGTCGATCAACATGGCCAGCAGGTCGTCGGCTTTGACCGCCCGCCCCTTGCGGCCGGAAACCTCCAGGTAGACTTTCGTCTCCTCCTCGGGCGTCACGCGCAAGCCAAGTTCCCGCACGCAACGCGGCGTGAGCGCCACCATTTCATAGGCGAAATGGACGTATGACCGGCTTTGCAAGCTGTGGCCCAAATCGGCGAGCACCTGGCCGATCAAATTCTGCAGGTAGGACTGGCGTACGTCAATGACGTTGAACACCCGCTCGGCTCGGCCGAAGCGGCCGGGGAGCGTTTCGCCGGTGGTGGTTTCGCTCAGGAAGATCGTCTTCCCTTCGCCGTAAGTGTAAAACGGCGTATAGCGGAAATCGCGGCCCAGCAGGTCGAATTTCCAAAGTTGATAGGCGATGTCCTTGCCCACATAGGTGATCGTGCCGTTGGAACGGACGATGATTTTTTCGATGTCTTCCCGGCGGTAGCGGATGACCCAGCAGCCGCTCTTTTCGGGATCCGCGGAAGGGTATAGGATGCCCCGCTCCTTGAGCAGAGCCTCGGCCTGCTTGAAAAAATCAAGTTCGATGATGTCGCTCTCGCGCACCAGGAGATCGTAGCGGATGTCCAGTTCGGCCATCAGGTCCAGGTGGTCGCGGAGCACGGCCAGCGAGAGAAACCGGCTGACCGAGTATTCCGGTTCCTGTTTGGCTTCGATGCGCTGGTGGACGCGAGTGCGCGCTTCCTCCAGGGCGGGATCGCCGGCAAATAAGGTGTTGACTTCGGCGTAGAGATCCCACAATGTGGCGGCCACGTGGGGCATTTCGCGGATGGCAGCCAGGTCCAGGCGCCGATGGTGGAGCAGCCCCCAAACCACGTCAGCCATCTGGATGCCGGTGTCGTCGATATAGTTCTGCACCTCGACCGTCTGTCCCAAAAAACTGAGGGCCCGCGCCAGCATGTCCCCTAAACAGGCGTTGCGCAGATGCCCGATATGCGCCGCTTTGTTCGGATTGATGCTGGTGTGCTCGACGATCGCCTTGCCGGAAGGAGAAGGGGGAGCGGCAGCGGGCGCGGAAACGGCGATCAGATGGGAAAGCAAAAAACGGCGGTCGATGAAAAAATTGAGGAAACCGCCCCGCGCCAGCTCCACGCGGGAGCATTCCGGCCATTGGCCGGCGATGCGCGCCAGGATCCGTTCGCCCACGGACGTAGGGTTCAGGTGAGCCTTTTTGGCGAGGATGAAAGGCAGGGTCGTGGACAGGTCGCCCAGGCGCCGATCGGGCGGCAGGGTGAAAATGATATCGCCTCGTTCCAGGGCAAAGTCGTCCCGAATCGCTTGATAGAGGCGTTCCCGGAATTTTTCCTGTATGAATTTCATGCGGAGGCTCAATTATAGCCAAAACCGGCCATCCGGTCAAGAAGCCTGCTGGGGGCGGATCTTCGGCCCGTTCAGAACAGCGATTCCTCCTTTTCCAGGATGGCGCGCAACACGTCCCCGGGACCTGAAGCGGCCAGGGCGGCCTCGACCACATCGGTGCTCTTGGTCAGCCGGGCCACATGGGCCAGGGCCTTGAGATGCAATCCGACTTCGCGCTCGTCGCTCATGATCAGAAACACCAGGCAAACCTTCTCCCTGTCGGGAGCGCGATATTCGAGCCCCTGGCGGATCAGGGCCACGGCCACGACGAACTGGGCGAAATCCTCGGCATATATGTGCGGGGCGGCCACCCGACGGCCGATGGCGGTCGAGCCGACACTTTCACGCTTGACGAAGAGACGCTTGATTTTGCGCGGATCAGGGATCACGCCGCGGTTTTTCAAGAATTGAGCGAAATCGGCGTAAAAATGGCTGGTATCCTTGAACGAATCGGCGATGAATATCAGCTCCTCTTTCACGTACGCTTGCAACTTCATCATAAACTCCTTCTTACATCGTCGGGAGTGCCCGCAATGCCGTCGGGCCCCAGCGACACGAGCTGCGCCCCTTCGCCCGCCCCTTCCACAATCAGGGGCTGTCCCCAGGGATCCAGCAGCTGGCTCTCCAGGCGGACATAGTTCGGGACCAATTCATTCAGGTCCTGCGGGAAACCGTCGTGCTCTTCCGCGTAGGTGGAAAGGGCCTGGGCGACCTCCGCCATCTGGCTCTGCAGGGAAACCGCCCTCGCCCGGTCGACGACGGCGATCTGGCGGACGATATTGGCCTCCTCTTTGCCGGTCTTGGTGGTATAGATCACCAGGATGACTGCGGCAGCAATCAACAAGAGAACCAGCCCGTATCTCATCTGTATCCCATTTTATGCAAGCAGAAAAAAAAATACAAGTGCATCAAGCGCTCGTCAAAATGCTCGCGATGCGAGCGGCTTTTTCCGGAGAAAACTCGCACAAGCGGACCTCCTGCAGGGAGGAATCGAACTGCAGAAATGCGGTCACCGCTTCCGCGATGCGGCCGATGGCCGGCTCCAGGGGAAAGCCGAATATCCCCGTCGAAATCGCGGGCAGCGAAACCCTGGCCAGCCCCAAGCCGGCGGCGATCTTCAAGGCCGAGCGTACGGCCGACTCCAGCAGCTTCTCTTCACCGTGCGTTCCTCCCCGCCAGACCGGACCGACGGCGTGGATGACGGCTTTAAAGGGCAATGCGCCGGCGCCGGTAAACACCGCCTCGCCCGTCTTCACCGGAGCCTGGCGATTGCTTTCCTCCTGAATCCGCGGTCCGCCGGCGCGGGAAATAAGGCCGGCCACCCCGCCGCCATGGGCCAGATTCTCGTTGGCCGGATTGACGATGGCTTCGACCGGTTCCTCGATGATGGAATTCTGCACCAGGCGGAACCAGCGGCCGTTGATCTCCTTTTGCCAAAGCACGGTCATGATTTTCTTCCCCGCACATGATACAAGGATTCCGCACCAATATTCAAGCCCTCGCCGCCGCCAATCAATGGCGCGTCGATCAGATCTTCAGGCGATGGCTGACCTTGATCATGAACACGTTGCGGCCGGGGGCGGCGAACATGTCGGAAAGGTCGCGGCCGATGCGGAAATCCCCGGGATTGGCGAAATCGTTGCGGTCTTGGGTCCATACCAGATAGAACGCCGAACCCGGCCGGAATTCGTAGCGGAAGACGGCCGTGCCGCGCAGGGACTTGAAGTTGAAGTCCGGGTTGAAGAAGGAAAACGCCGGCGCCGGGCCCAAGCCATCGGGATCGACCGTGTACAGGCCGTCGCTTTCGTTGATCGTCGAGTTCCCCAGGCCGTAGACCAGAAAATCGTAACTGCGGCCGCGGGCCAGCTCCTTGAAGCGGCCGTAGCCGCCTACGGCGATATAGGGCTGCAAATAGACCTGCAGGCTCATGCGCGGAGTGAAAATCCAGTCCAGGCGGATCTCGCTGGCCAGCGCCTTCTGCACCAGTTCGCCGAACACGTAGCGGGTGCCGTAGGTGGCCTGCTGCAACGGATCGGCGAAATCGCCCACCCACTGCGCTTCGCGCGATCCCCAGCCGTAGGTGCCGGAGAAAGAGAGACTCAGCCGGCTCGCGGCTTTGAAGCGCACGCCGCTGGAGAGCTCCATATTGTCGCCGCCGGCCGTGTTCTTCCAGCCGGCCACGGAAAACGAGAGCACGGCGCGCCGCCGCGAATCGCTGCTCAGGGAGACTTGGGCGTAATTGCGCTGCGGCACCCAGGTCAGCGGACCGCCGCGGGTCAAGGTATCGCTGAAGTGGCCCGCCGGGTAGTGAAAGAGCATAACGCCCACATTCCAGTAATTGCGCAGCTGCACGTCCCCGGCCGCGGCGTATTCCTCGGCCAGCAGGTTGCCGCCGAAGTCGTAACTCCGGGCGGCGGCGGCCCAAACAACCCAATTCTGGAACCATCGCCCCGGATGGGGATAGTAATACCCGGTCATTATATGGCCGTTGATGCGGTCGGCGCGGGTGAACTGAAAACCGGTCTCGGTGCAGTCGAAGCCCGGAGATTGGGCGCCGAGCTGGAAGTCGAATATCGTGCGGCCGCGCTCCTTGTGCAATCGTAGCCGGCCGGCCCAACCGCTCAGGGAGGTGGCGTTTTCGTCGACTCCCAGGTAGTCGACGTCCGGGCGCTGGAAATAATGAAGCGGTGCGCGCTGCAGGACGCCGATCGCGTCGCTACTGCCGGCGACAGACGATCCCGCCAGCCAGCCCGTGAAGACCCACACATCCTTGCGGTCCAGGAACGCCCACCCGTCCACGCCAACGGTCAGCGCGCTCCGCGCCATTTCCGTCTCCAAGACGGAACCCGACATATCGCGCCAGACCGAGCTGGCGATGACGCCCAATCCCTGGCGGCCCTGGCTGAATTCTTTCTGCGTCCTCAGGGTCAGGTACCCGGCCGCCGGCTCGACCGTCTGTTCCAGCACGCCCTCTTCGGCCAGATAGGAGCCGCGCTCTCTGGCGGTCAAAGCCGCCAGGGCGCCGAAGTTCCAGCCAGCGCTTTTGCCGGTCAGCTTGGCCGCGGTGAGGATGGTGGTCTGGCCGGGCTGCTCGCTGAATTCGGCCGATGGCAGGCTCCCCTGCGGCGGCCGGCCGATGCGCCGGCTGTAGAAGGGTTCCGGGTCCTGCCAGTCGAACGCCGAGCTGTCGGTGGCGCCGCCGCGGCCGAAAGAGAAGATGGAGGCGCCCTCGATGAAGAATGGGCGCTTCTCGCTGTAGTAAAGCTCGAAGGCGGTGAGGTTCACCTCGGCCGGGTCGACTTCCACCTGGCCGAAGTCCGGATTGAGCGTCACATCCAGGGTGACGTTCTGTTTTAGGCCCAGTTTCAGGTCGAGCCCGGCGTTGCCGGCAAATTCGCTTTTCGCCAGGAAAGGATCGCCCGGCTGTTCCGGTTGCAGGTTCAACTGGGCCGTGGCATAGGGCAAAAGCTCCAGCCCACGATGCGAGCGAACGCCGGAGAGTCCCTCCAGCACGGCGAAATTCGATACCACGCCCGGGTCCTCCTTGGGCGCCCAGGAAAAAATCAATTTTTCCTTCTTGTGCATGATGACGCGCTGGACGTTGAGCCCCCAGAGCATCTCGGCCCGCCGTGGAAAGCGCAATTGGTCGAAGGGGATTTTCATCTCCAGGCTCCAGCCATGGTCGTTCCGCTCGGCCCGCGCCTCCCAGATGCCGTCCCAGGAATAGTCGGTCCAGGCGTCGTTGTAGAGCACGCAGTCGGCGATCGACCCGGCCGGATTGACGGAGAAGGTGAAGCCGCTGCGCCGGTCCCGAAGAGGGTCGAGGCTGAGGTGAAACCAGTCCGAATCGGTCAAGTCGTCGCGGCGGCCGAGCAGGCCGACAATTTTTTGCGGCTGGCGGTCCTCCAGCCGCGCGGCGACGTACAGCGCCTCCTCGTCGAAGACCACCCAGAAGGTGGTCTTCTCGCTGGGCTCGCCGCCGTCGGCCGGATCCTGCTGCACGAAATCGCTGCGGCCCGCCTCCTGCCAAACGCGCTCGTCGAGCCGGCCGTCGACGCGGATCTTCTCGCCGCAACGTCGCGCGCTAATCCCTTTTTCCGGCTGCGGCAGGGAAAATCCCGAAACAGCTCCAAACGCCAACAGCAAA
>Ga0316620_10001307_pt1 | contig 10656 bp, 7 predicted proteins | sample OWC_Aug_M1_C1_D5_FD_207651 | JGI IMG/M metagenome (GOLD analysis project Ga0316620, IMG submission 207651) | Wetland soil microbial communities from Old Woman Creek delta, Ohio, United States - OWC_Aug_M1_C1_D5_B | ecosystem: Environmental > Terrestrial > Soil > Wetlands | place: USA: Ohio...
ATCTCCACGCGCCTGCTGGTGTACGCAGCGACGCTGATGAATCATGGCATCGCGCCGCGTGACGCCTGCCGTATGGCCCTGGTCAGACCGATCACGGATGACGCAGACATACGCGACACGCTGGATCATGCAATAGACGCAGTCTTTGCGGCCTGAATTTAAAGTTTAATAATGATGAATTCAGGAATTTGGGCATTGGGGTAATGACAAAATGACAGCCTATATCGAAGAACGCAAAATACTGAATTGCAACTTTGCACGTGTGCAAGCTGTATTCGACGATTGCATGTCCGATGCGAGCAAACAGTTTAGCGCCGATGGCATCAAGGCTTATGTCGAGGGTGCATCTGCTATCTGCAAGACGGGGCGCGGCGAAGAGCCTGTGCTGGTTTTTCTGGAAGAAATGCCACAGGTGACGGCACAATTAGGCGAGGGAGTGATCGCTGAAGTAGTCGAATTCACGCGCAAGCTGGCCAAGTCGCCCAACAGTAAAGCGATCAGGCCTTTTCTGCAAAGTCTGGCCGCCGCTGCGCGCGCGCTGGAGAGCCGCGAGCTTTTTACCGAGTACCTGAATCTGGTGATAGCAACCGCGGTGCGTACCAGCCCCAGGGTGCACGGCATCGACTCGATGTATACCAGCCCGTGCCTGCCGGATTTTCTCGACAGCACCCCATTTCTGTTTAGCCAGTTGTCGCTCGGCGGCATCAAGAACTGGGTGGACTATGGCGTTCATGCCTACCCCAATGATCCGGATACGCAGCGCGAATATTTTCTGCTGAAGACCGCGGACAGCCGCGCCGTGCTGCAGCGCGAGCGTCACGGCACTTTGTTCACCGACAACGAGCGCAAGCTGGATCTGTATCTGCGCGGCCTGTGGCAAAGCGAAACCCAGTTTGTGCCCTACTCCCTCGCGTTCGACGAGTTGCGCAAACCGATACCTTATCTGAACAAGCAGGGCATCCACCTGCCCGATGTGTATGACGACCTTGCCAACGGCACACGTGGCATAGACCGCTACCGTGCGCTGCTGGCGCATCTCAGCGCGCACCAGCGCTGGACCAAAGCCATCATCGCTGACAATTTGAGCCCGTTCCAGCGCATGTCCATCGAGGTGTTTGAAGATGCGCGTGTGGAATATCTGACAATGCAGGAATACCCCGGCATGCGCCAGTTGTGGTGCAAGTTGCACCCGGTGCCGGCAGAAAATATCGAGATCGCAGAAGGCGTATCCTACATACGCCACCGCCTCGCGATGCTGTCGCGTGCGTTGCTTGACCCTAAGCATCCTTACAAAAATCCGTCCATCCTGAAATATGTTGCACGCTTCAGCGAGCTGATGGCAGCGGGCAAAACAACTACCGCGGATATGCAGACTATCGGCGTGCAGTTCATCGTTGAAACCCGTTTGCCTGCCGACTTCAGCGCCAAAATACATTTTGCCGACACCGAGGTCGATTACCGCGATGACAATCGCATGATGTGGCAATTTATCGAGGAAGGCGACGAGGAAGTTTACGAAGAGCGCCCGCGCGCGCAGGCGGAAGATGAAGATAAATTCAAATTGCCGCCACGCATGTATCCGGAATGGGATTACAGCGCTGAGCATTACCGCCCGGACTGGGTCAGCGTGTACGAGCATCTGCAGCCGCCAGGCAATGCAGCGCATATCGACCAGCTGCTGATCAAACACAGCGCCCTGGCCAAGCGCCTGAAAAAGATCATCGACCTGCTCAAGCCGCAGAACAAGGTGCGCATACGCTACCAGGAAGAAGGCACGGAGCTGGATCTGGATGTCGCAATACGTTCCTTGATCGATTTAAAGAGCGGCGCGCAGCCCGATACCCGCATCAATATGAGCCATAAAAATGACGGCCGCAGCGTCGCCGTTTCCCTGCTGCTGGATCTGTCGGCTTCGCTGGGCGATGTGCCGGCAGGCTGCACCCAGAGCAAGCTCGAAATCAGCCAGGAAGCCGTGTCATTATTGGCCTGGGCGGTGGACCAGATGGGCGACCCGCTGGCGATCGGCGGCTTCCACTCGGACACGCGCCACAATGTGCGCTACCTGCACTTCAAGGGCTACAAGGAAGCGTGGGGCGACGAGGTCAAAGGGCGGCTGGCGGGCATGGAAGCCAATTACTCCACGCGCATGGGCGCGGCCATACGCCATGCAGGCCACTACCTGTCTCATCAGCAGGCTGACAAAAAACTGCTGCTGGTGCTGACCGATGGCGAGCCGGCGGATATCGACACGCACGACCCAAAAACGCTGATCGACGATGCGCGCATGGCGGTGCGCGAACTGGACCAGGAAAATATCTACACCTACTGCATCAACCTCGACCCCCAGGCCGATGAATACGTCGCGGATATTTTCGGCAAGAATTACGCCGTGATCGACAATATCGCGCGCCTGCCGGAACGCCTGCCCCAGCTCTTCATGTCGCTGGTAAAATAGGCTTAAGTGACACAGTTTTTCCACATTCTTCTGGAAAAAAGCATCGAAAATTTGTGTGCTGAAATCGAGGTTGGCAGGTTAATCGTCTGTGGTGATCACCCGCAAAACCGCAGGATCATTTGATTGAAAGCAATCGATGTGACGCCTATTTTTTTGCTCACCCCGTTCGCCTGATATTGCCGGCACTGTGAATTACGGACAGGAGCTCAACGACTGGATCCAGCTTGAAATCAACGCGGCGCCATCCGTATCGACGAGCGCGCTGGCAAGCGGCGGCATCTGATTGGCACCGCGTGTGTTCATGCGCAGATACAGTACCGAGCTTGCCGGACTCCCCGGCGTGATGATGTTCGCACCGGGGACACCGAGGTCCCCTAATATTGGAGCTGCGCACGCACCGCTGCTGGCGAGGGCAGTATCGTAGCGCAGGTCAATCGCAGCCGGCGTACCGCCACCAGGGCGGTGGCAGCTGGAACAGTTGACATGCAAGTAGGAGCGTGCGCGTTCAGTGAGCGTGCGGGTTGTGTCTGAGGGCGATGGCAGGGCCGCCAGATTCGCGGGCGAGGCCGGCAGGGCCGCGCTGAACAGCCCGACTGCTTCCAGCGTGGCGAGCTGGTTGCGAGTGCGCCCGGTGCTGGGGTAAGTGAAGTTGCGATTCAACTGCGAGATCTCGGTACCGAGCGCGAACACGGCACTGTCGGTATGACATCGCGTGCAGTCAGCGCTCTCCAGGAAGGTCCAGGCCTGTCCGTTCACCGATTTTGTAGTAGTCATGGTGACGAGTGTGGCATCGGTCTGAACCGCGTTCCATTCATAGCTGTAACCTGCCCAGACTCCATCCGGATGATGCATGAGCAGACGCGTTTCGATGAGCGTGCCGTTCTGGCGGAAATTCTTCATCAATACCGCACCAGCGGGAAACTCAAAGCGCCCGTCGCTGGTGCGCGCAATACTGCTGCCATCCGGCACCGATAAGTAGCGCTCTTTGGCAAGCCCATCAGACCAGAATGGCACATTGATGTCATATGGCACCAGACCAGGCATGGGTTGTGTCGGGTTGCTGGAAACGACGCAACCGGTCTGCGAAAGCTGCGCAGGAACGGCAACTCCTCCTGGTGTGCCGCCACTCGCCACCAGGCGATATACAATCCCGCTGCTGTGGCTCACCACGTAAATTTCGCCAGCGGCATCCTCACCAAAGGAGGAAATCCATTGCGGGCTGTCGAGCAGCAATTGCGGTGCAGGGTTGGCATTGGTAAGCGGTATTGCCCAGATTTCGCCGCTGCAATAATCGCCATACAGATACTGACCGCGCAAGGCGGTGATGGAGTTGCCCCGATATACGTAACCGCCCGTCACCGAGCAGCGGCCACTAGTGTGGGCATATTCCACCACTGGATCGATCAGACCCGTCGTCTGGCAACCGCTAGCCGGATTGTAGCAATGCGCACCTTCGCGTTGGCTCCAGCCGTAGTTGCCGCCAAGAACGATCTTGTCGATTTCTTCCCATGTATCCTGTCCCACGTCGCCCGCCCATAATTCGCCGGTCTGGCGGTCAAAACTCCAGCGCCATGGATTGCGCATGCCAAGAGCATAGATCTCAGCTTTCCCTCCTCCAGCCACATAGGGGTTGTCGGAGGGAATTTTGTAATGGATACCCGCATTCCATTCGGTGTCGGTGACATTCACGTCGATGCGGAGCATCTTGCCAAACAATTCGGAAGTGTTTTGCGCGCGATTTTCAGGATCGCCACCACTACCACCGTCACCGAAGCCGATATAGAGATAGCCCTCTGTAGGGTGGAAAGCGATGTGCCCGCCATTGTGGTTAGGGTAAGGCTGGGGGAGCTCGATGAGATTGCGCTCGCTTGTTGCGTTGAGTGAATTGCGATCGGTCGCGACAGTGAAACGCGTGATACGTGAGCGCAGGTTGACACCGCTATCGCCGACGGGATTATCGCTGGTGGTGTAAGACAGAAACACAAGGCCGTTGCTCGCATAACCGGGATGAAACGCCATGCCCAGCAGCCCTGCTTCGTTTGGCCCGGAATCGACGATATTGCTCAAGTCTGCGAACAGCGTCTTAACAGGTGTTCCGCTTAAGTTAACCGTAAATATCCGCCCGGTCTGCTCGACCACGAACATGCGCCCCGTTTCACCGGGCGCCTGCAAGACGAGCACAGGACGAGAAAAAATCACACCAGGAAAGGTATCGGTCAGTGCATACGAAACATTTTGTAACGGTCGGGCAGGTGCAACGCACGTAGGATTGGCCGGGCGCGCATCAAGACCAGAAAGTGCAGGGTTCGGCGGTGCGGCAGGCGCAGACGAGTCGCCACTGGTGCAGCCAGTGAGCAGCATTATCATCAAGCGAATCGCCATGTGCTTCATACGTAACCTCACGTAAACGAGCTTAATGTTCATTTTCGCATTACATGCCTGGCTGGCTTCCATGCTGGTGCGCTGCAAAAACAAACCATTGTCATTCTAACTTTTCAAGATCCTTGAGTTAATAAGGTAAACACCTTAATTTGTACTGTGCAGCGGGATGCCTACTCCCCATTAAGCCTTAATTTATTCACATGGAGAGATACATGGGAAACGGGTAAAATGCCCGGCTTGCAATCTAAGCGCCAACAGTTGAGCAACCAGTGAACCCTCATCAGCTAACGCTCGCGCCGTACGGAACATGATAAAACCTGAACTGCAGACCCAGATCGATGCTGCAGCCGCCATCCTGCGTCACGGGGGGGTGGTGGCCATTCCCACCGAAACCGTGTACGGACTCGCTGCGGACGCGTCCAATCCGGATGCGGTACGGCGGATTTTTCAGATCAAGGGCCGCCCGGCAGATCATCCGCTGATCGTGCATTTGTCGGATAAAGCGCAACTCGGCCACTGGGCACGCGAGATACCGGAAGCGGCCTACTTGCTGGCTGAGCATTTCTGGCCTGGCCCGCTTACCCTCATTTTGCCGCGCAACAAACATGTATCCGATGCAGTCACCGGCGGCCAGGACACCGTCGGCTTGCGCGTGCCCAGCCACCCCGTCGCCCTCGCGCTGTTGCGTGCAATGGGACCTGCAGCAGCGCTGGCCGCGCCCTCGGCCAACCGCTACGGCCGCATCAGCCCCACCACCGCTGCACACGTGCGTGAAGAGCTGGGCGACAGCGTCGACATGATTATCGACGGCGGGCCTTGCGAGGTGGGGCTGGAAAGCACCATCGTCAGCTTCGCAGCCGATACCGTTACCGTGCTGCGGCCGGGCGGCATTCCGCTGGCGGATCTGGAAAAAGTGCTGCAGCAGAAGGTTGCCGTGGCAGATAGCACAGGCTCAGGCGTGCGCGTATCCGGCAGCAAACTGTCACACTATGCGCCGGTCACGCCGCTGGAAATCTTGGCCAGTTCGGATTTGTGGCAGCGCGCCTGTGAGCTGGAGAAGCAAGGGCTGCGCGTGGCAACCCTGGAATGGTCGGTGCCTGATGCCGCACTTACACAGAATAAAGTACACTCTGATCATCAGCGCATCGTGCGGTCTGCAATGCCGGCTGATCCCGCAGCCTATGGACAGATGCTGTATGCAACCTTGCGCCGGCTGGACGGTGCACACTTTGACCGCTTGCTGGCCGAAGCAACGCCCGCCACCACGGCATGGATGGCGGTGGCGGATCGCCTGCAGCGCGCAAGTTACCGAGCTTAATTATTGAATTACTGCGAAAGAAAAATATGAGCAAACCACTGGTAGGTATCGTCATGGGCAGTTCAAGCGACTGGGAGGTGATGCGCCATGCCGCAGAAATGCTGAAGTCGCTGGGCGTGCCGTTTGAGACCAGAGTCGTATCCGCCCACCGCACCCCCGACCTGCTGTTTGACTACGCCGACACGGCCGCGAGCCGCGGCCTGAGCTGCATCATCGCCGGCGCCGGAGGGGCAGCGCATTTGCCCGGCATGCTCGCCGCCAAGACCACGCTGCCGGTACTGGGCGTGCCCGTGCCATCGAAATACCTTAAAGGCATGGACTCGCTGCTGTCCATCGTGCAGATGCCAAAAGGCATACCGGTCGCCACCTTCGCGATAGGCGAGGCCGGTGCAGCCAATAGCGCGCTGTTTGCAACCGCGATGATTGCAACACATGACCCCGCTTTGTCGCGCAGGCTTTCCGAGTTCCGCGCGACACAGGCAGCTACTGTGCTGGCGATGACCCTGCCGGAGGTTGAATGATTCTTCCGGACGCAACATTGGGCGTGCTCGGTGGCGGGCAACTCGGGCGCATGTTCACGGTAGCTGCGAGGACTATGGGCTACCGCGTGATGGTGCTCGATCCCGATCCCGCAAGCCCTGCTGCCGAGCTTGCAAATGCACATATCTGTGCCGCATTCGACGACCGTGCAGCGCTGGAGAAGCTGGGTCGCGCCTGCGCCGCGATCACGACCGAGTTTGAAAATGTACCCGCAGACAGCCTGGACTACCTTGCCCAGTTCTGTCCGGTCAGACCATCGGCCGCTGCCGTGGCGATTGCGCAAAACCGCATACGTGAAAAAACTTTTTTGCGCGACAGCGGCTTCGAAACCGCAGCCTTTGCCGAGATAAATTCGAAAGCCGAGATTGAAGATGCTCTGCGCAAAATCGGCACACCCGCGCTGCTCAAGGTGAGCCAGTTTGGCTATGACGGCAAGGGCCAAGCGACCGTGGATAATCTGGCGGAAGCCTATAGCGCTTTCGAGCAGATGGGTTGCCAGCCCTGCGTGCTGGAGCAGCGCCTCAATCTGCACACCGAACTTTCAGTGGTGGTAGCACGCAGCACCAGCGGCGAAACCGTGGCTTATCCCGCTGCGGAAAACATACATGTGCGCGGCATTCTGGACCTCAGCGTGGTACCCGCAGCAGTCAGCGCAGAACTTTCGCAGCGGGCAACCGGGGCTGCCCGCGCAGTCGCCAGCAAGCTGGACTATTGCGGCGTGATGGCGGTGGAATTTTTTGTGGTTGAACATGGACGGCTGCTGATCAACGAAATCGCACCGCGCCCGCACAACAGCGGTCATTACACGATGGACGCCTGCCTCACCTCGCAGTTCGACCAGCAGGTGCGGGCAATGTGCGGCCTGCCGCTGGGCGACGCGAGGCTGCTTGCTCCGGTGGCGATGGTGAATATACTGGGTGACATATGGCGCGATGGCACACCGCCGCCATGGAGCGCAGTGCTGAATGAGCCTCGCGCCAAGCTGCATCTGTACGGCAAACGCGAGGCACGACCGGGGCGCAAGATGGGGCACTTTACCTGTATTGCCGACAGCGTTCAGGAAGCTAGCAACCTGGCTCGTGATATACAGAAAAAATTGTTAATCTCGTAGGGTGGGCAAGTTATTTTTGCCCACGCGGCAACGCAGCATGCTGTTCCGCGTAATCTGTTTAAACAGCGTGGGCAATAACAACTTGCCCACCCTACAAAAACAAATCATTTAAAACAGTTGAATATGAACTACGCTGCCCTTCTCCACATTTCCCTGCTCCAGCGGCAACACGATAAAGCAGTTGGCGCGGCTCATTGAGCTGAGGATGCCGGAACCCTGCTCTCCGGTGGTTTTCACCATCCAGATACCATCTTCACCCTGCGTAAGAATACCGCGCTGAAACTCGGTGCGCCCCGCCGCTTTTTTGATAGGGGTAGTGCAAATAGCCTGGAAGCTGAATACAGGCTTTGGATGCTGCCCCATCAGTTCCCACAGTGCATTGCGCACAAACTGCAGGAAGGTGACCATCACCGCAACGGGATTGCCGGGCAAACCGAAGAAATGACAGCTACCGACCTTGCCGTAGGCCAGCGGGCGGCCGGGTTTCATTGCCAGCTTCCAGAACACGACTTCGCCAAGTTCATCCAGCAACTCTTTGATATAGTCCGCATCACCGACTGATACACCGCCGCTGGTGATGATCACATCAGCACTGCTGGATGCTTTGAGCAGCGCAGCACGCACGGCATCCTTGTCATCGCGGATATTGCCCATGTCGATAATTTCAACGCCCAGCTCGGTCAGCAGTCCGACGAGGGTATAGCGGTTGCTGTCGTAAATTTGTCCTGCAGACAGCGCCATTCCCGGCTGTATCAACTCATCGCCGGTAGAAAATATCGCGATTTTCAGTTTACGGTAGACGCTGACTTCGTTAAATCCAAGCGACGCCAACAGGCCCATTTCGGCCGGACGGATAATCTGACCGCGCGCCAATACGACCGCACCCTGCTCAATATCTTCGCCGACCAGGCGTATATTCTGCCCGCGCTTGTGACCTGACCCTATCTCGATGATGTCTCCATCGACCTTGGCCTGCTCCTGCATCACCACGCTGTCGCAGCCGTCGGGAATCAATGCGCCGGTCATTATGCGCACGCATTCGCCTGCCGCCACAGATCCGTCAAAACCGTGGCCGGCAAAGGAACTGCCGATTTTTTTCAGTTTATTGCTCGTACCATGCAGGTCAGCATGGCGTACGGCATAGCCGTCCATCGATGAATAATTATGGGGCGGCACGCTCATTGGCGACAGCACGTCGGCTGACAGTGTGCGATGGAAAGCATCCTGTATTTTGATTGTTTCGTACTCTGTGACGGGTGAAAGAAACTGTTTAATCAACTGGCGCGCCTGCTCTACCGGCATCGAGTTGGGGTCGTAGTCTTCCATCGACGCAAGGGTAGAGAGTGTGAGGTGTTGAGGTTCCATGAGATGTATTGAGCAAACGAGTAGATTGATGAAAAATGAGCTTGAAGCCACTCTTGAAGGTAAGCACTACCGTCCCTCTATGCCCTTTTGTTCCACCGCATACAGCACGGCTGCCTCGACCCTGGAGGTCAGGTGGAGTTTAGTGAGGATGTGGCGCACATGCTGCTTGACCGTGTCATTGCTGATGCCCAGCGTCTGCGCGATGGCCTTGTTGCTTTCGGCGCGCGACAGCAGCTGCAGGATTTCGCGCTCGCGTTCGGTCAACAGCGACATCGAGGTCTTGCCTTCTTTGCCGCGCTGGCCATGCTGCAAGATGCCGATCATCTTCACCGTCATTGCGGGCGCAACCACCATCTCGCCTGCAACCACGCGCCGGATCGCATCGGCCACATCATCCGGCGCCATGTCTTTGAGCAGGTAACCGCGCACCCCGGCACGCAATGCAGTGGCCAGGTCAGCCTCTGAATCGCTCATCGTCAGGATTACCACCGGCGTGTCAAAATTTTCTTTGCGGATCTGTGCAAGCACGCCAAAACCATCGAGCGGCTCCATGCGCAAATCCATCACCAGCAAATCTGGCTGATGCTCGCGCAACAGCTGGGTCAATTCCTTGACATGGGCAGTAGCACCAACAACATTGATGTCGTAGCGGAGAGTCAGAAGTTCAGTCAGCCCGCGTCGACACAAGCTATGGTCGTCGACCAGGACAACTTTAATCTGTTCTTTCATCGTTGCTTCTCCATTAAGCCGCATTTTTTATTAAGAACTCGGGGCAGTAAAAATTAATTGCACACGCGTGCCCAGCCCGTCCATGCTTTCCACTTCAACTGTTCCGCCGATGCGTAATGCGCGTTCACGCATAATCGCAAGACCGTAGTGCCCCTCGGGAGGGATCTTGCTGCCAACCCCGCCGCCGTTATCCTCGACGGTAAACTGGTACTGTCCTTCGCTGAAGGTAACCTCCAGCCTCGCAGCGCTCGCTCCGGAATGAGTGGCGATATTCACCAGCGACTCTCTTACGATAAGAAATATCTGCAATTCATATTCGAGCGGCAGCGTAATTTCTTCCAGCTCATTGATATATTCCAGAGCAATGCTGGTGCGGGCAGTAAAATCTTTGACCAGTTTTTGCAGCGCGTACTGCAGCCCTCTTGGGTCCATTTGGCAGCGAAAATGCGTGACAAGTTCCCGCACCGTTTTTTGGCTGCCTTCCAGCGCTTCGTCTATATCTTGCGCACACTTGAAGGCGAGCAGATCGTTATCCGTTTTTAGCGCATCCAGCAACAGACTGGCGCGTATTTTTGCGTAATATAACGTTTGTGCCAGCGAGTCATGAATTTCATTTGCAATCGACTGCCGCTCAGCCAGCAGATTGATTTGGTAACTATCCTCATTCTGCCAAACGCTCTTCAGGCCGATATGAATGAGTTCGGCGTATGTCTTAAGGGTGCGCTTGATGTCATCGGTGACATCTTGCTCTGCAGG
>Ga0316620_10001308_pt1 | contig 10656 bp, 12 predicted proteins | sample OWC_Aug_M1_C1_D5_FD_207651 | JGI IMG/M metagenome (GOLD analysis project Ga0316620, IMG submission 207651) | Wetland soil microbial communities from Old Woman Creek delta, Ohio, United States - OWC_Aug_M1_C1_D5_B | ecosystem: Environmental > Terrestrial > Soil > Wetlands | place: USA: Ohio...
CATCGCCAAGCGGCCGGACGTCCTGCTCTGCGACGAGCCGACCGGAGCGCTCGACATCTCGACGGGCGTGGTGGTGCTGGAGGCGCTCGACAGGGTGAACCGCGAGCTGGGGACCACGGTGGTTGTCATCACGCACAACGCGTCGATTGCCGGGATGGCGCACCGCGTCGTGATCCTGGCGGACGGGCGCATCGCGTCCGACCGGTGCAACCAGGTGCGGCTGTCTCCCCGGGAGATTCAGTGGTGACACAGGCGCCTGCACGCCGATCGTTACGGCGGTGGAAGTTGACAGCGCTCGACCGGAAGCTGGTCCGCGATCTCCGGGGATCGCGGGGCCAGGCGCTGGCCATCGCGCTCGTCATCGGCGCGGGCATCTCCGTCTTCCTTTCGATGTTCTCGACGTTCGACTCGCTCGATCTCACCGTGCAGACCTACTACGAGCGCGCACGCTTTGGCGATGTGTTTGTCTCGCTCAAGCGCGCACCCCTCTCGCGCGCTTCGGATCTCGCCGCGATTCCCGGCGTCGCCCGGGTCGAGGCGCGCGTCGTCGTGGACGTGACGCTCGATGTGCGGGGGTTGTCGGAGCCAGCCATCGGCCGCCTGATCTCGATTCCCTCCGTCAGGCGCCCGATCCTCTGCGACCTCGTGCTCCGGAAGGGACGCTACATCGAGCCGGGCCGTCCCGACGAGGTGGTGGCCAGCGAGTCGTTCGCCGTCGCGCACGGCCTGGAGCCCGGGAACACGATCGGGGCGATCATCAATGGCCGCCGGCGCGAGCTGCAGATCACGGGCCTCGCGCTGTCGCCCGAATACGTCTACCCGGTCCGGCCGGGTGAGCTGCTGCCCGACGAGAAGCACTTCGGCATCTTCTGGATGGAAGGCCGGGCGTTGGCGGCCGCGTTCGACATGGAGGGGGCGTTCAACAACGCGGTGCTGACGCTCACGCGCGGCGCGTCCGAGCCGGCAGTGATCGCGCAGGTGGACCGGGTCCTCGAACCCGACTACGGGGGCCTCGGCGCCATCCCACGTTCGCTGCAGCCTTCGCATTGGTACCTGAACAACGAGCTGGCGGAGCTCCGGACCTCGGGTGCGATCGTGCCGGCAATCTTCCTCGCGGTGGCTGCGTTCCTGCTGAACGTGGTGCTGTCGCGCTTCGTCCTGGTCCAGCGGGCGCAGATCGCCGCCCTCAAGGCGCTCGGCTACGGCAACACCGCGGTGGCCTGGCACTACGTGAAATGGAGCATCGTTGTGGCCTCGGTCGGGGCCGTCATGGGGGTGCTGTCCGGGGCCTACTTCGGATGGGCCATGACTCGGCTGTACACGCTGTTCTTCCACTTCCCGCTGCTGCTGTACCGTCTGGAGCTCCCGGTCGTGATCGAGTCCGCGGCCATCGCGCTCGCGGCCGCCGTGCTGGGGGCTGCCGGAGCCGTGCGGCGGGCTGTCTCGCTGCCGCCGGCCGAAGCGATGCGCCCGGAAGCGCCGGCGCGGTTCTCGGAGACGTGGGTCGAGCGGGCCGGCCTCAAGCGCTTGCTGACGCAGCCGGCACGGATCATCTTCCGCACCCTCCAGCGGCATCCCGGCCGCGCGCTGCTGTCGATTGTCGGCATCGCGCTCGCCGCTTCACTGCTCGTGGTCGGCAACGTCACGGCCGACGCCCTGGACGTGATGATGACCCTCCAGTTTGATGTCGCGGCACGGTACGACGTGATGGTGTCCACCGTCGAACCGGCGTCACCCTCCGCGCTCGACGAGTTCAGGCGGCTGCCAGGCGTGATGGACGTCGAACCGTTCCGTGCCGTGCCGGCGCGCCTCCGAATCGGTCACCGCTCCCGTCACACCGGGATCCTCGGCGTGCCAAGCGGTGCGCGTCTGAACCGCGTGGTCGGTGCTTCGATGCGGGCCGTGGATCTGCCCCAACAGGGCCTCGTGCTCTCCGCGAAGCTGGCCGAGCTGCTCGGCGCGGGGCGCGACGACCTGGTGACGATCGAGGTGCTCGAGGGGTGCAGGCCTGTGAGCGAGGTGCCGATCGCCGCGCTCGTGGACGATTACATGGGCACGAACGCGTACATGGATTTGGACGCGCTGCACCGCCTGATGGGGGAAGGCACAACGTTGTCCGGGGCGTATCTCCAGGTGGACCGGAGCCAGGCCGACACGCTGTACCGACAGCTCAAGGCGACCCCGCGCGTCGGGGGCGTCCTGCTGAAGCGGGCGGCAATCGAGACCTTCCAGAGCACGTTCAAGGAGATGCTGACCGCGATGCAGGCCATCTTCGTGGGCTTTGCCGTCATCATCGCCTTTGGCGTCGTCTACAACACCGCCCGCATCTCGCTGTCCGAGCGGAGCCGCGAGCTCGCCACGCTGCGGGTGATCGGGTTCACCCGCGCGGAGATTTCCTACATCCTGCTCGGCGAGCTCGTGCTGGTCACGCTCGTGGCGATCCCATTCGGGCTGATTGTCGGCTACGCGTTCGCTGCGCTGGTCGTGACTGCCTTCGAGTCCGAGATGTTCAGGATCCCCCTTGTCATCGCACCGCGCACCTACGCGTATGCGGCTGTTGTCATCATCGTCGCGACGGCCATCTCGGCGATGGTCGTGCGCCACAGGCTGGATCACCTCGATTTGGTAGAAGTGCTGAAGACGCGGGAGTAGCAGAACCGGGGCGCCCGAAGAGAAGGAGTGGGACATGAAGGCGGCAGGCAGGCGACGGCTGGCAGTGTGGGGGACGGTCAGCATCGTGGTGCTCGGCGCGCTCATCATGGCGATGCTTCCGCAGCCGGAGCCCGTGGATATTTCGGCGGTCGATCGCGGGCGGCTGGCCGTCACGCTCGATCACGAGGGCCGGACCCGCGTCCACGATCGATACGTCGTGTCGGCCCCGCTGCCCGGCCGGGTGCTCCGGATTGGATTGCGGCCGGGGGATCCGGTCAGGGCGCGCGACACGGTGCTCGCGTCGTTCGCGCCGGCGGCACCCGCCCTCCTCGATGCCAGGAGCCTGGCCGAGGCGCGATCCCGCGTCCGGGCGGCCGAGGCGGCCCTCGCGCGGGCCCGCGCAGAGCGTGCGCAGGCACAGGTTGCCAGCGAGTTCGCGCTGTCGGAGAACCGGCGGATCCGCGGCCTCGCCGACCAAGGCGTCACGTCGGTACAGCAGCGCGACGCCGCCGACGCCGAGGCGCGCGCCAGCGCCCGGGCACTCGATGCGGCAGGCTCGGCCGTCGAGATGGCCATCAGCGACCTGGAGACAGCCCGGGCCGCACTCGTCGAGCCGTCAGGCGACGGAGGCCAGAAGCCGACCGGGAGCGCACGCGTCTTGCCCCTCCGCTCGCCGATCGACGGTGTCGTGCTCCAGCGGTTCCAGGAGAGCGAGGCGGTGGTACCGCAGGGCCAGCCGCTCGTCGAGGTCGCCGACCTGTCGACCCTTGAGCTGATGGCCGACTTCCTCTCGGCAGATGCCGTGCGCATCACCGCCGGCATGCCGGCGCTGATCGAACAGTGGGGCGGCGGCACGCCGCTCAGAGGCCACGTGACGCGTGTCGAGCCAGCCGCCTTTCTCAAGATCTCGGCGCTCGGCGTCGAGGAGCAGCGGGTTTGGGTGATCATCGGCTTCGACGACCCGCCCAGTGCCTGGCAGGCCCTCGGCGACGGATACCGCGTGGAAGCCCGCGTCATCGTGTGGGAGCACGACGACGTGCTGAGGTTGCCGACCAGCAGCCTGTTCCGCCAGGGAGACGGGTGGGCGGTGTTTGTCATCGAGGCCGGCCGGGCTCGCCTGCGCACGGTCCGCATCGGCCAGCGAAACGGAACGACCGCCGAGGTGCTGGACGGGCTGAAGGCCGGCGAACGGGTCGTGGTTCACCCGTCGGATCGCGTGGTTGATGGCGTTCGCGTGACCGAACGCGTCCGATAGGCGCAGGCGCCGTTACCGGCGTGTCGATGGGGTGCTCCAGCTCGAGCTTGCAGCCCATGGAAGTGATACGCGCGCGGACCGTCGACCCGGCACTTGACATTGTCTTTCTTTATTTGTAGAAATATGGATATGACGACAAGGAAGGTTGACGACGACGTGCCCACGTACGCCGACATGATGTCGGCCATGGGGACGGAACCGCGCCTGCGCATCATGCGTCTGCTTCTGTCGGCCCATCCCGAGGGGCTCGTGGTAGGCGAGATCGCCGAGGAACTGGGAATCCCCGGCTCCACCCTTTCCCACCATCTCGACAAGCTGAAGAACGAGAACCTCGTGAGCGTGCGCCGCGAGGGGACGTTCCTGCGGTACTCGGCCAACTCAGAGGCCCTGAAGGAGTTGCTGGCGTTCCTGTACGCCGAATGCTGCTCGCGGAGCAAGGCGGTCGAACCCGGGTTCATTACCCGGCTCTGCAAACGGTGCTGAGGCACCCCACCGCGGAGCCACCTTCGAGGAGCGTGACCATGTCGGACATCAAGGAAGTCGTGAAGGAGAAATACGGCAAGGCGGCCCTTCGCGTCACGTCGGCGGAAGGCAGCGGGTGCTGCGGTCCCAGCAGTTGCTGTTCGTCGATCCCCGGCGCGGTCGACCCGATCACCGTCAACCTCTATGATCAGAAGCAGACCGAAGGCTTGCCGCTGGAAGCGGTGCTGGCCTCGCTCGGCTGCGGTAACCCCACGGCCCTTGCGCAGCTCAATCCCGGCGAGGTCGTCCTCGACCTCGGCTCCGGGGGCGGCATCGACGTGTTCCTCTCGGCCAAGCGCGTGGGACCGACGGGAAAGGCCTACGGCCTGGACATGACCGACGAGATGCTGGCCCTGGCTCGCGAGAATCAGCGGAAGGCGGGCGTGGAGAACGTGGAGTTCCTGAAGGGCGAAATCGAGCACATCCCGCTGCCGGACAACAGCGTGGACGTGATCATCTCGAACTGCGTCATCAACCTGTCGGCGGACAAGGACCAGGTGCTCGCCGAGGCGTTCCGGGTGCTCAAGCCTGGCGGCCGCTTCGCCGTCTCCGACGTCGTCGTCCGCGGTGAGGTGCCCGCCGAGATCCGGCGCAATGTGGAATTGTGGGTTGGCTGCCTGTCTGGCGCCCTGGACGAATCCGACTACGTCGCGAAGCTGGCGCGTGCCGGCTTCGAGGACCTGTCCATCGAGCCGACGCGGGTGTACAGGGTGGAGGATGCGAGGGACTTCCTGTCAGGGCATGGCTTCGACGCGGACGCCATCGCCCCGCTCGTGGATGGACGGTTCTTCAGCGGCTTCATTCGTGCGCGCAAGCCCGGAGGCCAGGCCTAGCCTGGCTTCGCAGCTTCGCATGGCGCTGCGGCGCCTAGCGTACAAGAATCTCGGGCTCGACCAGGATTTCGGATTTGACCGAGTTCGCGACGAGGCTGTATTTCTGGGCGGATTCGAGCGCGCGCCGTGTTCGGCTCTCCACCACGTCAGCCGGCTCGTTGCCGGCCGCCACACGAATCACCGGGCGGAAGTGCAGGCGCGTGAACACCTCCGTTCGGTCGAGTTCGATCCGCTTGGTGCCGTCCACACGGCACTCGTAGGACACGAGCGTGAGCTTGAAGCGCTCGGCCGCCCAGATGAACATCAGCATCACGCAGGTGTTGGCGGCGGCGACAAACGCGTCCTCCGGGGTCACCACCCCTGCATGACCCTGGGCGTCGGGCGGGGCCGAGAACTCCATCTCGGGGCCGTTGCCCATGGCGAGGTGTCCCCAGTGCTCTCCGGTCCAACGGACCGTCGTGTGGTAGGTCGCGGTCCGGCTCATCGGGCGGCCTCACGCTCGCAGAACGCGGCGTACTCCCGCAGGATTGCGTCACGGTAGCGGTCGGCCGCGCCGGACGGGATCTGGTTGTAGATTTTCGTGGTCTCGACCAGGTCGCGCGCGACCGCCGGGTCGTCAACGCGGCGCCCCGCCTCGAAGAACCGCCGGAAGATGAGCGGCAGCGCCAACAGCACGACCTCTGTTCCGTCGACAATCAGCGTCGTGACAGGCGCGCTCGATCCGCAGGAACAGGTGGTCGCCTGGGCGTTGCGCCGCGTCAGCGGCACGGTCTCCCCTGGAGAATCCCGAAGGGGGCCCTCTGCGCCCAGCACGTCATCGACGAGCTCGACGAGGCGCTGGGCGGTCACCTCGACTGCCTCGAGGCCCGCCTGGTTGAGATTCCGGCGCCCCTCGGGCGTCGGCAGTCCGTGTTCAGCGACGAGCGCGTCCACGACGATGCTGGCCGTGGGCGGGCCCGAGTGCCGTTCGGTGCCCCTCGCGGCGCAGCGCAGCTCGCAGCCGTCGACCGTGATGGTCGGATGGAACCGCGCAAAGGCGCGGTCCCCCTCGCCGCCGGCGAGGAACAGAGGCAGGCAGATCGTCACCGTCCGGCCGGGCCGCAGGTCGTGGAGCACCCGCAGCGCCGCGAGACGCGTCACAGTGCCCACGGCGAGCTCCTCACCCGAGCACGCAACGATTCCCACTTTCCGCCCCGGCAGGCTAGGCATGATCGGCACCCCCGCCGGTTTCGGCCTGATGCACCTGGTCGATGGTCGCGGCAATCTCACGGGCCACCACTCGCGCAAGCTGCTGGCCGGCCTCGTTCAGTTCGGCGATGCCCTCGGGCTTCAGGTCCTTGTGGCGACGGAAGACGTCGAGGACAGCGACCTCGCTGACGATGGTCCCTGCACGGAGCTTGACCAGCGAGGCCGCGCACATCAACTTGCAGCCGTCGATCGTGATGGCCGGGCTCGAATCCACGCGCCGGCAGGCCTCTTCCTCACCGAGCACCAGCTTGGACAACGCCACGAGTTGCGTCTCGTCCGGCCGCAGGGTCTCGCAGACCTCATACGCCGCCTCGCGGCTGACGGTACCGAACGGCTTCCCAATGCCGCTGCACGGCACGATCACGACGCGCCGTTCTTTGCTCGTCATGGCTGTCTGATCTCTGCTTCGACTTGCGACCGCATGACGGCGAAGTAGGCGTCGGGATCGAGCAGCCTCGTCCTCTCCACGTCCCAGTTCGCCGCTTCAATGATCACAAGCCAACCTTCGCGGTACGGATCCTGGTTCACGAGTTCCGGGGCGGTCCCCAACGCGTCGTTGACCTCGACGAGGGTGCCCGTCACGGGCGACGGCAAGCTGAGGTTGACCTTGATGGTCTCGAGAGCGGCAAACTCCTCCTCGAGCACGAGCCGTGTCCCGCGGGGTTTCGCTGAGACGAACGCCACGTCGCCGCTGTGCTGTTGCAGGTAGTCGGTCACTCCGACCCGGATCCGGCTGCCGCCTTGAGGTTCGAGCCACACGCCGTCGGCGGTGTAGACGCGGTCGGTCGCGACGCGGAACGTGAACTTGTCGAGCGTCGCTTCCAGATACTCTGACATCGGGGTTCCCCCCAGGCGCCCGTCGGATCCGACCGGCTAGGTCTTCGCCTCGCGCATCGCCGCCGTGGCCAACCAGGTCATGATCTCAGCCGCGGGCGGGATGCGGCCCGCGGCCTTGACCTCGCCGTTGATCACGAGTGCCGGGGTCATCAGGACCCCGCAGGCCCTGATCGCTTCGAATTCCTCTACCTTGCTCATCGTGACGGTCATCCCCAGCTGTGCCGCCGCTTTCTCCGCCTCCCCGTAGAGCCGTCTGCAGTTCGCGCAGCCGGGGCCGAGGACCTTGATGTCCACGTTCACCTTCGCTCCTTGAGCACCTGCGTCGCGCAGGCGAAGAAGTTGCAGACACACGGCGTGAGGAGCCGGTAGTACACGACGCTGCCGTCGCGCCGGTCGTCGACAATGCCGTGGGCCCGGAGGACGGCCAGATGCTTCGAGACCGTCGAGACGTCGCTGCCCACCATGGCGGTGAGTTCGCCGACCGAGGCCTCACCGCGGCTCAGCCGGTCCACGATCTTGAGTCGTGAGGGATGTGCCAGGGCTTTGAGCACCTGGGCCTGTTGTTTGAAGACATCACGGCGAGCCATCAGCGACAGTATTTGGCACATTGGCCAAGTTGTCAAGTCTTCGGAGCGCGCCCTTCGGAGCGCACCCAGGTTCCGCCTGCTCCGAGTTGGCGGCTACCGGATGACCTGACCGCCTCTGTTTCACCGCTGTTCGCCCGCTTGACAGGCACGCCAGCCGACACTACACTTCGCCAACTGACGAAATGAGAAGACGATGACCCCGGCGTCGCTGTCCGCCACCGTCCACGTCGCCAAGGCGCTTGCCCATGCGAGCCGCCTTCGCATCCTGGCGATGCTCAGCGGCGGGGAACTCTGCGTCTGCCAGATGACCGCCGTGCTGCGCCTCGCACCCTCGACCGTGTCGGCGCATCTGTCCGACCTTCGGCGCAGCGGGCTCATTGTCGAGCGGAAGGACGCCAGATGGATCCGCTACCGCCTCACCGACGATGAAGCCCTCAGGGGGCTGGCGGAGGAGGCGCTGGCGCTTGCCGCGAGGGACCCGCAGGTCCGCGAGGACGCGCAGGTGGTGAAATCCCTCCGGCGGATCCCGGTGGAAACACTGTGCCGGGCCGGCCTGGATCTCGACGTCGTCGGGATCCGACGGGCGGCGCGGGCCGCGCCGGGAGCAGGAGCCCGCAAGCGTTGACACACGAAGGGGTGTTCGATGACCAGTGGGACTCGTGGCAAGCAGATGAACGTGTTCGAACGGTACCTCACGCTGTGGGTGGCGCTGTGCATGGTGGCTGGCGTGGTGCTCGGCCGCGCGTTTCCGGCACTGACCGGCGCGATCCGCGGAATGGAGTTCGGCAGCGGCAGCCAGATCAACATCCCGATCGCCGTGCTCATCTGGCTGATGATCTACCCGATGATGCTCAAGGTCGACTTCTCCAGCATCCTCAAGGTCGGCCAGCGGCCGCGCGGGCTGATCGTGACGCTCGTGGTGAACTGGCTCGTCAAGCCGTTCTCCATGGCGTTCTTCGGGTGGCTCTTCTTCCAGCACATCTTCCTGCCCCTCATTGGTCCGGATCTCGCGGGCCAGTACACGGCGGGCGTGATCATCTTGGCCGCCGCGCCGTGCACGGCGATGGTGTTCGTCTGGTCGTATCTCTCCGATGGCGATCCCGCGTACACGCTGGTGCAGGTGTCGGTGAACGACCTGATCATGCTGGTCGCCTTCGCGCCAATCGTGAAGTTCCTCGTCGCCGGGGCGGCCGGTCTCGAGGTCCCCTTCAGGATCCTGCTCTACTCCGTGATCATCTTCGTCGTCATCCCCTTGGCGGCCGGGTCGCTCAGCCGATCACTGCTGGTCCGCCGGAAGGGTCTCGAGTGGTTCAACGAGCGGTTCGTGACGTTGTTCCACCCCGTGACGGTTCTCGCGCTGCTGGCCACGCTGGTCTTCATCTTCGCCTTCCAGGCCGAGAACATCACGACCCGGATGCTTCACGTGGGGCTCATCGCCCTGCCGATCCTGATTCAGGTCTACTTCAACTCGTCGCTGACCTACGGCCTGATGCGTCTGCTCAAGGTGCCGTACCCCGTGGCCGCGCCTGGAGCATTGATCGGCGCGTCGAATTTCTTCGAACTGGCCGTCGCGACGGCCATCGCACTCTACGGCCCAGGGTCGGGCGCGGCCCTGGCGACGGTGGTCGGCGTGCTGGTGGAGGTGCCCGTGATGCTGTCGGTCTGTCGCGTGTGCCTCGCAACCAGGCATTGGTTCGGCGAGAGCACCGCAGGGGCGTGATGGCGGTGGGTGCGGCTGGTTCTCCGTCGCCCCCGTAGACAATCTAGGTGGCCTCCCGCCCTTGGGCGGGGAGTTGTGCCACGAAATCGTCGATGCCGGCCGGGGGGGGAATCCGTCGCGATCAGCGGGCACGATCAGCACCGGCTTCGTGACCTGATCGACGAAGGTGAGCGGCGAGACGCGGTCGACGGCCGACGCGAACCCTGCGAGCGTGCGCGAAGAGTGCCTCGGCGCCGGAACGAGTGACGCCAGAGGTAGGACGATCCCTCATCTTCACAGCCACGGTATCCTCACCCGATTGCAGTACTGATCCCAAGTGGCGCCAAAAGTCCTCGACAGCGTTCTCTCTTCTTCAGGCGAGAACATCCTGGACCCAACATACAGGGCGATGCCGACTGGGACTCCCAACCAGGTGTTGAGCAGGACGCCAATCCATGGAAGCACGAGGAAGGCCACACCTGTATAGAGTGGGTGCCTGACCACGGAGTAGGGTCCACTCGTTATCAGTTCCCGCTTGGGCACTTTCGTGAGAATCAGAACGACCGACCATGTCCAGACTACAAGGCCAGGAATGAGAATGATGATGGAAAGCACCTTCAAGGCAAATGGTGGACCACCGACACTGAATAGAGTCGGACGCAGAACGTTCAGAACCAAGCCAATCATCAAGAACGGCAGTACTAGCAAGCCAATTCTGTCTCCACTTCCTACGAGTACTTTCAAGTTCATGGTTCCTGCCCCGACGTTCCAAGCTGCAATGCAGCTCAAGTCCAGCGAACGTGGTGTGGCTCGATGGCAGTGGTCTGCGGTGTCGGTGACGAACAGACTCCCCGTCGGCGGGCCGGTTCGCCTCGGACAGGCGCATTGTTGCGCTGCGGTATGCGCCGGGCAAGTACTTCTCACGAACGGCGTTGCCGGATCTCCAGTTCCTCTTCGCGTCGTCCGTGCTGACTACCTCGCCGTGATTGCGCTCAGCGTCGCGCGCGGAAAGGACTTCGCGCG
>Ga0316620_10001310_pt1 | contig 10653 bp, 8 predicted proteins | sample OWC_Aug_M1_C1_D5_FD_207651 | JGI IMG/M metagenome (GOLD analysis project Ga0316620, IMG submission 207651) | Wetland soil microbial communities from Old Woman Creek delta, Ohio, United States - OWC_Aug_M1_C1_D5_B | ecosystem: Environmental > Terrestrial > Soil > Wetlands | place: USA: Ohio...
ATGTGGTATCTGCCAAGGAAGTGCTCGACGCCGGTCCACCCGCCTTGGGGGCGGCTGAGGCGGAGGTACGCCTCGTGCGCGAGCTCGGTCGCGTCCAGGGTGAACTCCGGACGTTCGCGCGCGCGTTGGATACTCGCGCGGCGACGCAGCTCGTCGTACATGAGCGCCGAGATCGCGTCGCGGGCCGTCTCGTCCCCGTTGTTCCATGCAACGAGCAGGCAGGAGAGTTCTTTGGCAACGGACTGCGGGAGGTGCTTCATGGTTGGCGTTCCTCGTTGAGAGACTGTGTCTCTGGTGGTGTCGTGCCGGGTTGCCCGCGCTTCTATGGGCAATGGAAGCGACAGGCGAGCTTGTGCCTCACCCCTGCGGAGAGACGACAATGACCGAAAGATTTATTAACCACCTGTTCCTCCCTCACCACGCTGAGATGACAATACCAGAACTCAATGCAAGCAGGCCCCTCGCCTGTTCACCATGAAACCCCACTGCTCAGGCGAACCCAGTGTTCGCCCCGCGAGCCCCCATGCAGACGCACTGTACGAGCGCTACCTTGCCGGCCTGACTCAAACCATGGACTGGCTCTTCCCAACCCTCCAGGACATGTACTACGGCCAGCAGATCGGCAGAGGTGTCCCCATTTGCACTGAGACCAGCGGACGAACCAGGGACAGCGTCATGTACTGTCATGCCGGGTTCCAGATGACGGACTCCTACTCCTGCATCCCTTGGGAGTCGTTCTGGGTCTCACGGAACGTGGCTGGTCGCTTCTGGCAGGCTGGCTTCAGCGAGAAGGCGGCGCTGATCCTGTACAGGACCAGAAAGGAGACGACTTACACCGTCTCTCTCCTCTACCGCGAGAAAGCGGACGAGCGATACCTGAGGGAGGGGCGAAAAGAGCACCTTGAGACCTTCGCTCTGGAACTCGTCACGGAGATCTTCGATGGACGAGTGGCAGATCACCGGTCTACGCTCACCGCCATCCTGCGCGGTCTCGACATGCTCGACCGGTACCGGCGGCGAAGCGAGACGAACGCACGGGCAGAGGAACACCGCCTCTCCTGTCTGGAAGCGCATGCGCGCCAGCACCCATGACGAGCGAGCAATCCACGGCTACTCGGTCAGCGCGTGGTCACCACCAACCGATTGGTTCCGCCAGCACAGGACATCCAGACTGCCCGTCTTCTGCACGACTTCGCTGTTGGCCACCCAGACGAGCGGCGCCATTGCAAGGCGTTCGGCGAGCTTCAGGAAGCCTGCAGCGCGCCCTTCGTCCGGGACGAGGCAGAGGATGCGGAAGCCCGTGAAGGCGTGGCCAAAGAGCGGGCCATACTGTTCCTCAGCACGCAGCTCGTAGGCGGCTCGGTAGCGGGCGAGCTTCCGCTCGATCGCGTTCGGGTGCCTGCCGGTGAGTGGCTCGGTGCCGCGATCGAGTTCGAGGCAGAAGAGCGCTGCTCGTCCGTCGCTTCGTTCGAGGCAGAAGACGCCGTCCGGCACGAGCACCCCTTCGCCGGGAGGCGTCACGGCGACTCGGCGTCGGCGTCGTCCCTCGGCGCGCGTCTCCTCGTACGCGGGGATGAAGGCGGTCCCGAACTCGCCACTTGCGGCGCACCCTTCGCGGAGCCAGATGCGGAAGTCGGTGAGGAGGGCGTGGTGGGCGAGATAGCCTCGTCCGCGCGGCGGCCGCACCGGCGCGCTGATGTCTCGTGGTGCCATGCCGGCTTCCGCTGCGACGATCCGCGCTCCTGCCGCGGTGAGCCGGTAGGTGTAGGCGTGAAACCCGGCCCGTGCCGCCCCTTCGGCTTGGAACGGGTCGACGAGGCCAAGTCCTGCTAGTCGTCGCAGCCGTCGCTGTGCCAGCTTGTGGTGGCCGAAGTGGAGGCGCGCCACCTGCGCCGTCGTCAGGTAGCGGAGGAGCCAGAGGTCGCGCAGGACGCGCCGGTCGCGAGGCGTGATCTTCACGGGGGAGTTCACGCCCGGGATTCTATCCCGCGCGACGGCGTGTCCACTTCTCACGGGCCAGGCGCGCTTCCCTGGGTGAGATGCAGAACGGCCTCACTACCGTCATCCGCAAGGGCGTGACTGCCGCCGGGGTCGGCCTCCTCCAAGCGGGGCTCGAGCGCGAGGGCGCGAAGGGGTGCTCGCCGCTCCTTTGCACCGAGCCCGTCGCGTTGGAGCCGCCCTTCCAGACGTTCGACGCGGCTCACGTTCTCAGCTTCGCCCCCGGCACCGCTTCCAAGGCTGAGGTCGCCCTCGCCGCGCCCGATCCCGGCGGCCTCGTCACGTTCGAGCTTTTTCCGGCCGAGGAGGATCAGCTCAGCATCACCTGGATGGAGACCTTGTTGCGCGCTCTCGCCGTCTTGCCCGGGCCGATGGCGTTTGAGCTGGCGGGGAGCGCGGGGCGCGTCTGGGTCCGCTTCGCCCTCCCGGAGCGCCACGTGCCGGGGTTCTGTGCGGCTCTCCTCGGTCACTTCCCCGCCCTCCGCCTCCGGAGGCAGGAGACGCCCTTCCCCGAGACTCCTCCAGCAGCCGTGAACGAGCTTTGTCCGGTCGGCCCGTACCACCGCTCCCTCACGCTCCTCGGTCAGGAGGGGGCGAGCCCGCTCGGCCTCGCCGCCCACGTCATCGCCGATCTGGAACACGATCAGGTCGGCGTCTTCCAGGTCCTGCTCGCGCCGGCGTCGCCGGCGCACGACTGGCATTACAACGTCGAGAACTTGGTGGAGGCGGAGCTCCGCGCGACGAGGCTCGCGCAGCTCGGCGGGCTTTCCAGCGACTTTTCGTACGACGGGCAGCTGCCGCCGCTCCTGGAGCTCGCGGTGTGCGAGAAGGTGCGGGTGGATGTCGCCTTCTTCGCGACCGTGGCGCGGTACGCCGTCTGGAACACCGACGAGGACGCGACCGAGGCCTTCCTCCAGGGGCTTCGCGTCGCGACCGGCATGCTTCGCTTTGGCAACCGGGCCTGGCGCCTCCTCACCCACGAAACACTCATCCAAGGCATGGGCGCCGCCGCCGTCAACGAGATGGTCACCCGGCGGGCGAGCCATCGCCCCGGCGTGATGCTCACGTCCCGCGAGGTAGCCAGCCTCGTCCACCTCCCCAACGCGCGCACCTTGGCCATGCTCGCCTCGATCCAGCAGCGGACCGGCCACGAGTGGAGCCCCCTCGAGACGGACGAACCGACAATCGCTCTTGGCACGAACGAGTACGCCGGCGAATCCCGGATCGTCGCGCTCCCCACGAGCACGCGGTTGCGCCAGACCTACGTGGCCGGCGCCACGGGGTACGGCAAGTCGAAGCTGCTCGAGCACCTCGCCGTCGAGGACGCGTACGCCGGCACGGGGTTCTGCGTGATCGACCCGCACGGCGACCTCTGCCTCGACCTTCTCAGCCGCCTCCCCGAAGCCAGGCTGGCGGACCTCGTCTACCTCTCCTTCTCCGAGCCCGGCCTCGTCCCCCGCTGGAACCCGTTCCGGGCGGACGCGCCGTCGGGCAAGCTGGCGGATGACATCGCGCGGGGATTCGTCGCCCAGACGACGACGTCGGGCGCCCGGATGGAGCACAACTTCCGCATGCTCGCCTACGTCGTCCACCAGCTCGGCGGCACCCTAGACGACCTCGCAGAACTCGCGGGACGGACGCCGCGGGGCAACCTGTTGCGCGAGCGCGCCATCGAGCAGATCCCGAACCCGCAGGCGCAGCGCTTCCTCCGCGCCGAGCTGCCCAAGTACACGGCCGGGGAGCTCGGCTCAGTCACCAACAAGCTCTCCCGCCTCCTCCTCGAGGAGAACCTCGGCGCCATGTTCCGGCAGGCCGAGAACGCGGTCCACCCGCGCGCGTGGCTCGACCAGGGCCGGGCCGTCCTCGTCGACCTCTCCAGCGGCCACATCGGCGCGGATCACGCGCGCTTCGTCGGCGGACTCCTCGTCTCCCTCCTCTACCGGGCCGCCCTCACCCGGGCCGACACGCCCCCGGAGGAGCGCCGCCCCTTCGTCCTCTACATCGACGAGTTCCAGCAGCTCCAGACCGGCACCCTCTCGGAGATCCTCTCCGAGGGCCGGAAGTACGGCCTCGCCGCGGTTCTCGCCCACCAGGAGCGCGGCCAGCTCGGCACCGAGCTTGGCCAGGCGCTTGGCAACTGCGGAACCAAGATCATCTTCCGGCCGAGCGAGGACGACCTACCGTTCCTCCACCGCATCTTCGGCAGCCAGGTCGACCCGCAGGAGCTCCGCAGCCTCGGCGTGGGCCAGGCGCTCCTCAGCTGCGGCGGCCGCATCGCCTCGCTCACCACGCACCTCACGACCCGGCCGAGACTCCGCGAACCCCGCGAGGCGGCACGCGCCTACGCCGCCGCCCACTACACGCCGGTCGCCGAGAGCACCATCGGCCAAGCAACGGCGCCCCGGCCGCGCGTCTACGACACCTTCGGGCCGCCAAGGGAGGACCCATGAGCGTCGACGTCGACCGCATCCTCGACTTGCTCGACCAGGAGACGATCAACCGGACCGTGCTGCTCCAGCACGACTACGCCCGCGAGACGTTCAAGCTGCCACGCATCACCGTCCGCGACCACCAGGAGTTCGCCTACCTCCTCCGGAGCTACGTCGAACACCACGTCCGCACCGTCGGGGACGGCGAGCTCAGCGAGGCGACGAGCTTCGGCGAGGCGAAGCGCATCGTCGACTACGCCTTCAACCAGGACCCGTACCAGGAGGGGTACGCCCGCGCCCTCCAGATGGCCCTCGACGGCTCCGAAGGCGGGATGCGCGCAGTCCTCAACGAGGTGGCCGACGCCCTGAAACGACGAGCCCTCCAGGCCTACACGGACCACGTCTACCACCACCACATCAACGTCAACTCCAAAGACGACAACCGCGCCCTCTCCCGCGCCTTCTACCACCGCTTCGGCCCCATCCTCCAGCGCTTCGGCATCCCCGTCGACGAGGACACCTTCGCCTTCAACGCGCGCGCCGCGCTCGAGTACCACCGCCAAGTCATCCAGCACCTCCTCGGCATCGCCAAGAAGATCTAGGCCATGACCCTCCTACTCGAGGAGCTCCTCCACGCCCTCTCCCCCGCGGTGCTGCGAGCACAGTTCGTGCTGCCGCACGACGCGTGGCGCGAGGAGTTCCTGCCCCGCTTCCTCACCACCACGTCGCACGACGAGCTCGTGGCAGAGCTGGGACGATTCGTCGCCCACCTCCAAGAGCAGTGGTTCGGCAACGTCCTCCCCTGGCCTCGAGAACACGCCGAGACGACCGCGCGCCGACTCCTCACGAGAATGGGCGGCGAACTCGCAGCCATGCGGCGCTGCCGCCACGCCGACCACGGCGGACTCCGCACCCTCCTCGACGACCTCGAACGAGCACTCCAAGAGGAAGCGCTCACCCAGTACCTGGACTGCCACGTCATGCCGATGCTCTACCACCTCACCCCGGCAGAGAGCCTCCACCTAGCCGAGCAGTACCTGCACGAGTTCAACCTCCTCCCCGACGGCGAACTCGAAAGCCCGGCCGGAATCGCCCTCCGCTGGCGACAAGTCGTCCACCAGCACGCCCAAGCCGTCCTCAACCCATCCGGAGCCCGCCGATAAGGAGAGAAGAGCGACAGAGTCCAGGATCCTCCCCAATCATCTCCACCCGTCACCCACTCGGCAAGGTCCATGAAGCAGGGATCACCCCATAGCCGTGCTGAACGACCTGGACATACCACAGCGCGCTCCTCGTGGGAACCACGCCTCCGGCGACAACCCGCAACCTTCCAAGGAGATACGCACAGCCGCACTGCACGACTTGTCAGCTCTACTGAGGAGACTCCATCCTACGTAGTGATCCGCCGCAGACAAGACGACGCTGCGATCAGAAACTAGTGGAGACACGAGCGTGGCAGCCGGCAGCATCGTACAGCTTACGCGGCGCACGACCCTCGTCCCGCGGTCCGTACTCCGCTTCCGTGATCAGCGGCTCGTTGTGTGGTTGCCCATCCCCACATCTTGGACCGACATGAACTGCTGTGTGTGTCCCCGCTGACCTAGTCGCCGAGGTTCCTCTTCCTTGCCATTTGCGCATCGGGGAACGCTGTGTAGTCACTCCGATCGATCTGCCGAAAACGATGTGATTGGGCCAATCCGGGCAGGAGAACAGGTCGACGAGTCGGCTGCTGCTATCGCGAGGAGAACGAGGTTCCCCCTCGATGGAGCCGCCCTTGGGAGCGAACGCGTGCCGTCCGGCCGGCGCTTGTGGACGGGGCTGGCCTGACGCGAGCGGCGTTTGCGCCGGCTGGGCGAAGAGGCTTGGCTGGTGTTTCCTGAGGAATGCGCGGAAGTGGTGGTCGTCGCGGGCTGTTGGGGGGAGCGGCACGTGGCGGCGTCGGGTGTGGAGTTGTGGCCCGGTGGTCTGGTCGAGGATGTGGGTGATGAGGGCCGCCTCGGTTGTCTCTTCGATGAGGAGCACGGTGTTGGCGACGAAGGCGGCGCGGGGTCGAGCCAGAGCGGGTGTTTGAGCGCTTCCATCTCTACTGTGAGGTCCTCGGGTCTGGGTCGAGGCGCCACTGGGCCACCGCGTCGAGGTTGGCTGCGAGGAGGGTGTCGAGCATGCGCCGAGCGGAGGCGTGGCTCTTATTGGGGGGTTTTCGGTCGTCAGTACCGCACTGTATCAGGGTTCTCGGAGGTGGCGGCCCACGTAGTGAGGTCTTCCGGGAAGCGCGTCGCCGGTTCCATGCAAGGGGAAGACTGTCTGGCTCTCGGATCCTACCCTTGTCAGCGAGTAGACACAGCGACTCTTCTCGGGAATGACCGGCCGGTTGTTTGCGTGCCCGCCTGCCTCGACCTCCCGTCATGCGGTCCCTCCGGCGTTGTTCGCTGGGCGAGGGGTCGCCGGTCGCTGTGTTCCGGGCTCAGATCTGGGAGGGCACCGCGACGGCTGTCTTCCGAGGCCTCCGGTCCCGGGGGGGCTCGTGCGGCTTCGTCGTGGGCGGTGGCTGCGGTGCGCTCGGCGCCGCCCACGCCACCTGGTCCTGCGGGGTCGCACGTCAGTCCAAGCCAGATAGGGAGATCGCCGTGGCGCAGCACACGCCATGGCAGCCAAGGTCATCACCTTGCCGTGAAACTCCGGTCATCCGGGGCTGTCAGACGTCAATGTGTATCAGGTCAGTCACGCTGTACAGTCAGGGCGCGAGGGGCGAGAAGCAGGGGAGAGGGGGTGCCCTTCGGAATGGCGAACGGCATTAGAATCGCGTTAGGCGAGGGCACGTGTGGAGGCGATCCGTGCGAACCCACGCATGCGCGGCCCATGGGTAGCGGTTGTGTCGTGAGGGCGCGAGGTTACACCCGCAAGCGGACGCCCCCAAATGAATCAGGGGGTTGACGAAGCCACCATGACTGCCCGTTCGCGTCCTGAGGGATGACTGCGGCAATGAAATTGGCCTGGCTTGCCATCGACCCTTCCTGGCCGTTCGGGCGATGGACGCCACCGAGGCGATTCAGCCCGGTGCGCAAGCTCGGGGGTGGCGGGTTTGGTGTCGTCTACCTCGTCAAGGACATTCACCTTGGCCGAGAGGTCGCCCTCAAGCTTCTGCATCCCGAGTTCCTGCGCGACCGTAAGGCCGCGGCTCGATTCCGCTTCGAGGCGCGCCAGATGGCTTGCCTGCGCAACGCCAACATCCTGACGGTCTTCGACTCCAGCGGTGCAAGGCAGCGCCCGTGTTTCTGGATGGAGTACGCCGCCGGCGGGTCGCTGGACGCGCGGCTGGAGAAGCAGACGGCGCTGCCGATTGCGGAGGCGCTTTGGATCGCGCGCCAGGTGGCCAGCGGCCTGCATGCCGCTCACAGGGGCGGCGACAGGCCCTGCGTCGTCCACCGGGACGTGAAGCCCGCCAACATCGTGTTCGACAGCGACGACATCGCCAAGGTGAGCGACTTCGGGTTGGCCAAGCCGCTGGTCCATGATTGTTTTGAAAGCGCTGACCCTACCGTGGCCGTGTCCAGCCATCTAGTGTGTACACCGGGCTTCGCTTCCCCGGAGCAGATCTTGGCGGCTACTGAGCCTGACCCGCGCACTGACATCTACTCGCTCGGGATTGTCATCTACCGCATGCTGACGGGAGAGATGCCGTTCAAGGCGAGGAACTCTATTGAGCTTCTGCTCAAGACAGTCGCGGAGGACGTGCCCAACATTCGGCTGCTGGTTCAGGATGCGCCAGAGCCGCTTCAACTTCTGGTTGCTCGCATGACGGCGCGGAACCGTGAGCAGCGAGTCCAAAGCTGCCAAGAGGTCTGCGAGGAGATCGACAGGGTGAGGGACTCGATGGGGCTGCCGACGCCTCCGCGAATCGCTGGTGCGCGGTTCGTTCGCGCGGACCCGCACTTCAACCTCCTTTCCTTCTCCTTGGAACACCCCATAATGCCCCAAGTAGTTGCCAGCGGCCAACAGGCAAGGCGGCTCGAGGTCGAGAGGGAGCGCGGGAACTACGTCGACTTGGCGGGGGAGTTGGCGGCGGAACTGGAAGGTGCTGCAGAAAGCGTGGGCGAAAGTGACAGTACTGGAGACGACGAAAGGACCGACGTTACCCTTCTGAGTCCCGATGACTTCTTTCTCGAGTTCATGAAGGGGATCAGGGAGCAAGCTGGCGACTGGGAACCGAAGCAGAGGAGTCTGGAGTGCTACTACCTCGGCGTCGCCTTCTCCCTCATGGAACGGCCGGGCGAGGCGGTCGAGTGTTTTCGCCTCGGCGACCTGCCTGAAGTCCATTCCGACCTCGCAACCGCGTGTCGACTCCTTGGCGTGGTTGCAGGTGAGTTTCGGCAGTTGCCGCGACCCGTCACCAAGCCCAGCGGCGATGGCGAGGTCTACCTCAAGATCGTGTACCAGGGGCCGGGCCTGTCAGGCAAGACCGTGAACCTTGAGGTCGTGCGCGAGGAACTCCCCTCGAGGCGCTTGTCCTCCTTGGTTGGCCTGTTCACTGAGGGCGACCGCACACTGGCATTTGATCACATCGCCGTGCGTTCGCTGAGGTCTACCACCGTCCCGGTAGCGTTGGGGCTGCATAGCTCGGGAGGGCAAGTCTTCAACAACGCGACCAGGAAAGCTGTTCTCCGCGGAGTCGACGGCATCGTCTTCGTCGCAGACTCTCAGAGGACGATGATTGAGTCGAACGTGGAGAGCTTGGCAAACGTCAAGGAGAACCTGGAGTTGCAGGGGCGCAGCCTTGATCAGATCCCTCTGGTCATGCAGTACAACAAGCGCGACCTCAAGAACATCTGCGACGTCGAGGAGCTCCGGACGGCGCTGAATCCCGAGGGGAGGTTCCCGGAGGTACTGTCCCGCCGCCTCGCCGAGCCCCACGGCTACCTGCAGACGCTGGAAATCATCGAGGCTAAGGTACTGGACGCCCACGGCCTGCTGACACCTCGCTCGCAGGCTTGACGAGTATGCTCGCCGATCCAGACGACCCGCACCTTGTCGCCGTTGCCTCCGTGGATCCTCAGCGCGTACCCCATGGGCCGCTCGAGAGTATGAACGATGTGCTCAGAGCTCCCCGGCCGGGATGCCACCTCTCAGGAGTTGGAGCGCATCTGTGGGCGGCAGCGGTCTCACTCTCGATTGCTGCGATGGATGATGCAAGGCCGTACCAGAGCGCATCTTAAGGCTCGGGGCTCAGCCCAAGAAGATACTCAGGGATTCAACCTCTTCAAGTCTCATACGATTCTACACCAATCAGCTGCTGAAGGCAGGTCTGGAGGGGTAGGCCATGATAGCGCCGTACACGAAACGCGTGTGCACCCAACCTGTGGTCGAAGGGAAGAAGTACCATGCTGCTCACTTGCCAAAGCGACGGAACTTGGCGCGGAAAGTAGGTGTCGTCGTGGAGCAGTAGGCGTGGTTGGTTTCTTCCTGAAGACTGCGGAGCCCGACGCAACGCGGACACGAATTCGAGCGAATGCGGACAGCGATTCGAAGGAACGCGGACAGTGTTACGAGCGAACGCGGACACTTTGACGGTTCCGTCGTCACGGTGTCCACGATCGTCGGGCGGGTGTCCGCGACCGTCGGAATCGGGTCTCCCGAGGGGTGTGAGGTGAGCTGAGCAGCAAGGTCCAGGACCGGCGATCCTGTCTCCTCGAGAACGCTCGAGAGGAGGCAGGATGCCAGGGAGAAGGATCGAGATGCGCAAGCTCAAGGAGGTGCTTCGCCTGCGGCTGACCGCGAGGCTGAGCAACCGGAAGATCGCACTGTGCACTGGCGTCGGCAAGAGTGCAGTGAGCAGGCACGTGGGCCGGGCAGAGGAGCTTGGTTTGGAGTCGCCGAGGATCGAGTCTATGGCGGAAGAGGCCGTGGAGGCGTTGCTGTACCCGCCGTTTGAGGAGCCCCGGTGTCCGGCGCGTCCTCGGAGAAGCGCCCCTCGAGCACCCAGACCAAGCCCGACAGCGACCGCGCTCATGCCAATAGCCTCGACTCGCTGGCGCCCGCAGGCCTCCCCGCTGACCCCAACCGCCGCGGCACGAATCCTCGCCCTCCCCAAACCGCCGACCAGCCAGTCCTCACCACGAAAATGCGAAAATGGTGGCGGTAACCAGCACCTCACGCGACGTCGATAATACTATGATAACATCACTCTCGGGACTAGCATGAGGATGATACCACAAACGGAGTCAGGACG
>Ga0316620_10001311_pt1 | contig 10650 bp, 6 predicted proteins | sample OWC_Aug_M1_C1_D5_FD_207651 | JGI IMG/M metagenome (GOLD analysis project Ga0316620, IMG submission 207651) | Wetland soil microbial communities from Old Woman Creek delta, Ohio, United States - OWC_Aug_M1_C1_D5_B | ecosystem: Environmental > Terrestrial > Soil > Wetlands | place: USA: Ohio...
GGCACCAGGCACGCTAGCAGAGACATCGGGCAAAGCCAACGAACCCTGTTACGACCCGCGCCACTTGCATCCCACCCCCACCGACCTTCGCGTCCAGGCCAGGACGGGCCAGGACACTGAGAGCTGAGAGCCGGGAGGGATGGTCGGGCTAGAGGCCCTGAATCGCCTCCTCGAGCAGCTCGCGGTGAACCTCCACCAGGTACTCCTCCTTGAGCTTGTCGACCAGGCCCCTGGTCTGCATCTGGAAGGAGCGCTGGGACTCACGGCGGCGGAGCAGCTCCTTGACGTCGTCAAAGGGTTGGAAGCCTTCGGGGACACGGTGGACGAGGCGGATCACCTGGGCGCCCCCGGGGATCACGATGGGCCCGGCGAGCTGCCCCTCCTGCAGCGGGACCAGGGCATCACGCAGCTCGGGGCGCAGGTCACCCTCCGGAATCGCTCCCAGGTCCTGAACCTCGACTCCGGCCAGTGTGGCCTCGGCCGCGAGATCGGCGCCCTGGCTCACCCGATCGACCAAGCCGCGCGCCCGCTCGAGCACCTGCGCACGATCCGACCCGTTCGCGGCAAACGGAAAGAAGAGCTGCCGGAGCTCCACCTTGGCCGGTACCCGGAAGTTCTCCTTCTCCTCCTCGTACACCGCCCGCAGCTCCTCGACGGTGATCTCGGTCGGCTGCACCTCAGCCTGAACTGTGCGGTGGACGAGCATGCTCTGCCGGTAGCGGGCGCGCAGACCGTCGAGGGTCAACCCGGCTCCCTCGAGGGCCGCGGCGAAGGCCGCCTCTTCGGCGAGCTCCTTGTCGGCCCGCAGCGCGGCGATGGCCTCATCCACGTCCTCGTCAGCCACCTCCACCCGGCGCTCCTGTGCCCTCTCGAGCAGGATCATCTCGTCGACCAGAGAATCGAAGAGCCCCTCGGCGTACTGCCGCAGGTCCTCCCCTTCGGGCTGCTCGGCCAGCTGAGAGAGCTCCTGGCGGAGCCGGTCCCTGAAACCGGAAATGGTCACGATGCGGTCGTTGACCCGCACCAGGATCGCCTCCAAGACCGCGCGCTCCCCGGCCCACGTGACGACTGCCACCAGGGCGCAGGCCGACAGGACGATCGCTCGTCTACTCAGCATCCGTACCCTCCACGTATCGCCCGCGGTACTCGAACCACAGGTGGGCACTGTACACCCGCACACCGACCTCGGCGCTCAGGCGATCGACACAGCTGCGCGCGAAGCTGCGCGAGGTGGCCTCGGCCATCTCGCGACGGACCTTCGCCTCCACTTCGGCGCGTTCCGGCTGGCCGGCGGGGATCATCTCGATCACCTGGAAGATGTGATACCCCGCCGGGGAGCGCACGGGCTGGGAGATCTCCCCACTCTTGAGCGCGAAGATCACGTCGTCGAGCTCCTCCGGCAGGGTGCCCTGGCTGAGGAGCCCGAGGCCGCCGCCGTTCTCGAGGTTGGGCGCCTGGCTGATTTCCTCCGCCACGGCCAGGAAGTCCTCCCCGCGGTCGAGCCGGGCGCGCGCCGCGACCGCGTCCTCTTCGCTGTCCACCAACAGCTGGCGAACGCGGGCGCGAGCCGGGCGCGGCTTCTGCAGGCGCCCGGCAACCTCCGCAGCGATCAGGGCAGGATCCGCCTCCGGCGGCGGGCCGCAGACTTGGTCGAGCAGGGCCCGGACCGCGCTCGAGCGAGCCGGGGCGTCGCCCCGGATCCGCGCGTCCCCGCGTGCCCGCGCCGCCGCCAGAACGACCTCTTGCTCGAGGAACTGGTCGAACAGGCGCTCGGCGACACGGGGATCGGCCGCCTCCCAGGGCCCTCCAGTCACCGCGACCAAATAGGCGTTGAAGGTCTCGAGCTCCACCTCCCGGTCGCCGACCGTGGCGCACACGTTCTTGGGCACGCCGCACCCGGCGCAGCTCAGCAGCGCCAGCACGCCGACCCAGGAGCTTGCGCGCGCCCAACCGCTCATCGACCCAGCCTAGCCCGGACGGTCCGGCACGTCCAGAAGGGTGGGCGCCCCGGCGACGCGAGCGCCGCGATTCCGTCCTCGGGCTGCTTGGGAAAGGACAACCGGATCGGGCGCGGTTTCAACCGTCGCACTCGGCTCGGTCGCTGTCGCGGCCCAGCTCCTCGAGCAGCCGCAGGACGTCGTCGACCGCTCCGGCCTCAGCCCGCGGCACGCTGACATCGCCCGACGGGGCGACGCGCGCCCCCGGCCAGCCGGCGACAACCTCTGCCAGCCGCAGCGGCAGCCCGGCCTCGGCGTCCAGGGTCAGACGCCACAAATTGCCACGGCCGACCACCGCCGCCACCCCGGCTCGTGCCGCCGCGATCCGCACCAGCTGGGCGCGGCCGAGCGCCGCCAGCTGAGGCGGCGGCGAACCGTAGCGATCAACCACTTCGTCGAGCAGCTCGAGCAGCGCGGCCTGGTCAGCGACCGAGGCCAGACGCTTGTAGAAGGCGAGCCGCAGGGAGGCGTCGGGAATGTAGTCCTGCGGCAGCTGCAGGTCGAGCCCGAGCTTGAGCTCCACGTCCCGTCGCGCGGCGTGCGGTCGACCCTCGAGCTCGGCGACCGCCTCCTCGAGCAGCTGGCAATAGGTCTCGAAGCCGACCGCCTCCAAGAAGCCGTGCTGCTCGGCGCCGAGGAGATTGCCGGCGCCGCGGATTTCGAGGTCGCGGGCGGCGATGCGAAAGCCGGCGCCGAGCTCGCAAAATTCCTGGATGGCGGAAAGGCGCGAGCGCGCGGTGGCGGCCAGCGGCTGCCTGGGTGGAACCAGGAAGTAGGCGAAGGCGAGACGGTCTGAGCGACCCACGCGGCCACGCAACTGGTAGAGCTGGGCGAGGCCGAAGTGGTCGGCGCGGCTGACCAGCAGGGTGTTGGCAGTGGGAATGTCCAGGCCGTTCTCGACGATGGCCGTGGCCAGGAGCACGTTGGCCTCGCCGTCGAGGAAGGTGCGCATCGCCCGCTCCAGGGCGCGCTCCGGCATCTGACCGTGCGCCACCACCACTCTCGCCTCGGGCACCGTGCGCCGCAGCCAGCCGGCAAAGGCGGCGATGGAGCGCACCCGGTTGTGGACGAAGAAGACCTGACCGCCGCGCTCCATCTCGTAAAGGACTGCCTCGCGCACGACCTCCTCGGAGAACTCGAGCACGGCGGTCTCGACGGCCAGCCGGTCGCGCGGCGGGGTCTGGATGAGCGAGATGTCGCGCATGCCGGAGAAAGCCATGTTCAAGGTGCGTGGAATAGGCGTGGCCGACATGGCCATCACGTCGACCTCAGTGCGGAGACGCTTGAGCCGCTCCTTCTGCGCGACTCCGAAGCGCTGCTCTTCGTCGACGACCACCAGGCCGAGGTCGCGAAAGCGGACGTCGCTGGCGAGCAGCCGGTGGGTGCCGATGACCACGTCCACGGTGCCGTCGGCGAGCCCGGCCAGGACCTCGCGCACGCCGGCCGGTGGGAGGAACCGCGACAGCTTGCGTGTCTCCACCGGAAAGCCGGCGAGACGGTGCCGGAAAGTCTCCAGGTGCTGCTCGACGAGAATCGTGGTCGGCGCCAGGACGACGACCTGCTTGCCGTCGAGCACCGCCTTGAAGGTGGCACGGATGGCGACCTCGGTCTTGCCGTAGCCCACGTCCCCGCACAGCAGCCGATCCATGGGCTGCTCCGACTCCATGTCCCTCTTGACCTCGGCCACCGCCCGTTCCTGGTCGGCGGTGAGCTCGAAGACGAAGGCGTCCTCGAACTCGCGCTGCCACGCCGAGTCGGGCGCGAAGGCGTGCCCGCGGGTCGCCCTGCGCACCGCCGCCACTCGCAGCAGCTCGGCCGCCATCTCGCGCACCGCCTTCTTCACCCTCGATTTGCGGCGACGCCAGGTGGAGCCGCCGAGGCGGTCGAGCTGGGGCTGTCCGGCGCTGTCGCCGGAGCCGTACTTGTGGATGAGGTCCGCGCGCTCGACCGGCACCAGCAGGGTGTCGCCGCCCCGGTACTCGAGCACCAGCATCTCGATCAGGCGCGACTCCACCTCGACCCTGCGGAAACCGCGGAAGCGACCGAACCCGTGGTCGACATGGACCACCAGGTCGCCCGGCCTGAGGTCGCGCAGATCGGACACGAAGGCGCCCACACTCGACACCCGGGGTCGCGGCGGCGGCGCCGCGGTCAGGTTGCGTCGGCCGTACACGACCAGGCCGCCATCCCACACGAATCCCTGCCGCAGCCTGGAGCGCACGATGGCGACGCCCCCGGGCGGCGGCGGGCTGACCGGCACCACCTCGCCCTCGGTGAGGAGGTGGGCAAAGCGACGCTCCTCACCCTCCGACGCCACCGCCAGGACCTGCACCGCGTCCTCGGCGCGGCGGATGCGCAGCGTCGGCACCAGGTCCGGGATGCGGCGCGCGAACTCCTCGACCGGATGGGTCGCCAGCCGCCACCAATGGGTCCTGCCGTCGACCACCTCGAGCTGCTCCACCCGCAGCAGCGGCCGCTGCAAGCGCCGACGCACGTCATCGGGAGAGATCAGCAGTCGTGAAGGTGGCGGCAGCTCGAACTGGCGATCGGCTAGGGTCCGCCACTCGCGCTCCTGGACCGTCACCCACCGCCCGAGCTCGCCCAGGACCTCGTCCACATCACACACCACCAGGCCTTCGACCAGCTCGAGCCAGCCGTGGGCCGGCCTCCCAAGGTGCAGCGCGCCCCACCACAGCCGGCGTTCGGCACCGTCGCGCATGAGGCCGGACAGAGTCGGGTAGTCCGCCTCGAGCAAGCTCGCCACCTCGCGCAGGCGCTCCGTCCATGCCGGGAAGGGGTCGAGGGGCAGGAGCCTGAGCTCGCTCATCGCCTCGCCGCGACCACGTTGGGAGGCGGGGTCAAAGGGTCGCAGCGCTTCGACCCGGTCGTCATCGAGCTCGATGCGCACTCCGTCGTCGCCCCCGGGATGAACGTCTACGACCCAGCCGCGAGGGGCGAACTCGCCCGCCTCCTCGACCAGGTCGACGCGGCGGTAGCCGGCGGCGGTCAAACGCGCCGCCAGTCCGCCCACGTCCAGCTCCTCGCCGACCTGCACCTGCACCTCGTTTTCGGCCACCGCCGCCGGGTCGGGCAGCGGCGAAAGCAGGACCCGCGCCGGTGCCACCACTACGTCGACCTCGCCCGCAGCCAGGTCGCGCAGCAACCGGACCAGCTGCATGCGCGCAGCGAGCGGCGGTTCGGAGCCGACGTAGGGGCCAGCGACCTCGGCCGGCGCCACCGCCACGCGCAGGCCGGGCGCCAGTAGCTCGAGGCCGGCCGCCAGCTCCTCGGCCTCGTCCACGTGGGGCACCACGACCAGGCACCGCCCTCCCGGCCACCCCTCCTGCCACAACGCAGCCAGCGCCAGGGCGCGCGCGGGCGGGATCACCCCCCCGACCGCGAGGTCGGGCTCACCGGCGGCGAGCGCCGCGGCCAGGGTCGCCAGGTCGGGCAGGGGATAGGTCATCGTCCCGTCCGTCGCCGCTCGCCTCCCGGCATCGCCGGCGCAGGCCGAACCGGCGACAGGTCGCTGCAGGAGCCAAGTGCCGGAGACGGGCAGCGGTCTCCATCGCAACCACCAAGGCGCCAAGACACCAAGGAGAACCGATCGGGGTCGAGAGCAGGTTGGAGGCGCAACGGTCTTCCCGGGGCTACACGAGCTTCAGCAGGTGGCCCAGCTTGTGCTTCTTGGCCTCGAGGTAGGCGCGGGAGTGGACCGTGGGCGGGATCTCCAGCGGCACCCGCTCCGCGATCTCCAGACCGAACCCGGCGAGCGCGCTGTACTTTCGCGGGTTATTGGTCATCAGCCGCAGCCGCCGCACGCCGAGGTCGGCGAGGATCTGGGCGCCCGTGCCGTAGTCCCTGGGATCGGCCGCGAAGCCGAGGTGGAGGTTGGCCTCCACCGTGTCCTCTCCCTGATCCTGCAGCTCGTAGGCGCGCAACTTGTTGAACAGACCGATACCGCGACCCTCTTGGAGCAGGTAGAGGAGCACGCCCGCGCCCTCCTCGGCAATCCGGCGCAGGGAGAGGTCGAGCTGGACCCCGCAGTCGCAGCGACCCGAGGCGAAGACGTCGCCGGTCAGGCACTGGGAGTGGACCCGCACCAGCACCGGGCGCGCGGGGTCGAGATCGCCCATGACCAGGGCCACGTGCTCTTCCCCAGTGACCACGTTGCGGTACGCGAAGACCCGGAACTCGCCATAGTCGGTGGGCAGCAGGGGCCCGGCCACCCGCTCAACGAGCTTCTCGGTGGCCAGCCGGTAGGCGATCAGGCCGGCCACGGTGAGGATGCCGAGACCGTGCTCGCGGGCGAATTCCTGGAGCCGCGGCAGCCGGGCCATCGCACCGTCGTCGTCCATGATCTCGCACAGCACCCCGGCCGGGTAGCGGCCGGCCAGCCGCGCCAGGTCGACCGAGGCCTCGGTGTGTCCGGCCCGTTTCAGCACTCCGGCCTTGCGCGCCCGCAGCGGGAACATGTGCCCCGGCCGGTAGAGGTCGTCGGGTCGCGTCGCCGGGTCGACCAGAGCTCGCACGGTGGCCGCCCGATCGTGAGCCGAGATGCCGGTGGTGGTGCCCTCGCGCGCCTCCACGCTGACGCAGAATGCGGTGCCGTGAGTCGAGGTGTTCTTGGCCACCATCAACGGCAGGTCGAGCTCGTCACAGCGGTCCGCGGTCAGCGCCACGCAGATCAGCCCGCGCCCGAAGCGGGCCATGAAGTTGATCGCCTCGGGGGTGACCCGGTCGGCGGCGATGATGAGGTCGCCCTCGTTTTCGCGGTCCTCGTCATCGACCACGATGACCTGCTCGCCGCGGCCGATCCTGGCGATCGCCTCCTTGACGTCGATGAACCCGTCCCGCGACGGCTCCGGACCAGCGCCCGACTCTGAATCGACCATCCCTACTCCGTGGCGCCCGCGGCCACAGGGGGTTGCTCGGCCAGGTGGAAGGGCAGCTCCGTGGTCCGCTCGATCCCGCTCACCTTGTCCTCGAGGGTGAGCTCGAGCACGTAGTCGGCGCCAGCCGGGAGGAAGCCGAGGGGCAGCGGGGCGCCGTACATGAACACGTCGGGCGCCACCGGGGACAGCTCGGCGCGACGCGCCGGAGCAGTCGAGATCGGTCGACCCTTGTGCTTGAGCCGCAGGCGAACCATGGCGTCGGGCTGCCCGCCCTCACCCAGGCCCGGGCGCACTACCAGGCAGAAGTAGTTGAGGCTCTCGTCCTTGGTATAGGCCCCGTCGGGCTGGACGACGAGGTGGTAACCGCCGAACACGAAGGGCGTGCCAGCGCTGAAGTCGCGCTGCTCGATGATCTGGGCGCCGGCGAAGAAGGGTGAGAGGTAGGTGGCGTCGCTCGCGACCTCTTCGATCTGGACCTCGAGCGACCGCGCGGCCAGGACCCGGCTGCCGGCGGCCAGCGCCACCTCCAGGGTGGAGATGCCGGAAGGCGCCGGAACCATGACCTCGTAGATCGTGCCCTGGGCCGTCTCGAGGCCATTGGCCGATTTCTGGAAGGTCCCCGCCAGCGAGCCGTCGGCCAGGGTCAGACGCCCGACCAGGGTATCGGCCGCTGGCGCCCCGGCGGGCAGGCGCAGGAAGACCCAGGCCGGAAACGCATGCGCCATCGCGACGCCCTGGGTCACGAAGGCCTGGGCGGCCTCGGGCCAGGTCGCGCTGTCGACATCCAGCCACGCCAGCTGCTCCGCGCTGGCCGCGACCGTGCCGGCGATCAATGGGAAGGCCGGGACCTCATCCAGCTCGGGGTGGAGAAAGTGGGAGGCGGGCACGGCGGCCAGCACCTCGCTGGCCAGCTGGGAGTGGCGGATGTTGGTGGCAAGCCTGTAGTCGCCTTCGCCGTCGACGTCGAAGAAGGCGAAGGCCACCTTCTCGACCTTCTTGCCGAGCTCGACCGACGGCGGCACCCTGTCGCGACCGTACTCCCAGATCAATGCCTTGCCCTTGTACAGGTTGAACCTCAGCCCGTGCATCTCGACGATGCCGGTCGTCGAGTCGGCCCGCGGCGGCGCCTCGCGGTAGAGGTCGCCGAGGTAGTCGCCGAGCTTGGAGTTCCACGGAGTGTCCGGAACCCCCATCAGGATCAGCACCCGACCACGGTCGGTGAGTGCGCCGCGAGTCGAGCCCACTGCGAACTGCAGGTCGGCGGCCGCCACCCGCTGCTCGAAGTCGACCTTGAACTCATTGGCGCGGGTCTCGAGATCAGGGTCGCGACGGACCCAGAATAGCTCGATGAACCGCTCGGCCTGCTCGTCCGAGGCGACCGCCTGCCATGCGGCGCGCTCCTCCATGGTGAGCAGGAAGCCCGCGGGCCCATCGGCCCAGCCCGCGTGCTCCTGGCTCAGCTGCGCCAGGGCGGGAACCGCGAGCAGCGACAGAGCCACACAAGCAGAAACCAGGCGTGTCATCGTCCACCCCCCGGCGCGAGCCACAACGCGCTGCGGCATGGTAGCCGTGCCGCGCCTCAGGGGCAAGTCGAGCGCGACCGCCAACCGTCCGCACGACGCGCCATTCCGGCCGGAGGAGCGGGGAACGGTTCGCTCAACGGTAGAGCTCAATTCCCTGCAGCCGCCCTTCGAAGTCCGCCACCTCCTGACACCAGCGGTCGAGCATGGCGCCGAGGTCGCCGCCGGCCTCGATGCAGGCCCGCGCCTCCGCCGAGCCAGTGAGCAGGTCGATGGCGGGGGTCGAACGCACGAACTCGTAGGGCTCGGCCCGCCAGGCGAAGTGCGCCGGATACGCATCGTGCACCACCTGCAGCAGCCTCAGGCCGGTGGCCACCGGCAGGGCCGCGGCCCGGTCCAGTAGGTGGACCTCCACCCCCTCGCAGACCTCGCCGGTGTGCTTGCCGAACATAGGGCGGAAGCGGGCCGGTCGAAACCCCACTCCGGGCAGACCCGCGCCGCGCAGGCCCGCGACCACGATCTGGCGGTCGAGCCACGGCGCTCCGATCAAGTGGAACGGGCGGGTGGTGCCGCGGCCCTCGGAGAGATTGGTCGCCTCCACCAGACACATGCCGGGGTAGAGGGCGGCCGTGTCCAAAGTCGGCAGGTTGGGCGACGGCGGTACCCACGGCAGCCCGGTCGAGTCCCACCACTCGGCCCGCCGCCAGCCGCGACACGCCACCACCGTCAGCTCGAGCCGCGGGTAGCGCTCGCGCTGCAGCAGCAGCGCTAGCTCGCCCAGGGTCAGGCCATGGCGCACCGGCGTCGGCAGGCGCGAGACCAGGGACTCGTAGCCTGGGCTGACCAGCCCGCCTTCACGCGCCACGCCGTTGATCGGGTTGGGTCGGTCCAGGACTACTACTTCCACGGCCTGGCGCTCGCACGTCCCCATGACCGCGTCCATGGTGGCGGCAAAGGTGTAGTGGCGGGCGCCGATGTCCGGCAGGTCGACCAGCACGACCTCGATCCCCTCGAGGTCTTCGGGCCGAGGCTCGAGGGTCGAGGCGTCACGGCCGTAGAGCGAGCGCACCGGCACGCCGGTGAGCGGGTCGCGCTCGTCGTCGACTGCTTCCATGTCCTGGGCCACTCCGTCGAGGCCGTGCTCGGGGGCGAGCAGGCGGACCAGGGTCCCGACGCCGGCCGCGCACAGCGCCACCCGCGCCGGTTCGAGGTCCACGGTCACCGCGCTGTGGTTAGCGAGCAACGCCCACCGCCGGCCGCCGATGAGCTCGGGGGCCTCGAGCAGGACGTGCAGGCCCGGCTGAACCCTGGGCACGGGAGTATCGTAACCCGTTCCCGTGCCGGTGCCCGTGCCCGTGCCCGAGCCCGTTCCCGTTTCCGTCTCGCTGTCGTTGCCGGACCAACCCCGTCCGACCGGGGCAACGACACCGGGCTCGGGATCGAACCCGACCTCGGAATCGCCTCCCTGCTGCCTTCCTTTCGCCACACCCGCCCCGCAGCATGACTGAGGGGAGCCCGCGCTCCCGCTACAATCTCCGCGCCCGGAGGTCGGTATGGAGTCGAAGCCCCAGGTCAGCCCGTCGCGCCGTCTCCGCCTCGCCCTGCTCTTTGGCGGGCGGTCGGGGGAGCACGAGGTGAGCGTGGTCTCGGCCCGCTCGGTGGTCGCCGCCCTCGACCCGTCGCGTTACGACGTCCTGCCCATGGCGATCGACCACGCCGGCCGCTGGGCGGATGCCGCGACCTCTCAGCGCGTGCTCTCCTCGTCCGGCGACCGCGCCGACCAGGTGACGGCCTTTGTCGGCAGCGCGCGCATCGACCCCCGCCTCCTGGAGGACTCCGTCGACGTGGTCTTCCCGATCCTCCACGGTCCCTTTGGCGAGGACGGCACCGCCCAGGGCCTGCTCGAGATGCTCGACCTGCCCTACGTCGGCTGCGACGTCACCGCCTCGGCCGTGTGCATGGACAAGATCCAGGCCAAGCGGATCTTCAGCCAGCAGGGGCTCGCCACCCCAGCCTGGGAGGAGGTCGATGCCGAGTCCTGGCGACGCGACCCCCGGGCCAACGCCGCGCGCTGTCTGGGCCTCGGCCTGCCGTTGTTCGTCAAGCCCGCCTGCCTCGGCTCCTCGGTCGGGATCACCAAGGTCAAGGACCCCTCCGAGATCGAGCGGGCGATCGACACCGCCCTCGAGCACGGCCAGCGCGCCATCGTCGAGCGCGGCGTGGACGCGCGCGAGCTCG
>Ga0316620_10001314_pt1 | contig 10644 bp, 15 predicted proteins | sample OWC_Aug_M1_C1_D5_FD_207651 | JGI IMG/M metagenome (GOLD analysis project Ga0316620, IMG submission 207651) | Wetland soil microbial communities from Old Woman Creek delta, Ohio, United States - OWC_Aug_M1_C1_D5_B | ecosystem: Environmental > Terrestrial > Soil > Wetlands | place: USA: Ohio...
GGAGCCTACAGGCCCGTCATCACCACCTCCATCAAGAGAGAACTCCCGCCAACGGCCGAGGAAGCGGCGGCAGCGGAAGCCAAGAAGGCGAAAGAGGAGACGGAGAGCTGAGATGTACAAGTGCGCCGTGTGCAAGGAGCCGATCCACACCAACATCAACACCGTCGGCATACAGTGCGAGCGGTGCGGCTCGAAGGTCTTCTACAAGGAGAGGCCGAACGTCAAGAAGGTGGTGAAGTCCCGCTGAACGTGAACAGGGCGGTGGTCACCTTCGAGGGCAACGAGGCCGAGATTGTCGCAAGGTCTCTATCGCCGGAGGCGGGCAGGGACATACCGCGCACGTCTGTCAGGATCGAGAGTTCGCCGGGCAGCGCGACTCTCACGATCGAGGGTGCTGATGTGGCTGCTGTCAGGGCCGCCTTGAATTCTTACTTGCGCTGGGCGGATGTTGCTGTAAAGGTCGCGAATGAGGTGCGATGATGAAGGAGATTTCCCCGCAGATGCAGAACCAGATCGCGCAGTACCAGCAATTGCAGCAGCAGCTGCAGGTACTCGGAACGCAGCGCATGCAGCTCGAGGCGAAGGTCAGGGAGATCGATGGCTCGCTTCAGGAGCTGGCCAAGATCGGCGCAGAGACCCCCGTCTACAAGTCGATAGGCACGCTGCTCGTCCGCGCGGACGACCGCGAGTCCGTCAAGAAGGAGCTCGAGGAGCACAAGGAGACGCTCTCGATCCGCGTCAGGGCCATCCAGAAGCAGGAGACAGCCCTGGGCGAGAGATACGAGCAACTGCAGCAGAAGCTGTCCGAGGCGCTCGGCGGTGGCACGGCCTCGGAAGAAGAGAAGGAAACGTAGGCGGACCGGCACAGGGGGAAGGGTCGCGCGCGGCCCCCAAATCCTTATATTCACGGGGCATTAGACTGGCTGATGGAACAGGGAACGCCAGCCAGACCGCCAGCGATGCCCGGCCTGAAGACCTCGTCCAAGGTCGCGATATTCCTCATGCTCCTGACGTTCATGGTCATGATCGACCCGTCCCTCTCGAACGCGCTCGGGATGGGGGCGTCTGCGGTCCTCAACCCCCTCTTCGGCTTCGGCGGCAGGTACCCGGTCGTCACGATATTCTTCGCGGCGACCCTGACGACGGGGGTCTCGACGATCGTCCGGCACATCTTCACCGACTGGGTCAAGATGGCGAAGACGCAGAAGCAGACCAGCGCCCTCAGCAAGGCGACGATGGATGCACTCCGCCGGGGGAACATGGCCAAGGTCGAGAAGCTCAGGGATCAGACGAACAGGATGAGGGCGGACAACCTCAGCACCACGGGCTCGATGATGAAGTACATGGCCTTCACATTCCTCATGTTCATCCTGGTCTACTTCTGGCTGAACAACTTCGTGAACACGACGGCGGCGGGGCAGGGGACAACCCTCTACGCCGTGCCCTGGTCTTTCCAGGCGAGCATGACAGCCTCCTACGTCTTCGCATCCTGGCTTCTTTTATACATGCTTTTCAACATCTTCCTCGGGCAGCTGTTCGGGCGGATACTAAAGTTCTTCAGCTTCCGCAAGAAGCTTGCCGCGATGAGCCCCGCCGCGGGGACCGGCTAGGTGCCCGCATGATCATCGTCGTCGGCGGGACACCGGGGAGCGGGAAGAGCACCGTGGTAGGCATGCTCTCCGAGAGTCACGGGATCGCGGTGGTCTCCTCCGGCTCGATGTTCCGCGACGAGGCGGTCCGGAGGGGCATGACCCTGGAGGAGTTCGGCGCCTTCGCGCAGAAGCACCACGACGTGGACCGGGAACTGGATGAGAAGGTCACAAAGGAGGTGCTTGAGCGCGGGCAGAAGGAGAGCCTCATCGTCGACAGCCGACTGCAGGCGTATCTCCTGCAGAGGGAGGGTGCGGACTTCTTCGGGGTGCACATCGATGCACCGATCGATGTCAGGGCGAGGAGAGTGGCGGGGAGAGAGGCGAAGGACATCGGCCAGGCGCTGCGCGAGATCAGGGAGCGCGAGCGGAGCGAGAAGGCGAGGTACCTCGAGATCTACAAGATAGACGTGACGGACCTGAGCGTCTACGATCTGAAGCTCGACTCGAGGGAGAAGTCGGCGCAGGAGATCGCAGAATACATCTGGTCCAAGGTGCAGGGATGAGCGAGCTCATCGTCATGCACGAGACCCCCGAGGGGCCTCACGGCAAGAGACCGGAGGAGCGCTCCGTCGCGGAACTGCTCAAGGCGGGTGTCATAAACATCGACAAGCCTCAGGGCCCGACGAGCCACCAGGTCTCCGCCTGGGTGCGGGACCTGCTCGGCGTCCCTAAGGCGGGGCACGCGGGCACGCTCGATCCCCGCGTCACAGGCGTGCTGCCCGTCGCCCTGGAGAACGCGACGAGGGCGCTCGACGCGATGCTCGTCGGCGACAAGGAGTACGTCGGTGTGATGCAGCTGCACCAGGACGTCGACGAGGGCAGGCTGAGGAACATGCTCTCGGAGTTCGTCGGGGAGGTCTTCCAGACGCCGCCGGTCCGTTCAGCGGTGAAGAGGGAGATGCGGACCAGGACGATATTCGAGCTGGAGCCCCTCGAGATAGACGGCAGGCTCGCCCTGATCCGCGTCAGGTGCGAGTCGGGGACTTACATCAGGACGCTGTGCAACGACCTCGGGGAGGCGCTCGGGGTCGGGGCGCACCTCGCCGACCTCAGGAGGACGAGGACGGTCTCGTTCGGCGAAAAGGAGTCGGGCAGCCTCAACGACCTCAAGGACGCGTTCGTGCAGTGGAAGGAGGAGGGCGACGAGAAGGAGATCAGGAGGATCGTGAAGCCGATGGAGAGGCTGCTGGCGCACCTCCCCGCGATAGTCGTGAAGGACACCGCGGTGGACGCGCTGTGCCACGGGGCCAGCCTTGCCGTGCCCGGCGTCGCGAAGCTGGACAGGGGCATCAAGAAGGGGGATCTGGTCGCGATCTACACGGGGAAGGGCGAGGGTGTTGCCCTGATGGAGGCCGCGAAGAGCGCGGACGAGACGGTGACCGACAAGACCGGGGTCGCCGCGGTCGCCAAGCGCGTGCTGATGGAGCCTGGAACTTATCCGAGACTCTGGAAATAGAGGATGGCCTGCGGAATGGCTGTGCTTGCTTGTTCGGCCTTGCGAAGGACCTGAAGGGCCCGCACGCTAGTGCTTCTTGAACAGCCCCTTCTTGGGCTCCGTGTACGAGGGCGTCGCGACGTACTTCTGGTCCACGTAGCAGTACCACTGGCTGTACTGGCTGACCCAGGTCGCCTCGTTGCCACAGTCCGGGCAGTACGCCTTCGCCAGCTTCGCGGTCGTGGGCTGCGAAGCGCCACCCCACTGAGGCTGCTGCTGGGGGGTCTCCTGCTGCATCACGGGCTGCTGGCTCATCATGGTCGGCTGCGCGCTGACGGTCGGTGCCGTCATCGATTGCTGAACCGCCATCGTGGCGGCCGGTTGCTGGGCCGATGCCTTCGTCGGCAGGTCCACGAGAGAGGCGCCACATTCGGCGCAGAACTTTTTGCCCTCGTCCCTGACACCGCAATACGGGCAGTAGCTCTGCCGAACGAGTCCCTCTATGGGCGATCCGCACCCCGTACAGTACTTCGCGTCCAGTCTCGAGCTTAATGGCACCTGTTTCACCTATCCTCGGGAGGGAGGGGGTGCGGTTGCTTATAAGCTTATTCCGGATACTCCCGCCAATGATAATGAACGCGCGCAGGCCGCGGCAGACAGGCTCAATTCTCGTGGCTGCTGACCCGTGAACGCGCCTCGAAGAACCGGCTTGCAGCCCGCGCGGCACCTTCCTGATGCCTCCAGCAATGTTTATCTAGGGGCCGTTCTTGTGGAGCTTTCTACCGCATACGAGCCGGAGAGTGAAGATTGGGAAACATCCGACCGACCTACATCAAGCGAGTTGCGACCGAGCTGGTGCGGAGGTACCCCGAACAGTTCACCGACGACTTCGAGCACAACAAGAAGAAGGTCGCCGAGCTGACGGACGTGCGAAGCAACATGATGAGGAACAGGATCGCCGGCTATGTAACGCGGTACAGGAAACACGCCGAGGCGTAATCCCCAGATTTTTCCTGCGGGGTCCGCCCCGCAGCGCGATTTCCTAGAAAGCCATGACGTACGCTGCGGAGACTCGTGAGCTCACGAGGATCTTCAAACGGAAGGCAAAGCGCCACCTCTTCAAACGCAAGCCGGCCGAGGACGGGGAGAAGGAGAACGGCGGGCCAGTGAAAGCGCTGGACCATGTGAGCCTGACGATCAAGGAGGGGGAGCTGTTCGGCCTCCTCGGCCCCAACGGGGCGGGGAAGACGACATTGATCAAGGTGCTCTGCACGCTGCTGCTGCCCACCAGCGGCTCCGCCTACGTCGCCGGCTTCGACGTCTCCAAGGATGTCGGCCAGATTCGCAGGAAGATCAACATGGTCTCTGGCGGGGAGACATCCGGATACGGCCTGCTCACGACCAGGGAGAACATCTGGATGTTCTCGCAGTTCTACGGTATACCCACGAAAGTCGCGAAGCAGCGCATCGATGACCTGATGCACACCTTCGGCCTCACCGACAAGAAGAACACTAAGGTCCGGACGCTCTCCACGGGCGAGCGGCAGAAGATGAACATGATAAGGGGATTTGTGACGGATCCCGAGATACTCTTCCTCGACGAGCCGACCCTGGGGCTCGACGTGAACGCGAGCAGGACAATCAGGGAGTACGTGATGAACTGGGTCAGGAAGAGGGAGCACAAGACCGTCCTCCTCACGACTCACTACATGGCTGAGGCGGACATGATGTGCGACCGCGTCGCGATCATTGACCAGGGACGCGTGCTGGCCCTCGATACGCCCGCGAACCTCAAGAAGATGATCCGCAAGGAGTCGACCGTCCAGCTCGAGGTGGACACTCTGAAGAGCACCGCCCCTCTCGGCGTGATAAAGGGCATCAATAACTTCAGCTCAAAGGATGACATCGTCCGCAATGTGACGAGTCTCACCATAATCGTGGAAGAGGAGAGCGCAATCTCCGACATCATGAGCGCAATCTCCGCGCAGGGATCGAAGATCCGCTCGCTGCGCAAGACCGACCCCACGCTCGAGGACGTCTTCATCAGCATGGTTGGGAAGGGGCTGGAGGAGTGAGCGACCCCGGCTTCTTCCAGCTCAACGTCCGCGCGCTGCTCGGCCGCTCGTACCCGAGGGTCGTCGGCGGCATGAGGGAGCTCAGCTGGATATTCTTCGAGACTGTGCTGCCGCTGCTCTCCATCGCGGCCTACGTGTTCATCTACAAGGCGTTCTTGAGGCCGAATCCTAGTCCGGACCAGCTCAACATGGTGAATGCGCTCATCGGGTACGTCGTGATCGGCGGGACAATGACCGCCTTCTGGCTCAACGTGCTGTGGTCGATGGCCTCGCAGCTGTACTGGGAGAAGGAGGTCGGGAACCTGCAGCTGTACATGATGGCGCCGATGTCACGCATGGCGCTACTCGGCGGGATGGCGGTGGGCGGGATGTTCATGACCTCGACAAGGGCGATTACCACCCTTGTCGTCGGCGTCTTCATCTTCAGCATCGTCATAACCATCACCAACCCGCTGCTCATACTCGCGGTGTTCTTCGTCACGCTCATCGCCCTCTACGGGATGGGCATGATGTTCGCATCGCTATACCTGCTCTACGGGCGGGAAGCGTGGAACCTCTCGGCGCTCATGGAGGAACCGATCTTCCTGTTGTCGGGGTTCTACTTCCCTGTCAAGGCGCTCGGACAGGCGGTGGCCATCGGGGCCTCGATTATCCCCGCCACTCTCGGTCTCGACGCGCTCAGGCAGCTGATGTTCTCCGGCGGTGGCCCAGGTTCGCAGTTCTACTTCTTCTCGCCGGAGTTGGAGCTCGCCGTGTTGTGCGTGCTCGCGGCGGTGTTTCTGGTGCTCGCGAAGCTGAGCCTCGCCTACCTGGAGAAGCTCGCGAAGAGGGAGGGGAGGCTGACGACACGTCATCAGTAGCGGACGAGTGGCGGGTGTTCAAGCAGGCCGCGTGGCTCGGCTGGGAGATGGAGAGCAACTGGACGGAACCTGGACTGTTCCTCATCTACTCGATCATCAAGCCCGTGGCGGGGGCGTTCATCCTTGTGCTCATGTCGTACGTTGCGCTCTTCCTCGGAACGGGGAATCAGGACCTCGGCAAATCGGCGCAGTTCGCGTATCTCTTCGTGGGGAACGCCTTCTTCATCTACGTCGCCAACGTCCTGTTCGGGTGCTTCCAGGTCATCCAGGCGGATAGGGAATGGTATCAGACGATCCGCTACGTCTACATGTCGCCGATCAACTTCTACACGTACATCGTCGGCAGGGCAGCCTCGAAGGTGCTCATCGCGACTATAGCGACCGCCGTCACCCTCGCATTCGGCGTATTCGCGCTGCATATCAACCTCACCATGTCGCTGTGGGACATTCCCCTCTTTTTCGCGGTCATGATGATCGGGCTCCTCTGCATCATCGCGATAGGTCTGTGCCTCGCGGGGCTGTCGTTCCTGACGGCGAAGCACACGCACGGACTGGCCGAAGGCATCCCCGGACTGTTCTACCTCTTCTGCGGGGTCATCTTCCCCCTCTCGGTACTGCCCGGTTGGGGACAGTCTGTGGGGAAGGCGCTGCCGATTACGTACTGGCTTGAGGCGTTGAGGCGCCTGGTGCTGCCCGGCTCGCAGATTGCGCAGGTGAGCACGGGGCTTGAGCAGGCGGACCTGGCGGTGATACTCGCGCTCCTGGTCGTGTCGACCGCGTTCTTCTTCCTCCTGTCGATTCTCCTGTTCCGGCTGACCGAGTACCTCGCGAGGAAAGCGGGTCTCGTCGACATGATGACGAACTATTGAGGCCGGCATGTTTTCCGCTTTGATAACAGCCTCGAAAGTTTATTGGCGTCCTCACGGTCGTGTCCAAGCCGCCATGACCATGGATGCAGGAGCGATAAGCAGGAGCGCTCTGAGACAGACACTCACAGGCGGGAACGCGTACAGGCTTTTCCGGAAGGCAATCGATCATGCGGCCGCCGGCAACTTCGACGAGGCGATCGACATGCTCCACGAGGTCACGAAGGTCGATCCGGACCACCTCCAGGCATGGAACGCGAAGGCGATGCTCTACCGCATCGTCGGCAATAAGAAGATGGCAGACCTCTGCAAGGAGACGGCCCGCGGCATCAGCCTGAACAAATGAATCTAGGAGTCCTCGACCTCCGCCTCCTCGGCGGCATCGCGCCCCCCAGCGCTCCCCCTTTCTCTACCCAGCCTCCTCTCCCGCCTCTCTCTGATGTAGGGATATCTCGTGACTCGCCCGCACTTGAGGCAAGTGCACACGACCTTTCCACCGCCAATCCTGAACCTCGCCGTGGTGGGCGGCAGGAGGAAGGTCCCGCATCCTCTGCAGAACTTCCTGCGCAGCTCGGGTCCGGGCGTGACGTTGTACCTCATCCCGATCTTCCTCGCGAGGCTGACGTACCTGTCCGACCTCGCCCAGTTCCTCTTCACAGCCTCCCTCTCGGCCATGTCGAACAGTGTCTCGATGCGCTCTAGTGCTATGCGCCTCTCCTGAGACTTCTTGCGATGCACGGCCACCGCAATGCATCATCCACAGAAAACCGTTGTGGCGGGAAGCTGCTCAAGGCAAGCTCTCGAACTTAGCCTCTCCGGAGACCAGCCTGCCGATGATCGACCTCAGCTCGGTGATGGCGGGCCTCTTCTGGGCGGTTGTGTCCCTGTCCCGGATCGTGACGGTCCCGTCCTGCAGCGTCTGATGGTCGACCGTGACGCAGTATGGCGTCCCTATCTCGTCCATCCTCGCATACCGCCGTCCGATGCTCCCGCCCTCGTCGTAGAAGCACTTGAACTCCTTGAGCAGGTCCTCATAGACCGGCATCGCCTTCTCAGGGAGCCCGTCCTTGCCGAGCAGGGGCAGCACCGCCACCTGCGTCGGCGCGACCTTCGGCGGGAGATGGAGGACGTACCTCTCGCCCTTCTCCGTCTTCACCTTCTCGTACTTCGCATCAAGCTCCGCCCAGAGCATCCTGTCGATGCCGAAGCTCAGCTCGAGGACGTGAGGGATGAAAGTCTCCCCGTCCAGCGTCACCGTCTGCGATACCTTCGACGTGTTCTGGTGGCCGGTGAGGTCGTGGTCTCCCCTGTAGTGCACGCCCCCGATCTCCTTGAACCCGCCGAGCGAGTCCTGCTTGACCTCCATGTCGTAGTGGATCCGGTTGTAGAATGCGCGCTCGCCCTCGCCGAGCTCTGCGAACCTGAACCGTTCGGGTGGCACCGCCAATTCCTTCAGGAAGAAGTCCTGGACCTTCGCGAGGTGATAGACATAGAACCTGGGAAGCCCCGCCTTCACCAGATCGGCGCACGTGACCTTCTCCGCCCCGCCCTGGTCTTTCTTGTCCGCCCGGGCGATGAGTATCTCGTTCGATGAGACGCTGTCGAACGGGACCAGGGAGTCGAAGGTCTTCGGGTTGAAGAATATCTGCAGCTCCGCCTGGATGAACTCCCTCATCCTGTACGTCCCTTGGCGGGGAGAGATCTCGTTCCTGAATGCCCGCCCGACGATCGCGAGACCGAGCGGCAGCCGCCTCCTGAGCGCCTCGAACTCCCGCTTGAAGTTGATGTAGACGCCCTGCGCGGTCTCGGGCCTGAGGTACGCGGGGTCCTTGCCCATCGGCCCTACCATGAGCGGGAACATCATGTGGAACGGCTTCGAGGGGCCGAGCGCACCCTTGCACTTGGGGCACCGCACCTTGTGCTCGACGATCAGCTTGTCAATCTCCGGTGGCGGGACTCCCTCGTAGCTCTTCTTGGTGATTTCCTCAAGGAGGTGGTCGGCGCGGTAGCTCTCACTGCACTTCGTGCAAGTCACCAGGATGTCGGTGAAGTGCTCCACATGGCCCGATGCCTTGAGGCTCGCCTCCGGGAGGATCCCCGTGGTGTCGATGAGGTAGTAGTCCTCGCCGAGGTGGAGGAAATAATCTATCCAGAGGTCCTCCAGCCGCCTCTTCATCAGCGCGCCGTTGTGCCCGTAGTCGTAGAAGCCAGCGAACCCGCCATAGAGGTCGGCGGTCGGCCAGATGAAGCCCTTCCTCACAGACAGGGACATCAGCTCGTCATACCTGTCCATTCATTTCACTCCAAAGCTGCAACGACATCGAGCTCATATAACATCGCGAACAGCCTGTCGTTCGAGTCGACGATGGGCAGCTGCCCGAAGTCGTATCTGTACATGAGGGTCGCCGCCTCGCTCAGCCCGGTCTTCCTGAAGACCGTCACCGGCTTGCGGACCATGACGTCCCTCACGGCGATCTTCGGGAGGTTGATCTTCTTCTCCTCGTAGTAGAGACGCATGACGTTGCGCAGGCCTTCCCAGGCCCAAGCATCCTCGTCCCCCGCCAGGCCCAGGTCGTGTATCGCGACGCTCCCGTTGATCACGCTCAGGTTGAATACGTCCCTGTCGGTGACGAGGCCGGCAAGCTTCCCGTCACCGTCGAGCACGGGCAGCGAGAACACCTTGCCCAGGCGCATGATCTCGGAGGCGATGTTCAGGGGCGTCGACTCGTGGATCGCGACGCAGGGGCTCCGGACGACGTCCTCGACCGGCTTGTCGAGACTGAGACCGCCGATGTATCCGAGCAAGTCCGCGGGCGTTATGATGCCGACGAGCTTGCCTTTCTGCACGACGGGCAGGTGGTGCAGGTCCTTCTTGATGAAGGTCCTGGCGACCGACCTGATGTCCTCCGAAGCTTCGACGGAGGGGTAGTCCCTGACCATGATCATCGCGAGCTGCTCCTCCTCCGGCTTCGCGAAGATGTGCTTCCTCGCGACGAAGCCCGCGAGGGTGCCGTCTTTCTTGACGACCGGGACTCCGGTGATCTTGTAGGTGACGAGAATCCTCAGGACTTCCGTCCTGCTCCCGGGGAGGACCGCCACTTTCGGGTCCTTCGTCATCAGGTCCTTGGCGGTGAGCGCCTTCTCCGGCGCGAACCTCGGGATTTTCCTCTCGGGCGGTCTGGCAGGTTCTTTGGGAGCCTCTGCCTTCGCGGTTCCTTTCCTTGCCTTCGCCATCTCTCTTCTCCCAGCCAGACAAGCGCGACGTCGGCTTCCGTCGCCCTGAGCACGGCGCTGAACGGGTCCTTGCCTGCAGGCATGTCCAACACAGTCAGGCGGGCCCTGTCGCCGATTTGAACCCCGCTATTATCCGGCGCACTTAAACCTTTTCGCCCCCTTATCGCCGTGCGCACGATTTCGGCGGGGGAGACGTCGCCCTGAAGCTTCGCAGACCGGAACGCGAAGTCAATCTCTCTCAGCATCGAGGGCGCGTTGAGCATCGCGTTGTCGGTGCCGAGCAGCAGGGTGACTCCTTTTGACAACATCAGTGGGATATTCGGCAGTTTCCCGAAGAATGCGTTCGACCTCGGACAGACCACGATCGGCACCTCCGCATCTGCGCACCTCTCCAGGTCGCTCTCTTTTGCGTAGATCATGTGGACAAGGAAAGCTGGTTTCAGATCCAACGCCTTTTCGATGTCCTCACGGTTGACCTCGCTGCAGTGGATCGCGAAGGATTTCCCCGCCCTTCTCGCATCG
>Ga0316620_10001315_pt1 | contig 10637 bp, 11 predicted proteins | sample OWC_Aug_M1_C1_D5_FD_207651 | JGI IMG/M metagenome (GOLD analysis project Ga0316620, IMG submission 207651) | Wetland soil microbial communities from Old Woman Creek delta, Ohio, United States - OWC_Aug_M1_C1_D5_B | ecosystem: Environmental > Terrestrial > Soil > Wetlands | place: USA: Ohio...
TCTCGGCCACCTCATAAGCTTTGATGATCGTATTGTATTGGACCATCCAGACGAGCTCCTTGGCTTCTTCCTCCAAGAGCTTTTCATAACCCCGCCGGATCTGGTCCATGACAACTTCGGTGGACTCAATGATTTGGTCTAAGGGGATTTGGGTTTTCTCAAAGGTGAAGGTGTCAAATTCCTCAAAAGGGTTTCGAATCCCCTGATTGCCTTTTTCCAGGGCTCCCCCGAAACCTTTCTTAGCGGTAAGGTCTCCTTTCATCCTTCCATCCATTCCATTCAAACGGGTTGAGGATTAGGACCGTCGGGTGTCAAGATCTTTCTTAATTTCTGCATAAAGAGGATGGTCTCCTTCCAGGGGTTCCAGAGATTCACCCTGGAAGATTTTCGATCCGACGGCAAGGGCGTCCTTCAGATGCTCACTCTGCTCTCGATATCGTTGAGATACCGTTTTCACCGCCTCCTTGGCTAGAAAGATGGGGAAGGGATCGTCTCTCTTCGACCTCTCCCTTTGGGAGACGATTTCATCTTTCCACTGGGTTCGATGGGCCAGGGTGTAAGGAAGGACCGATTTGACATGTTCGATATCGACTTCAGAATCTTCGAGGAGCCACGCCAACGCTTGGGCGTACTGCTTGATGGAGATCGGGAGTCGATTCGAGGCACAATTCTTGATTTCGTGGCAGAGGTAACCTGTGTAATGGCACCCTTCCTCACAGTTTTCCAAGGACCGTTTCTGCCCGTAGCGGTCACAGAAAGAGAGTTCGGCCAGAAGCATGCGAGTGAAAGCGCTTGCATCCTGGTCCAAATCGGTATCGTCCATCTCGAGGCGAATCTGCTGGCGATCCCGTTTCTGGAGAGGTCTTACCCCTAGCGTCTCTTGAACATACTCCCCAAAGGAATTGCAGACCTCTTCAACAAGAGGGATCTTCTTCTCATAGGGTGTTTTGGCGTTGAGGATCCGGTGGAGTTCCTTCTCATATTTGGGATGCCTCAGGATGTGATCCTTTCGATTTGACTTTCCAATGAGAAAGGAAAGGTTGGCTCCAGGGTATCTGGACTCCACCATCACATCAAAACGATCCACCAAAGGAGCGATGATCGTGTTGGTTCCCCCATCCTGATAATTGGCCGTGGCAAACAGGCAATATTCTTCGTTGATGATCATCTCATTGAGATATTCCCAGTTCCCTCGGTCTACTCCATCGAGGATCATACTCTGTTTGGTTTCTGGAAGACGGTTGATCTCGTCGACGATCTTTGCGGGGATTTGAGAGAAGTTGGTCCAGACCACATCCTCTTCGCCTCGGTTCAGTTTTCCTAAATCCGGTCGGCCCACAATTTTTTCTTCGGTTTGTTCCGGATGACCAGAAACTTCGCTTCCCCAAACAACGCCCAGGGGAAATTGATAGATCAAAGAACAGACGAACTCCGCAGAAGTCGTCTTGCCCAGCCCAGGTTCCCCGATAATGAGTTCCTTCCCTTTCTTCAGCCCGGTCAAGAGGCTGAACAGGATCGTTGAATTAAATCGTTCTCCATTGATTTCAAGATCGGGTCGATTGAAATAGAGATGGTCATGGATGAATCGGTAGAGCTCCATCACTTGTTTTTGGAATGCATTCTTCTTCACGGGTGTCCTTCCTGATAGAGATAATCAAACGTTTAATATTAACATGATCCCTAACGTCTGACAAGGCAACGGAATAGACACGGAATAGACTAGCGAAACCGTTTCTCTCCAGCTTGGATAAGAACGTCCAGCCGGTTCTCCTCCGGTGCAAAAGGGCAGGTGTATTTTTCATTAAACGCGCAGAAAGGATTATAGGCCCGGTTGAAATCGACCAGGACCTTTCCCCCTGGCATCGGTTCGATAAAAAGGTAGCGTCCGTGAGGATAGGTCTCCTTTTCGGACGTCTTGTCTTTAAAAGGGAGAAAGCGTTCCCCTCCCCCTAAGGGTCGGTAGATTTGGAGGACAACCGGTTTCCCGGACACCTTCAATTTGAAGCGGCCGTATTTCACATATTTTTTCTCAATTCCTTTGCTCGTGGGGAGGCTCGCATAGAGGGGCTTAGGTTCAATGGGGTATCGCTCAATGGTTCCGACCATCGCGTAGGTCAGATCAATCGGGTAGTAAGAGAGGCCATTAAATTCTTTTCGATCAGCCTCTTCTAAGGGAGATTGAGGATCTGTCTTGAAGAACTGGTTCCTCTTTTCCCGGAAGGCCTTCAGTTTCTCCTCCCGCCGCTCCATGGGATTGGGATCCTGATCAGGGAGGGGAGTCTCGGTTTTGGCCCCCATCAGAAGAAAGCAAAGGCCCAAAAGGGCTAGAAGAAGTCCCTTGCCCCCCATGAATTCAACGTCACACATTCGTTTCATAGGCCTCCAAGTACCCTTCCGAAGCGAGGGCTTGCCTTGCGGCCGTACTCAACTCACGATCATACCGATGGGTGGGGGCGTAAACCCGGCAGATGGCTACCTTGGCCGGAATATATTGAAAGAGCCTCCGAAGAGGTTCTCGCGAAATTCGTTTCGATCCTGAGTCGTATATGAGAAGCGTCGCTCCTTCAGATTCGCGCCAGGGATTGAGCGGCCTGGGATCGTGATGTGCCATATCGACATGAAATTCGATCCCTTTGAGATGTCTGGGTAGAAAAGTCTCCATTCGCTTCTTCACCTCTTCAGGGGGAAGGAAGAACGACCTTCCAAACTCCATCTCCCGGAGGGTCAATTTTTCCTCAAAGGCGCTGCTCCATCTCAATTTTCTGGAGAGGACATGGGCCCACTTCTTCCCCAGCTCCTTCTCCCTCGACTGTGGAAACTTCTCCCATTCCAAGACCCTTTCCATCAAGAACCAATCGGTCAAGGAAAGGTACCGGTCGATCTCCCTCACGGGATGATAGGGACAAAGGATCTCCATGGTCTCTTTGAAGATCTCCTGGAGTTGAAGATCGATGGAGCGGGTGGTGCGGTGATAATAGACATTGGAATAAAGATAGAGGCGGGCATTGAGAAACATCGCCAAGGCATCAAGTCCTCTTTTGTCGAGGACCAAGCCTTCTTTATGGAAGGAGGTGTAATGGAGGAGCCGCCTCCAATCCATTGGACCGATGGAAACACCGGTCATATAGGCATCGCGCAGGACATAATCGATGTTATCGAATGTGAAAATGCCCCGGAAGAGCTGTTGCAGCAGGAGGAGCCACTTCGGATGTCTCCGATCTTCTCTCCTCAGCGGCCTCTTGATGAGGAACGCCACGTACTCTGGATCGATGGATTCCCCTTTCTTTAAGGAACCATGAGGGCTCCGCCGGATTCCCTTCAGGAAGGGAGAAATTTTTTCCCGGATGATGTGCTGGCCGATCTCCTCATGATTCGTTTTGAATCGAGAAAGATATTGTTCATCGAAGAAATGACAGAAGGGTCCGTGGCCGATGTCATGAAGGAGGCCCGCAAGCCGGAGGAGTTCTTCGATATAAAAGGGAGAAGGAAGGTCGTCACGAAAGATGCGGGACAGAGAGGGATAGAGCCTTTCAGAAAAGACACCCGCCACATGCATCGTCCCGAGGGAATGTTGAAAACGGGTATGCTCCGCTGAGGGGAAAACCCAACGGGCACTCTGAAGTTGAAAGATTCGCCGAAGCCGCTGAACCCAGGGGGTGTCAATAACATCCCTCTCGGTGCGCTCCCCCTCCACACGGTCGGTCATCACAATGTAATGGTAAATGGGATCTGCAATTAGCCCGGTGACTTGACTCTCTTCCGTCTCTTTCATCCCCTGAGACCTGTTCTAGGATTCATCGGCTGAGGGTTCCTTCCGTTTCTCCTTATCCCTTGGGTCGGCGAACTGCACCTTTGCCGCGGCCACTTCTCGAAGGGCGTTCACAATCGGCCGGTTGTCGGACTCCACCAAAGGGGTTGCCCCCTTCATGATCATCTTGGCCCTTCGTGCAGCCAGGATGACCAGTGCAAAACGACTCTCCACCTTCTTCAGGCAATCTTCCACAGTAATTCTAGCCATGAGGTTCCTCCCACTGTTTCATTTTTTCTTCGAGAAGCGCGTTCTTCTTCTTGCGACAACGTTCCGCCATGATGATCGCTTTCAACTTCTCCACGGTCTCCTCAATGCGGTCGTTTAAAATCACATAGTGATACCACCGGGCCTCTTCCATACCCCTCTTCGCATTCGCCAAACGGAACCGGACCCTCTCGGCGGAATCGAATCCGCGCCTGGCCAATCGCTCCTGTAAGGATTCCAGCGAAGGAGGGAGGACGTAGATTAGGATCGCGGGCTTGATCTGCTCAACCACTCGTTTCGCCCCTTGAGTGTCGATATCCAAAATCAAATCAACCCCCTCCGATTTCAGGAGTCTCAAATTCTCTCGGGCCGTTCCGTAACGGTTCCCCAGGACTTCTGCCCACTCCAAGAACTCATTCCGTTCCACCATTTTCTGAAAAATGGAGGGCGAGATGAAATGATAGTCCTCCCCTTCTCTCTCATTGGCCCTGGGGGAACGGGTCGTATGGGAGACGGAGAACCGCAGGCCGGGTAATTCCTCCATCACCCTTCTCAGGAGAGTCGTTTTCCCTGCTCCGGAGGGAGCGGAAATAATGAAAATCAATCCTTCCCCTTTTTCTCCCATTCCTCCTCCGGGTATTTTGAAGCAGTTACATAGTCCCTAATCAGATGGTCGGTCAGTCAATTGACGATAACACTACACGACTAACAGACTACATGACCAATTGATAAAGACCCGTATTCCAAAGCTTTGCCTACCTGCCCCGTACCATATCAGATTCGGGGCCTGCCGGCAGGGATCCCGACCGCCTCTCCCCTACTGCTTGCGAAGATGACACAATCTCCCTAAGCTCAGGGGAGGTATCATTCTATATTTTGCACTTGTTCGCGAATCTTTTCCAGTTCCGCTTTGATCTCCACCACCCGCTGAGAAATCTCGGCGTCATTGGCTTTGGCGCTGACGGTATTGACCTCCCGGTGCATCTCCTGAAGTAAGAAGTCCATTTTTCGCCCCACCGGTTCTTGCGATTTTAATAAGGTGAGGAATTGGGCAAGATGGCTTTCTGCCCGGACGGTCTCTTCGGTGATATCCGTCCGTTCGGCCAGCAGGGCGACCTCCTGTTGAAAACGAGAAGGGTCCACATCGCTCCCCTCCAAAAGGGACCGGACTCTTTCATGGAGCCGATCTCGATAAGCCTCGAGCCGGGAAGGAAAGAGATGTTTGATCTCCTCCAGCTGCTGAACGATTCTTTCCAATCGCTGCTTGAGGTCTTTTGAAAGGGCCTCTCCCTCTAAACGCTTCATGTCATCAAGATTCTGAAAGGACCGCTTCAGGATGGGAAGAACCTCCTGCCAGAAGGGTTCTAGATCCCCTGTCTCCTCCTTTGCCGAGATCACATCCTTTGCCCCGGCCACCAATTCCAACGTTATCTTGTCCTTAAGGTGAAGGCTTTCCTTCAAGGATTGAAGGGCCCGGTAATACTCTTTGGCCAGATGGAGGTCCACACTGAGGTGGACGTTTTCTTCCCCGAGGTTGTCCAGTTTCACGAAGATGTCAATTCTTCCTCTCGAAACCTGCGCTCGGATAATCTCCTTGATCCGGTTTTCAAATGCGGTCAGTCTCTTGGGGAGTTTGACGTTGATATCACAGTAGCGGTGGTTCACGGAGCGAGTCTCGACGAAAACCTTTCCGAGGGTTGTCTCCCCATCTCCCCGACCAAACCCTGTCATGGATTTTAGCATGGGTGATCTAACCTCCGTTTCAAACCTTCCAGATAGGTCTTGCGAAAATGATTGAAGAGTCCAATGACCTCCGATTGCCGATAATCGGGATAAGTCCATTCCAAGGGCTGAAAGGACTTATGTCGATAAATCAAGGTCAAGTCTGCATAAATGCCCTCCCGGAGATATGGGCGATGCGTATATCCTTTGGTGGTGGCCAAGATGACATGTTCCAAACAGAGATATCCCGGGTCGATATTGATCTTCCGGCGACCCACCGGAGTCGAATATTCTTCTTCCAGATGGTTGGTCCTCTGCTTGATCTCCGGAAGCAAAGTTCGAGAGATGAGGGATGCGAATGTGATGAACCGACGGAAGAGATCGTTTCCCATCTCCTGGGCATAGTAGTCCGTAAAGTTAAAGGGCAGAACGTCACTGATGTAATCAATCTCTCCAAAGATCTCTCCCAGGTTGTCCATCCCATTTTGAAGAATGTCCTCCTCTGAGGTGATCAGGCTCATAAAGAGTTTGGCCGGCTCAGGTTCTTTTGCTTTCCCCATGGGGTCCATCACTTTTTCAAACGGATGAAGAACTCCTTATTCCCTTTGGGACCCAGAAGGGGCGACTCGATGATTCCTCCAACGGTTAATCCCAGCCCCCGGCTGAATTGAGAAATTCGATCCACCACCTTCTGATGAAGTTTGCTGTCCTTCACCACGCCCCCCTTGCCCACCTCGCCCTTGCCCACTTCAAACTGGGGTTTGATGAGACAGAGGAGGTCTCCCCCCTCTTTCAGAAATTCTACGAGGTGCGAAAGAAATTTTTCAATGGAGATGAAAGAGGTATCGACGAGGATGAGATCTGCCTCTTCCGAAACCTCCTCCCTTTTGAGGTAGCGGATGTTGCGCCTCTCTAAATTGGTCACCCGGAGGTCCTTTTGAAGTTTCCATGCCAATTGTCCATACCCCACATCGATGGCATAGACTTTCTTTGCACCTTTCTGAAGGACACAATCCGTGAACCCGCCGGTAGAGGCACCTACATCGATTACGACTTTCCCTTCAGGATGAACTTCAAAGGCCTTGAGGGCGGCTTCTAATTTAAGCCCTCCTCGGCTCACATAAGGTAGATCCTCCCCTTGAATTTGAAGAGGAGCGTCCATCTTAACGAGGGTTCCCGGTTTTTCGAGGATCTGACCGTCAACCGTGACTCTCCTCTCCATGATCAAAGCCCTTGCCCTTTCCCGGCTTTGGACCATTCCCTTCTCAACGAGTAGTTTGTCGAGCCGCTCCTTTCTGGTCACTTCAACATTCAACCCCTAAATTTCAACCGAAGACGCGATCTCCCTTTCATACACCTCCCTTTCGAAGGATAACCAAGCGAAGACCTATTTTGAGTTACCAATGACTCGTTTGACGGAATTCTGGGTCTGACTTGAATGGAGGGAGGGTGAACTTTCCTTTTCCACCATCTCCTTCGCCGCTCTATAGATGCCAGCCTCATCGATTCCATATTTCGCTCTTAGAAGCGCTGGAGGACCATGCTCCACAAAGAGGTCAGGAATGCCCAAACGTTTCACGTGAACAGAAGAAAGGTCTTTCTCCTGAAGGAGTTCAAGCACGGCACTGCCAAAACCTCCCTGGAGGACATTCTCCTCAACCGTGAGGATTCTTCCGATCTTTCTGGCCCACTCACCGATGAGATTCCCATCCAAAGGCTTCAAGAATCGAGTGTTGATGACGGCGGCATGAATCCCCGAGGCACCCAATCTCTCTGCTGCCCGGATCGAAGGGTAGACCGTGGTCCCGATGGCCAAAATGAGCAAATCCGTGCCCTCCCTCAGGACCTCCCCTTTCCCGATTTCAATCAACCGAAGAACAGGGCTTCTCTTCACTCCCTCTCCCTTTCCCCGTGGGTACCGGAAAGCCACCGGGCTAGGACATTCCATCGCCGTCTTCATCATCTGCTGAAGCTCGTCCTCATCTTTTGGGACCATGATGATGAGGTTGGGGATATGACGGAGATATGAGAAATCGAAGAGCCCCTGGTGGGTCGGACCATCCTCTCCCACAATCCCTCCTCGATCCAGGGCGAACACCACTGGAAGATTCTGGAGACCGACATCCTGAAGAACCTGATCATAAGCCCTCTGGAGAAACGTGGAGTAAATGGCAACAACAGGCTTCATTCCCTCGAGGGCGAGACCTGCGGCGAAAGTGACAGCGTGTTGTTCTGCAATTCCAATATCATAAAATCGGTCTGGAAACTCTTTTGAAAACCTCTCCAGGCCCGTCCCGCTCTGCATGGCCGCTGTGATCGCGATCAGACGTTTATTTTCGCGTGCCAACTGGCAGAGAGTCTCTCCAAAAACCTGCGTATAGGTCGGAGGGTTGCCGGTCGATACCTGCTTCGGCTCCCCCGTTTCGATGTGGAAGGGAGGGACGCTATGGTACTGAGCTGGATTCGCTTCTGCAGGAGGATATCCCTTGCCTTTCTTCGTGATCACGTGGATGAGGATAGGACCTCTCAACTTCTTTACATTCTGGAAAGTCTCTATGAGATAAACCAGGCGATGGCCGTCGATAGGCCCGATATATTTCATGCCCAATTCCTCAAAGAGAAGGCCAGGCATCAGGAGCCCCTTCAAGGATTCCTCTGCCTGTTTGGCAAATCGGAGCGCTGACTTTCCAATTCTTGGAAGGGTTTCAAGAAAGGCCTTGATGTCTTCTCTAAATCGGTTGACGAACTGCCGGGTCATCAAGCGGTTGAGATAAGAAGTGAAGGCTCCCACATTGGGCGAGATCGACATTTCATTATCGTTCAGGATCACGATGAGATCCCGGTCGATGTGCCCTGATTGGTTGAGGCCTTCGAAGGCAAGACCGGCCGTCATCGAGCCATCGCCGATCAGAGCAATCATCTTGCCTCCTTCGCCTTTTTGCCTCCGGGCTTCAGCCATCCCCAGAGCAGAGGAGATGGAGGTCCCGCTGTGACCCGAATCGAAGGCATCGTAAGGACTCTCATCTCTCTTTGGGAAGCCGCTGATCCCTTCATATTGTCTCAGGGTATGAAACCGATCTCTCCTTCCCGTTAAGATCTTATGCGCATAGCTTTGATGACCCACGTCCCATATCACCTTGTCCCTGGAAAGATCGAAGACATAGTGAAGCGCAACGGTTAACTCAATCACTCCCAGATTGGAGGCAAGATGTCCCCCATTCTTTGAAACCGTGGAAAGGATTTCCTCTCTTAACTCACTGCAAAGGCTTCCCAGTTCCTCCAGATCCAGTTTCTTAATATCGAATGGGGATTCGATTTGGTCGAGCACCTTGGGCATATTTCAATTCTCCCTTGCGATAATGAATCGAGCGATTTCCCTCAATGGCTCCGCTCCTGGTCCATAGGGCTTCAGGGACTCCACAGCCAATTGCACCAGTTCCATGGCTCTCCGCTTCGATTCTTCAAGCCCTAATAAAGAAGGATAGGTCGCCTTCTTTCTTGAGAGATCCGTCCCCGTACTTTTTCCGAGGGTAATCGCTTTCCCTTCAACGTTCAAAATATCGTCGGTAATCTGGAAGGCCAGTCCAATTCCCTCTCCGTATCGGGTGAAAGCCCGGAGCGTCTCTCCATTGGCTCCTCCCAGCCTTGCGCCCACTCGTATGGAGGCAAGGATCATGGCCCCGGTTTTGTGGGTATGAATATATTGAAGCAGGGGGAGATCGGCTTCTTTCCCCTCAGATTCAATATCTGCCACCTGCCCTCCCACCATTCCAGAAATGCCAGCAGCCTGAGCAATCTCATGAACGACATCAAGGATCAGCGCTTTGTTGCTAGAGGGATGGTCCCAGCTGGAACGGTTTGTCATCAATTGAAAAGCTTCTGTCAAAAGGCCATCTCCGGCTAAGATGCCGATGGCCTCTCCAAACATCTTGTGGCAGGTCGGTTTCCCTCTGCGATAGTCATCATTGTCCATTGCAGGAAGGTCATCATGGATGAGAGAGTAAGTATGGATCATCTCCAAAGCGCAGGCAAAAGGAAGGATGTGATTGCCCTTTCCTCCAACGGCCTCAAAAGAAGCGATCGAAAGAATGGGACGAATCCGTTTTCCTCCATCGAGGAGACTATGCCGGATGGCTTTGTGAAGGGAATTCGAAGGCTTCGACTCCCTTTCTCCCTCAGGAGAATTTGGGAAATATCGCTCAAGGGCCGAGTCAACAATCAATTTCTTTTCTTGAAGATATTTCTTAATATCCATTCTTGTTTATTCATCCTCTTCGGAATCCGATTCATCTGAAGGGGCTTGCCCTGAGCCTGTCGAAGGATCAAACGGATGAGGTTTGATCATACCGTTTTTGCCCTTCATAAGGATCTCGACTCTCTTTTCCGCTTCCTCCAGCTTTTGATTGCAGAGCCGGGAAAGGCGAATGCCCTCTTCAAAGAGTTTGAGGGATTCTTCGAGGGGGATTTCTCCATCCTCCAACTTGGAAACGATCTTTTCCAGCTTATTTAATGCATCTTCAAACCTTTCTTTGACCATTCTTCCCTCTTCGATATTTAACTACAAAATATTATTATATATTTTTGATCTTTATTCCGTCAAGGCTTTTCCGATTTTTCAACGTCACAGACTAACGTCCCCTTAAAAAGCCTTACTTCCACCCGATCCTTTTCTTTCACCTGGTTCGAATCTCTCAAAATTTCAAGAGAAGGAATCTTTCGAGTGATGCTGTATCCTCTTTGAAGAATGGAAAGAGGACTCAATGAATCCAATTGTCCCATCCTCCCCTCTAACTTCTGTCGCCAGATTTCGATCAAGTGCTTGATGTTTTGCAGGAGACGCCTTTCAGCCTCTGAAATGGATTGGCGAAGATGTTTCACCTTTTGGTTTGGGTTTCGAAGA
>Ga0316620_10001316_pt1 | contig 10629 bp, 6 predicted proteins | sample OWC_Aug_M1_C1_D5_FD_207651 | JGI IMG/M metagenome (GOLD analysis project Ga0316620, IMG submission 207651) | Wetland soil microbial communities from Old Woman Creek delta, Ohio, United States - OWC_Aug_M1_C1_D5_B | ecosystem: Environmental > Terrestrial > Soil > Wetlands | place: USA: Ohio...
CCCGCCCGAGAAGAACCGCTCGGCGATCGGGACGCAGGAAGCCGAGGCCGCCGCCTCGCCGTCGAGAAAACACCCGCCCGGGACCCACGCCTTCCCCGCGTGCATGGACCCCGCGAGAACGCCGCCGAGAAAGGGGATGAAGCCCGACAGCTGGCCGTACGTCTTGACGTAGCGCGCGTCGGCCGCGAGCAGGGACGAGGGGAAGGCCTTCTTCGCGTAGGCGCTGAAGAAGACGCCGCGGTGCGGATCGATGATCTCGTCGCGCGTGTCGTAGAGGAGAGTGCCGCCGATCGTCTGTTCCGCGATGTCGCGGTTGAAGGGCTCGATCGTCGCGAGCTCGAGCGGGTCGGCGTGCCCCGTGTCGATCCTCTGGACCTCGTAGCGGAGGCCCACGTGGATCCGCCCCGTCAGCTGGCGCGTCCCCTCGAGGAAGGCCCCGCGGCGCCGGACCTCGATCTTCTGGATCGGCTCGTTCGCGTAGAACACGGACGCGACGAGCGGGACGTCCGCGCCGAAGAAGAACGGGTCGCGGTAGTTCAGGAAGACGCGGCCGCGGTTCGTCTCCGGCGCGTACCGCGACTCCAGGGAGATCGACCGCAGCGAGCCGAAGAGGTTGTTGTACCCGACTCCCAGGAGGAGGTAGGGGCTCTGCTCGCCGGTGTCCGCCTCGTACTGGTAGCCGAAGCCGTAGAGGAGCGAGAGCGGCCTCCCCGGCACGACGTCGATCAGCACGTTTCGCTCCGGCGTCGACGGATCCGGGAGCGCCCGCCGGGCCTCGACCTTCTGGAACACCCCCGTCCGCGAGATGTCGCGCTGCGCGTCGAGGAGCTTCGTCTCCGAGAAAGGCTCCCCCTCGTGCCAGCGGACCGGCAGGAGGATCCGCGACGTCAGCGTCCGCGCGTTCCCCCGGACGATCGTCTTGCCGAAGAACTCGCGGGCGCCTTCGCGCACGAGCTGCGTCACGTCCGCGAAGGCGTGGTCCGGCGTCATCGCGACGCGCGTTTCGACTCCCGCGGACGTCCAGCCCCGGTCCCGGTACCAGGCGAGGATCTCGGCGCGGTCGTCGGCGGCCTTCTGCGCGCTGTACGGTGTGCCGGGACGGAGGGCGAGGCGCTTGCGCAGCGCCGCCGGGTCTCCGTAGGCGACCCCCTCGACGGCGCTCGAGCGGACTTCGGTCCGCGGCCCTTCCTGCACCCGGAAGCGGACGACGAGCGAGCCGGGCCGGGCGCCCGGGGTGATTTCGGGAGGGAGGACGGCCGCCTCCGCATACCCGTGGACGCGATAGAAGCCTTCGACGGCCGTCCGGTCGTCGGCGACGGTCGCGTCGACGAGCCGTCCCCGGCGAAAGAGCGCCCGCGGGCGCGTGAGGAGGAGCTCCCGGACCTGCGACTCGGGGAATCCCCGCACCCCGTCGAGAACGACCTCCGACACGTACTCCCTGGGCCCGCGCTGGACGGTGAGCGTGACGGCGATGGGCGACGTCTTTTCGTTGATCGTGTAGTCGACCCGTGCCTCGTGATAGCCGAGCTCCTGGTACTGGCGGCGCAGTGTCGCGACGTACCGGATCAGGAGGTCCTCCTGGAAGACCTGGTTCTTCAGCAGATTCAGGAAATCCCGGCGAACCTTCTTCTCCTCGACGCCGACCGTTTCGAAGACGATCGGAGGACCGACGTCGGCGCGGAACACCGGCGCCGCGCCCCGGCCTTGCGTGTCCACGCCGATCAGGCGCACCTCCGCCTTGAGCCTCCCCTCCCCGACGAGGAAGTCCTGGATCGCCTGCGCCGCCTTGCGCGCCCGCTCCTCCCGGTACCGGTCGCCGGCCTTGAGCTTCGAGACGGCGATCAGCTTCGCGGCGGAGAACGGCGCGACGTCGCCGTCGAAGATCGGGGAGACGAGCCGCGTCGGCGGACCCGGAACGATCCGGTAGATCACGCGCGCCTCGAAACTCGCGCGGTCGAACTCGGTGCGTGTCGAGACGGCGGCCTCGGAGTAGCCTTCGGTCGTGAGGAAGCGCTCCAGGCGCCCGACCCCCTCCTGCACCTCGGGCTCCTGGTAGGGACCGCCCACGGAGTATCCGAGCGCGCGGCGGAGCGCGTCGTCGGACACCGGGCCCCCCTCGAACCGGATCGCTTCGATGCGATAGGCGTGGAAGAGGTGGACGGTGACCGCCACGCGGTCGGGGCCGACGGGCTCCCCTTCGACCTCGACGTCGGCGAAGCGCTCCGTCGCGAACAGGTTCTGCACCGAGCGGCGGATCGCGTCCTCGTCGAGGGCGCTCCCGGCCCGGAGCTCGATCAGCCGCGCGACCTCGCGGCCGTCGACGGGGCCGTCGGCGTCCCACGCGACGGACGCGATCGTCCGGCCGGCGAGCGGCGGCTCGGCCGCCGCGCCCGCCCCGGGGAGGAACAGCGCGGCCGCCGCCGCGATCGCGAAAAGGGCCTTCAAAAGCGTTTCCGGAACTTCACGCCGATCGAGAAGACGTTGTTCTCGTCCTTGCTCGCCTGGATCACCTTGTTCGCGTCGATCTGGTACTCGACGAGGATGACCGACTGCGCGTTCGTCTCCGCCGAGTACGAATAGGTGACCGAAAGGTCCTTCGAGAGGTTCTTCCCGATCGTGATCACGGCGCCGCCGGATGACCCGGGCGCGGACTGGAGGACGGGGTCCACCTGGAAGCGGTCGAGGCGGAAGAGCTGCTGGACGCGCGAGGTCACGGGACGGATCGCGAGTCCCGCGAGACTGCCGACGACCGAGGAGGTCGTGCTCTCGCCGCCGCGCGCCGCCCCGGTCTCGGGGGCGGCCCCCGTCAGGAGGAGGTTGGCGATCTGTTCGTTCGAGAGGGGCGGGTCGGAAGACAGGTTGAACTGGACGCGCGACCGGGCGCCGAGCGTCCCGACGGCCTGCGCGTTGATCGCGTACCCCTTCACCTCCGCGGTCGCGGTGACGTCGATCACCGGCTCCGTGCGCGACGGGTTCCCGAACGTGATCGTGCCCGACAGGATCTCGTACTTGACGTCCTGCAGCGTGATCTTCCCCCCCTCGTCGATCGAGATCTGGCCGAGGAGCACCGGGTCGGCGAGCGAGCCCCGCGCGACGAGATCGACCGACGCCGTCAGCTGGGCGAGGTTGTTCCGGACTTCCAGCGACGCGGAGGACACGACGCGCACGTCGAGCGCGACGCGATCCTGCCACGACTCCCGCGCGGCCTCGTAGGCGGAGGCGCGTCCCCGGCCGAAGAGGCTCGCGAGCGTCGGCGCGAAGTCTTTCGTGTAGGTGCCCGAGATCAGCGTGACCTCGCCGCGCACGGTCGCGTCCTGCGGGGTGCCGACGGCGGTCAGGTCGGCGTTGGCCTGGAGGCTCAGGTCCTCGAACGACCGGAACGTCACGTTCTGCGCCTGCGCCACGAGCCGGAAGCTCTTCAGGCCGTATCCCTCGAGCTCGGCGTCTCCCGTGACGAAGAGGTCTCCTCCGCCGAGCCTCGCCCGGAACGCGTCGAGCGAGAGGCGTCCGCCGGCGAAGGAGACCTCCGCCGCGACCGCGTCCAGGACGTACGGCGAGTCGGCCGACTTGAAGCGGCCGCCGGCGAGCGTCGCCCGGCCCGTCGCGAGCGGACGGTCGACCGTCCCCGCGAGCGACAGGCGCGCGCGCAGGTCGCCCGCGAGCATCGCCTCGGCTCCCGCGAGCCGCTCCAGGTTCCCCGCGTCGGCGGCGACCGTCAGCGTCCCGGCGAGGGCGCCGCCGTGCGCGGCGTCGATCGTGACCGAGGCGTCGACCCGCGTACCCGGTCCCTCGAACGCGGCGCCCTCCACCGCGATCTTCCCCCCCGCGTACGTCACGTCGAACGGCGCGCGCGCTCCGAGCGACGCGTCCCCGGAGACGAGCCGGAGCCGGGAGACCCCGAGCCGGGCGGTCCGGACCTCCCATGCGCCGGGCGCGAGATCGACGGCGCCGGCCGCCGCCAGCTCGCCCCCGAGGCCGCGCGGCAGCGCCGGGAAGATCGCGGAGAGGACGGTCAGGTCGGGAACGTCGACGGAGACGGCGATCCTCCGGTCGCGGCCGGTCAACGGGCCGCGCGCCCGGACGGTCCATCGGCCGGCCGCTCCCGCCTCGAGATCCAGCGCGCCGCGGTCGACGGCGACCGTCACCGCCGGAGCGAGGGCGTCGGGCACCGCCCTCCCGAGCACGCGGACGCGGCGGGTCTGAGCGCTGGCCGTGATCGTCGGACGGTCGACCGTCCCGCTCCCCTCCGCGTGGAAGGAGACGTCCGCGGAAAGGTCGTCGGACGGCGACAGCAGGGCGACCTTCGACAGCGGAAGGTCGTCGGCCGAGATCCGGAACGAGAACGTGCTGCCGGAAAACCCGTACGATCCTTCGCCGCCGAACGCGGCGTCCCCGATCTGTCCGCGGATCGAGCGCAGGGCGAAGGTGCCGGGAACGAGCTCGAGACGGCCGGTGACGCGGTCGATCGGCTGCCCCCACACCGTGGCCCGCTCGAGGACGACGGCTCCGCCTCCCGTGATCGCGGCCCGGGTCCCCGAAACGGGGAGCGTTCCCGTCACGCGCCCGGTCACCGGGAAGTCGAGCGCGAAGAATTTCAGCAGCCGCTCGACGGGGAAGTTCCCCGCGTCGGCCGTGACCGCGAAATCGGGGCTCCCCGGCTTCGGGGCGTAGCGCACGGTGCCGGCGAGCGAGAGGCGGGAATCCCCGTCGTAGCTCCGGAGGGGATGGAATTCGAAGGCCCGGTCGGCGACGGAGACGTCCGCGTACACCGTCCCGAGCCTCAGGCCGCCGTACTCGGCGTTCTCCGCGGAGATCCGCGCCTCCGCCTCGGGCAGGCTCCAGGCGCCCCCGAGCGTTCCCTCGATCGTTCCCGACCCGGCGAGCCCGAAGGGGGTCACCGGTCGGCGGTTTATCGAGCGCGAGAAATTGGTCGCGACGGCGTCGAGCGAACGGAAGTCTTCCGACGCGATCGCGAACCGGAAGTGGGGCTTCCAGACCCCGAGCGCGAAACCGCCCTCGAGGGCGAGGGTCGAACGCGGAAACCGCAGCTGCACCTTCTCGAAGTCGATGAAGCCCTTCCGGACCGCCAGAGGCCCGCCGCCGGAAAGCGGCACGCCCGGCCCGGCCGGCGCGATCTGCAGGAGGCCGCCCCCGTCGGCGCGATCGATGTCGCCGCCCCGCCACCGGAGCGCGAGCGCCAGGTCCGCCGCGCCGGCCAGCCGCGTGTCGGGAAGGGCGATGTTCCCGAAGAAGCGCTCGACGGAGATTCGCCGCCCCTCGACGACGAGCCCGAACTCCTGGGGCGCACGGTCGAAGCGGGAGATCGTCAGCGCGCCCTCGATGTCGCCGCCGTCGAACCCGCCCTTCTCGATGTTCGCGGTCAGGCCGCCGGCGCCGGCCGAGACGAGCGCCGAGACGTCCGTGAACGCGAAGGTTTCCGCCGTCAGTCTCGGAAAGGTCGCCCGTCCCGCGACGCGGAGGGGCTCCCCCTTCCCTCCCCGCACCCGGGCGGCGATCGTGCCGGCGCCGCGGAAGGGAAGCTTCAGCCCGAAGAGCCGCTCGACGGGAAGGAGATCGAAGGTTCCTTCGACCCAGGCCGTCGCGACGGGCGCCGAGAGGTCCGGGATCTGGCCGATCGCCCGGAGGTTCCCGAACTCGCCCGAGATCGAGAGCCCGTCGACGTGGAGCCGGCCGCCGCCGAGGTCGAACCGGCCGTTGAGGTCGAACGGTACCTTGATGCCGCGCGCGAGGCCGAGGTCCGCCACCCGGCAGCCGAGCCTCCCGCGGAACGCGTTGGGCGCGCCGGCCGCGGCGAGCTCGGCGACGAATCCGTGGAGACGGAGATCGAGCGGGATCCGCGTCTCGTTGAAGAGGAAGGTCCCGCCGGTGACGGCGACCCTTCCGATCCGGACCTTCAATCCTCCGCCGCCCCGGCGCCGCAGGCCCGGCGGGAGGTTGTCGGCGCCGTCGCGGAACACCGTCACGTGCAGGCGCGGGCGAGTGAGGGAGATCGAGCCGATCGAGAGGGTCCGGCCGATCAGCGTGAAGCGGCCGCCGATGACCGCCTCCGCCGCTTCGAAGAACGGGACCGTTTCACCCGGGCCGCCCGCGACCCGCACGTCCTTGACGGAGATGCCGGGCGGCAGGAACGAGACCGAGAGCGATTCGAACGAGACCGGACGCTCGAGGGCCGCGGATGCCGTCCGGACGATCCACGCGCGCGTCGCCCGCTGGAACCGCTCGGAGCGGTAGACCGCGTATCCGCAGGCGGCGGCGAACAGGAAGAGGAGGCCGATCAACCGGATCGGCGCGATCCGAGCGAGCGGCGGGGGCGCTTCCGGCGCGCTCACACGCCCCAGTTGAGCTTCTCGGAGAGTGTGGCGAAGTAGTCGCTCTGCGGCCGCCGCAGGAGCGTCACCGACCGCCGCGCCACGCCCGCCCGCAGGACACAACCCGACGGGAGCCGGAAGCCTTCCTGGCCGTCGAGCGTCAGGTAGATGCCCTCCGGCGTTCCGGCTTCGAACGCGACTTCGAGCTTCTTCCCCGCCGGGAGCACGATCGGCCGGTGCGTGAGCGCGTGCGGACAGATCGGCGTCACGATGAAGCCCTGGACGTGGGGATGGAGGAGCGGGCCCCCGGCGGAGAGGTTGTACGCGGTCGATCCCGTGGGGCTCGAGATGATCAGGCCGTCGGCGCGCATCGACGAGAACGGCTTCCCGTCGAATCGCAGCGTGAAGCGCGCGATGCGCGAAAGCGCCCCCCGGTTCAGAACGGCGTCGTTCAGGACCCGGAAGCGCCGGGGCCTCGCGCCCGCCTCCGTCACCGTGACCTCGAGCAGCCGGCGGACGTCGCGGTCGAAATCGTCGGCCAGGACGTCGGCGGCGAGCGAGCGGATCTGGCGTTTCGAGACCCCCGTCAGGAAGCCGAGCGTCCCGAGGTTCACGCCGAGGATTTCGGCGCCGTCGCTCGCCGCGCGGGCCGCGGAGAGGAGCGTCCCGTCGCCCCCGAGCGAGACGACGAGCCGCCGGTCCCGCGGGATCTTCCGCCGGGGGAATCCCGCGGCCCCGCCGAGCGCGTGCGCCGTGTCCTCGTCGACCAGGACGTCCGCGCCGCGGCGGACGAACTCGTCGAGGAGCTTGCGCGCGAGGAGCCGCGCGGACGCCTCGTGCTTGGCGAGGAGCGCGATTCTCGGGCGGCTCTTCACGCGAAAACTCTAACAGTCCCGCCCGGAACGCGGAAGGGCTTCGATGTCCGGCGGGGCGTCGGCCGGTCTGCCGAAGCCGAGGAGGAACTCCGCGTTGCCGCGCGCGCCGGCGATCGGGCTGGGCACGAGGCCGATTCGCCTCAGGCCCAGCGCCGCGCCCGCGGCGGCGACTTCTTCGACGACCCGCCGGCGGATTTCGGGGTCGAGGACGAGGCCGCCGGGACGAACCTCCTCGCGGCGGGCCTCGAATTGCGGCTTCACGAGCACGACGAGCCGCGCCTCCGGCGCGAGGAGCGCGGCGACGGCGGGAAGGACTCTGCGCGCGGAGATGAACGAGACGTCGACCGCGGCCACGTCGATCGGATCGGGCACGATCGCCGCGTCGAGGCGCCGGGCGTTCGTCCGCTCGTGGAGGACGACGCGGGGATCGTCGCGCAGCCGGGCGTCGATCTGGCCCTTGCCGGTGTCGACCGCGTGCACCTTCGCCGCGCCGCGCCGGAGGAAGCAGTCCGTGAATCCTCCGGTCGAGGCGCCGACGTCGAGCGCGGTCCGGCCCCGGCAATCGATCGCGAAGGCGTCGAGCGCGGCCGCGAGCTTCACGCCGCCGCGCGAGACGTACGGATGCTCTTTCCCGGCCACTTCCAGGCGGCTCGCCGGGCCGACGCGCTCCCCGGCCTTGTCCGCCCGCCTCCCGTCGACCGAAACCCTTCCGGCGAGGATCAGGCCCCGCGCCTCGGCGAGCGAGCTCGCGGTCCCGCATGCGACCATCCAGTCGTCGAGCCTCGGCGGCTTCAGCCGGTCTCCCCGGCCCGGAAGGACGCGACGGAGTCGAACGCCCGGGCGCGATCGAGATCGAACGCGACGCCGAACGCGGCGAAGCGCCGGCGCGCTTCTTCCCATTCCGGCGACGCCGCGGCCACGACGAGGGCCTTTCGCGACAGCCAGAGCGTGACCCACGCGTAGCGGCCCGGGACGTCGGCGTCGCGCAGCACGTGCACGGCGGAGCACCCCATCTTTCCGCGGACCATCGGGAGCGCCCATTCTCCCGCGAACGCCTCGAACGCCGCGGCCGACGCCGGATCGATCGCGAATTCCCAGATCCGGCCGACCAACGTCAGCCGCCCGCGTCGAGCGAGAGGAGCTCCTCGTCCGCGTCGTAGGCGAAGAGCTCGGCGTATCGCCCCCAGTTCACGATCGTCTTGAACATCGTCTCGGGGTTCTCGTCGGGGAGCCACACCGCCAGCTCCTCGAGGAGCACGTCCTTCGGCAGCTTGCCCTCCTCCTGGCGGCGCAGGAGCGCCTCGATCGCGGCGAAGAGGGGGAGCTTCCGGATCTTCTCCCGGATCGTCCTCTTCTTCTCGTTCATCGGCAGCTCCATCGTCCGCTTGCCGGACGGCTGGAGGACGACGTCGGTCCCCGGGGTGTCCACGAGCCCGAGCATCTCCGCCGCCTTCACGACCGAGAGGAGCTCGCCGAACTCGATGTGGAGATCGCGCGTCAGGCGTCCGATCGGCTCCCGCCCGCCGCGGTCATCGAGCGTCTCGAGCAGCCCCAGGACCCGCGAGATTCCGCAGACCGGCACAGGCTCGATGTCGAAGGGAACGCCGGGAGTCTCTTCTTCTTCCTTCTCTTTCATGTCAGGTGATGAGCGCGAAGATTTCGCTGACGATCTCGTTGAACGCGGCATCGCGGCGGTCGCGCGGCCGCGGGAGCTCGATCCGCCGGTCCGTCACGATCTGGCCCGGATGCGACGAGAGGACGATGATGCGGTCGGCGAGCTCGACCGCCTCTTCGATCGTGTGCGTGACGAGCACCGCGATCGAGATGCGGATGTCGGGGTCGCGGAAGAGGTCGATCAGCTCCTCGCGGAGGTTGATCGTGGTCAGGGCGTCGAGCGCCGAGAAGGGCTCGTCCATCAGGAGGACCTTGGGCTCGACGGCGAGCGCGCGCGCGAACCCGACCCGCTGCTTCATCCCCCCCGACAGCTCCCGGGGGTACGCCTCCTCGTAGCCGTCGAGGCCGACCTTGTCGATGTAGAAGTTGGCGCGCCGGCGCCGCTCCTCGTCCGGGAGCCCGCGCGCCTCGAGGCCGATCTCGACGTTCTCGATCACGGTCAACCACGGCAGGAGGGCGAACGACTGGAACACCATCGCGCAGTCCAGGTTCACGGCGCGGAGGGGCGCCCCGTTGTAGAGCACCTCGCCGGAGGTCGGGGGGATCAGTCCCGCCATGATCCGGAGGAGGGTCGACTTCCCGCACCCCGACGGCCCGACGAACGCGAGGAACTCGCCGCCGGACACGTCGAACGTGACGTTCTCGAGGACGACGAGGGGCCCGGTCGGGAGCTCGAACTCCTTCGTGACCGAGCGGACGGAGAGCGACGCCGGCTGCTTCCCCGCCGAAGGCTCTCCCGCCCGAACCGCCGCCGCCTCAAGCATCGATGCGGAATTTTACGGAAGCCAAAGCGTAAAGTCTTCTCCACACGAAGCGATTGAGCAGCCCGATCACGGCGACCATCGAGACGATCGACCAGACGAGGAGCCGGGTGTCGCCCGAGACCGTGGCGCGAACCAGCAGCTGGCCGATGCCGGGCGCCTCGTACACCCGGTGCCCGTACGTCACGTACTCGGAGAGGATGAGCGCGTTCCAGCCTCCGCCCCACCCCGTCACGCTCCCCGTGACGAGCGACGGCGCCATCGCGGGGAGGATCGCGAGGCGCGCGCGCCGCCGGAACGGCAGACCGAACGCCTTCGTCATCTCCTTCATCTCTCCCGGGACCTGCCGGGCCCCCGCGAGCGCGTTGAAGAGGATGTACCACTGCATGCCCGTGAGCACGAGGAGCACCGCCGCGAGGTTCACGCTCCCGAGCGCCCGGACGACGAAGAAGACGATCAGCGGGAAGAACGCCGTCGCGGGGATCGACGCCGCGACTTCGGCGATCGGCGTCGCGATGCGCGCCACCCGGTCGTTCTCCCCCACCCAGAGCGCGAGCGGGATCGTCCAGGCGAGAGAGATGACGTAGGCGACGAGGAGCCGGCAGAACGAGAAGAAGAGGGCGGCCGGGATCTTCGCCGCCTCCGGCGGCACCGGCGGCCGCAGAAACGACGCGACGAGCAGCGCGAGCGCGAGCGCCGCCGCGCCCGCCGCGAGGAGGAAGAGCGTCCGGCCGAAGATCGCGAACGCGTGGAGGAGGCGGCCCCGCGGCGAGTCCCGCGGGACCCGCTCCAGACGCTCGATCGGCCGGTCGGCGCCGCGCCAGAGCCGTTCCCAGAACGCGCCGGCACGGTGCGCGATCCCGAAGCTCCGGTACGCGTCCCACACGCGGCTCTCTCCGACGGCCGCGGCCGTGAACTCGAAGCGGTACTTCTCGGCCCACACCGTCAGGGGACGCCAGACGAGGACGTCGAGCAGGACGACGATCGCGA
>Ga0316620_10001317_pt1 | contig 10629 bp, 8 predicted proteins | sample OWC_Aug_M1_C1_D5_FD_207651 | JGI IMG/M metagenome (GOLD analysis project Ga0316620, IMG submission 207651) | Wetland soil microbial communities from Old Woman Creek delta, Ohio, United States - OWC_Aug_M1_C1_D5_B | ecosystem: Environmental > Terrestrial > Soil > Wetlands | place: USA: Ohio...
CATTAAATCGACGGGCAATAACTCTGGTTAACTCCAGATGTGGCAATTGGTCTTTCCCGACTGGTACGACATTTCCCTTGCAAAACAGAATATCCGCGGCCTGATGAACCGGATATATATACATCCCTGCATTTATACGTTTCAAGCCCGAAGCCTGGATTTCTTCCTTCACCGTTGGATTACGATCAAGTTCTGCATTAGTGACTAGTGTTAAAAAAGGTAAAATCAGCTGGTTTAATTCCGGGACATGGCTGTGAGGAAAAATAAACGTTTTTCCATCGGTCGGATCGATTCCCGCAGATATATAATCAATCGTTAGCTGCTTTACATTTTCAGAAATCGAGTCGAATGTATTTCTATCAGTCAAAACTTGATAATCTGCTATTACAATGAAAGTATATACGCCGAGTTTATGCAACCTTACACGGTTTTGAACAGAACCAAAAAGATGACCGATATGAAGTCGTCCTGTCGGACGATCACCGGTGAGAACTCTGTACTTTACCGGATTTTCCACTAAATCAGCTTCAAGTTTTTTGCTTCTTTCCGAAGTAGCTTCAAATGTCCCGTAATCAATTTTGTCCATATTCATTCCTTTGCTTATATTTACTCTGCTGCTTGACTCCGCGACCGCGAGTTCCTTACCTCTTTCCCGACTGCGGATTTGGGAGTATGGGAAGCGGCGCCGGCTTTTTAATGGATGACTTATTTTTTTGTCTTCTTGTGGGCAAGGGAGCCTTGCCGGTGATCAGCACTTTCGGGCCGTCCTCTATGACCTGAAATTTTCCTTCGTCCTTGCCCGGAGAAATGACCCATTCAAAGAGTTTTTTTGCATCTTCAAGGACCGGCTTCTTCGGGAAGTGGTAGTACTTCTTTTGCATCTCTTCGTCATAAAGACCTATGCAGCCGTGGGACGCGGGATAGCCGGGGATGTCGCGTCCGTGGATCCAGAACGCCACCCCGTCGCGATTGATAAAGAATCTGAGCGCATAATCCATCGGATAGAGCTTGTCCGTATCTTCGATATAATAGAGCGACGAAACGTGGTCGCTGTGTATCGCAGTGATCCGGAACTCCCCGGCCGGGGTAGGGTTGTCTTTGCCGCCTGTGGCGACCGGCGCCGAGAAGACGAGATTGCCGTATTCGTAAGCCCCGAGAAACTGCTCGGAGAGGTCGACCAGGATAAATTTCGGTTCCTGCCTCTCGGGTTCGTATTCTTTCGGCATAGGAGTAAAGTCCCTGATATCATCGAGGTTCTTCGGTACCTTGATAGGCATGCCGGGATAGGTATGCCGCCTGTCTATTCTGTTGAAGCGTGCGACATCGATCCATCTTCCCCCGAAAAGACTCTCGAGTGTCTCGCCCTTTTTCATCCGCCGGCATTCGCTCTCGATCCTGTCGTCGCTCGGATGATAAATCCTGCAGGGAGACGGAACGCTCTTCGCGCGGGAGGTCGCCGGGAACGCGAGTACCGACAGCACGAAAAGGCAGACCGCCGGCAGGACAAACGATGCCCTTCCTCGATCAACAGTCACCCGGTCCTCTAAGGGGCTGTCCCGGCGATGCATAGAATGAATCTCTCCTGAATTCTAATTTTTTTAAAAGGGCTTATTCACTGGCGGAAGTTTCTTTTTATTTTAACAGATTTTCCCGCACTTTTTTGCACCATAACGCCGTGGCCTTCGGAAAAACCGAAACGCCCGGTCAGGCAAACCGCTCGCCGTCGATCACTTTGAAGTGTTTCTCGAAGATCTTCCTGAAATGGTACCCATAGATAGAGAAGGTGATGGCGAGGGGAAAGAGGCGGGGTCTCGTAAAAAGCGACCAGAAAAAAAGCTTCCAGTAATAGTAACGCTCCTTGCCGATTATCCCGAGGCGGACCGTTGATTTGATCCCGGCCTTGACGTAATTGAAACGGAAATGATACGACGAAGACTGCGCGGGCCGGTATTCCCTGAGGAAACGCCTGACCCTGGCGTAGTAGTGCTTCGGAGAGTAGATCGTGTCGACGATTTCCCTGTATCCGCTGATGAGGGCATTGTAGTTCATCTTGGGCATGAAGTTGATCGTGCAGTCCGTGTTGTCGCCGGTCGGGGCATGGAGCAGTCTTCCTTCTCTCTCGAGTCGCCGGTAGAGGTGCGTGCCGCTAGGCGCGTTCAGCAGGCCGACCATGGCGGTGACGATGCCGCTTTCCTGAATAAAACGGATCACCTGATGGAATATCGACGCAGGGTCCTTGTCGAAGCCGACTATGAAACCGGCCTGCACTTCCAGCCCCGCCTTCTGGATCGTCTTGACACAGGCGATGAGGTCGCGGTTCTTGTTCTGGACCTTTCCGCCCTCGTTCAGGCTCTCCTCGTTCGGGGACTCTATGCCGACGAAGACGGTGTCGAAACCGGCCATGACCATAAGGTCCATGAGTTCCCTGTCGTCGGCGAGGTTTATCGAGGCCTCGGTCGAGAGTGTGAACGGCCGGTCCCTCTTCTCCATCCATTCGATGATCGCAGGAAGGACCTCCTTCTTCAGCTTCGCCTTATTGCCTATGAAGTTGTCGTCCACGAAGAAGACCCCACCTCTCCATCCCCGCGCATAGATATTTTCTAGCTCCGCGATCACCTGCTCCTTGTCCTTTGTTCTCGGCATCCTGCCGTAGAGCACCGTGATATTGCAGAACTCGCAGTCGAACGGGCAGCCGCGGGAATATTGGATATTCATCGACGCGTAGTATTTCGTGGCGACCAGATCCAGTAGCGGCGCAGGAGTGGTCCTGACGTCCGCCCAGCCGTCCGCGTCATAGATCCTGCGGGCCTTGCCCTGCGCGAGGTCCGCAAGGAAAAGAGGAAGGGTCAACTCTGCTTCGTTGAGAACGAGGTGGTCGACGTCCCCGAATTCTTCAGGGGCGGCAGTAAAGAGAGGCCCGCCGGCGACGACAGTGGCGCAGAGTTCCTTGCACCGCCGTATCGCTGCCTTTGCCGATTCCTTCTGTATCGACATGCCGCTGATAAAAACATAGTCCGCCCGGAGGATGTCGCTGTCCCGCAGTTTCTCCACGTTCATGTCGACAAGCTTCTTCTCCCATTCCCTCGGCAGCATCGAGGCAACGGTGAGAAGTCCGAGAGGGGGGAGGGTCGCCTTTTTCGAGATGAATTTCAGAGCGTATTTGAAGCTCCAGAACGTGTCCGGATATTCCGGATAGACAAGAAGTATATGCATTGAATGAATTTGTTTTGTTTCGGATCACACCCGCGGGTGAAGTTGCCTGCTGGGACTGACCGTATGTCTTACTCTACAGCTTCTGTTCCCCGAGTGTCAACAACCGCCGGACCCAAAACCCAACCCGCGGCATTTTCCCCGTTTCGGTTTTAGGCTTCTGCATTTAGGACTTATGTTCCAGGATCAGGGTTGATACGCCGACTTGTCCCCTATATCGTAGTGTGCCGGCTGAAAAACTTTCCGGAACATGAAAAGGAGGAGCAGTCCTGCAATCAGGGCGAGACCATAAGAGGCATTCTTTTGGCTGAAGAGGCCTGTCGAGTAAAAGAAGATATATGCAGGCATGAGAAAGGCGAGCAGATATCCTTCGGTCAGCTGAAAGCAGAACGCCTCTTTGGCGGTAACGAACCCCAGACAGAGCGAGATCGGGACCAGGAGAAATGCGGCGTACGGGCGGACGCCGAAGAGCACGGCAGCGGGGTTTCCCTTGCCAAGGACGAAGAGAATGACAAGGCATGCCGCGGCAAGGTAATAGATCTTCTTGAGGATCCTGTGGAATTTTCCTATATAGAGATGGATGAAGAAGACGCTCAACCCGACACTGAAATAGAGGGCGAGGAGTAACAGATCGGCCGCAAGACCGGAATAGATTATCCGCGTATCGAAGACATCCGGGTTTTCGAAGACGAACATTGCAACGGCGGCTGCTGCACAGACGATCACAGTCGACAGAAATATTCCCGTCCGGTACAGAACCACCGTGATCTTGTCTTCCCTGGTAAGCGGCTGGTAAAACTCTCTTTCGCCCATACTGAAGTATAGCATACCGGCCGCCGCCTTATTACTCCGATGTTGCGTAACCGCCGTACAAAGACGCCGAAAAAGTCTTGTAAGGCGACATGATCTTGTTTGTCTTTCACATGGCCGCAGTTTTCGCGTCAGTTGGCTTTCAGAAAAAGGCCGGCGGTGTGTAAGGTGTCGTCCGCCACGGCGGATTCGCCGAGGAGAACGACAAGCCATTTTTCAGCGCCCTTGTCCAGCTTTGCGCGGATTTATTTGCAATTGGAAGGTTTACTTATGTTTCGGGCAGTATGCTATGATGTAGAAAATTACAACATTAGGAGGCTTCATCATGCCGAAGACTACGATCCAGGATTTCATGAAGAAGAAGGCCGAGGGGAAGAAGATCACGATGCTCACCGCCTACGACTATCCCTTCGCCCGGATAGTCGACGAGGCCGGCGTTGACGCAATCCTCGTCGGGGACTCGCTCGGCATGGTGGTGCAGGGACTCGAAAATACCCTCCCTGTTTCGATGGACGAGATGATCTATCATACGAAACTCGTGACCCGCGCAGTGAAGAATGCGATGGTGGTCGGCGATATGCCGTTTATGTCCTATCAGGCCGGTGTCACAGACGCGGTGCGGAACGCCGGCAGGTTTCTCAAAGAGGCGGGGGCCGCCGCAATAAAGCTCGAAGGAGGAGCGGAAGTCGCCGATCAGATCAGGGCGATGACGCGTTCCGACATCCCGGTGATGGCCCATATCGGACTCACGCCGCAATCGATACACAGGATGGGCGGCTATAAGGTCCAGGGAAAGAGTGAAGAGGCCGCGGACAGGCTGGTCGAGGAGGCCCGCATAGTGGAGGAGGCGGGCGCCTTTTCCCTTCTTCTCGAGGCGATCCCGATGGGTCTGGCAGAGAGGATCACGGCTGAACTCTCGATCCCCACGATCGGCATAGGAGCGGGCCCGCACTGCGACGGTCAGGTGCTGGTGCTGCATGACGTGATCGGCTTGTTCGAGAGGTTCGTGCCGAAATTCGTGAAGCGCTATGCAAACCTGAAGGAGTCCGCGCTCAAGGCCGTCAGGGAGTACAGGGACGAGGTCGAAAAAGGGATTTTCCCCTCCGAAGAAACGAGTTTTAAATAAACGGCATCCGCAGCGGTCAGTCTTGCTACCCGCCGATCGGTGTCGGGACGGTTTCGACCCTTATCTTCAGTAGGCGGCGGCCTTTCATGCTGACGATAGTGAATTTGCGCGAATCCGTGCTCAGGGTATCTCCGGTCGAGGGAAGCCGCTGGAAACTCGAGAGGAGGTATCCGCCGAGCGTGTCGTATTCATTCGATTCGGGGATATCGAAATGGTAATCCTCGTTGAGGTCCCTGATCGCCATTGAGGCGTCGACAAGCATGGCGCCGTCTTTCAGCGTCTGCACGCGGACTTCTGTGTCGTATTCGTCCCGTATCTCGCCGACGATCTCCTCGAGCAGGTCCTCGATCGTGACGAGTCCCGCGACTGCGCCGTACTCGTCCACGACGATCGCCATATGCAGCCTCTTCTTCTGCATCTCCCGCATCAGCGTGCTTATCTTCATGCTCTCCGGAACGAAGAGTGCAAAGTGGAGGAGGTTCGATATCGCCACTTCCCTCTTGTAGGCGAGTTCGTTGAACACGTCCTTACTGTAAAGGATGCCCTTGATGTCGGAGCGGTCTTTATCGTACACCGGGTAGCGCGAGAAATTCTCCTCCGCGATCCTCGTGATGATCGTTTCGGCCGGCTCCTTTACGCTGAAGGCGACCATCTCCGTAGTGGGTACCATGACGCCCTTCACCGAGATATCGGTAAACCGGAAGACGCTATGGATGAGTTCCTGCTCGGTCCGCTCGAAGATCCCCTTGTCCCTGCCTTCCTCTATCAGGAGCTTGATCTCTTCTTCGCTGATGAACGAGCGCTCGGAATAGGCCTTTGCGCCGAAGGGACTGAGGATCAGGTTGCTGCTCTTGGTGAGTATCGTCACGAAGAAGGAAGAGACCTTCGCGATCAGGGCTATCGGACGGGCCACAAAGAGCCCTACCTTTTCCGGGTTTCTCAGCGCGATCGATTTGGGGACAAGCTCTCCGATAACCAGGGTGAAGTACGAGATCACCGCGACGGTGATCCCGATCGACAACACCTCCGCGGCCGACGAGATAAAAGGAATGGGAAAGCCGGCAAGAATGGGTTTCAGCAATTTCACCGCTGCGGCGCCGCCGATGGCGGACGTGATGGAGCCCATGACGGTCACCCCGATCTGGACGGTGGCGAGCAGCTTGTCCGGCTCCGACTGGAGTTTCAGGAGCGCCTCGGCCCTGTGGTTCCCCTCTTCCGAAAGCTGCCTGACAAAGGATTTTCGCGCCGTGACTACGGCGATTTCCGAGGCGGCGAAGAAGCCATTCAGGACCAGGAAGACCAGAATAAATAGTATCTCGAGATTCATCTCTCTGTGATCCTATTATACATCAATATCCGAATTATCATAGACCGCGGTGTTCCGCAAAGCCGCCGGGAACCTTTTTCATACCCCCAGGTCGCCGAGGACGAACTGGGTGATTGCAACCGCCGTAATCGCGGCCGTCTCCGCCCTGAGGATCCTTTGGCCGAGTGTCGCCACGAGAAATCCTTTTCCCACTGCCGAAGCAATTTCCTTCTCGGAGAAGCCTCCCTCCGGGCCGGTAAACAGAGAGATTGAGCCACGGGCACCACACTGTTTCAGCACTGCGCCGAAATTGTCTCCTCCCTGTTCCCAAAAGATAATCCCGTTTGCGGGGGGTCCCGGAGGCAGTCCTTCGAAATCCGCGGTTTGATGAATGCGGGGGACTGAATTCCTTCCCGCCTGGCGCGACGCCTCTTCAGCGATCCTGGCCCACCGGGGTATCTTCCTCGTCTCTCGGAGTTGGCTCCTCTCAGTGACCACGGGGATGATTTCCTGCACCCCCAGTTCGGTCGCCTTTTGCACGACGAGGTCCATCTTCTCGCCTTTGAGCAGCCCCTGGAGAAGCGTGATATGGAGCGGCGAATCGGTGTCCCGGTCCATTTTTTCGATAAGCTCGACCAATACTTCCCTCGCGGCGACGCCTGTGATCTTCGAAGAGTAAGCATTCCCGTGGCCGTCGTATATCAGCAGGCGGTCGCCCGGTCTGCAGCGTAGCACGGCAGAAAGATATTTCGCCTTTTCTCCTTTGATCGAAAGAGGGCCGTCATGCACTTCCACGGAGGGCAGAAAGATCCTCGGCATCGGGAATCAGTGTTCGACGCCGGTGAAGAGGTCCTTCAGTTTTTCCTTAAAGCTCTTTGAGACCTCGTCGCCGTTGATTGAGGCGAATTCTTCGAGGAGTTCTTTCTGTCGGGGGGTGAGTTTCTTCGGCACTTCGATGTACACCTTGATGATCTGGTCTCCCCGCTGGTGGCCGCCCACCCTCGGTGCGCCCTTTCCCTTCAGATGGAAAAGCCGTCCGGAAGGCGTTCCGGCAGGCACTTTTATCTTTGCCGTGCCTTCAAGCGTGGGGATTTCAATCTCCCCCCCTAATGCGGCATGAGTGAAGGACAGCGGGACCTCGCAATAGATCTCCGTTCCGTCTCTCTTGAAGAAGGGGTGCTCCTCAACGCCGAGCACGATGTACAGGTCTCCCTTGGGTCCGCCGTACAAGCCGGGCTCGCCTTCTCCGTATATCTTGAGCCGCGAGCCGCTGTCCACGCCGGCAGGGATCTTTACGTTTATGCTCTTTATCTTCTGGACCTTGCCCTGACCTTTGCAGGTCTTGCACGGGTCTGTGATGATCTTTCCTTTTCCGTAACACTTGCCGCAGGTCTTCGAGACGCTGAAGAAGCCCTGCTGGAACCGGATCTGTCCGGTGCCCTTGCAGTTAGGGCAGATGGCGGGCTGTTTCCCGGGCTCCGACCCCGACCCCTTGCAGGTCTCGCAGTCCTCCCACTTCGGAAATTCTATGATCTTCTCGCTGCCGAATACCGCCTCCGAAAGGGTTATGTTCAGGTCATACCGGAGGTCGTCGCCTTTCGAAGGTCTCTGTCTCCTCTGTCCGCCGAAGGCGCCGAAGAAATCTCCGAAGATGTCCTCGAAGACGTCCCCGAAACCGGTCCCCGCCGCGAATGGACCGTATCCTGCTCCGCCCATGCCCGGTCCTTCGGCCGAACCGTACCGGTCGTAGTTCGCCCGTTTCGTCGGATCACACAGGCAGGAGTATGCCTCGTTGATTTCCTTGAATTTCTCCTCGGACGCCTTGTTATCGGGGTTCCTGTCGGGGTGATATTTCATCGCGAGTTGCCGGAAGGCCTTCTTGAGTTCGGCCTCCGATGCGTCCCGCGATACCCCGAGTATTTCATAATAGTCTTTCATTGTGCGTCAGACACCTTCCGGCAACGAGGGCAGATGGGATGAAGAACAGCCATAGCCGTCCTCCTCAGGCGGATCCGCCCGGGGCGGAAGGCTCCGCAAAAAAACATGGACATACCAAACCACCTTCCCAGGAAAACACTAAGCGTTAGTCTTGCGTTTACGTGAATCACAATCCAATCCTGCCGATTGTATGGCGTTTTTCAGCATATCTGCCCTCGTTATCTATGCAACATCAGGGTGCATACGCCATGCAATAAAAAGGGTCCGATGCCTTTCAGCCGCGGACCCTTTATTATACTCTTTTCTCTATTTCTTGTCTTTGTCCACGTCTTCGAATTCGGCCTCTACCACTTCTTCCTCACCCTCTTTTTTTGCCTGTCCCGCACCGCTTCCGTCTCCCTGCGGTTGCGCGCCGGCCGACTTGTAGATGTGTTCGGCCAATTTGTGAGAAACCGTGGTGAGACGGTCCGTCGCAGACTTGATCTCGTTCGGGTCGCTGCTGGAGTCCTTCACCTTGCGGCAGTTTTCGAGCGCTTCCTCTATCTCCCTTTTCTCGTCGGCAGAGATCTTGTCGCCGTAATCCTTCAGCGACTTTTCGACGGTATAGACGAGCGTATCGGCGGTGTTCCTCGCCTCTGCGAGTTGCTTCTTCTTCCGGTCCTCTTCCCCGTGGGACTCGGCGTCGCGGACCATGTTCTTGATCTCGCTCTCGTTGAGACCGCTCGAAGCGGTAATCCGTATCGACTGCTCCTTGTTTGTGCCGAGGTCTTTTGCGGAGACGTGGAGGATGCCGTTGGCATCGATGTCGAACGTCACCTCGATCTGGGGGATGCCCCTGGGCGCCGGCGGGATGCCTATCAGTTCGAAGTTGCCGAGGAGTTTATTGTCGGCCGCCATCTCCCTTTCGCCCTGGAAGATCTTGATCGTGACTGCCGGTTGGTTGTCGGTCGCAGTCGAGAATATCTGGCTCTTCTTCGTAGGGATGGTCGTGTTCCTTTCGATGATCTTCGTGAAGATCCCTCCGAGGGTCTCGATCCCGAGCGACAGCGGGGTGACGTCGAGCAGCAGCACTTCTTTCACGTCGCCCTTCAGTACCGCCGCCTGGATCGCCGCACCCACCGCGACAACTTCGTCCGGATTGACGGTCTTGTTCGGCTCTTTCCCGAAGAAGCTCTGCACCGTCTGCTGGACCTTCGGCGTCCTGGTCTGGCCGCCGACGAGAAGCACCTCGTCTATGTTCTGGGCGGAGAGATTGGAATCCGAAAGGGCGTTTTTGCACGGCCCGGTCGTCTTTTCCACGAGATCGCCGACCAATTGCTCGAGTTTAGCCCTCGTTATCTTCATGAGCAGGTGCTTCGGTCCGGTCGCGTCGGCCGTGACAAAGGGGAGGTTGATCTCGGTCTCCGTTGCGGTAGAAAGCTCGATCTTCGCCTTCTCTGCAGCCTCCTTCAACCTCTGGAGCGCCATCTTGTCTTTCTTGAGGTCTATCCCCTGGTCTTTCTTGAACTCTTCGACGAGCCAGTCGAGGATCCTGAGGTCGAAATCATCGCCGCCGAGGTAGGTGTCCCCGTTTGTGGACTTGACTTCGATGACGCCTTCCCCGATCTCGAGGATCGAGATGTCGAAGGTACCGCCCCCGAGGTCGTAGACCGCGACTTTTTCCTCTTTCTTCTTGTCCATTCCGTAGGCGAGCGCCGCGGCAGTAGGCTCGTTGATGATCCGCAGGACGTTCAGGCCCGCGATCCTCCCTGCGTCCTTTGTCGCCTGTCTCTGGCTGTCGTCGAAGTAGGCCGGCACGGTAATGACCGCCTCGGTCACCTTCTCGCCCAGATAGTCCTCAGCCGCCTGTTTCAGTTTCTGGAGGATCATCGCCGAGACCTCGGGGGGAGAATATCTCTTCCCCATGATCTCGACATGGGCGTCCCCGTTCGACACTTCTACTATCTTGTAGGGAAGTCTCTTCTTTGCGTGCTCGACTTCAGGTGTGTTGTATTTTCGTCCCATCAGTCTCTTTATCGAAAAAATCGTGTTCTCGGGGTTGGTGATCGCTTGCCTCTTGGCGATCTGCCCGACCAGTCTTTCCCCCTTGTCCGTGACCGCCACCACGGAAGGGGTCGTCCTTGTGCCCTCCTGGTTCGGTATCACTACGGGTTCGCCTCCCTGTACCACGGCCACGACCGAATTAGTGGTCCCAAGGTCTATTCCGATTGCCTTTCCCATTTTATTACTCCTCCTCTAT
>Ga0316620_10001318_pt1 | contig 10627 bp, 6 predicted proteins | sample OWC_Aug_M1_C1_D5_FD_207651 | JGI IMG/M metagenome (GOLD analysis project Ga0316620, IMG submission 207651) | Wetland soil microbial communities from Old Woman Creek delta, Ohio, United States - OWC_Aug_M1_C1_D5_B | ecosystem: Environmental > Terrestrial > Soil > Wetlands | place: USA: Ohio...
GACCTCTCTCCAGATCGTACCAGTGCCCAGTCCAACCTGGAAGGTCCGGTGTCGACGTCGCTGTACCTGGCAAGGGCGGGCGCATCGCTCGTGACCCGAGGCAGGGAGTCGCCCTCCTCACACCAGGGGACGCGCGGGGCAGAGAGCTCGTGGTCCTCGGGCTCGACGCCGGGGCCGTCGCGGAGGTGGGTGCTGGCGATGTGGAGCCCGCCCGGCACCCGGCGTCAGTCGGTCAGTGCGAAGTCGGCCTTGGGGTTGGGAGGGGGCAGGGCGGCGAGCGCTGGGTGGTCGGTGCGGCCGCCGCTCAAGCACATGGCGTAGAGGAAGGGACCGAAGGCCGGCGCCCGGCGGCCGTTGAGGAGGACGAAAGGCAGCACCTCGACCTGGACGTGGGCCGCGTAGTCTGTGTCGGCGCGCAGCTTGGCCTCCAGGGCCGGGTCGTTGAGGCAGGCGGTGAGGCGGTCCCAGCCGATGAAGGCGGCGGTCATCTCCATGGCCAGCTCTCTGGGCAGGCTGGCCTGGTTGCGGTAGAACGCGGTCAGCAGGTCGAGCTCGTGCCCCGAGCCCTCGGCGCAGATCATCATTTTGGCCGTGGTGCAGTGGAGGCTGTGCTCCTCGCGCTTCTCGAGGTGGGGGTTGCAGTAGCCATCCAGAGGGTACTGGCGTAGCTCGAGGCTCATGCTGGCGGGCGGCGCCTGGGAGCGGACGTAGCCGAGGGTGTCGTGGAGCAGGGCGCACTGGCGGCAGCGGATGTCGCCCCAGAACACGATGCGGACCGCGGCCCTGGTCGGTCCGATCACGGCGCGCGCCGTCTCCTCGGGGAAGGGCGTGGCGTTGGCATAGACGTAGAGCGCGTCGCTCAGGCGTTGCCGGAGCGTGGGGCTGAGGCCCAAGACCAGCTCCTCGAGCGCGGCGCTGTGGTCAGCTGGCGGCGCGTCGGCGACCGTCCCGGGGGCCTTGGGAGCCGATGGTGGGGGAGCTTCGACCCGGGCGCCAGGAACCTCCTGCTCGAGGGCGAGCGCGGTCGCTGGCGGGGTCGGGTGGCCGGTCTCGGCGCCGCGCTCGACCGGTGCCGGCCCGACCCCGCAGCCCACGGCCAAGAGCTGGGCGGCGAGTGCGACCAGGAGCACGCCGCGTCCCGGTCGCGTCACGGGGTGCCCGGGAACGAGGGGCCTGAAGCGGGGGGCCTGAAATCTCATGGAGGATGCGCGAGGGGCCGACTCCGGCCCGACGGCGGACGTTAGCCGGGGAGGGTCGCGCTGTCAACGAGGGGCACGCGGTGGGGATCTGCGCCGGCCCCGGTACAATGTCCGCAGCCGGACCAAGTCCGGTCGCGAGGCCGGTGAAGAATGTTCCCCTTTGACCTTTGGCACCGTGGGCGGACGCGCCCGGCGCTGACCGTCCTGTTTGTCGAGGCGTTCCTGGTCACCCTCATCGCCACCGGCATGGCGTGGCTGGTCTTCGCGGCCGCCTCGGGGCTGATCGCCGTGTTCCTGGTCAGCCTCAGCCTGCAAGACAGCTTCTCGACCCTGCTCGAGGTCAACCGACGCGACATCTACGAGGGGCGGCTGGCCCCGTACTCGGCCAACGCCTGGCTGGTCTTCGCTCTGGTGGCGGTGTTCGCCGGCTGTTGCCTGGCTTTCTCGGCGGTGGCGTGGTGGTTGCCGACCAGCAGCCTGCGCCTGGTCTTCGCCTCCCAGCTCGAGCTCTCGCCTGTGCATGCGCTCGACCTCAGCCGGCTCACGCTGGGGCAGTTCGAGGCCCTGTTCCTGCGCAACCTCTCGGTCTTCGGCCTCTGCCTCCTGGTGTCGGCGGTCTTCCGCTCCGGCGGCGCGCTCATGATCCTGGCCTGGAACGCCTCGGTGTGGGCCGTGAGCTATGCGCTCCTGTCGCGCTCGACGATCGTGGTCGGCGGCGCGCCGGTGGCGACCACCCTGCTCGCCGCGGCCGGCGGCATCACGCCCCACCTGGTGCTCGAAGCCGCGGCCTACATCACCGCCGCCCTGGTCGGCATCTTCGTCGCCAAGGCGGTGGAGAAGTACCGCTTCAGCGACGCGCGCTTCCGTCGCGTCATGCGGGCGTCGCTGCTGTTGGTCCTGGCCGGCGGAGTCCTCCTCGCTATCGGCGCCGCGGCCGAGTCGTGGTGGCCCCCGGTGTGGTTCGCCTGGGTGCTGTAGGTCAGCGGGACCGCGTTACTCGGTCGCGGCCAGGGGCACGATCGCCTCGTGCATCTTGGCTGCCGGGTAGTCCGGGCTCTGGAGGAGGACCCGGTAGACCGGCGTTGCCTTGCCGTCGATCATCCGGTACCCGAGCTGCTCGCTTGAGGGCACGATCTCGAGGCGCTCGAGCTGCGCGGCCTGGCCGTGCTGGTCCGGGACCGGCGGCGGGGTGAAGGTGGCGAGGGCGATCTGGCGCAGCTCGTCCAGGTTGCGCGAGGGCGCGACGGTGACCGCCTTCTCGTAGTCGGGCAGGACGTGGCGGATGGTGCCGCGGATGCGCAGCGGCTCCGCGCTCGAGGCGTCGAAGGTGAGCTCGAGGTGGCCAGCGTCGGGGTCGACGAACGCCAGGCCCTCCAGCACCTGGTCGAAGACCACGGTTTTCTCCACGATCCGGGTCTCGGCGAGGTCGCCGGCGGCCGAAGCGCTGCTCTCGGCCAAGTAGCGCACGCTGCCGAGCTCGTACTCCTGGTCGCCGGCAAGGCCGAACTGGTCGACGATCTGGCGCGCGCTCTCCTCGAGGTCGAGGTCGTCCGCGACCGGAGCCGCGCCCTTGACCTCGCCGGAGCGCTCGAAGCTGAGCTCGAAGTCGCCGTCGGGCTCCATGAGCAGGGTCGAGTCGGCGGTCTTGACCGCGCGCAACCCGAACGGACGGTCCTGGATCATGCGTTCGTCGGCGACGCGGATGCCGACCGCCTCAGCCAGGGTCTCGAACTGAGCGTTGGCGCTGCCCAGGACCTCGACGTGGTACTGCGCAACCTGGGAGGGGACCTCTCCGGGTGCGAGGTCGCGCGACTTGCCGCCGCCGGCCGACTTGGCGTTGTAGTAGTACCGCCATGCGCCCCAGGTGTTGAGGACCGCTGGCCATTCCATCAGGCGCTCGTTGTCGCGCCGGTTGAGCGCCTCGGACTCGGTGTCGCCAAAGGCGACCACGCACGGGCTCTGGCCGTGGCTGATGCGCCAGCTGGCGTCGAGGAAGGCGTAGGTCAGACTCTTGCCCTTGTTCCACTCCTCCCAGAAGAACTTGCCGTAGCTCGGGCTGTCCACCGTGTTGGTGTCGTAGCCGAAGATCATGCGCACGCCGCTGGCGCGCGGGCCCCAGGTGGTGTAGGGGTTGATCCCCCCGCTCCACTTCACGCTCTGGCAGGTGTCCCAGAACATGTAGCGCAGGCGCTCGTCGCCCAGCACGCTGCCGGCGTTCCCGCCCATGGTCATGAGGTCGGAGCGCGCGTCCCAACCGCGATTGGCCCAGTCGGTGCCGAGTGAGGTCGAGTAGAGGCCGGTCGTCGACATGCCGCCATGGCTGGAGTGGAAGCAGGCGAGGACGCCGTCGATGCCGTAGTCGACGCCGTTGTACGTCCAGCGGTCCCAGTTGTCGCCGCCGTCCACGTCGTGGAACGCCCAGGCTCCGACCCCGCCGTCGCGGTAGATGAAATTGGGCGTGAACCAGTTCTGCAGGTAGGCGCGGAAGCCGTTGGCTGACTCGTGGGTGTAGCCGAGGTTGTTCTGCGTGCCCTTGAAGTCCTCCACGCTGAAGGTGCCGTGGACGTCGGGCGCGCCTGTGGACTTGAGGTCGAAAGCCGCCACCGGGTTGCCGGCATAGGGCTGGTCGTCGAGCACGGCCTCCGAGCTGTAGCCGAGACCGACCGCGAGCCCGGTGGGCGTGGCCGGTCCCTGCGAGCAGCCGACGAGGGCGACGGCGCAGCAGCTCAGCCAGACGACGGGTTGGACGAACAGGCGTTGACTCATGGTGCCTCCCTGCGGCGCGCGCTCAATGCGTCAGATGCTGTCGCAACGAATGTGCGCCATCGCGGCCGGCCTGGCAAGCCCCTAGGTCGCCTTCGCTGTGATCCAGCCCACACCGGACCCGGTCGGTGGCGGCGGGCCGGCCCGATCCGAGCCCGGGAGCTGCCCTGACGTGGTTTCGGCCTGCCGCCCGCTCGCCTCAGGGGGGGGCGCGCTATGCTACCCGGCGGTCAGGAACGGAATGGATCTCCCACGTCGCCACAAGCTCACCGTGCTCGGGCTGCCGTGCTGGGGTGTGGATCAACCCTTCCATGCCGTGGCCCTGGTTGCTGCGGTGGCGCGCGATGCCGGGATCGAGGTCAGCGCCCACGACCTCAACATCGAGGTCTTCAACCGAGCCGACGAGGGCGACCGGATCCTGTGGGAGCAATCCCACACCCGCCTGTGGTTCGTCGAGGAGATGCCGCTCGCGATGTGGGATCGCTATGGGGCCTGGATCCGGCAGCGGCTCGACGAGATCGTGGCCCGCGATCGGCCCTCGCTGGTCGGCTTCTCGGTCAACCTCGCGACCCGCTTCCTGTCGCTCTACTGCGCCCGCTACCTGAAGGCCACGTACCCCGAGATCACGGTGCTCTTCGGTGGCGTCGACTGCTTTCCGCAGGAGAAGTACACCGCCTTCCTCGAGGACGACCAGGGTCCCTCCTGCGACATCCTCTGCACCGGGGAGTGCGAGGTCGCGCTCGCCAGGTTCGTGCGCGAGCTGCTCGAGACAGGGGAGTGGCGGACCTCGGTCCCCGGCTTCGCCTACCGCGATCGCGAGGGGAGGATCCGTTGCACCGGCGAGGTCGAGCTGCCGAGCCTGAAGGGCAGGAACCCGGTTCCCGCGTACGACCTGCTCGACCTCTCGGTCTATCGCGGACCTGGGACCCTGCCCTTCTACCTCAGCCGGGGCTGCGTCTACCGCTGCCACTTCTGCAGCGAGCGGCGCAACTTCGCGCCCTTCCGCTGGCGCGACGCCGAGGAGGCATTCTCGGAGCTCCAGGCGGTGCTGCCGCTGGCCCGGCGGTGGGCTGACCCGCCGAGCCTGGCACTGGTCGACTCCAACCTCAACTCCAACCTGCGCGAGCTGCGCCGCTTCGTCGACCTCCTGCTCGAGAGCAAGACCAAGATCATGTGGGGAGGGCAGGCGCACCTGAGCGCGAGCATGACCACCGAGCTGCTCGAGCGCATGGCCGCGGCCGGCTTCGGGTCGGTCTTCTGGGGGTTCGAGCACGCCAGCCAGCATGTCATCGACTGCATGGGCAAGGAGTACCAGCAGGGCGTCGCGCGCCGCATCATCGCCGACTGCCGCCGGCTCGGCATCCAGCAGCACCTGCCCATCCTGGTCGGCTTCCCCGGGGAGCGCCCCTCGGACGTCGCCGAGCTTGCCGAGTTCATCCTCGAGCACCGGGACTGCGAGGGTGTCTTCCTGCTCGAGCCGGCGCTGCTCGTGGTGCGACGCAACTCGACGCTGTATGACAGCTTCGAGCAGTTCGGGCTGACCACCAACCAGCTCGACTACGAGTGGTGGCTGAGCGACGAGACCAACACCCTGCCCATCCGCGTCGTCCGGCGTTACGTGCTGCGCCAGGCCCACGGCAACCGCGACCTGTCGCTCGATGGCCTGGTCGACACCGAGGAGATCTTGAACGTCGCGCTCGACCACGAGGGCACCGGCGGGGACCTGCTCGAGGTCCTCTGGCACCTCGCGCTGCGCGCCGAAGCGGTCGCCGAGCTCGTCGATCGCGTCGCTCGGGCCGCCGGTGGAGGTCCGTCGGAACGGCTCCCCGAGCCGTCGCTCGACGGGCTGCGGGCCGGGTGGAGGGCGGTCGCGAAGGACAGCGCGGCGGGGCGCGAGTGGGTGGCCGACCTGATCCTGCTCATGCTCCGCCGCCTGCGCCAACGAATCGCGACCCGCCCCTGCTCAGGTCCGGGGCCGGCCGCCGTCAGCTCACCAGCACCGACACGATGACCTGGGCGAGGAGGATCTTGGCCACCATCGCCAGCGGGTAGACGGTAGCGTACCAGATGTTCGGCAGCTCGGTCTCGACCTGCTGGTTGGCGTAGGCCAGGCAGGCGGGTTGGGTCTGCAGGCCCGCCATCATCCCCATCGCCGCGGCCGTCGGAAGCCTGAGGTACAACCTGGCCACCAGCAGGGTGGCGACGGTGAGGGTGGCAGTGACGAGCGCCGCGCCGAGGAGCAACCGCAGGCCGCCGCTGGAGAGGGTGGCGCCGAGCCCGAACCCGGCGCGCGAGCCGATGCCGGCGAGGAAGAAGACCAGGCCGACCTGACGCAGCACGAGGTTGGCGTTGTACGGCAAGCTCCAGGTGATGGGGCCGGTGCGCTCGAGCCGACCCAGGATCAGCGAGACGATGAGCGGTCCGCCGGCGAACCCGAGCTTGAAGCTCATCCCGCCCGGCAGGGGGATCGGCACCAGGCCGGCGAGGACGCCGAGCACGACGCCCAGGGAGAGCGACAGGAAGTCGGTTTCGGCGAGCGCCTTGACCGAGTCGCCGAGGAACTCCGTGGTGTCCTCGAGGCGGTGCTTGGGCGCCACCACCCGCACCCGGTCTCCGAGCTCGAGCACGGTCTTCGGGTTGGGGACCATGTCGACATCCCCCCGCCGCAGACGGGTGATGGTGGCTCCGAAGCGGTGCTCGAGGTCGAGGCTGGCGATGGTTTGGCCGATCGCCGCCCTCGACGACACGAACGCCAGAGTGAAGCTGATCTGCGAGGGGTTCTCCTCGAGGTGCTCCTGACAGCGCTCGCCGAACAGGAGGTGGGCACGCTCGAGCTCCTGCTCGCTGCCCACGGCGACAACCAGGTCGCCCGGCTCGAGGATGACCTCGGGGCTGACCACCGAGACCACGTCACCCTTGCGGATGCGGCTCAGCGAGTAGGCCCGGTTGGGGACCATGGACAGGACACTGCCCAGAGTCTTCCCGAACACCCCCGGGTTGGACACGCGGAAGGTTCGGCTCAAGATCCCCGGCGCGCCGTCGTCCTCCTCGGCCGGTGAGGCGTCGGGCGGGGCGAGGCCGTACATCCGCTGGAAGACGAAGAAGGCGAGGATCACCCCGAGCACGCCGAACGGGTAGGCGAGGCCGTAGGCCACGACCGGCGCGGCGGCGGTGACGGCGGCCGCCTCAGATGGCAGGTCCGAGGACAGGGCGGTGACGGTCTCGACCGTGGCGGCGAGGGCCGGGGTATTGGTCAGCGCACCGCAGAACAGCCCGGCCGCGCTCGGCCCGTCGAGCCCGAGCGCCAGCGCCAGGCCGAGGGCAAGGAGGGCGGCGCCGACCAGCAGGACGGCGGCGACCAGGTTGACGCGCAGGCCACGCTTGCGGAAGGAGGCGAAGAAGCCGGGCCCGGAGTGGAGGCCGACGGCGTAGACGAAAAGCACGAGCCCGATGATGTAGATCGTGTCCGGCAGCGCCAGGCGGCGGTCGACGGCGCCGAAAAACATGCCCACGAAGAGCACCGCCACCACCCCGAGCTGGAAGCTGAGCACGCGCAGGTGGCCGAGCAGGTAGCCGACGCCGATGATGACGAACAGGAGCAACAGGTCGTTCTCGGCAAGCAGCTCGATGAAGCTCCCGATCATCGCGTCCAGCCTCGGCGGCAGGAGTATAGCGTGCGCGTCCGACCGGGCGGGGATCTCGGGACGCTCGGGTGGATCAGCCAGAGCTCGATCGGTCCTCCGAGAACGTGCCTGTCTTCAGCGCTCACGATCCCGCCGGCTCCCGCGCTGGCGCACGAGAACCTGAGCGGAGTATTCTGCGTAGTCTTGAGCGTGGAACAACAGCCACAGCCGGCCGGCTCGCCCGAGCGCGGGCTCGGCCCAGCCCCGTGGGAAGGAGTACCCCGAAGATGAGCAACCTGCGCTTCTCTCGTGTCGCCGCCTGCGCGCTCCTGCTGCTGGCAGCCGTCGTCGCCCCAAGCTCTGCGGGCACCAAGGGTTTCACCCTCGAAAACGCGGTCCCCGCCGACGTCTACCTCTTCGTCGCCGAGCGCCACAATCCCGAGCAGGAGTTCCTCGACGCCCACTGGCAGAAGGTCCTCGACGCCCTCGGACGCTCTGGTCTCAAGGAGGACGTGATCGGCCTCATCGGGTCCCGCCTCGGCGAGGCCCAGCAGGCCGAGATGGAGCGGCTCAAGGCGCGCGCCACCGAGCTCCTGGCCGGGGTCAGCTGGAAGGAGCTGGGCAGCGGCGAGATGGCCTTCGTCGAGCGCCTGACCGCGCCGCCGGCTGGCACCGAGGCGCCGTTCTTCATGCCCGAGATGGTGTGGCTGCTGCGCGGCAGCGCCGAAGGCGCCGCGCGCAACTTCGACGGCCTGGTCGCGATTCTCGAGGGGACCCTCGAGGAGGTGGGCAAGGTCGCCGGAGAGCAGACCCCGACTCTCGAGAAGAGCTCGAACCGCGGCACCAGCCTGGCCAGCGTCAACCTGACCGCCTCGGTCAAGGACGCGCCGGCGATCCCGGTCAGCGTCGCCCTGCGCGACGACCTGATCGTCATCGCGCTCGGCCAGGGCCTGCGTGACGACGTGCTCGGCCTGCTCGACGGCAGCGCCAAGGGCGCACGCCCGCTGGGCAAGGACGCCCGGTTCCGGCAGGCGTTCAAGCAGCTCCCCGCGGCCGAGGACACGATGACCTTCGTCGACGTTCAGGCGTTGCTCGGCGCGGTCCGCGGCTTCGTCGACATGGCCGTGGCCAAGGCCGCCGAGCCCCAGGACATCATGCTCGGCAACCTCAAGCAGGGCGAGGGCTTCGACCTGACCGAGAAGTCGGTCGCGGCCTACATCCAGGGCGACTTTGCCCAGGCCCTGGCTCTGGTCGAGCAGGCCTACGCCAAGACCCCGTGGGACACCCGGGTGCTCTACAACTCGGCCTGCTTCAACGCCCTCAACGGCCACCGCGAGAAGGCTCTCGACTTCCTCGAGCGGGCGGTCGCGGCCGGCTTCTGGATGCCCCGCCAGATCGCCGCCGACTCGGACCTCGCCAGCCTGCGCGACGACCCGCGCTACGCCAGTGCCCTTGCCGTCGCCGAAGCCGGCGCGGCCCGCATGCACAAGGCGCCGGACGCGGTCGTCAACTCCATCCAGGAGGGCGAGGCCCACGAGCTGTGCACCCAGGCCTGGTCGGTCTACGAGCAGGGCGACTACGCCCAGGGCCTGGCCCTGGTCGAGCAGGCCTACGCCAAGGCGCCCGAGGACTCGCGGGTGCTGTACTACCTGGCCTGCTTCCACGCCCTCACCGGTGACGCCGGCCAGGGCCTCGACTTCCTCGAGCGGGCGGTGACGGGCGGGTTCTACAGCCCGCGTCATATCGCCTCGGATCCTGACCTGGCCAGCCTGCGCTCAAGCCCGCGCTACGCCAAGGCGTTCGACAACGCCATCACCCTGGCGGCGACACACGGCGGGGGCGAGGACTGGAGCGGCGTGGCCAAGCGCATCGTCGACCGCGTCGTGACGGTGCCCGCGATCCTCGACTGGGTGGCGTCGGTGGAGTCCACCGATGGCTACTCGGTGTCGGGCGAGACGATCGTGTCCCTGGTCGAGAACGCCAAGCAGAACCCGTTCTACCCGGTCCTGGCCTCGAGCAAGCCGACCGGCAACTACGCCCGCTACCTGCCCCAGGAGACCCTCTCCTTCTCGGTCAGCCAGGCGATCGACCTGGGCCAGCTCTACCGCTTCATCCTCGACTCGGTGCGCGGCGTCGGGCCCAAGGGTGAGGAGCTGCTGGCCAAGTGGGACGAGCTGCAGAATACCCGCGGCTTCAGCGTCGAGGGTGACGTGCTGGCCTGGCTCCAGGGCGACTTCGTCAGCGTGACCCTGGAGAACGACAAGGGGTCGCTCTACATGCTCAGGGTCACCGACGAGGAGCTGGCGCGGAGCAAGATGACGAGAGCGATCGACCTTTTGACCACCGGGCTGGCCGAGGCGGCCAAGCAGAACCCGATGCTCGGGATGATCGGCGTCACCCGCTCGCCGACCGTGCACGAGGGGCTGGAGGGCTTCGAGAACCTGACCTTCGCCATGGCCCCGGCCACGCCCCTGCTGTGGGGGGTGCGGGACGGCCAGCTGATGATCGGCAGCTCGCCCGAGGCCGTGCTCACCTGCCTGGCGACGGCCGCCGGCAAGCACCCGGGCCTCCGTGACAACCCGCGGATCAAGGCCGAGATGCTCGAGCCCGAGGGCGCCGCAACCAGCGTCAGCCTCACCGACCAACGCCAGCTCGGCAAGGAGATCGCGCAGGTGCTGGGCCTGGTCACCATGGGCGTGGGCATGGCCGGCGCCGGGGTCAAGGACGAGCAGGCGCGCGGGGTCATGACCGCGATCACCGGCATGCTCGGCAAGCTGACCACGGTCGCGACCACCATCGACTTCTACAAGTCGACGGCCAGCTACACGACCTTCGACGGGTCGGCCTGGCGTGTCCACAAGGTGACGCACTACGCCGAGCCGGCGCCGCCGCCGGCGGTGACGAGCGGGGAGTAGCAGCCCTCTGTTCCGGCCCTCCGCTCGTCACCTCGCGGGATGGGGGAGGGGCGTGCGCCGGTCGCCGGGTCTCAGGTCGCCTGACGACCGAGCTCACCGGCGGGGGTGGCCGGCGCGGTCCTCACGG
>Ga0316620_10001320_pt1 | contig 10624 bp, 12 predicted proteins | sample OWC_Aug_M1_C1_D5_FD_207651 | JGI IMG/M metagenome (GOLD analysis project Ga0316620, IMG submission 207651) | Wetland soil microbial communities from Old Woman Creek delta, Ohio, United States - OWC_Aug_M1_C1_D5_B | ecosystem: Environmental > Terrestrial > Soil > Wetlands | place: USA: Ohio...
GAGACGGTGGACTCGCCGGTGGTTAGAAACCATCCGGTATAAAAGCAAACCGGACATTGCCGGCTGGTTGTGGGAAACCCGCGGGATAGGAATAGCCGCAGTGGGGCTATCGGTGTGATTATGGAGTTATTCTACATCGGGGGGATAATGATACATCCCCGGACTCTCGTATCCTTCAAACCCGGATAATACAATCACTGCATTGGTGACCATTTTTCCCGGATTACGCCAACGGTGCTGTAACCTGGCGGCGAAGAGCAAACTATCACCCGCTTCAAGAGAAAAGTGTTTATCCTCAACTTCATACTCGAGTTTGCCCCGCAGGCACAGCACAAATTCGTGCCCGGTGTGAACGATTTTCTCCGGGCCACTTTCCGCTCCACTCTCCAGGGTGAGCATGAAGGGTTGCATCCGGCCCACAAATGCTTCACCTCCCAAACCTTCCCATACACCCAACGGGAATGGCACCCGAGTGCGTTCGGACACTGAACGAAAGACAATCGGTTCTTGAACGTTCTCCTGTCGAAAAAGCGCTGTGATGGGTACATTTAACGCATCTGTTAAGCGGTAGAGCGTGCTGACGGATGGGGAAGTCAGGCCGCGTTCAATCATGCTTAAGGCGTTGGCTGACAGCCCACTCAACCGGCTCAGCTCACGGATGGATATTCTCCTCTCTTCCCGCAATGCCCTTAAAAGCTGACCAACCATTACTGAAGGAGCTTCTCTCTCGAACATATCTGTTATCCTATCTCATAGTGTCCTGTAAACTTGTGCAGTTGTCCATTATAATATTACACATTAACAAATTATTTGTGACAAATAATACTGTATATGTGATGGAATATCCATTAATATATCATAAATTGGAATATTCGTATTTGCATATATTCGATAGGTAGCTATGAACAACCCCCAACTCACCCAAGAAGTTTCACAACTCCATGCTGATATTTGCTCCGCTCTAGCCGACCCCAATCGCATCTTATTGATCTATGCCATAGCCGAGCAGCCCCGCTCGGTGAATGACCTGGCGGAAGAATTAGGCATCAGCCAGCCTGCCACCTCACGCAACCTGAAAGTCTTACGGGACCGTGGTCTGGTATTCACTGTCCGGCAGGGGTCGAGCCTGGTATATCACCTGACGGATGTGCGATTGGTGGATGCGCTAAATATGCTTCGCTCCGTCCTGCGTGACAGGCTGACCTACCGCGCCAGCCTGATGGAAAGTGACACCGAAGCAACACAGCCTATCAACCAGGCTTAACCATCCACAGCCTCAGATAAATTTCCCACTGGTAATCACTGGAAGTTTAATAATTCTAAGGAGGAATGCATGCCAACTCGCAGAATACGTTATCTTATCCCCATTTTGCTTGGCGCCATCATTATTGCCAGCCTATGGATCCTCTTACCGGCGACCAAGACCAGCGCCCAGTGCGGGTCTCAGGCTTCGTCGTGTAAGAACTGCCATGAGACCCAAGGGCAGGACCCGGTGAATAACGATGGCACCACCTGGCATACCCAGCATCAGCAGATCGACGCATGTGTGAGCTGCCATGCAGGGAACCCGCAAGCCACGGATGAGACACAAGCACATACCGGCATGGTGCCATGGGATTCAGACGTCAAAGCCGGGTGTTACTCCTGCCACCCCGATGATTACATGCAGCTTGCCCAGCAGTACGCCACCACACTGGGTGTGACGCTCGGCGCAGCAGGCACAGCCCCCTCAGGCGGCACAGCCGAGCCCACCGCTGCCCCGACCGAGCCCCCCGAGACAGGACCATCTGCAGGGGGCATCGTGGTAAGCCAGCAGGGGACGATTGATTACGTCCAGCAATACCAGCAGACCGTGCTGGGTGAGCACCCCATCAACTGGGGGAATGTCATCGTGGTGGTGTTGATCCTCGCCATCCTGTTCGGTGGTGGAGCATTCATCTACTGGAACGAGCGCCGATTACGAGGATTAAAGGGTTTCTTCCCTTCCAAAGCTGCCCGGGTAACCGGCGAAGGAGTTGTGCCGGTGGTTGAAGGCTACTCCAGCGAAGTGACCGAGCTCCTGCCTCTCATGGCAAAATTAAATCCAATTGGCTTGCATGCGCTCAAGCACATCCTGACAAATCCAGACCAGGCCAATGAGATGCTGCACGCCCTGTCGCACCTTGACCCGGAGCTTGTACGGCGCGTACAAGCGCTGGATAAAGACTCACGCGCCTTGCTGATGGCCATGGCGGGAAGCTAACCCGCAGATCGTCTAATACCAATATTTGGAGGAACTATGAATCAAATAAAAGCATTTGTATCCCAAAAAACGTGGTCACCGTACCTGGCGGGCATCTTGCTGGGCATCGTTGGACTGCTGACCGTGCTACTCGCTAATACATTATTGGGTGCATCGGGAGCGTTCGAAAGCCTAGCGGGCCTGATTGGCAAAAAGATTGCCCCGAATATATTCAGCAACATCTACTGGGGTGTAGAGGGAGGACGGGCATTACCCATCATCCGCCCTGAGATCACCTGGTCGGTGATCCTGCTGGTGGGTATCTTTTTCGGTGGAACACTTGCGGCACTCTCCAGCCACACGTTCAAGTTTCGCTTCAATGATGATGCCCAATGGAAACGCATCATTGGTCCGCAGCCGTGGAAGCGCTGGGTGATCGGCTTTGTTGGTGCCATCATCGTCGAATATGGGGCAGGGATCGCGGGTGGCTGCACCAGTGGCTTAGCTATCTCTGGTGGCATGCTGTTTGTACCCGCTGCATTCCTATTCATGGCGGGATTTATGATCACTGGCGTAATTACAGCATTAATCGTTTACAGAAAGAGGTATTAAACCATGACTGTCTCTAGCGTTCTCATTGCACTTGTGCTGGGTGTTGGTTTTGGGTTTTCACTTAACAAAGCCGGCTTGACATCCTATAACAATATTGCTAACCAGTTCCGCTTCACCGACATGACCATCCTCAAATTCATGATGACGGCGATCGTCACAGCGATGATCGGGCTATATATCTTCCGCGGGCTGGGTTGGGTCACCTTCCCCACAGTACCAGCTACTTATATCGTAGGGAACCTGATTGGTGGGCTGATCTTTGGGGTGGGGATGGCGGGCGCCGGGTACTGACCAGGCACCTGCGCCGCCGGGAGCGGCGAAGGAAAGCTTGATTATATGGGTCCTGGTTTGTTGGGATTTCTTGCTGGTGCTGTACTGTATGGACTGACCTACTCTAAGGTATTCCCTGCAATTTCCAAGATCGCAAACCTTGGTAACGTTGTACTTCCTGATCTTTTGAATTTGAATCCCTATCTGATAGTATTTTTATTTGCCCTGATCGTCCTTTTCCTGTTTTACCTGATTGAGCGTGCAGGGTTACAACGCAAAGAAAAAAGCGAATAACCAAAACGACCTGGACTACCGAGATATTCTGGCAGAACGGGCTGAAAGGTCACATATGCCGAAAACAGAAATAACCCGACGTAATTTCCTTAAGTTAAGTGGCGCAGCTGCCTCGGCTTTTGCAGTGGGGCAGTTCATCCCACCACCGGTGGCCCGGGCTGCACGTGCTGTCGGCAGCCTGGATGCTAATGGCAGCGGGTACATTTCCACCATGTGTGAGATGTGTGTCTGGCGCTGTGGTGTGCGCGCCAAGGTGGTCGAGGAGCGGGTGGTGAAGCTGGAAGGCAACTCTGAACACCCCCATTCACATGGCAGGTTGTGTGCACGCGGACAGTCGGGGCTGATGAACACTTACGATCCTGACCGGGTGTTGACCCCGCTCATCCGGGTGGGCAAACGCGGCGAAGGGAAGTTCCGCCCCGCCCCATGGACCGAAGCGCTGGACTTGGTGGCAGAGAACATGCTCAAAATCAAGAACACCTATGGACCCGAAGCGATGGTCTTCTCCTCCACCCACAACCTTTCCCAGCCTCAATTCGAGAACCTGTTATATGGTTTCGGCTCACCCAATTATGGCACTCAGCGCAGCCTGTGTTTCAATGCCATGATCGTGGCAAACCTGATCACCTACGGCATGGAAGAGCCAGCCCGAGATTATGGCCAGCTGCAGTACCTGATCCTCACCGGGCGCAACCTGACCGAAGCCATCTCCACCTCCGAGACCACCGACCTTATGGATGCCATCTCGCGTGGCGCCAAGGTGGTCTATATTGACCCGCGTTTTACCAAGACAGCTGCCAAAGCCAGCGAATGGTGCCCCATCCGCCCCGGCACCGATCTGGCTTTTCATCTGGCGCTGATCAATGTCATCATCGCTGAAAAGCTCTACAACCAAAGCTTTATCGAACAATACACGCTGGGCTTTGACCAGCTTGCGTCCGCAGTGGCTGGCTATACCCCCGAATGGGCCGCCTCCCTCACCGGTGCGGACGCCGAAGTCATCCGCCGCATCGGGCGCGAGTTCGCCAGTGCTGCCCCCTATGCCCTGGCACATAACGGCTGGCGCACCTCCAACTTTATCAATTCCTTCCCCACCGAGCGCGCCATCACCATCCTGAACGCTCTGGTGGGTAATTGGGGCGTGACCATGTTCCCATCTGGCGGTGAGGGGGGTGGTGGTTTGGGCAGCCCACCTCAGCCAGCTTACCCGCGCGTCTCTGCCCAACGGCTGGACGGCGTGCCGTGGAAATATCCCTTCGTCCCACTTAAGATTGGCGTCTTCCAGCAATTGCGCGATTCCATCGTGGAAGGGCAGCCATACGAAGCCCATGGCTGGTTCATCTCTCGGCAGAACCCGGTGCTCTCACTGCCTGACCGCCAGAAGACTCTGGAGGCATTCAGCAAGATGGACTTCATCGTTACGGTGGACATCCTGATGAACGACACCGGCTGGTTCTCTGACGTCGTCTTACCCGAGGCCTCTTATCTGGAGCGGTTCGACCCGCTGGTGCCGCTGGGGGAGCGTATCTTCATCCGCCAGCCGGTGATCGAGCCACAGGGCGATGCCAGATCAGCGTTGTGGATCTACAAAGAGCTGGGCAACCGCCTGGGCTTGGGTGACTTCTTCCAATACACCGACGAGGAAGACTACCTGCGCCAGCAACTGGCTCCGCTTAATATAGCCCTGGATGAGCTAAGATTGCGCGGGTATATCGAACTACCCTCCAATGGAGAGACCAATAACTACCAGTGGAGTACCCCCAGCGGCAAGATTGAGCTCTTCTCGGCTGCGCTGGAAGGACAAAACTTTGATCCCATCCCTGTGTGGCAGGAACCGCCGCAACCCAAAGGGGGCGAATTCTACCTGCTTACGGGTAAGGTGGGCCAGCATACCCAGTTCGGCACGCAGAATAACCTGTTGTTACATAAGTATGAGGATGTGCCACGCCTGTGGATGGCGCCCGACGCCGCCCAAAACCTCGGACTGAAGGATTGGGACCTGGTGGAGGTCACCTCGCAGATCGGCTCGGTCCAAGTTGCCTTGCAGGTGACCAGCGCAATTCGCAGCGACTGTGTTTACTTAACCCCAGGGTTTGGTCACCTGTCGATGGGTTTGCGCACCGCCTATGGAGTAGGTGCGAGTGACTCGCAGCTGCATATTAGCTATGCCGATCCCATCAGCGGAGGTCAAGCGCTGAGCCAGACATTTGTATCGGTCAAGAAGGCCTGATAAGGAGAACCATATGCCTCAGAAAAATCATTATGCCTTCGTGATTGATGTCGCCCGGTGCATCGACTGCAGAGCCTGCCTGGTAGCGTGTAGCGTGGAAAACAATGTTCCCCTGAAGCACACCCGCATCTGGGTGCACGACCAGGGCATCCAGGGTGATTGGCCCAATCTGAGCCGCACCTTCATTCCCTATAACTGCATGCACTGTGACAACCCACCTTGCACCGAGGTATGTGTCAGTGGTGCCACTTACAAAGATCCAGTCAGCGGGTTGGTGCTGGTGGACCAGGAAGCGTGCATTGGATGCGGTTACTGCGTGGAAGCCTGCCCCTATGGGGTGCGCTACATCGACCAGGCACGCGGCGTGGTGGACAAATGCAATGCCTGCGCCCAGCGCCTTGAGATCGGATTGGAACCGGCTTGCGTGGCTACCTGTGTGGGCAAATCCCGCATGTTCGGTGACCTGAATGACCCCAACTCGGAAGTCTCGGTAGCCTTGCGCAACGCCAGCTCGATCGTACGATTGGATTACGAGCAGGGGCGCACTGATACCGATCCAAATATCTACTACCTGAACCTACCCCAGACAGACAGCATCCATTCCTCCGACACCTTTGGTCAGGTGGCTCAGGCATCCTTGCCGCGTGACCCGCATTACACCGTATCGGAGGAGGGTTGGAAGAAGGTGGCGATTCCGCTCATGGCGGCTGCCATGGGAGGCGCCTTCCTGGTGCAGGCGATCTTCTTTATCAAACAATTGGTCGAGGGTGAGAAAGAATTCGACGAATAGTCGAAGACGAATAGTCGAAGACGAATAGTCGAAGACGATCAGAGCTTATTGCCTCACTTCCCCTTGCGCAGCGTAGTCGAGGCAAAGTGAGCCTAAGGAGTACAGTATGAGCCATAAAAACATTCCCCTGCCCGAGCGCCGGCAACTGCGCCAGAAAATGTACAAGAAGCATAACCTGGCAAATATCCTGACCCACTGGTTCAACGTGGCTTCATGGCTGATGCTATTGCCCACCGGGATTGCCATCATCTCCTCGCCGCGCTTGGGGATCACCCCACTATGGTGGCAGGAGGCTTTTCGCAACCTGTTTGGCAGTGATGCCAATCTGATCAAGTTCCACTACACCATCGGTTTCATCTGGATCTTCGTCATCATCTTTAACGTCTTTATCGGCTTCCGCAAGTATTTCGTTCCCTTCGCGGCGCATCGCATGCTGTTGGATAAAGACGATATAGATTGGATGAAGACCAAGCCGTTGCAGATGGTGGGCTTGATGAAGGATAAAGAGCTGCCACCTCAGGATGCATACAACGCCGGGCAGAAGATATACAGTTACTTTGTTGTACTCTGCACACTGGGCATCATGGTCAGTGGACCTGTGATGGTCTTCAAGAACCTCTTCCCGCCCATCGTCAAGCAAATCGCCCAGCCGGTGCATTTCGTCTCAGTGTTCACCATCGTCGCCTGGCTGTTCATTCACGTCTACATGGGGGCGGTCTTCCCTGAAGAAAAGGAAGCCTTCTTCTCGATGTTCTCAGGCAAAGTATCTGCCTGGTATGCGCGTGCCCACCACGAGAAATGGTACAACGAGAAGCTCAAAGAAGAGATGGAATGGGAGGACCAGGTCGAGCAGCAGGTGTTAGAATCTGAACAACCTCATAAAGAAACCAGCGGAGCTGACTGACCTGTACTTTTCACTGAGGAACCGCTCCCACCAGAGAGCGGTTTTTCGTCCTCACCCAGGCTGCCCATGCGCCCATCCTTTTACCAACACCTCCACCCACCCACCATTCCCTCAGCCCAGGCGCGCCTGCGCTACACCCTTGGGGCGGGTGGGATGGCGGTATTCCTCACCCTGGTTGTGGGTCTCACCGGCATCCTGGTGACCTTTTATTACGTCCCCACCCCCGAACAGGCGGCTAAATCAATCCAGGAGCTGACCTTCCTGGCACCCTTCGGCTGGCTGATGCGCAACCTGCATTATTGGTCCGCCCAATTGCTCGTCCTGGTAGTCCTGTTGCACCTGCTCAGGGTGGTCTTCACGGGGGCCTATCTTCCCCCTCGCCGGCTCAACTACCTGCTCGGGCTGAGCCTGCTGGTCATCTGCCTGTTCATGGATTTCACCGGTTACGTCCTGCGTTGGGACGAGGGAGTGCACTGGGCTTTGGTCGCCGGAACAAACCTGGTCAAGTCGATCCCACTCATTGGTCCTGGGCTGTATACTTTTCTGGTTGGCAGCAGCCAACCCGGGGCGACCACACTCATCCGCTTCTACGCCTGGCATTTATTCGGATTGACCATCCTGCTGATCGGCATCGGGGGCTGGCATCTGTTCCGCGTACGCCGAGATGGCGGGATTGCGGTCCCCCCGCCAGAGCTGCGTCCTGATGCTGCCCGCATCCCACGCTCTGAGCTGGTGCGCCGCGAAGGGTTGGCAATGTTGTGGGCAACACTGGTGCTGGTAGGGCTGTCGATTGCCATCCCCGCGCCTCTGGCGCCCTCCATCCAGGAGGCAGGCACATCAGCCAGTGAGAGCCTCGCCCCGTGGTTCTTCCTGTGGGTGCAGGAGCTGCTCAAGCTGGGCGATCCGTTCACCTTCGGAGTACTCATCCCACTTGGGGTGCTCTTGCTGCTGGCATTGGTCCCTTATTTTTCCCCTCGCCGGCTTTCACCGGTTGAACTGGGCAGGTGGTTCCCAGCGGGTGGACGCAATATTCAAATCCTGGTGGGCGTCTTGAGCGGAGCCATCCTGCTGCTCACCCTGCTCGCTCTGCTGGCGTTGCCGCACTGATATGCGCCGTCACTTATTGCTTGTCTCGTTGCTCCTGCTGGCTATAGCCGGGCTGGCACTGTGGAGGCAAAGCCGCCTCCCCAGAGCCATTGCCATCACCCCCACCCTCACCGGGCAGGTGGAATATTGCCTCACCTGCCACGCCGACCTGCCCGAGATCAGCCAGTCACACCCGGTGCAGACGTTTGGTTGCGTGCTCTGTCATGGGGGAGAGCCACTGGCATTAGACGCTGACCTGGCGCACAGCACCCTGCGGGGCGGCAGCAACCCCTCCGATCTTTCAGTGGTGGAAGCCTCCTGTGGGGGTGAGAAATGCCACAGCGGCACGCCGCAGGTCTTCCGCGACCACATCCAGCGCGTCACCACCAGCGTACAGGCAACCTACGCCGGTGCCATTGCCCAGGTGCGCTATGCTTTCGGCGCCCAGCCTGACCTGACCGCCCGCATGGGGATCTATGCCATCGACGGGTTGACGGCGTTCGACCCTGTCCAGGAAATCTCGCCAGCCATCCAGGCATTCGGACTCAACTGCTTATTCTGCCACCTTTCCGCCCAGCCGATGCCCTCGCAGGAATATGACCGCTGGGGTGGGTGCGCAGCCTGCCATTCACCCGCCCCAAGCCGCGATGATACTACCGTCCATAAGCTGACCACCGCTTTGCCCTACACTCAGTGCAATAAATGTCATAACCGGGGCAACTACAGCCTGGCGGATGTACAATTTCACCCCCGGCCTGACGCCCCGGTAGACCGCCTGCATGACTATTACCAGCCCATCGCCGAGTTCACCCGTTGCGAGTGGACCCTGGACTGCGCAGATTGCCACACCCGCCAGGAAGCAATGGGCGATGGGCATATTTACAACAATAAGAAGGAGATTCAGTACATTCGCTGCCGCACCTGCCACGGGACGCTTAACAGCCTGCCCCTGACCACCACTGTCAGCGACCCAAACGACCTTGCCTTGCGCATGGCTTTCCTCGACCCGGTGATTGACTTAAAAGTAGGTGATACCATCCTGGTCACCGACAAGGGTGAGCCGCTGTGGAATATCCGCGTAATGCCTGGCATTGGGAATGCTACTCCGACCTATGAGCTATTCTCCAAAGCCGCCGGTCAGCGTTTCACCTTCCGTCCGGTGATGGGCAGCGCTTGCCAGCAGGACCCCGACCAGCAGGAAGCACGTTACTGTCACGAGTGCCATGCCACCCAGAGATAATCCGCTCACCCGGCGTAGTTTCCTCAGCCTGGTGCTCAAAGGCAGCCTGGCAGGCAGTGCATTGATCGGGCTGGGCATGTTGGTGCGCTACCTGAACTTCCAGAGCGAAGAGTCCGCTCCCAGCCAGTTCGACCTGGGACCGGCGTCTGATTTCCCGCTTGGATCACGCCTCCCCGTCCCACAGGCGCAGGCGGTCGTCCTGCACACAGACCAGGGTTTCAGTGCCTACAGCCTGGTGTGCCCACACTTGGGCTGTCTGGTCAATCTGACCAGCGAGGGATTCGCCTGCCCCTGCCATGGCTCGCGCTTCCTGCCTGACGGCAGCGTGCGCAATGGTCCCGCCTCCAGCCCGCTGACAGCCTTGCGCATCGATGAAAATGCCGACCAGCACCTGATCCTTTATCTCCATTAACCATTTCGAGGTTTGTATGTCTTCAAACTTATCCACCCTCCTGCAGCAAAGCGCCTACCAACATAGCCATTTATGCCCGCGGCAGGTGCTGGGCGTGCGCATGGGATTGTCAGGTCTGGCAGCCCTTGGGCTGGGCACCCCGGTAACCAGCAAGACTGCCCTGGTGACCATAGAAACGGATGGCTGCTTTGCAGATGGCATCCAGGTTGCCACCGGGGCGACGGTGGGGCATCGCACGCTGCGCGTCCAGGACCTGGGGAAGATCGCTGCCACCTTCACCGACCTGAAGACTGGAACCAGCCTGCGCCTGGCGCCTGCTCTGGATGTCCGTTCACAGGCGCTCCTGTATGCACCCGAGGAGAAGAGGCGTTATTATGCCCAGCTCAAGGGTTACCAGCGTATGCCGGCAGAGGAGCTGTTCAGCTTTCAGGCTGTTGAGTTACAGGTACCACTGGCGCATCTTCTCAGCCGCCCCAATATGCGCAAACGCTGCTCCAACTGCGGGGAGGAGGTGATCAACGAGCGTGAGGTGGTCCACCAGGGGAAGGTCTTATGCCAGACCTGT
>Ga0316620_10001321_pt1 | contig 10623 bp, 9 predicted proteins | sample OWC_Aug_M1_C1_D5_FD_207651 | JGI IMG/M metagenome (GOLD analysis project Ga0316620, IMG submission 207651) | Wetland soil microbial communities from Old Woman Creek delta, Ohio, United States - OWC_Aug_M1_C1_D5_B | ecosystem: Environmental > Terrestrial > Soil > Wetlands | place: USA: Ohio...
CCCGCAGGGCCTCTAGGTCCTCGACGAGCTCCCGGAGGGGAACGAGCTTGCGGAAATGGCACAGCTTGACGAGCAAGGATTCGAGGTAGATCCGCTGGTGAGACGAGAACCTGAGGCCCGCTTCCCCCTGCTGCAGGGCCAGGAGGTAGCGGAGGAAGTCCTCCGGCGAGGCCTTGGCGGTCCGGGCCTTCAGGGCGGCCAGCTCTTCGTCCGTCACGGCCAGCAGGCCCGTGGTCTCGGAGACCGAGCTGACCAGCAGGAGCTCCCGGAAGTGCTCGATGAGCCCCTTAAAGAACGTCCTCAGGTCGCGGCCCATGTCGAAGAGGTTCCCGACGAGGCCGAAGATGCGCTCCGGACGCTCGTCCAGGATGGCGTCGGAGAAGGCCAGATAGACGTCCAGGCCGATGAAGCCCAGCATTTCCCGGAGATCCTCGTCGCGGACGACCTCGCCGCTGAAGGCGACGGCCTGGTCGAGGAGGCTCAGGGCGTCCCTCAGGCTGCCGTCCGCGGAGGCGGCGATGAGCTCGAGGCCGGCCGGCGAAACGGTGAACTTCTCCTCCTGGGCGATCCGGGCCACGTGGTTGACGATCTCCTTGCGGGTGAGCTTGCGGAACTCGAAGTGCTGGCAGCGGGAGACGATGGTCGACGGGACCCCCTTGAGGTCGGTCGTGGCGAAAATGAAGACCGTGTTCGGGGGCGGCTCCTCGAGGGTCTTGAGGAGGGCGTTGAAGGCGTGCTTGGACAGCATATGGACTTCGTCGATGATGAGGACCTTGGTCCGGGCGTAGACGGGCTTGTACTTGACCATCTCCCGGATGGGCTCTACGTCCTCGACTGTCCGGTTCGAAGCGCCGTCGATCTCCAGGACGTCGATCGCCCGGTCCTCGTTGATGGCCAGGCAGAACTCGCAGGCGTTGCAGGGCGTGGGCGTCGGGCCGTTGGCGCAGTTGAGGGCCTTGGAGAGGATGCGGGCGGCCGTCGTCTTCCCCGTCCCCCGCGGGCCGGAAAAGAGATACGCTTGCGAGATCTTCCCCATCCGGACGGCGTTCTGGAGGGTCTGGGCGACGGCCTTCTGGCCGACCATCTCCTCGAACGTCTTGGGCCTGTGTTTGCGGGCCAGCACCAGGTAAGACATCGGTTCGGTTATGCCTCGGGCGGAGACGGAAACGCCTCCGCGGCTAAAGTAAACAATATCTTAGCATAAAACCGGCCAATTTCAAGACAAATTCCAGGCGGGACCGGCCAGGAGCCCTCATATCCTGGACAGCGGCCGGGCCGACGGTATAATAGGGCCGTCGACCGGACGGCCATGACCTCGCGGGAAGAACAACGCAGCCTGCTCGAGATCCACGCGGCCGTCGTTCTGTTCGGTTTTCCCGGCCTTTTCGGCAAGTGGCTGGCTTTTGCGCCCCAGGTGATCGTCCTGGGACGGGTCGTCTTCGCCGCCCTCGCCTTGGGGCTCGTTCTCCGGGCGACGAAACGCTCTGTGCTGATCGGCGGCAGGCGCGATAACCTCCTTCTCGTCGGCTGCGGCCTCCTGCTGGCTTTTCATTGGACCGCGTTCTTCCGCTCCGTCCAGGTCTCCTCGGTGGCCATCGGCCTTCTCTCTTACTCGAGTTTTCCCGTCTTCACGGCCTTCCTCGAACCGTTGGCCTTCCGGGAGCGCGTCCGTTCGTCGAGCCTCGCGCTGGCCGGCCTCTGCGTCCTGGGGATTTACCTCATCGTTCCTCGGTTCGAGTTCAATGACGCGACCTTCATCGGGGTCGCCTGGGGACTCGCCGCCGGCCTGTCCTTCGCCATCCTGGCTCTGGCGAACAGAAGCCTGGTCAAGCGCCGGGAGAGCCTGGTCATCGCCTTCTATCAGGATCTCTACGCCGCCCTGGCCCTCCTTCCGCTAGCGCTCAGCTCGTGGCCCGCCTTGACGGGCCGGGACCTGGGCTTGCTCGCCGTCCTGGGTGTCGTCTGCACGGCGGCCGCCCATACGCTTTTCATCCAGGGAATGCGCCGGGTCAAGGCCCAGACCGCGAGCGTCATCAGTTCGCTCGAGCCGGTCTACGGGATCGGGCTGGCGTTCGTTTTCCTGGGCGAGGTGCCGGCCGCCCGCACGGTGGCGGGCGGCCTCGTTATCCTGGCGGCGGCGCTCCTGGCGACGTTGAGCCGCCGGCGCGCCGGATCTCGAGAGGCCGTTACTTCTTCTTGATCCGGCCTTTGCTCACCTCGGACTTTTCCTCGTCCTGCCTCTTGGTCACTTCCTTTTTTTCTTCTTCGTGCCGTTTCCGGACCTCGGTGAGCTTGACCTTGGCCTCGTCGTCGATCTTCCTTTTCTCGACTTCAGAGCGGGCGACCCGCTTCTCCTCGTCGACCTTGCGCCGGATCTCGTTGACCTCCTCATCCTGGGTTTCCTGGAGGACGAGGTTCTCCCGCTCATGGTCCCGGTCGAGGGTTTCCTCGTCGGGCGGCGGAGTGAGCAGGGAGGCTTTCCGCAGGCGGCCCTGCGTGACCTGGCGCTCCGCTTCGCTCCGGCCGATGGACGACTTGGGCTTGGCCGACTCGTTGGGGTTGACCCGGGGCTTGTAGATCAGGACCTCGCTGCCCTGGATCCCCGCGTCCTCCGGCCGCCGGGCGTCCCGGAGCTCGTAGCGGGTGACGTCCCGCCGCACAACCCGACGGACCTCGTCCGGCTCAAGGCCCTCGTTGACGACCCGGTCGTTGCGGACCCGGATGTTCGCTTTGAGACTCGTCAGATTGATGATGGTGCGGTTCCGCTCGTACGGGATGACGTAGCGGTCGAAGTCGTCGTCCAGGAAATGGCGGCCGTCGACGAAATGCCAGTAATGGTTCGGGAAGTCGTAATCCCTGAAGCGCAGCCCGTAGTCCCGCTCGAAGGCGATCCCGGGCGGCACCGGGGCCCAGCCGATGTAGATGTTCCCGTAGCGCCAGACGACCCAGGCCGGGGCCCAGATGATGTCGGGCACCCAGAACCAGCCGAGGCCCCTGTCCCAGCCCCAGCGGCCGTAGTGATGAACGGCCCAGCCCCAGCGCTCCCGGGGCAGGAACGTCCAGCCGTAGTCCGTCCACACCCAGCGGCCGAGGGTGTAGGGCTGCCAGCGGTAACTGACGTCCCGGGGCAGCCAGACATATCCGTGCGGCGGATAGTAGACCCAGACACCATATGGTGAGAGGTAGTCGTAGAAAAAGGCGATGTCGATATCGCCGTAGGTGCTGTAGCGATCGCGGGTTTCGGGACGGGTCCTTGGTTCGCCGTATGGACCCCGGTCAGAAGGGACGTAGATGTAGCATGCCGATACGGCCAGGAAACCGATAAGACCGAGCCAAAGGAGTTTTTTCATCGCGGCCTCCTTCCAGCCCATTATAGTGCAACCGGCGTGCCAAGACCAGCGGGCCGCCTGTCCCAGGGAGACGCGGCGGCGGTGTCCTCCCCCGTGGACAGCCGAACGCCGCGTGAGGGCAATCCTCCGTTAAGCGGTCAGGATTTCTCGAGACGCTTGAAGACGGCTTTGATCCGTTTGAAGGCCCAGTTGAGGTCCTTTTCGCGGATAATGAGGGGCGGGGCGAAGCGGATGACGTGCTCGTGGGTCTCCTTGCAGAGGAGACCTTCCTTCACCAGTTCCTCGCAGAAGCGGCGGGCGCCACCGGCCTCGGGCCGGAGCTCGACGCCGATGAGCAATCCGCGGCCGCGGACCTCCTTGATCTGACGGCTGCGGATGGTCTTGAGCTGGGCCAGGAACCCTTCACCGAGGGCGGCCGCCTGTTCGGTCAGCTTCTCTTCCTGGATGATGCGCAGGGCCTCCCTGGCGACGGCGCAGGCCAGCGGATTGCCGCCGAACGTCGAACCGTGCTCCCCCGGTTTGAAGACGCCCAGGACGTCCCGCGACGCGAGCACGGCGGAAATGGGATAATAGCCCCCGCCGAGGGACTTGCCGATGACGGCGATGTCCGGCCGCACGCCCTCATGATCGCAAGCCAGCATCTTGCCGACGCGGCCGAGGCCGGTCTGGATCTCGTCCGCGACGAGGAGAACGCGGTTCCGGACGCAGATGTCCCGGACTTTCTGCAGGTAGCCGTCGGGCGGCATGAGAATGCCTGCCTCGGCTTGGATCGGTTCGAAAAGAAAGGCGGCCGTCGCGGGCGTGATGGCCTTTTCCAACGCTTCGGCGTCGCCAAAGGGGATGATCTTGAAGCCCGGCGTGAAGGGGCCGTAGTCGTTCCGGTACAGGGGCTCGGTCGAGAAACTGACGATGGTCACGGTCCGGCCGTGGAAATTGTTCGTGCAGGCGATGATCTCGGCCTGGTCCGGAGGGACGCCCTTCTTCTGGTAGGCCCATTTGCGGGCCGCCTTGACCGCGGTTTCGACGGCCTCGGCCCCGGAGTTCATGGGCAGGACCATTTCGAATCCGAGGAGCTCGGTGAGCTCCTTGGCCAGCATCGGCCACTGGTCGTTCCGGAAGGCGCGTGAGGTCAGAGTGAGGGTCTTGGCCTGCCGGCTCATCACCTGGGCCAGGCGGGGATGGCAATGGCCCTGGTTGACGGCGGAATAGGCGCTCAGGAAATCGAGGTACTTGCGGCCCTCGATGTCGTACATCCAGATGCCCTTGGCCCGGCTGACGACCACATCCAGCGGATGATAGTTGTGGGCCCCATAAAGGTCCTCGATGGCGATCAGGTCCCTGCTATCCATGTTCTGTCCCTTTCATGCTCGCGGCGGCGGAGTGGCGGAGAGGGCGGGATTCGAACCCGCGGTGCATCTTGCGACACACACACGCTTTCCAAGCGTGCTCCTTAAGCCACTCGGACACCTCTCCGTCTGACGTTCGGGGCTGGCAGCACGCCGAGAAGGGATTTACGTTATCAAAAATCGGCCGGCCGGTCAATTTGGGGTGGCGGAGCGACCTAGGAGACGGGCGACTGGCGATAGATGTTAATGATGTCCTTGAGCAGGGCGGCGCCCGTCGCCCGCGGGCTCGAACCCCCGCCCGTCACGGTGAGGGCGCCCATCGTATCGGTGCGGAAGGTGATGCCCTTGGTCGTTCCGGAGACGCCGGCCAGCGGATGCGAGGCAGCCAGGGCCTGAGGCTTGACGGTCAGGCGCCATGGTCCGCCGGCCGAGGCCCGGCTGCATGTTCCCAGGAGCTTCAGGACCCGTCCCTCGGTCCGGGCCTTCTTGAGCGCGCGCGGCGTCGTTCCCTCCAACCCTTCCACCGTGACGTCGTCCAGGCTGTAGTCGAGGTCGAGCGCGGCGTTGGCGATGAGAAGGATCTTCGCGGCCGTGTCCCAGCCGCCGACATCAAGGCTCGGGTCGGGTTCGGCGATGCCGCGGACCTGGGCCTCGCGGAGCGCTTCCCGGTAGGGCTTCCCCTCTTCCATCCTGGTCAGGACGTAATTGCTCGTCCCGTTGAGGATGCCCTGGATATCTTGGATCTCGGCCCCCGCCAGCGAAACCAGACCGATATCCAGGGTCGGCAGAGCCGCGGCCGTCGCGGCGCTGAACTTGAGAGCGAGTCTGCCGCGGGAGGCCATCCAGCGCAGCTTCTTGAAGGCCACGACGAGGGCGCCCTTGCTGGCCGCAACGACGTTCCAGCGGCGGTCAAGCGCCCGGGTCATGTATCCTAATCCCGGCTCACCCGTTTTGAGGTCCGAGGGCGTGCATTCAACGAGACATCCGGGCTCGGCCGCGGCCAGGATTTCGGGAAACTTCAAGCCCGCTTTCCAAGCTGGATTGCCGTCGAGCCAAGCCACTCCGTCCCTCAGGATGTCCGCCGGCCGCAGGGGCCGCCCGGTCAAAAAGACGCCCCTTGATTTGACGACGGCCCGGAAGCGGAGGTCGAGCCCGTAGACGCGGCGGCAGACTTCCGCCTTCTCCAGCGCGAGGTCGAAAAACGCCCGCCCGACGTGACCGAAGCCCGCGAGGATAAGATTGACGCTCCGCACGGCCGGGCTCCCGCCCTCAGCACGGGCCCCACTTGTGCCGGGGGTGACGTTTTTCGTACTCGGCGGCGCTTCGCTTCGTCACCTTGTGCCAGGGGGCGTTGAGTTTTGCGCCGACCAAGCCGGCCAAGGCACAACGGCACAGTGTCGGGTCAACCTTGCGGCGCAGCTTATGGAAAACGTCATAGGGGTCGCGGGCCAGGAAGTCCTCGGCGCTGCGGACGCCGATCCGCTCGAGCTTGCGGGCGGTCGTCGACCCGATGTTCCGGAGCGAGGTCAGCGGCCGAGGGGCCTTGGGCGGGCCTGGTCCTGCCCTGCGGGCCGCGGGCGCGGACACCTTCTTCATCCGGACCTCCGAAAGGACGCGAACCTGTCTGGCGGAGAGGGCGGGATTCGAACCCGCGATCCCGATTGCTCGAGATAACGGTTTTCGAGACCGTCGCCTTCAACCACTCGGCCACCTCTCCGTCTTTGCTGAGCGAGGCTGAGGGGTAAGATTATATCCGAGATCCGCCGGGGCGTCCACCCGTCGCGGCGGTCGGAAAGCCTCCTGCGCCCGCGATCAAGATCGTGGATCGGGATGTTTCCCGCCCGGCTTCCGGGGCCTCGTTAGGGCCGGGGGGACGGGCTTTTTTCCGGCCTGACGTTTGGCCCGGAAGAAGTCCCTAAGCACCCGGCCGCAGGCTTCCTCCATGACGCCCCCCGTGACCTCGGGCCGATGGTTGAGCCGGGCAAAGGGGAAGCGCATGACGGATCTCACGGCTCCGGCCTTCAGGTCGGAGGCGCCGTAGACCAGCCGCCTTACCCGGGCCTGGACGATCGCCCCCGCGCACATGGGGCACGGCTCGAGGGTCACGTAGAGGTCGCAGCCGCCCAGCCGATAGTTCTTCCGTTTGCGTCCCGCCCGCCGCAGGGCGACGATCTCGGCGTGAGCGGACGGGTCATGGAGTCCGACCGGCTGATTATGGCCGCGGCTGACGACCCGGCCGTCCGCGACGACGACCGCGCCGACCGGCACCTCGCCGCGCGAAGACGCCTTGACGGCTTCGGCGAGCGCCGCCCGCATGAAACGGAGGTCCTCCGCCCGGGCCGCAGTTCCTTTCTGGCCGCCCATTGCGGTCCTCATTGTATGCCGCGCGCCGCGAATTGACAACGGCCTCTCCCCCGCCGGACTTTCCCTGCCGGCGGACAAAGCCTATAATGGCAGCCATGGAAGGAGCGGCGACCATGGATCGCTTCGTCTGCACCCGGTGCGGCCGGACCTCTGACGCGGATGTCTTTTCGATCTTCTGCCCCGCCTGCCGGGAGCCCCTCTCCGTGGCCTCCGACCCGGCGCGGCCCAGGACCTTCCATCTTGACCGGCCGCGGCCTCTGGAACGTTTCCTCGATTTCCTGCCTCTCGAGCTGGTCGATCCTGCTTTGAGCCTGGGCGAGGGAGACACCCCGCTCCTTCATCTCGAGCGGCTCGGCCGCCGGGTCGGGTGGGAAGGGCTTTATGCCAAGAATGAGGCCCAGAATCCGACCGGCAGCTTCAAGGACCGCGGCACGGCGGTCGCCGTCCAGAAGGCGGTGGCCCTGGGCTGGCGCCGCATCGGGACCGTCTCGACCGGCAATATGGCCGTCTCGACGGCCGCCTACGGCGCGAGGGCCGGGCTCAAGACCTGCGTCCTGTTCAAGGAAGGCAGCTCCCGAACCTCGCTCGCCGCGGCCGCCATCTATGGACCGGTCCTGGTCACCGTCCGCGGCGACTATGGGCGCCTCTTCCACGAGAGCCTGGCCGTCGGCCGCGAGCTGGGCATCTACTTCATGAATTCCGTCGACCCGTACCGCATCGAGGGTTACAAGGCCGCCGCGTTCGAAGCCTATTTCGGCCTGGGCCGGACGGCCCCGGAGGTCATTCTTGTTCCCCTGAGCTCGGGCGGCCACCTGCTCGGCTGGATGCGGGCCTTTGACGATTTGCGGGCGGCGGCGGGCCTCAGCCGGTATCCCACTTTTGTCGGCGTCCAGGCGGCGGGCTGCGCGCCGCTGGCCCGGGCCTTTGCCTCGGGCCGCGAACGGTACGAGCGGCTCGACAAGGCCGACACCATCGCCCACGCCATCTCGAACCCCGCTCCTCCCGCCGGCGACTCGGTGCTGCGCAAGATCCGCCAGGAGCAGGGCCTGATCATCGCCGTCACGGACGAGGAGATGCTCGCGGCGCAGCGGCTTCTGGCGTCGGAGGAGGGGTTGTTCGTTCAGCCCGAATCCGCGGTCACTCTGGCCGGCTTCATCCAGCTCCTTAAAGCGGGGCGCTTGGGCCGTGGGGAACGGGCTCTCCTGGTCCTCACTGGGAGCGGGCTGAAGGCCATGGCCGCGCTCGAGGCGGCGCGTTTTCCGGCGCCCGAGCTGCCCCTCGAGGGCCTGGCCGAAGGGCTGCGCCGTCTCGTCGAAACCTGAATTCCATGCTAGGATGAAACGTAGATCAAGAGAGGAGGAGGCATGCACGACGAATACCGACCATCCCTTAAGGTCGAATGGCCGAGGATTCCGATGCGGGCTATCCGGGCCGTGGCTCTGGCCGTCGTCATTCTGATCCTGTTGTGGGGTTCGTTCTTCCAGGTCCCGCCCGACGAAATGGGTGTTATCCTGCGCTTCGGGAAGTTCGTGCGGACGGCCGAACCCGGGCTCCACCTGAAACTCCCGCTGGGAATCGAGCGGCTAAGCCGGGTGCCCGTCCAGCGCCAGCTCAAGCACGAATTCGGCTTCCGGACGATCCGGGCCGGCATCAACACCCAGTACACGAGTAACGCCGAGACCGTGGCCGAAGCCATTATGCTCACGGGCGATCTCAACGTCGTCGACACGGAGTGGATCGTCCAGTACAAGATCAGGGACCCGTATAAATACCTTTTCAAGATGCGCGACCCGGAGACGACGTTCCGGGCCATGACCGAGGCCGTCGTCCGGCGCGTCATTGGTGACAGCTCCGTCGACGAGATCATCACCGTCGGCCGGGCCCGGCTGGCGGCCGACGCGAAGGACCTCCTCCAGAACCTCTGCGACGTCTATGAAATCGGGATCGAGGTCAACCAACTCATCTTTCAGGACGTCAATCCGCCCGAATCCGTCAAGCCCTCCTTCAACGACGTCAACGAGGCGCTCCAGGAGAAAGAGCGCAAGATCAACGAGGCGTGGTCCGAGTACAACCAGGAGATCCCCAAGGCCAAGGGCGAAGCCGCCCAGGCCATTCAAGGCGCCGAGGGCTACGCGACCGAGCGCGTTAATAACGCCCAGGGCGACGCCCAGCGCTTCACAGCGATCTACCGCGAGTACGCCAAGGCGCCGGCCGTGACGCGGAAGCGACTTTATCTCGAAACCCTGAACGACGTCCTGCCCAGGATCCAGCGCAAGATCATTTTGGACCAAGGACAGCGCAACATCCTGCCCCTCCTCAACCTGGGCGAGGAGGTGAAGAAATGACCAAATCGACGCGGACCATTCTCATTGTCGGCGCCGTCCTCGCGGCGCTCCTCATTTCTCTCGACTCCGTATACGTCGTTACGGAGACCAACCAGGCCATCATCACCCAATTCGGCGAGCCCATCGGCGGGGCGGTGACGGTGCCGGGTCTTCATGTCAAGGCGCCGTTCGTCCAGAAAACGCACTTCTTTGATAAGCGCTGGCTGGAGTGGGACGGCGACCCGAACCAGATCCCCACCCGGGACAAGAAATACATCTGGATCGATACGTACTGCCGCTGGCGGATCAGCGACCCCCTGGTCTTCTTCCAGCGGGTTCGGGACGAGCGGGGCGCCCACAGCCGGATCGACGACATCGTCGACGGCGAGACCCGGAACGTGGTCGCCAATTTCGACCTCGTCGAGATCGTCCGCAGCTCGAACCGCGAGTTCGAGCTGACCGAGGAGTCGGCCCTCCTTGACTTATCCGAGGTGGTGGGCAAGATCCAGACCGGCCGCGATAAGCTTTCCCGGGCCATCCTCGAGAACGCCTCGAAGATCACCCCCCAGTTCGGCGTCGAACTCAAGGACGTCCAGATCAAGCGCGTCAACTACGTGGACGAGGTCGAGAAGAAAGTTTTCGACCGGATGGTCGCCGAACGGAAGCGGATCGCCTCCAAATACCGTTCGGAGGGCGACGGCCGCAGCGCCGAGATCCGCGGGGAGAAGGAGCGTGAGCTGAAGCGGATCATCTCCGAGGCGTACCGCACGGCGCAGGAGATCAAGGGCAAGGCCGACGCCGAGGCGACCCGGATCTACGCCCAGGCCTACAACATCGACCCGGAATTCTACCAGTTCATGAAGACCCTTGAAACGTACCGAACGACCCTGGAGAAGGAAACCTGGCTGGTCCTCTCGACGGACAGCGAGTTCCTGAAATACCTGAAATCGACGGGGAAATAATTCCCTATTTCAGGAATTCGACGATCTTGTCACGGTTCGGGAAGAGGGCCGGGGTGCCTCCCGTGTGGAAGAACACGACCTTGTCCGTCCGCTTGAAATAACCGGTCCGGATGAGGTCGACGAGCCCGGCCATCGCCTTGGCCGTGTAGACGGGGTCGAGGACGATCCCTTCCCGGGTGAAGACGAGCCGGATCGTCTCGGCGACCTCCCGGTCGACGATCCCGTAGCCGTCCCTGATATATTTGTCCAGGACGATGACGTCCGCCGGCTCGATGCC
>Ga0316620_10001323_pt1 | contig 10620 bp, 3 predicted proteins | sample OWC_Aug_M1_C1_D5_FD_207651 | JGI IMG/M metagenome (GOLD analysis project Ga0316620, IMG submission 207651) | Wetland soil microbial communities from Old Woman Creek delta, Ohio, United States - OWC_Aug_M1_C1_D5_B | ecosystem: Environmental > Terrestrial > Soil > Wetlands | place: USA: Ohio...
TATCATGATCCCAATTGGACCCTGGTCAATGCCGAGGTAGTCTCCGTCGTACCATCCTGCGGGGGTGCCGGGAGTAACAAACGTCATATTGAAGGCATCCGTGAATCCATATTCCCGGAAGAGCCTGTCTCCGTGGACCCTGCGCATAGCTTTGAGCGCGGGGATACAGAGTTCCGGCGAAAAGGCCACCGATCCCCCGGCGGCTGTGGGGGCGATTGTCCCGTCGTCGTTGACCCAGTCCACCGACACGCCGCGCGCGGCATAGGTCTGGAACCTGCACTCCCTTCCCCGGATCTTCAGGACCGCATCACGGGGACCGTCGCACGCCGTGAGGCCCCAGATGCTGTCGGAGTAGCTGGAGAACCCGCCCGGGTTCGCAATCGCGTAGGAGCGGTGCGAGACGGTAGCCCGGCGGGAGTTCTCGAAATAGTCGATGCCGCGGGAGCGCATGTACGGATCTTGAATGCCCCGGAAATCAATCCAGCAGTGCGAGAACTGATGGCCGAAGAGAGGTCCGAAGCTGATGAACTCCTCGCCCTGATATTCCGCCCAGAGGTAGGTGGAGGTATAGTGATCCCAGGAGGATGGTGGAATCGGAAACGTCGGCGAGCCAAGGGCGAGAATATAGAGGATCATTGCCTCATCGTATCCCGTCCAGGTCTTCTGCAGGAAGCCGCGCTCGGGGTACCAGCCCAGCCTGATCCCCGGCGACCCGTTCATAGCCCAGAGCCAGTCGACACGGCGATAGAGGCTGTCAGCCAGCGCCCGGATTTCCTCCTCGGCGGGATCGGCGTGGTCAAAATAGCTCTGGCAGAAGAGAGTCCCGGCAAGAAGCAGCCCCGTGTCGATCGTCGAGAGCTCGCAGTTCCAGGCACGCCGTCCGGTCTTCATTGCAGTGAAGTGGTAGAAGAAACCATGATTCCCGGCAATTTCGCTGGAGGCATCGCCCTGAGGAAGACGCCAGAGGAATTTCAGCACCCGCCGGGCGCGCTCCGCAGCCTCCGCGCGGGCTGTAAGTCCCCGCTCCGCTGAGATCGGATAACTTGTCAGGGCAAAACCGACCGCGGCAATGCTTGAGGGCGAAGCGGTGGGCCAGCGATCGGGCGTCAGACCGGTGGCGGAATCGGCAGTGCGGAGAAAAAACTGAAGTGTCCGCGCCTGAAGCGTGTCGAGAAAAGGATCCCAGCGAGGGGAATCATCAGACAGGTTCGTTCCCCCGCAGCGGGCCAGGCAACCCGCAAGGAGCAACGCAAGAGGCACCATCGATCGCATCCCGGTCCACCTCGAATGGTACGTCGATAACTGTCAGGGTAGTGTGAGGCCGGCGCATCGAGACAGCCAGCCCCTCGGTGATTTCTCCCGATCTTCGTTAGCGAATCAGCATCATCTTGCGCGTCCGGCTGAAATTTCCCGCCGTGAGTTTGCAGAGATACACGCCGCTTGCCAGCCCGGTCGCGTCGAACCTGACCTCGTAGCTCCCCGGTGCTTTCACCTCGTTCACCAGCAGTGCCACCTCTCGCCCGAGCATGTCATAGACCGTGAGCCTGACGGGCCGTGATTCGGGCACCTGATACCGGACAATCGAACTCGGGTTGAACGGATTCGGGAAGTTCTGCTCCAGCGCCCACTCCCGCGGCAGGCCCGCCTGCGCGTCGCTGACCGAGACCACCGGCGTGAAGCCGGCGGCGGAGAGCCCCTGCTGAATCTCCGGAGCAGCCATCATGCGCCCCCAGAGCGAGCCGCTCCGATAATTCTCGATCATCAGCGCGATCGGCCCCTCGTCGATACCGATGACGTCGGTGTCCCACCAGGCGGCCTTGAGATTGAAGGCATCTGTGAATCCGTACGGCTTCCAGATCGAAGCGCGGTACTGGTCGTAGAAATTCCGCAGCGTCGGGAGCGAGATCTCCGGCGTGAACGGCATCGAGCCCGCCGGCGCAGTCGGCGCGATGGTCCCGTCGTCGGTCGTTCCCGTGCCTGGTGCTCCGCGTGCACTGTACCCCAGATAGCCCGTTCCCGTCGGCCCGTCACACGCCGTCAGGCCCCAGACCAGAGCGCTGTAGCCCGTGAACCCACCAGGGTTGGCGATGCAGTATGCCTGCTGAGCAAGCGTGGCCCGGCGGGTGTTCTCCGCATAGGTGATCCCCTTCCCGAGCATGTAGGCGTCAGCAATTCCCCTGAAATCCACCCAGCAGTGCGAATACTGGTGACCGAAGAGGGGAGGGAAGCCGAGGAACGAATACCCGTACTGGTTGGAGAACCAGCTGTAGCCGCTCGTCCACGCGTTCCAGGCACTTCCGGGGATCGCATGGGCTGGTGCACCCAGCGCGAGGATGTAGAGGATCATCGCTTCGTTGTACCCGGTCCACCGGTAGGAAAGAAATCCGGATGCCGGATTCCACCCGTGGCTCAGCGATGCGCCGCCGTTGAGCATCCAGTCCCACTCCACCCTTGCATAGATGGAATCCGCAAGCTCGCGGATTCGTGTCTCGGTCGCATCCGCCCCGCTGAAGAACTGTCGGGCATCGAGAATCCCCGCAAGGAGCAACCCCGTGTCGATTGACGAAAGCTCCGTGTCCCAGCTGACCATGCGCGTTGCCGTGGTCATATCGAGAAAGTGATAGAAGAAGCCACGATACCCGATCGTCCCTGAGGTCGCGGTCCCCTGGGGTCCTTCCCAGAATGTCCGGAGGGTTGCCAGAACGCGATCACGCGCCGCCGCACGGGAAATCCACCCGCGCTCCACCCCCGTATGGATCGCCGACAGGCCGAAGCCCACCGCAGCGATACTCGCCGGCGAGCTTCCCTGACTCCGGTCCCGAATCAAACCGTTCACGGGATTCGCCTCGTACCAGAAGTAATCAACGGCGGCACGCTGCACATAATCCAGGAAGACACTGTCGCTGGCAAAGAGCTGGGGAACGGCAGATATCGTATCTGAGGGTGGGCCCTCCACAGCCCCGCCTCCGATCGCCGTGACACAGTACCAGTATGCCTGCCCGTTGCTGACACCGATATCCGACCAGCCGGTAAGGAGTGCAGGAGTGGAGGTCAACCGTGTGAACGGCCCTGCCGCCTGGGTGGCACGGTAGACATGGTACCCGTCCGGCAACAGGGTGGAGTCCGGATCCCAGTGGAGGAGAACGCTCCGATCACCGCTCCTCGCAACAATCCCTCGCACCAGAGCAGTGGTGACGGCGCTCTGCTCTCCAAGCAGGCGGGCATTGTCGAACCAGACCGTGTGCTGAACATTGTCCGCCGCCCGCTGGGCGAAGAAGAAGTCTTTGAACTGCGAAAGGAGAAACGACCCGTACGGCTGAAATGCCGTGAGCGGTACGCTGACGTGCTGCCACGTCGTCGTGTCTGCATCCACACCGTTCGGGAGATAGGTGGCCAGGTTGACCAGAGCCGTCTTCTGGTTCGTACTGCTCTCGAGACCGATCCAGGGGAGTGCCGCTGTATCGATGAGTGCCGGACCGTTGACCATCAGGGTCAGTGAATCGTACCCCGATGCATCGCGCACCTGCCATGCCGGGCTGGAAACGTACAGACCCCAGAGCGCCCCGGCGCCGGACGTCCATTGCAGGAGCCCGCACTGCGTCCCCGAGGATGCGCGGCCGGTGAGAATCGGGAGCTTGTCACTCCCGGGACCCGCAAGCGTCAGGAGACTGCTCCCCTGGCGTGTGCCCCACGAGGCATCATAATATCCCGACCCGACCGCATCATCTTCGTCAAAAACAACGATGGGTGTCGTTTGCGCCTGGCAGGGAGGCGGTAGCAAAGCAACAAATCCCCCCAGGAGAATACAGGCAACGATATGAGCCATTCGATTGCGGCCTGTCACAGCGCCTTCCTCCGTCATCATAGTGTCTCCCTCGTATGGGAGTCTGCCGATTTCACCCATGCTTCACGCTCCTCCCCATCGTGAGAACGATCCTGTGCTCGGTTTCCGGGGAGAACAGGGGGAGAAGCGCTCCTCTCCCCCGCTGTTCTATCGGTGCGTGCGCACCGTCGATCTCCAGCGAGGAGACACCTGTAGCCACCCCTTCGGGATTTCGCACATCGATGCAGTAGAGTACTCCGCGGAACCTCCTCCGCACGGAGAATCCTTTCCAGGAAGGCTTGATGCAGGGATCAAGGATCAGCCCCTCCGCGGTCGGCCGGACGCCCAGTATGCCCTCCAGTGCGGCCCGGAAAAGCCACGCCGCGGAGCCGGTGTACCAGGTCCACCCGCCTCGACCGTAGTAGGGGGAATCGGGACCGTCGATGTTACCCGCCGTGACATACGGCTCGACATAATACTCATCTGGCTTCCGGCCGCGGACGATGGGGTTGATCCTGGAGAAGAGACGACAGGCCACGGCACCGCGTCCGAGTTTTGCAGCCGCAAGGATGGACCAGGTCGCGGCATGCGTATAGACCCCGCCATTTTCCCGCACACCGGGAGCGTAGCGCGTCAGATACCCGATATTTACATCCGGGGTTCTGTACGCAGGCGCGAGAAGAAGCGGCCCCGCCCTTCGCTCAAGGTGACGCTCCACGGCATCCATCACCTGAGCCATACGGGCCTCGTCCGCTACCTCGGCAATCACGGCCCACGTCTGGGCATTCAGGTAGATCTTCCCTTCCTTGTTCTCCCTGCTGCCGAGTTTCTCCCCCGAATCTTTCGTGGCACGCCAGTACCACTGGCCGTCCCACCCCTCCTGGTTGAGCACACCGCGCAGAACGCTCGCCCTCCCCCGGTACTCCACCGCACGATGTTTTTCCCCGACACGGGATGCGATCTCTGCGAAATCGAGGAGAATCCTGTGGAGGAAGTGGCCGAGCCAGACGGATTCGCCTTTCATATCCAGGCCCACGGCGCTCAGCCCGTCGTTCCAGTCCCCTGCGCCGATGAGCGGGATGCCGCGCGGACTTCGCCTTCCCCACACGCGGTCGATTGCACGGTGGCAATGGTCCAGGAGCGTCGCCGGCGTTCCCTCGTCTACGAACGGCTCCTGCTCCTGCAGCAGAGCGTTGTCGCCTGTTTCCGCCAGGTAACTCGCAACGACGAACGGAAGCCAGAGGAGGTTGTCGCTCATATTGTTGTGCAGGCCTGATTCCGTGATCGGATGCCACCAGTGATAGACGGAGCCGTCCTTGAACTGATGCCGCGCATGAAGCAGGATTTGTTCGCGGGTCCGGTTGCTGTCGATCGGAAGGAAGAGCTGCGAATCCTGCAGCTGATCGCGGAACCCGAAGGCTCCCCCTGTCTGATAGTAGGCGGTCCTTCCCCAGATCCTGCCTGCGATCGCCTGGTACTTCAGCCAGGAGTTTACCATGAGATCGAGTGCGGGATCGGGGGTGCTGACTGTTACCGTGCCCAGGAGAGTTTCCCAGCGTTTGTGCACGCTGGCGAGAGCCTTTGCTGCCGCCGCCGGGGAATGGTATTTCTTCGCAATCCTGCGTGCCTGCGAGGCGGAATCGGCCGCGCCAATCGTGAAGACGATTTCGTGTTCCTGGCCCGGCCCCAGGACAATCTCCGCCCGGAGGCTCGCGATCGGGTCGAGCCATTTCCCCGCGCGGCGCGCCAGCGCGGGTCGCTGCAGGGCTTCCGGCCTCCGGAGCGACCCGTAGCGACCGAGGAATGTCTCCTTGTCTGTGTCGAACGAACGAGGCGCAAGACTGCACCCGTGGAAAGCAACGTACTTCCACTCCGCATTCCAGTGCCCGCGCGCTGTGGGTATCTCCCAGAGGCGCTTCGTTGCCAGGATCGAGTGTGCGGTGCGGTCGTATTCTGTTTCGATAAACGTGCGGTGGAATTCACGGTGCCAGTCGGGGGCAACCCCGAGACACCATTCGAGGTACGTCGTCAGCCGCAGACGTCGTGTGCGCCGCGACGTGTTCCTCAGCTCGAGTTTCCAGACCTCGCACGGCTCGTCGTTGGGGACGAAGACCGTGAGGACGCTCCCGATGCCAAAATTCCGCTGCTCGATCACAGAATACCCGAAGCCGTGCCGGCACCGGTACTCCGGGACATCGCGGCAGACCGGCTTCCACCCTGCCGACCAGGAGTGTCCGGACTCGTCCGTAATGTACAGGTACTTTCCCCAGTCGTCCCGGAGAAGGTCCTGCTCCCACCGGGTAAGGCGGTTGAGCTGAGCATGCGTGCGCCAGCTGTAGCCGCTCCCGGCCTGGGAGAACGTGAGCCCGTACTCGCCGTTGCTGATGACGTTGATCCATGGTCGCGGCGTGCGCGGGTCGGTGATGACGTACTCCCGCCCATCAGGGGAGAAATACCCGTATTTCGTCGCAAAGAGTCTGTCTCGAGCCATATGCATCAGAATGAGGACGCCGCAGGCATAGAGGCTCTCCGGCTGGAGAGGTGCCCGGCCTGCCGGCAGCACAAACAGGTTTCAGAACGCGAATCCGAGCGTTATCCGCTGCACTGCACCAAGGTGAAAATGGTTTACCCAGCTGTAATCAAGCCGGAGATCATATCCCAGGCCATCCCAGATCACGCCGGCTCCCGCCGTCATGCCGAAATCATTATCGGTCTGAAAAAGACCCTGGTATCCGGCACGCAGGGCAAACACCCCCCGGAAGAGCCACTCCCCCCCGACATTGATGGCCGGACTGTTGTCGCTGGGGTTCACTGCCTCCACAGCCAGGTCCACCACGTTGCTCCCATCGAAACGCCACGGATAGGCGACGCCGACCCGGAACACCATCGGCAGGGAGAACTGGTCTGTCAGGAGCGAGGCGGGGAGACTGCCGTTATCGCCATGGCGCGACGCATCCAGATCGTACCGCACCCGGAGGTCCGTCCCGTCGTACGACCCCTTGGTGCCGAAATTCACGAGACTCGCGCCGATGCGGAGTCCATCCTCCGAAAGCCGGTAGAGCGTCCCCAGGTTGACGCCGAACAGCGCAATACTGCTGTGCCAGATGCGCTCGGTGGCGTAGTTCACCTGAATCCCGCAGCTGAACCGGTCGGTGATCATCATCCCGAATCCGGCACCGACCAGCAGGTCGGTCACCGAATAGCGCTCTCCGGTCCCGAGTGGCTGCTCGACGGTCCGCACATCGATATCCCCGGAGGACAAATGCGTGACAACAAGGGCCACCGTGTTCCTCTCTCCGAGATGGAATGCGGCGGCCGCGTGGTCCAGCACGATGTCGCCAAACCAGATGTTGTGGGTGAACTGGAGATCCGACCGGGTCAATGAGCCGAGGGCGCCGGGGTTGTAGAACACGTCCATGGCCTCGACGGACGATGTCACGCCGACGCCCCCCATTGCCGAGGAGCGGGCGCTCGGCTCGATGAGAGTAAACTGGCCTACCGTTGTTCCCGTCTTCGATTGACCGCGAAGACCCCACGGAATCAGAAGGAGTGCCACGAGGAGAAGGGTGGTTCGTTTCATCGCATCACCTCACGATCGCAAACTTGCCGATGTACGGATCGAAGCCGTTCGCCTCCACATGGAAGAGATACAGCCCGGGGGCGACGTCAAGATTGTCCTTCGTCCGGAGATTCCACGGAACCATGGAGTCGTTCGACCCGTCATGGTGGAGCGTCTGGACAAGGTAGCCCGCGACGGTATAGATCCGGATGATCGCGCCAACCGGAATTCCCCGGAACTCTATCCGCCGCTCGCCTCTTCCCGTCACCGCAAATTTCTCGGGCTCGAAGCTCGCCGCACCCACGTAGGGGTTCGGCACGACATAGGGCCTGGAGGCGTAGTCCTGCCGGGCCCCGATGGAATCGACACGCTGGCTGCTCACGGTAAACGAGAAGAGGTCCTCCGAGCCGAAGGGGATCTCCAGAATCGCATCGTAGATATCCCCGGCGCGCGGCGGAATGATGCCCGCCGCCCCGCCGGACGCGGTTGTATCAATCTGCACGAGCCAGGTCACCCTGGGAGCGGACGCTCCCGGAAACGTCGTGACAACGATGACCTGGTCCTCGGCGACGCTGAGCATGCTGTCGGCGTTCGCGTCAAAGAAATAGAGCTTCAGCTTCTGCGGCCCGGCTGGAAGGATCGCCTCGACCTTGAACTTCACCGGAGTCGGATCGCCGTACAGGGACAACAGTGTTGTGTCAAGAGGCGTGCTGCCGAACGTGATACGGAAATCATTCGGATATCCTGCCCGCCGGACATCCGTCGAGTCCGCATCCACGTTGGTGATGCGAAGCTTTGCGTTGCTGACCGCCCCGGTCCGGAAGCCGCTCCTGAGCGAATCCACCGCAGGAACGTCGGCAGTCTTCACCACCGGCAGGAGCCCGTTTCCCACCGGCCCTCGCCCCTCGCCAGTGAAATCCGTCCCGAAGCTGAACACCGCCTTCTGCAGAGCACTGTCGACAAGCTCATACCGGCTGGCATGGATCCGGTTCGCCCGGTCGTTCACGAAACGGAGCTGATACGTTCGCCCGTCAGGGACCAGCTTGGAATCCACAACCTGAATCCGGATCTCCCCTGTGCCGGCCCCCTGGAGATGCCGTACCGGGGAGACGCCGGCGGCGACGTACCCCGGAACGCGCGGCTCAGGCCTGACCTGCACCACATTGGACGGCAGGATCACTCCGCCCCGCGGTGTGCGGGAAACCGTGATGGAATTTTCCGACGGATAGAACCCCAGCGAATCCGATCCCCGGTCATACGAGCAAACAGCGTAGAAATACTCCTGCCCGTTGTTCACCAGCGTGTCGACGTACGTGTGCTGAAGTCCACCGTCGGTCCCCAGATCGTACGCCACTCCCTGAATGACCTGGTTGGAAAAGCCTTTGATGCCATTCTTGAGATCAAACTGCGCGATCGGCTTCCCGTTCCCGAACGTTCCGGTTCCCCGCGCATTCGTCACGACCTTCGGATCGCGAAACTCCGGATCCGTCGACCGGTAGATCCGGTACCCCTCGAAGTCGTTCTCCCTTGTGACGGGATCGATGCCGCGCTCGGAGACGTCACTCCAGGAGAGACGGACGAACGTGTCACCCGCTTCCGCGCGGGCCACGGGCGTGGGCGGGGGAACCGCAAACTGATAGTTCGCATTGTAGATCTGCTGAACGGTCTTCACCTGGGTGCGCAACTCGTCCAGATCCGCGCCGTAGGCAAGCGCCAGACTGAACCGCTCCCGCTTCCCCTGGGGGAGGAGAAACGGACCCGAGGCGAAGAGAAACCCGATGTTGTAATTGAGGACGACAGCGTTGTCAAACCGGTTTGCCGGCGTCGGATCGGTGAACTGCTGGTACAGCAGCGGAGGCCAGAGACCGTAGAAGACGATATCGTCGACGGGATCGCTGCGGGAGGGGCCCTTGATGCGATTCATCTTGAAGCCGGTCAGACCGATCTGGTCCGATTCATCCTTGTCTGTCTGGTTGTAGTCGGGCTCGCCGTCCGTGGGTATCCCATCTCCTTCCCCCGGATCGTTTGTTCCGGCAACGCCGTCCCCACCGACATCGTCGTAATCCGCCACCCAGGTGAGATTCTCATCCCCCGTCCACCACCGGCCGGCCCGGTAGGCGGGCCGCGAGGTGAGGGGTCCGTAGAACGCTTCGAACTGGGCCAGCGTGTAGCGCGCCTGGACCGCCGCCCGGATGTTGTCCCTTCCCACGATCAGCTCTCCGGGCGAGCCGTCACGCTTCTCGTCCACGATTCCGTCCTGATCGTCATCAGTGCCGTTGTAACTGTTGCCCGGAGTTTCCAGGTAGGCGTAGCCGAGATACCCGGTCCTCGAGCAGTTCCCCGACAGATCCGTCCCGTGGCCGTACTTGTCCCAGGTATAGGTCAGGTTCAGACCCAGCGACCGGTCGAAGTACGCGTTGTCGTCGTCGGACTCCGCGATGCCGTCGCAGGAGTATGTGGAGCCGCCGACGCCGGAGTCCATGTAGAGGCCGAAAATGATATCGGCGTAGTCGGTCGTCCCTTCGTTCACGATGTCGTAGTGCCAGAAGATGACGTCGGTTGCCTGGGGATTCGCCCACTGGAAGCCGCGCACCTCCACGCGCAACGCCAGCCCCCGCCGTGTCATGTCGCGCGTCGCGTCGGGATAGAAATTCCACGCGTCGTAAAAGTCATCATCCATGACGAAAAAACTTTCCTGATCGGCGTTGGGCCTTTTGCCGAAATAACCGTTCCAGCTTCCCGGCCACCCCGGATCGTAGGCATCGCCGGCCTTGTCGGGCCAGGTGTCCGGCCACGTTCTCGGATCATTGCTGATGGCAATCGATCGCCCGACATTGATGCTCGGGTCTGCCTGGAGATACCCCGGCCGCGGCTCAAAACGCATGATCTTTTGCGTGTAGGGGCTCTCCACCTGTCGCTCGCGGTACCCGGTCTCCATGATGTACGCCGGTATGCCGGTCCGCTGCATCACGCGCCCGAGAACGAACGGCGTGATTCCGTCGGTGTAATTCATCCCGGATCCTTTGGGGACCTCCGCCGAATGAAAGATGGAGAGGTCCACGTTGATCGGGTCATCAGGATACGAGCCGACCATCCCAAAGTTGTAGAAAATGGTCCGGATGTTTCCGGCATCGTGCGTTCCCGATCGCTCCGCATCATTTCGTCCGCGGAGATGCTTTGGCACGACCGGCTGCAGCACGTCCTGCGCAACCACGCTCCCGCAGACGCCGAGGGATAT
>Ga0316620_10001324_pt1 | contig 10620 bp, 7 predicted proteins | sample OWC_Aug_M1_C1_D5_FD_207651 | JGI IMG/M metagenome (GOLD analysis project Ga0316620, IMG submission 207651) | Wetland soil microbial communities from Old Woman Creek delta, Ohio, United States - OWC_Aug_M1_C1_D5_B | ecosystem: Environmental > Terrestrial > Soil > Wetlands | place: USA: Ohio...
CGTGAAGGTTGCCCCGCCCACGTCACAGGCGGGACCGCTTCGCGGTCCGCCGTCGAAGCGCGCCGACGCGCCCAATCGGTGTACGTCGGTGAAATCGGTTGATCCGTACGTGACGCGCCCGACCGCACGACACGCCACTTGACGCTTTGAGCGGATTCGTCCGGTTCGTCGGCGGTCAGAATTCGGCTGCGGCGGGCCGGCGCTTGAGCAGGGCAGCGAAAAAGGCTTCGAGACCGTGGGCGTGCGGATACGTGCGCAGGTGGCCGGCCGAGTCGATCGGCGACGCCACCCCTTCCGGAACCGCGACCGTCTGCACAGGAACCGGTACGGCCACGTAGTCGGGTCGCGTTTCGAGGAAACGGCGCACCACCTCTTCGTTTTCCTCTGGTTCGCTGGAGCAGGTCGCGTACGCCAGCCAGCCGCCCGGGCGGACGGTGTCGGCAGCGTGCCGCAGCATCGCAAGTTGCGCGGCGGCGAGCGCTGCGACGTCCGCCTCGGCGCACCTCCACTTGATGTCCGGATCCCGACGCAACGTGCCGAGACCGGAGCACGGCGCGTCGAGCAGCACCGCGTCGAACGATGCACCAAACGGCGCCGGCTGCAAGAAGTCGGCCTGCGTCACGCGCACGCACCTCGCGCCGCTTCGTTGAACGGTCTCGCGCAGCAGCGCCAGCCGGCGAGACCGGACGTCTGACGCCACAATCAGACCCCGGTCCTCCATTCCGGCCGCCAACTGCGTCGTCTTTCCGCCCGGTGAGGCGCAGGCATCGAGCACCCGGTCGCCCGGTCGGACAGGCAGGATCGGGCCGACCAACTGCGACGCTTCGTCCTGCAGCAGGAACAGGCCTTCACGCTCGAGCGGCGTCCTGATTGGATTGCCGGACGTAACGACGAGGCCGTCCCGGGCATACCGGGTTCGAGCGGTCGTCACGGAATGTCGATCCAGGCGGGCCGCAGCCTCCGCGACGGACGCTTTCAACAGGTTGACTCGCAATGTGATCGGTGCTTCCTGGTTGTTGAAGCGCAGCCACGCCTCGGTTGCCGCCTCGCCGTAGCGATCCAGCCACCGCTCGACGAGCCAGCGGGGATGAGAGAGCGTGACGCTGAGGTAATCCAGGAGACCGGGTCGCCGTTCCTCGTCTCCGATCGACGCATCCGGCCGGTCCGGTAGTGGCGGCGCTTTACGCACTCGGGCGATGGCGCGGAGAACGGCGTTGGCAAATCCCACGGCGCTCTTCTTCCGCGCCTCGCGCACCAGCTCGACCCCCTCGGCGACGGCAGCGGGGGGTGGGATCCGGCTGAGGAATATCAGCTGAAAGGCACTGAGGCGCAGGCTGGTGAGAACCTCCGCGTCTACCGCGCCAGTGCGTCGGCGTGCGAAGCGTTCAATCAGGTAATCGAGGGCGCCGCGCCAACGCAGCGTGCCGACGGCAACGGCGGCGGCGAGCGCCTGGTCGCGGGGATCTTCCAGGCGTGGACGCACGGCAGCCATCGCCTGGGGCAGGTCGGACTTGCCGCGTTCGACAGCGAGCAGGATGCGATAGGCCGCGCGACGCGCGGGGGCGACGCTCATGATTGAGGCGCCGGCGTCTCGAACCGCGTGGCGCCCGGCCGCAGTGGATGGCCCGCGAGGAACTGGCGCGCCATCATCGCCCGCCGTCCTTCCGGCTGAATCTCGAGAATCCTGACCAGGCCGTCACCGGTCGCAACGACGATCTGATCCCCGACTGCAGCGACGACAGTTCCCGGTTCCACGTGAGGTGCATCGCGACCGCCCGGCGACGTGCGGAGGATGATGTAGCGGTGGCCGCCGAGAAAGCTGAACGCGTGCGGCCACGGGTGGAGGCCACGAACCTTGTTGTGGATGGCGGTGGCAGGCTCCGTCCAGTTGATCAACCCTTCTTCCTTCGTCAGCCGAGGGGCGTAGGTGACAAGACGGTCGTCCTGCGGCGTTTCTTCGGCACTGCCTTCCTGCATGCGATCGACTACCTGCACGAGGAGCGCGGCCCCCATCGAGGCGAGATCGCGCTCGAGCTCTTCGGCGGTCTCATCGGCTCCGATGGGTCGGACGACGGACGCGAAAACCGGCCCGGCGTCGAGCGCCCGGACAACGCGCATGATCGTGATTCCCGTCTCGGTGTCGCCCGCTATCACGGCCCGTTCGACCGGCGCCGCGCCTCGCCACCGGGGCAGCAACGAGGCGTGCACGTTGATCAGGCCGAAGCGCGGGATGCGGAGGACGTCTTCCGGCAGAATCCTGCCGTAGGCGGCGACAACGCCGAGATCCGGCGAGAGTGCCGCGAAGGGTTGAAGGAATTCCGGGGTCTTGAGCCGCTCGGGTTGCAGCACCGGGATGCCGTGCGCGCGCGCCCGCACTTTGACGGGCCCCTCGCCAATCATCTGGCCGCGTCCGCGCGGTCGATCGGGTTGCGTCACGACGCCCACGACCGGATGAGACGAAGCGATCAGGCGCTCGAGCGTCGGCACGGCAAACTGCGGGCTGCCGAAGAAGACTATGCGCATTCCGGGAATTGAGCCGGTGCTCACCACTTGCCCGTGCGACTCAACTTGTGGATCTTGCGGACGATGAGCTCGCGCTTGATGCCGCGCAGGCGATCGACGAACACCTTGCCGTCGAGATGATCCATTTCGTGCTGGAAGGCTCGCGCCAGCAGGCCCCGGCCTTCGATCGTGCGCTCTTCGCCCGTTCGATCCATGCCCTTCACGATCGCCAATTCCGGCCGCGCGACCGTCGCGTTGAAGCCGGGAAGGCTCAGGCACCCCTCTTCCTCGAGTTGCATGCCCTGGCGCTCGACGAACTCGGGGTTGACCAGCGTGATGAGGCCCTTGGGGTCGTGCCCGAGCGAGACATCGATGACGAACAGGCGCAGGGGTACACCGACCTGCGGCGCCGCGAGGCCAACCCCGGGCGCCGAGTACATCGTTTCCACCATGTCGTCGATCAACTGCTGGAGGTCGAGTGTGATCTCCTCCACGCGACCGGCGGGTTGGTGCAGGACATCCCTGCCGTACTTGACGATGGGGCGGATCACCGTGGCACTCCAAACCGCTGTGCGAGATCGCGCGTGAACGCCTCGTAGTTGCGCGACATTTCGTCGAACGAATCGCCGCCGAACTTCTCCACGAACGCATCGGCGAGCACGAGGCAGACCATCGCCTCGGCAACGACGCCGGCGGCGGGAACCGCGCAGACGTCACTTCGCTCGATGACCGCCGGCGCCGCTTCCAGCGTGTCCAGATCGACGGAGGGAAGCGGCTTCATGAGCGTTGCGATCGGCTTCATGTGGCCCGTGACGCGCACGTCCTCGCCGTTGGTGACGCCCCCCTCGAGCCCGCCGGCCCGGTTGCTCCCGCGCGCAAAGGGCCGCGTACCGCTGCGCCGTTGCGGTGGCAGCGGCAGGATGGAGTCGTGGACGCCCGATCCCCACGTCGAGCCGGTTCGCGCGCCCATGCCGATGCCCACCGCCTTTACCGCCGGAATCGACATGATCGCCTGCGCGAGCCGGCCGTCCAGCTTCCGGTCCCACTGTACGTAGCTGCCCAGGCCGGGCGGGACCTCGTGCGCGATTACCTCGAAAACCCCGCCAACGGTATCGCCCGCCGCCTTGGCGCGATCGATCTCCTCGAGCATACGCCGCTCGACGGCCGCGTCCACGCACCGAAGCGGGGAGTCCTGCGGCAGGTCGCGAACGCGCTCGAAGGCCACCTCCTCGCCGTTGTCGAGCGCCACTGAGCCGATCGCGGTCACGTGACTTGCGACATCGATTCCGAAACCGCCCAACAACTGGCGTGCCACGGAGCCGACCGCGACGCGGGCGGCAGTCTCGCGCGCGCTGGCGCGTTCGAGCACGTCGCGCAGGTCGTGATGGCCGTACTTGAGCGCGCCGGAAAGGTCGGCGTGTCCGGGTCGCGGCCGCCTGACCGGTGGCCTCTCCGCGCGTTGCCTCTCCGCCTCGGCCGCCGACATCGTCGCCTGCCAGTGGACCCAGTCCTTGTTGCGAATGAGCAGCGCCACCGGCGCGCCGGTCGTGCGGCCGTAGCGGATGCCGGAGAGCACTTCCGCCTGATCGGATTCGATAGCCATGCGCTGGCCGCGCCCGTAGCCCTGCTGCCGGCGCCGGAGTTGCACGTTGATTCGCTCGAGATCGAATGACAGACCGGCGGGAAGGCCTTCGAGGATGGCGACCAGCGAGGGGCCGTGCGATTCGCCGGCAGTCAGAAACCGCAGCATGTAGGACGTATTGTAGCCGAAGTTTTTGCGCTGTTCGGGGATCCGGCGGCACGGGCCTGCGGCCGGTCGGTCCGGAAGATCGCGGCATTTTGCCTGCCCGCGATGCCGGCCGGCTTCTTGCTACCTGTTTCGGCGTCCCCCAGACCGCGATGCCCGGTCCGCGCCATGCTCATTGCCGATCGGTTCATCTCGCTCAACGGCCGCACCATCGATCTGGCCTGCGGGCGCCCGGTCGTGTTTCGGCGGTTGCCGGCGGCCGATAGAGGCGAACAGCTGGCGTGGACGGAGCGCTGCACGACATTGAGCCACCCTGCCAACGGCTCGGCCCCTCTCCTGGTTGACTACGGGTTGTTGAACGACGGCGCCCGGTTCGAAGCCGGCCGCATGGCGAACGGCCGCGAAGTGCGCGAGCAGTTGTACGCGGATTCTGCCGCCCGTCGTGAAGATCGTAGAGGGGAGTGCCACGCCGACGACATCCCGAACGACCGGTTCGAGTCGTTTGTCCAGCAGGCTGCGGACCTGTTCGAAACCGGTTGTTTCGGCGAACCCCGCGTCCTCCGCCTGTCCCTGGTCGGCGGCCTGCTGCCGCCGGCCTTACTCGACACGCTCGCCCGCCACGCGCGCCTGCACGGCTTCATTCCGGTTTCGGTCGAACTGCTCGCGAATGCCGAACGCCGCCCGAGCGATCTTGGCCCGCCTCTTCGTGAAATCGTCGAAACGCGACACCTGTTGCTGATTACGGGCGCGCCGGTCACCTGCACGCGACGTGGCTGGTGCGCGCGCCGCACCGGACGAATCGCTGTATGTCCGGTAGCTGTCGCGCGGCTGGTCCTCGCGACTGCCGTGAAGAGCGCACGACCGAATGTGCTTCTGCTCGTCACCGACTGCCGCGCTGGGGCGCCTGCGGCAATGCCGGCCTGCCTGGTCGAGGACGAGGCTGGCCGCCGCGGGCGTGGCGCGGGCGTCGAAGTCGGTTACCCGGTCGGCGCGTCAGCCGCCAGATTCGACCTGGCGGCCGAAGCGCACGAAGGCTATCAGCTGACGCGCGCACCCGACGTCGTACGCCTGCGAGCCCGCGCGGCTGATGCGATCAGGGACGCGCGTGCGGGCAGGGCGTTGCGCGCCGAGCACAACCTTCGCGAAGTGCTGGGCGGCCTGGCGCGGCGTGACGACGCGGCCGGCGCCGCGTGGGTGGCGCTGAATCTCGGCGGCCTGCTGCTGGACCGGGGTCGTGCGCTCGATGCGGCACGGATCTTTGAGGCCGCCCGTGCCTACTTCGATCGGGCAGCGGACCTTCAGGGGGCGGCGCGCGCAATCGTGTACCTCGGTCTGGCGTGGACAGACGAGGGGCGACTCACGGAGGCGGAGGCCGCGTGCCGGACGGCTCTCATTGCCGCGCAGGAGGCCGGGCTGAACGATCTTGCGATCGAGGCGAACCTGGGGCTCGCCCGGTGCCTCTACTGGCAAGCGCGCTTCGACGAAGCGACGGTTGTTGCGGCTTCCGTCGTGGACGGCCTCGAACCGGCACCGGGGAACGCGACAACGCCGCTCCTGGCGGATCGCGCCTATCCGTGCGAAGCAGGGGAGCGCCCGGTCGCCTTGGTCCGCGAAACGCGGGCGATTGAATCATGGGGAAGTGAACCACGGCCGGGCCCGGCTTTCCGCCGCAGCCTCGCGATGAGCGACAGCGACCGGCGGGTCAGGGTGATGGCGCTCGCCGCACGCCTGGCGGTGGCGCGAGGGGATCTGCGGGCGGCGACTGTGCATGCCGCCGGGGCGCTCGATGCGGCCGCGTGTGGTGCGCCGGCCCTCGAGGCTTGCATCGCCCACACCGCTGTCGCGTGCGTTCGCGGGGCGCTGAACGACATTGACGGCCTGCTCGATCATGTGCGCGGGGGACTCGAGGCGGCCAGGCGGGCACACGCGCCGCTGCGTGCGTTGCGCCTTCGGCTGCTGGCGTGTGACAACCTGCGCCTGGCCGGTCGCCAGGCCGAGGCGTCGCGCCTGCTTCGCCGGCTGGCGACGCTCGACCCCGCGCGATTCCCGGGTTTGCTCCGCGCGCGGCTTCAGATCGTCGTCTCCGGAGACGGACACGGGATGCGGGACGGCCCCGCCGGCCCGTCCGCTCTGTCCGCACTCGTGGCAGCGTCGTGCCCATGGCGACCCGCCACGGCGCCTGTCGACATGGCCGAACAAGTCGCGGGCGTGCTGCAGGTCTGCCACGAGGCCGAAGATGAGGAAGCGGCCCTTGGCCGGGTGTGCGAAGCGGTGCGGGAACGGATGCGGGCAGTCGCGATCAGCGTCGTCGGCCGCGACGACGGTGCGGCGGCGGTGCTCGCGCGGTCGGGTCCCGCAGGCGGCCGGTGTACGGTGGCCGAGCGTGTGCTCGACACCGGGCTACCCGTTGCGGCTGTCACGACGCCGCTTGGGCTGGAAGCGGCGTCGCCCATCCGGTACGCGGGTGCCGTCATCGGCGCTGTCGGTTGCCGGTGGCCGGCGGGCGCGTTGGTGGATGCAGGTCGCACAAGCTGCCTGTTGTCGGCGGCGGCCGCCGCGACGGCACCGCACGTCCGCACGCTCCTCGATCGGCGCGAGTCGCAGCCGGCCGCGCCGGACCGCGGCGGGACACAGTTGGTCGGCGTCAGCCCGGCGATCGAGGCACTGCGCAAGGCTGCACTGCGGGCGGCGGGCGCGCCATTCCCGGTGCTCGTCGAGGGCGAGAGCGGCAGCGGCAAGGAGCTGGTGGCGCGCGCGATTCATCACGACAGCCCGCGTCGTGCGCGGCGGTTCTGTGCGCTCAATTGCGCGGCGCTGACCGACGACTTGCTCGAAGCGGAACTGTTCGGACACGTGCGCGGCGCCTTCACCGGCGCCATCAGCGAGCGGGTCGGGCTGTTCGAAGAAGCGGACGGCGGCACCTTGTTCCTCGACGAGGTGGCCGACCTGTCGCCGCGGGCGCAGGCGAAACTGCTGCGGGTGCTGCAGGACGGGGAAGTGCGGCGCATCGGCGAGAACTTCGCGCGCCACGTGGACGCCCGGGTCATCGCGGCCACGAACCGGCGCCTCGACGCGGAGGTGGCCAGCGGTACATTCCGCCGGGATCTCTTCTATCGCCTCAACGTGGTGCACATCGACGTGCCGCCGCTGCGCGACCGGCCGGAAGACGTTCCGGTGCTTGCCGGACATTTCTGGCAGCGCTCGATTGCGCGCATCGGGGGCCGCGCGACGCTGTCGCCTGCGACGCTGGCCGCGCTTGCGCGCTACGACTGGCCAGGCAACGTGCGCGAGCTGCAGAACGTCATGGCGGCGCTGGCGGTTTCGGCCCCGCGACGGGGCAGTGTCGGCCCGGCATGTCTTCCGGCGGTCGTCGCCCGCGCGGAGACAGGCCGGGCCACGCTCGAGGAAGCCCGTCGCGTGTTCGAGCGGCGGTTCGTGCAGGCGGCGCTGGCGCGGGCTGGCGGCCACCGGGGCCGCGCCGCGGCAGCGATGGGGATCAGCCGGCAGGGACTGGCGAAGCTGATCGTGCGGCTGGGTCTCGGGTCCGGAAACTCAACCGTGTGATCCGCTGCCGCCGGAGGAAAATACATCCACCGATTACACCGATTAAACCGATTACACCGAACGGGAGACCCCGGTTCACGCAGGAGTACCCATCCGCAGATTTGCGCAGATTCACACAGATTCTTGTTGTTACCCGATTGAAGTTGTTGTGGGTGCGTGACGTCATCAGCACCGAGCGAGGGCCGGCAAAGACACGCGAGTGCGCTTCGACAGCCGCCGAAGGCGGCTTGCGACGTGGGTGGGGCAGCCGTTAACGATAGCCCAATGATCAAGAGGCTTTCGTGAACGGCTGCCCCGCCCACGTCGCAGGCGAGACCGCTTCGCGGTCCGCCGTCGAAGCGCACAACTGTCCGAATCGGTGTAATCGGTGTAATCGGTTGATAAAGAACCTCTCGCCCGAGCGCGACAACGTTTCTCACATGGCCTTCGCCTGGCCGCGCTTCTCCTGTCGGAACAGCGTAACCCGTTTACACTGGAGGCTTTGTCCACCGAAATTGAGAATCAAGCCACGTTCCGCTCGAGACGCTTTCAGGTAGTTGATCATCTGCGCCTGCTCGATGCCGCCGATCCGCGGCAGCGCCTTCACCTCCACGAGCAGTTCACCAAAGCACACGAAATCGACCCGGTAGAGCGAATGGAGGACGCGCTCCTTGAACCTCACCCGCATGGTCACTTCGTGGTCGAACGGGATGTCGCGTTCTGCGAGCTCCAGCGCCAGCGCTTCCTGATAGACCGGCTCGAGGAAACCGCATCCGAGTTCGCGGTGTACGTCGAGCGCGGCGCCGATGACAGCGTGCGTCTGGAAGTCACGAGTCGGGAAGTCCTGCTGCATGCGGGAACGTCCGGCAAGAAACGCACCGCGCGACGGGAGGGCCGTACTGCGTGAAATATCGCTGATTCCGGGGTCAGGACGGAGGGCCACGCTGCGAAAACTGCCGCCTGGCCGCGCCGGCAGGTTTGCAGCGAATGCGAGCAGCCGGCTGACGCCTGCGAGACCTGGCGAGGCGCGGGCGCCGGTTCGGGAGACGACTAGCGGGGCGGTGGCGGCCCAGGGTTCTTGCTTTGCAGTCTCCGCTGCAGCGCGAGAAGCGGGCCACTGCCCGGCGTCTTCCTCAGGCCCCGTTCGACCGTGGATGCCGCGCTTGCGCCGTCGCCGACGCGCAGCTGCAGCTGCGCCACCCGCGCGATTGTCGTCGCGTCGTCGTCGCCGATCTCGGCCGCCTGCTTCAACCACCTGACCGCCTCGGCCCGGTCATCCAGTCGCAGGCAAAGATGTCCGATTTGTTCGGGCAACTCGCGCAGATCCCGATCGTTGGTCGTCAGGGCCAGATAGCGCACCAGCGAGTCGCGCGCCGACGCCAGATCGCCGCGACGCTCGGCTAGCGAGGCGGTCTGGCGGTAGGCGGCGGGGTCGACCGGCGTCCGGAGCAGCGCCTGTTCGAACGACTGCTGCGCGCCGTTGACGTCGCCTGCCAGCATCTGCGCCCGGCCGCGCAGGGTGAACGTTTCGCTGGGCGCATCGGCCGCGCGGGCGGCTCGATCCAACGCCTCGAGCGCCTTGTTCAAGGCCCCCCGGTCGTGGCGCGTCTCGGCCGACTCCAGCCAGATGCGTCCGAACGCCTGGTACAGGCGCGGCTGAGACGGTTCACGTTCGGCCGCCTGAAGCAGCTCGGCGTGGGCCAGCTCCGTGCGGCCCAGCCGTCCGTAGATCAGGGCGGCGTCGATGAGATGATCCGCACGCGTGGGTTCCTGCGCCGCCAGTTGTTCCAGCTCGCGGATCGCCTCCGAATCCCGTTTCATCACCAGCAGAAGCCTGATCAGCTCTTCCCGCGCGGCGGCATCGAATCGTTGCTGGTCGGCGGGGGTGGCCGGGCGCCCGAGCACGGGCGCCAGCGTCAGCGCCCGCGTCAGCGAGTCAATCGCGGCGGAAGTCTGGCCAAGCTGTTCCTGGCAAATGCCAAGCAGGTAGAACGCCTCGGCGAACCGATCGTTCAACCGCACCGCCTGACCGAGCTTCTTCGCGGCCATGGCCGGGTCGCCCAGCCGGAAGCGGCTCAGGGCCAGCTTGTAGAGAACGGTCGCGGACCGGTCGTCGAGCGCCAGGTAGCTGTCGTAGCTTTCGGCCGCCCGGGCAAAGCGCTCGAGCGCCAGGTTGACGTCGCCGAGGTCCTCGAACGGTTTGGGCGCGGTCGGGTCGAGTCGCGAGGCCGTCCGGAGATCCCGTAGCGCGGTTTGCAGATCGCCACGGCGCCGGTAGGCCTCGCCGCGCCGGAGGTAGGCCGACATCGAGCCCGGTTTGAGGACAATCGCCCCGCTGAAGTTTTCGATGGCCACAAACGGCTGGTCCGACGCCAGGGCGTTCTCACCCTCGACCATCAGCCGCCGGTATCGAGCTTCTTGGGCAATTGTTGTGTACAGCAGGGCTGCCGCTACGGCCGCGACCGCTATGGCGAGGGCAACCAGGCCAGGGCGCCTCATGGGTCGGTATCTTATCCCGAATGGCGGGGTCCCCTGCACCCCGCTCGCTGGCGCCCTTCGGCAGGCTCAGGGCGCCCCGAGCCAGGTCCAGGGGTCCCCCAGTCCTGGTCGCTCGTGGGGCACCCCACGCCCCACTCCCGCGCCTCGTGCAGAAGGCGCGGAACTTTTGTGGTTCCAACGGGTTCTAATATGTCAGGCAGAACGGTCAGACTGGCGATCGGCGGCGGATCGCCCCGCCAGCGAACGTCCCGGGTGATGGTCGCGCTCTCCCCTGACATGGGGGCATCGAACTGGTATAGTTGCGATGAACGAGAACCAGGCCGGGGAGC
>Ga0316620_10001325_pt1 | contig 10617 bp, 7 predicted proteins | sample OWC_Aug_M1_C1_D5_FD_207651 | JGI IMG/M metagenome (GOLD analysis project Ga0316620, IMG submission 207651) | Wetland soil microbial communities from Old Woman Creek delta, Ohio, United States - OWC_Aug_M1_C1_D5_B | ecosystem: Environmental > Terrestrial > Soil > Wetlands | place: USA: Ohio...
GCGCTGACCCGCGCTCGCAGGTCCGCAAACGGCAGGGCTCCGACGATCCCGCTCTGGCCGGCGAGCGACCGCCGGTGGATCTCCGAGCGGTAGCGCAGATAGGCGTCGATCAACGCATCGACCGTCGCCTGTTCGACAAGGGCCGCCGAGGCGAGCGACTCGAGCTGGCGGATGTTGTCCGTGAAGAGCACCACGGCGGGATACTCGGCCGCCCAATGCAGGGCCCAGTACTGGACCAGGAACTCGATATCGGCGATCCCTCCGGCATCCTGCTTCAGGTCGAACTCGCCGGGACCGCTGCGCGCGAGCTCGGATCGCATGCGCTCGCGCATCTCGCGCACTTCGGTCCGCAATCGCCCGCGGCGTACGGCGTGGCAGAGAATGTCGGTGCGCACTTCCTCGAACGACTGTCGGACCGCGGAGTCGCCGGCGACGCTGCGCGCGCGCAGGAGGGCCTGGTGCTCCCAGGTCCAGGCCTCCTCCCGCTGATACTGTGCGAACGCCGCAACCTGAGTGACGAGCATGCCGCCCTTGCCGCTCGGTCGCAGGCGCATGTCGACCTCGTACAGGCGCCCGGCGGCAGAATGCATGGTGAGCAGGTGCACGATCCGCTGCGCCAGCCGCAGGAAGAACACGGCGTTGTCGAGCGGCTTGGCGCCGTCGGTGCGCTCGACCTCGCCGCCCGAATCGTGCAGGAAGACGAGATCGAGATCCGAGCCGTAGCCGAGCTCGAGCCCGCCGAGCTTGCCGTACGCGACTGCGGCGACGCCCACGGTCCGCAGCGCCCCGGGCTCGCCGCAGAGTGGTCGGCCGTACACCCGGGTGAGCTGTTGCCAGGCGAGCCGCATTGCCTCCTCCAGAATGAGCTCGGCCACGTCCGTCAACCGGTCGCTCACCTTCATCAGCGGCAGCCGACCACTGAGATCGGCGTGCGCGATGCGAAAGACGGCGGCGCGCTGAAACTGGCGCAGCGCCTCGATTTCGCGTTCCGGATCGTCGTCCGGCACGTTGCGGCAGCGCGCGCTCAGTTCATCCGCGAATTGCGCGCGCGTCAGCGGCTGCTCGAGCACGCGCGGATCGACCAGCTCATCGAGCAGCAGCGGGAACGCGGCAATCTGCCCGGCAAGGAAGTCGCCGCGCCGGCAGACGTCGATCAGCCGCGCCAGCGCACCCGCATTTTCATTAAGTAGCGCAAAATACGTCGCGCGGCCGCCCACGGCCTCGAGTACGCCAAACGCACGCAGGAGCGTCGCATCGGCGTCCGCGCCCGTCCCGCACGCGCCGACGAGACGGGGCAGCAGCGCCTCCAGCCGCCGCCGGCCGCTCTCGTCGACGCCCTTCATTCCGAGGCCGTCGCGCAACGCAACGAGCCGGCGCAACAGCGCCTCGGGATCCCGGAATTCCGCGAGTACGCGCCCCTCGATGAGGCTGCGACCGTCGCTCCCGACGGACCAGAACGCCGTCCAGTCCGCCGACGGCAGTCCGCTGTCGCGCGTCCCGCCCGGCGCAACGACGATCTCGCGAAAGTGCCGGCTCACCGCCGCGCAGTGCCCATCGAGCTCGGCCCGGAACGCCGGCCAGGAATCATGTCCCATCGACCAGGCGAGCCGCAGGCGGGCAAGCTCGTCGCGTGGCAGCTCATGCAGCTGCTCGTCGGCAAACATCTGCAGCCGGTTCTCCACCTTGCGCAGATACCAATACGCCGCGAGCAGCTCCGTCACCGCCGCGCCGGCGAGCAGCTTGTCGCCGACGAGGCGCGGCAGGACCTCAAGCAGGCTCGGCGTCTGCAGGCGGCGGTCGCTGCCGCCGCGCAGGAGCTGGAACGCCTGGGTGATGAACTCGATCTCGCGGATGCCCCCGGGACCGAGCTTCACGTTGTCCTTGAGCTCGCGCCGCTCGACGTCGCGGGCGATCAGCTCTTTCATCTCGCGCAGCGCCTCGAACACGCGGTAGTCGAGGTAGCGCCGGTACACGAACGGCCGCAGAAGCTCATCGAAGGCCTCGGCGAACAGATCGACCCCCGTCACTGCGCGCGCCTTGACGTACGCATAGCGCTCCCAGTCGCGACCGTGCTGCTCGAGGTAGTCCTCAAAGGCGCCGATACTCGCGACCAATGGTCCGCTCTCGCCGAAGGGCCTCAAGCGCAGGTCGACGCGATACACGAAACCATCCGCCGTCTGGGCATCGAGCAGCCGGATGATCTGCTGGCCGAGCCGCGTGAAGAACTCCTCGTTCGCGATCGCGCGGGGTCCGTCCGTCTCGCCGCTCGCGCGAAACAGCAGGATGAGGTCGACATCCGAGGAAAAGTTGAGCTCGCGCCCTCCAAGCTTGCCCATCGCGACGACGGTCAATTCCTGTTCGACGCCCTCCGCGGAGCGCGGCACGCCGTAGCGGGAGCGCAGTTGCCGCGCAGCGAACCGCTGCGCGCACCGAATCGCGGCATCAGCCGCCGCCGACAGGTCAGCCAGGGTTTCGGGCACCTCGGCCCACCCGGCCAGGTCGCGCCAGGCGACGCGCACCAGCTCGCGCCGGCGCACGCGCCGCAGCTCGCGCATGAAGATGGCTTCGTCGGAGATTGCCTCGAGCGGCCCGAACGCCGCTTCGACGCGCGCGGGTCCTGCGCGGCGCTCGGTCAGGTCTCCGCTTGCGAGGAGCGACGCGAGCAACTCCGGGTCGCGGACACAGGAGCTCGCGACGAACTCGCTCGCGCCCCAGACGCGCACGAACGACTCCCGCACCGCCGGCGTCGCGCTGTCCAGAACCCCCGGCGCCGTCTCGTGCGCGGACCAGAGTTCGAACCAGTGCCTGAGAGCCGCGCGCAGCGGCTCGGGAACCGACTCGGGACTCGGGAGCATCATCATGACCCGGAAATGTTAGCCCAAAAAAAGAACCCCGCCGGGTGGCGGGGTTCTTTGTTCTCTATCGAGTCGCAGAGCCGGACTTACATGTCCATCCCGCCCATGCCACCGCCCGGCGGCATGTGCGCGTGCTCGGACTCGTCCTTCGGTGCCTCGGCGATCATCACTTCGGTCGTGAGCAGCAGGCCCGCCACCGACGAGGCGTTCTGCAGAGCCAGGCGCGTGACCTTGGTCGGGTCCAGGATGCCCGCCTCGATCATGTCGCCGTACTCGCCGGTCGCCGCGTTGTAGCCGTAATTGCCCTTGCCGTCCTTCACCTTGTTGACGACGACTGCCGCATCCTCGCCGGCATTGTCCACGATCTGGCGCAGCGGCTCCTCGATGGAGCGCGACAGGATGCGGATACCGACGGTCTGGTCCTCGTTGGCGCCCTCGAGCTTCTCGACCGCGCGCTGGGCACGAATGAGAGCCACGCCGCCGCCCGGTACCACGCCTTCTTCCACCGCCGCACGGGTCGCGTGCAGGGCATCTTCGACGCGCGCCTTCTTCTCCTTCATCTCGATTTCGGTCGCCGCGCCGACCTTGATGACCGCGACGCCGCCGGAGAGCTTGGCAACACGCTCCTGCAGCTTCTCCTTGTCGTAGTCCGAGGTGGCTTCCTCGACCTGCTGGCGGATCGACTCGACCCGCGCCTTGATGTCGGAGGGCTTGCCCGCGCCGTCGATGATCGTGGTGTTCTCCTTCTCGGCGACCACCTTCTTGGCCTCGCCCAGATCGTTGAGCGTCGCCTTCTCGAGCGACAGACCCACCTCGTCCGAAATCACCGTGCCGCCCGTGAGGACCGCGATGTCCTGCAGCATGGCCTTGCGGCGGTCGCCGAAGCCCGGGGCCTTGACCGCGCACACCTTGACGATGCCGCGAATCGTGTTGACGACGAGTGTCGCGAGCGCCTCGCCCTCGACATCCTCGGCGATCACGAGCAGCGGGCGGCCCGCCTTGGCGATGCTCTCGAGCAGCGGCAGGAACTCACGAATGTTCGAGATCTTCTTCTCGTAGAGCAGGATCAGGGGCTTCTCGAGCTCCGCGGTCTGGTCGCCCTGGTTATTGATGAAGTACGGCGAGAGATAGCCGCGGTCGAACTGCATGCCCTCGACCACGTCGAGCTCGTTGTTGAGGCCCGAGCCCTCTTCGACCGTGATCACGCCTTCCTTGCCGACCTTCTCCATCGCATCGGCAATGGTCTTGCCGATATCGGCATCGGAATTCGCGGAGATCGTGCCGACCTGCGCGATGGCCTTGGAATCCTTGCAGGGCTTGGAGAGCTTCTTCAGCTCCTCGACCGCGGTGATCACCGCCTTGTCGATGCCGCGCTTGATGTCCATCGGGTTGCGGCCCGAGGCCACGGCCTTCAGGCCCTCGCGGATGATCGCCTGCGCGAGCACGGTGGCGGTCGTCGTCCCGTCGCCGGCTTCGTCGGAGGTGTTGGAAGCGACTTCCTTCACCATCTGCGCGCCCATGTTCTCGAACTTGTCCTTCAGTTCGATTTCCTTCGCGACCGACACGCCGTCCTTGGTAACGGTGGGGGCGCCGAAGCTTTTCTCGAGAATCGCGTTGCGGCCCTTGGGGCCGAGGGTCGCCTTGACTGCATTTGCCAGGACGTTGACGCCTTTAAACATACGACCGCGGGCGTCATCGCTGAACCGAACGTCTTTAGCTGCCATGGATGTGATTCCTCTATCGAACTTGGTCTTTGTGAATTCCGTCGGGCTTACTTCGCCTCGATGACGGCCATGATGTCTTCCTCGCGCATCACGAGGAGCTCGTCGCCGTCCATCTTCACTTCCGTGCCGCTGTACTTGCCGAACAGCACCTTGTCGCCGACCTTGACGTCGAGCGGGCGCACGTCGCCGGATTCGAGGATCTTGCCCTTGCCGACTGCGATGACCTTGCCCTGGATGGGCTTCTCGGTCGCCGTGTCGGGAATCACGATGCCCCCGGGCGAGGTTCGCTCCTCTTCGAGGCGCTTGACGATCACGCGATCATGAAGCGGACGGATCTTCATGGTTGTTCACTCCTGAAAGGTCTGCATTCTGATGTTTAGAAGACGGGAGGCGCTATTAGCACTCCCCCTAAGCGGCTGCTAATCATAGCGGCCGAAGTTTCGAAATCAAGCGCGAATCGCGCCATGACAAGGCGCTGCCCGGCGGCTATGCTTGCGACCGCCTTCCGAGCACGTCGTGCCTCTCGTAACTCCATGAATTACAGGATATTTGTTACGTTTGCACAGAGTCTTGCGGCGCACCCGTCGAGCGCTCGGCGTGGACTCGAAACGAAAGGAACATCGATGCAGGCGAGGGTTCGAAGCTACGCGGGCAATGTTATGGCAAATAAGTGCCGCTCAAATCGCACCCGGCAGCTGGCATTTGCCGCCCTGCTGGCGGCGTTTGCGTGGCTTGCGCTCTGTGGCAAGCCCGCGAGCGCGCAAAGCGACGAGGACCTTCCGCCCGCTTCCGAGGTGTTCAAATACGACACGCGCGTGAGCGGCGATCGGGTGCTCGTGACCTATCACATCGCCGCCGATCACTACCTGTATCGCCAGCGCATGAGCTTCGCTTCCGACACTTCCGGCGTGACGCTCGGTCAACCGCAGTTCCCGCCCGGACGAATGCATGAAGATCCGTACTTCGGCCGACAGGAAATCTACGTCGGCGACGTGACGATCCCGGTGCCCTTCAGCGCGAGCGGAGCGCGACCCGCGCAGTTCGCGCTCAAGCTGAAGCTCCAGGGCTGCAACCAGAAGCGCGGCATCTGTTACCCGCCGCAGGTCTGGTCGACGACCATATCGCTGGGCGGAGCGGCCCCGAATCTGCTGAGCCTCGGCAAGCTGCGAACGTCGGGCGAGGATCTCCTGCCGGTCGAGAAGGCATTTCAGCTGAGCGCGGATGTGCCGGCTCCCGAACGCATCAAGCTCACCTGGGTGATCGCCGACGGCTACTACCTCTATCGCAGCAAAATCGCGATATCGACTGCGAACCCGCTGATCGCCCTCGGCGAGCCGCAGATGCCGCCCAGCGCAACGCTGACCGACGAGAATTTCGGCACGCAGCAGGTCTACCGCGGCGTGCTCGAGGTCGAAATACCCTTCTCGCGCGCGCGGGCTGACGGCGGGCGCATCGACCTCGACGTTGCATACCAGGGCTGCGCGGAAGGGCGCATCTGCTACCCGCTCACGCGACACACGCTGGCGGTTGACGTGCCCGCGGGCAGTGCCGCGGCCCAGGCGGGTGTTTCGGAACAGGACTGGCTGGCGCAACAGATCGCGGGCCCGCTGGGCCGCGCCCTGTTCTGGTTCTTCGTCGGCGGTCTGCTCCTGTCGCTCACGCCCTGTGTCCTGCCGATGGTCCCGATTCTCTCGGGCATCATCGTCGCCCAGGGAGACAAGGTCACGACTGCCCGCGCTTTCACGCTGTCGCTCGTTTACGTGCTCGGGATGGCCCTCACCTATGCAGCGGCCGGCGCCGTGTTCGCCCTCGCGGGAAAACAGGCGCAGGCGGCGTTTCAGCAGCCCTGGGTGATCGCAGCCTTCGCGGGCCTGTTTGTGTTCCTGGCGCTACCCATGTTCGGGCTTTTCGAGCTGCAGATGCCGGCATTCATCCAGACGCGGGCCGCGAATGCGAGCAATCAGCAGAAGGCCGGGACCCTCGTGGGCACGTTCACGATGGGAGTCCTCGCTTCCCTCATCGTTACGACCTGTGTCGCGCCGCCCCTCGTCGGTGCGTTGACCTACATTGCTCAGACGGGCGACATGCTGCGCGGCGCGTCGGCACTGTTCTTCATGGGCATCGGCATGGGCATGCCGCTGCTCGTCGTCGGCGCCTCGGCGGGCAAGCTCCTGCCGAAGTCCGGTCCCTGGATGGTGGCGGTCAAGTCGTTCTTCGGCGTGCTGTTCCTTGCGGTCGCGATCTATCTCCTCGATCGCATCCTTCCGGGCGCAGTCGTGATGATGCTGTGGGCGATGCTGGCCTTCGGGACCGGTTACTGGCTGTGGACCATCGGGCGCGTGCGCGAGGGCGGCGGCCAGGTCGTGATTGCAGCGCTCGGGCTCATGTTGCTGCTGTACGGAGGAATCCTGGCCCTCGGTGCGGCCGCCGGCGGCACCGATCCGCTGCAGCCGCTGAAGGTACTGGCGCTGTCCGGCGCGCGCACGGCAAGCGCGCAGTCGCCCGCCGCGGGCGATCGCTTCGTGGTGGTCAAGACCGCCGCCGAGCTCGATGCGCAGCTTGAGGCCGCCAAGGCTGCCGGTCGGCCGGCGCTCGTCGACTTCTATGCGGACTGGTGCGTCTCGTGCAAGGAGCTCGAGACGCGCACTTTTGCGAACGCGGAAGTCATGCGGACGCTCGCGCGCGCGAAGCTCGTCCGCGCGGACGTGACCGACGATTCGGCGCTCCTGGAGCGCTTCGGCCTCGTCGGTCCGCCGACGCTGCTGTTCTTCAGCCCGGGCGGCACCGAGCTCAGGGCGCGCCGGATCGTCGGTTTCGTTGACGCCGCGCGCTTCCAGGCGCTGGCGACAGCGGCGTTCGCCGACGGGACGTGAGCGCGTGAAACCGGCGGCGCAGCTCGCTTCCGCGGTTGCCGCGATCGTCCTCGCGTTCCTTGCTGGTGCCTTCCTGTACCAGCGGTTCGGCAATGCGCCGACACCCGCTGCGATGCCCGCAGCGGCGTCAAGTGGCATGCAAGCGCCGGCGGTCTCCAAGCGCGCGGTCCCCGCTTCCGTGCCGGATTTCATCCTGAAGGACCTCGATGGCAGGCCGCACTCGATCCGTGAATGGGCCGGCCGTCCGCTCATCATCAATTTCTGGGCGACCTGGTGCGCCCCGTGCCGGAAGGAGATTCCCCTGCTACAGCGCCTGCGGCGCGAGCGCAGCGCCGACCGCCTTGAAATCGTCGGCATCGCCGTCGATGTCCGCGAGGACGTGCAGGCATTCCTGCGGACGACTCCGATCGAGTACCCGATTCTGGTCGGCGAAGAGGGCGGTGTGCAGGTTGCCGCCTCGCTCGGGATCGAAGACCTCGCGCTCCCATTCACGGTGTTCGCCGATCATGAAGGCAGAATCCTGGTCCTGCGGCTCGGCGAGCTGCATGAGGAGCAGGCAAAACTGATTCTCGATACGCTCCACGACGTGGATTCGGGTGCCCTGTCGCTTGCCGATGGCAAGGCGCGTGTTGCGGCGGGCCTACGCAGCCGGACCCCCGGCTAAAACCGCGCGCGACGCGAAAATACGGCATAATTCGCCGCCCGCCTCCCTGCTGACGCCCGCAAGCAACAGCCTATCTGCGTCGATTTCGCGGCGAACTCCCGGAAAAACTCCAGAAAAGTACCGGAAATGCGCCAATTATGAGTAAACTTGCGCCCTTCCGCGGTGGCAGGAATCGGGCCTGTGCCTATGGCCAGACTCTTATTGTTGAATGGTCCCAACCTCAATCTGCTCGGGAGCCGCGAACCCAGGCTGTACGGCAGCGAAACGCTCGCAAATATTGAGTCGCGCCTGATCGAGCGTGCCAGGTCCCGGGGTCACGTGCTCGAGGCCTTTCAGAGCAACGCCGAGCACGAGCTGATCGAGCGCATCCAGGGCGCGCCGTCCGCTGGTGTCGCGTTCATGCTCGTCAATCCGGGTGCGTTTACGCACACGAGCATAGCCCTCAGGGACGCACTGCTCGCGGTCAGGCTGCCGTTCATCGAGGTGCACCTGTCGAACATCTTCGCGCGCGAACCATTTCGCCAGCGGTCGTATTTCTCGGACATTGCGGTCGGCTGCATCTTCGGGCTCGGGCCTCAGGGCTACGATCTCGCGCTCGAAGCGGCGCTCGCACGCCTGGCGTCGGGACAATGACCCTGTGACCAATACCAAGAAGAAGGGGAGCCGGATGGACATCCGCAAAGTGAAGAAGCTGATCGAGCTCGTCCAGGAATCGGGCATTGCCGAACTCGAGATCAAGGAAGGCGAGGAGTCCGTGCGCATCCGGCTGAGCACCCCCGAGATTGCGGCCACGCACGTGGTTCACGCGCCGGCGCGAGCCGCGCACGCGGTCTCCGCGCCGACTGCGGATTCTGGCGCCGGCGAACCGCCGCTGGCGCCGCCCGATCGGGCGCACAAGGATGAGAACGTGGTCACGGCCCCGATGGTCGGAACGTACTATTCGGCCCCGGCGCCCGGGGCGAAGGCGTTCGTCGAAATCGGCGCCGAAGTGAAGGTCGGCCAGACGCTGTGCATCATCGAAGCGATGAAGATGATGAACCAGATCGAATCCGACAAGGCGGGCAAGGTGACGGCGATGCTCGTCAAGAACGGCGAGCCGGTGGAGTTTGGCCAGCCGCTGTTCGTCATCGAGTAAGTCCGTCCCATGCTCGAAAAACTCGTGATTGCCAATCGCGGCGAGATTGCGCTGCGAATCCTGCGCGCCTGCCGCGAGCTCGGAATCAAGACGGTGGCGGTGCATTCGACCGCCGACTACAACCTCAAGCATGTGCTGCTTGCCGACGAGACTGTCTGCATCGGTCCGCCGCAATCGCGCGACAGCTACCTCAACATGCCGGCGATCATCAGCGCCGCCGAGGTGACCGACTCGGTCGCGATTCATCCCGGTTACGGGTTTTTGTCGGAGAACGCCGATTTCGCGGAGCGCGTCGAGCGCAGCGGATTCACCTTCGTCGGTCCGCGCGCCGAGACGATCCGGCTGATGGGCGACAAGGTGTCGGCGATCAAGGTCATGAAGGCCGCGGGCGTGCCCTGCGTACCGGGGTCCGACGGTCCCCTCGGTCCCGACAACAACGAGAACTTCCGCATCGCGCGCGACATCGGCTACCCGATCATCATCAAGGCATCGGGCGGCGGCGGCGGGCGGGGCATGCGCGTAGTGCACAGCGAGGCATCGCTCCTGAACGCCATCAATATCACCAAGGGGGAAGCGCTGGCCGCCTTCGGCAACGACATGGTGTACATGGAGAAATTCCTCGAGCGGCCGCGCCACATCGAATTTCAGGTGATCGCAGACGCCTACGGCAACGTGATCCACCTGGGCGAGCGCGACTGCTCCATGCAGCGGCGCCACCAGAAAGTAATCGAGGAGGCTCCGGCCCCTGGCATCAGCGCCAAGCAGCGCAAGGCGATGGGCGAGCAGGTCGCGCAGGCCTGCCGCGACGTCGGCTACCGCAGCGCCGGCACGCTCGAATTTCTCTACCAGGACGGCGAGTTCTACTTCATCGAGATGAATACGCGCGTGCAGGTGGAGCACCCGGTCACGGAGATGATCACGGGCATCGACATCGTGAAGATGCAGCTCCTGATCGCGTCCGGCGAGGCGCTGCCCTACGACCAGAGCGACGTCGAGATCCGCGGCCACGCCATCGAGTGCCGGATCAACGCCGAGGATCCGAAGGGCTTCGTGCCATCGCCCGGCCCGATCAAGCTCTGGCACGCACCGGGCGGACCGGGCGTACGCGTCGACAGCCACATCTACAGCGGCTACAACGTGCCGCCCTACTACGATTCGCTGATCGGCAAGGTGATCGCGCACGGCGAATCGCGCGATGTCGCGATTGCGCGCATGAAGAACGCGCTGTCGGAAATGGTCATCGAAGGCATCAAGACCAACATCCCCCTGCACCAGGAAATCTTCAACCACGCGGCGTTCCGCCAGGGTGCGCTCGACATTCACTATCTCGAGCGCCGGCTGGGGCTGAAGTAGCGGGCGGCCGCGC
>Ga0316620_10001326_pt1 | contig 10617 bp, 18 predicted proteins | sample OWC_Aug_M1_C1_D5_FD_207651 | JGI IMG/M metagenome (GOLD analysis project Ga0316620, IMG submission 207651) | Wetland soil microbial communities from Old Woman Creek delta, Ohio, United States - OWC_Aug_M1_C1_D5_B | ecosystem: Environmental > Terrestrial > Soil > Wetlands | place: USA: Ohio...
GCAAGTCCGGCGGGCCACGCACCAGGGGCTTGCGGGGTGAGGCCCAGGCGCGCGGAGGAGGCGATGCCGCGCGCATCGGCGACGACGCGCAACGCCGGCATCGCCCCGCAACCCCCTGGTGCCGGCGCGGTTGCGGGCGGCGTGGGGCCGTCTGCGGCGTTGCGCGACGCTGCGCCGTAGCGCCGCTACGGCTCGGTCGCGCGCCTTGCATCCGGCCCCACGGCGCTCGCAACGTGACCCACCCGACTTGTGCAGAGCTTCCCTAGCGCATCTGCTGGTGGGCCGCCGCCGGTGCGCGGTGTCCGGGCCCCCCGGCATACCCCTTCCAGCCCAGCCACACCCCGTAGAGGATCATCGCCATTCCCGCGGCCCGGAGCAGCCACACCCGGGTCGTGACGCCGAGCCGCGCCAGGGCGACCGACACCGAGGCCAGGAGCGGTACCGTCCCCACGCCGAAAGCGGTGAGCAGCGCGGCGCCCCGCAGCGGGGAGCCGCTGCTGGCGGCGAGCGCGTAGACGGGATAGAGGAGACCGCACGGCAGCAGCGCGATCGCCGCGCCGAACAGCAGCACCGACCGGGGGCGCCCTCCCGCCCGCGGCGCGGCGAGCAGCCGCGCCACGGCGCCTGGTCCCGGCTCGACCCAGCGCCGCGGCAGCACGCCCGCGATCGCGAGGCCGAAGACGACCAGCAGCGCGCCGAACAGGAAGAACGGCAGCCGCGGCAGGCCGAGCACTGCGCCCGAGAGGTTCAGCGCGCGGCCGACCGCGCCGGCCAGCGCGCCGAACGCCGCGTACCCGAGCACGCGGCCGGAGTGGAACAGCGCGGCGCGCTGCCTGGTCGCGGCCACGGCGATGGCGAATCCGCCGCACATCCCGATGCAGTGCGTGCTGCCCAGCAGACCGCTGACGAGCGCGAGCCAGATGTCGGTCACGTGTCTTGCTCCTGATCGGCAGCCTCGGTATGATAGCGCAACGCCCGCCCGGGAGCCTCGCTTCGATGCCTGAACCCTTCTTGAGTTCTGATGAGTACGACGAGCGTGCTCACCAGTTGTACAACGAAGGGCGATACGACGAGGCGACCGATCTGCTCCGCACCGGCCTCCAGCTCTATCCGGACGCCGTGGAACTCCACGTCGGGATGGCCTACGCCCGTCTTGCCCGGGAGGAGATCGCCTGGGCGCGCCGCGCGTTCGAGGCGGCCCTGGTCATCGATCCGGAGCACGAGGAGGCGCTCGCCGGACTCGGCGAGGTGCTCCTCAAGCTCGGCGAGCGGCAGGCCGCGCTCAACTGCTTCGACAGGGTGCTGGGCCTGGGCTTCACGGAGGACCTGGACCTGGTCCTGCAGATGGGCCGGGCGCTCTTCCGCGAGGGCCAGCTCGAGCCCGCCCGCCGCTACTTCGAGACCGCAGCGCGGGCGCACCCCGACAGCGCCGAGGCGCTGGCGTGCGTCGGGTACGCGGCCCACCGCCTGGCGCGGGAGCAGGACGCGGTGGACTGGCTGCGGCGGGCGCTCGCCATCGAGCCGCGGCACGCCGAAGCGCGCATCTACCTCGCGAACCTCCTCTACGACCGCGGCGAGTACGAGGCTGCCCTCGGGGAGTTCGAGGCCACCGACCCCGACGACCACTGGGACGAGCTGGGCATCTGGCGGGTGCTGGAGCTCAAGAAGTCGATCTACCGCCTCCCCGACGACGATCCGGAGCTGAAGCCGTGGCTGATGCGGCTCGCGGACCTCGCGGGCGACGAGGACCCGACGGAGCTGCTCCTGGCGGAGCTGGAGTCCGGGGGCCCGGACGGGACCGGACTGACCGACCCCGCGCAGCTGGAGCTGTTCAGCACGCTCCTCACCGAGCTCCAGGAGATGCACCGCCGCAGCCGCGCCGGCGAGGTCCACCGGGTGACCACGCGCGAGGGCGTGCACTACATCGGGACTTGGGACGAGATCGTGCGCGGGATGCGCGATCGCGACGCGGCCTACGTCGGCCGGTCCGTTGATGAGTTCCTCCACGGCTTCGCCGCCCGCGGCCGTGCCCTCACCGGGGTCGCCATCCCCGCGACCGACGCCGAGAGCTTCCTCCGGGGCTGTGCGGAGGCGGGGCTGCTGCGCATCGTGCGCTGAGCCGGGCGCGCAGCGCCGCCCCCCGAGCGGGTCCCTCCACTGCCGGACGCCACCCCGAACGCCCCCGACGCGCCGGAGCGGAGGTGCGCCGGACAGCGGGCGCGCCGGGAAGTGGGCCGGCCTTCGGTGAGGCGCTTCTGGTACCTGCGTGACGGGACCCGCAGGCTGCGGGTCAGAACATCGACATCGCGAGGAACGAGCGGAGGTTGTCGTTGGTGACGCGGAGCCGGGAGGAGAGGAGTCGGACGACCGCCCACAACACCTTGTACGCGATGTCCCGGTTGAAGTCGAGCAGCAGCTCGAAGTCCGAGCGGGTGATGGTGAGCAGCACGGAGTCGTTGTTCGCGATGGCGTCGGTCGAGCGCTCGGAGCGGTCGAAGATGGCCATCTCCCCGAACACCGACCCCTTCTTCAGCACGGCGAGCGCTTCCTCGCCGCTGCCGGGGATGTTGCGGCTGATCCGGACCTCGCCGTCGGCGATGATGTACAGCCGGTTCCCGGGCTCGCCTTCCTTGAAGATCGTCTCGGCGCCCTGGAACTTCTGTTCCTTGCAGATCTCGAGGACGCGGGTGAGTTCGCCGTCGTCGAGGTCCGCGAAGATGGCGGCCTGGCGGAGGAGCGCGAGATCGAGCATCTGAGGGCGGAAGGTACGGGTCCCGGAGAGGGGCGGCAAGACCGCACCGCCCGCCTGTGGACGGTCGCGAACGTCCTGTCGTTCTCTCGGGTGCCGCTCGCGCTCGTGTTCGCGGCGGTGGACCGCGCGGACCTGCGCATCGTAGTGCTCGCGGCGGCGGCCGCCACCGATCTGCTGGACGGGTGGACGGCGCGGCGGTTCGGACCCTCCAGCCTCGGCGCCAAGGTCGACCCGGTCGCCGACAAGATCTTCTATCTCACGGCGTTCGGGGTCCTCGCGCTCTCCGGGGCTCTGACGCCGCTCGAAGTCGCCGGCGTCCTGCTCCGCGACATCCTGACCCCGCTGGGGTACCTTGCGAGCGTGATCGCGCGCCGCCCGTTCACCACCCCCGCCCGGGCGGGCGGCAAGGCCGTCACCGTGGCGCAGAGCCTGACCCTGTGTGCCTGGCTCTTCGACTCCCAGTTGCTTCGCCCCCTGGCCTGGGCCACCGCGGCGATCGGACTCTACGCGCTCGCGGACTACGGGCGTCTCGCCGTGCGGCACGCGGACGCGACATCAGAGAGAAAGGAACCAAGATGACTCGTCGTTCCCGGCTCGCCCTGCTGGTCGCCGGACTCGCCTGCGCCGCCGTCGCGGCGCGGGCCCAGGAATTCCAGCCGCCTGCGGCAGGTCCCAGCTCGGCCGGTGGCCTGAAGGTGGACCTGGTCGGCTTCTCGAGCCGCGGCGGCGTGGACGTGAGCGGCGGCACGTCGCTCGTCTTGGGCTCCGCCTTCGACGTGGTGGAGCTCTGGTCCCCCAACGTCCGAGTGCGGCCCTCGTTCGAGTTCAGCGGGTCCGGGACGAGCACGGCCCTCCACCTCGCCGTCGAGGTCGTGTACCGGTTCCAGCCTGACCGCGCCCCCGCCATCCCCTACGTCGGGCTTGGCCTGGGCTACTGGAACAAGGAGGGCGGCGGTGAGGAGCGGGTCTGGCCGACCGTCGCGATGGGCTTCGAGCTCGCCTTCCGGCCGTCGTTCAACTGGCTCCTGGAGTACCACGCGCTCGATCGCCTCGGCCGCCATCGGTTCCTGGTCGGCCTCTCCACGCGCGGCGGGGGACCTGACTGATGGGGGAGTCGAAGCATGTCCGCCTGGACTGGCGGGATGGGATGGTCTTCGAAGGGCGGGCGGCGGAGAAGTCCCCGGTGGTCCTGGACGCTGGGGGGCCGGAGGGCCCCTCTCCGATGGAGGCGCTCCTGCTCGCCCTCGCGGGCTGCACCGGCGCCGACGTCGTCTCCATCCTCAGGAAGAGGAAGGTGGCCCTGACTTCCTTCGCGGTCGAGGTGGACGGACAGCGCCGGGCCGAGCACCCGAAGCGCTACACCGCCGTCACCCTCACCTACCGCATCGCCGCGGAGGGCCTGGACGAGGCGCAGGCGCGGATGGCCATCGACCTCTCCCTGCAGAAGTACTGCTCCGTCACCCACTCGCTCGCCTCGGACATCGCCGTCCGGTATGAGCTGGCGCTGGACGGGTAGTTTCGCGCTCGGCGCCTGCCTCGCGGCGGTGACGGCCGGGGCGGCGCCAGCTTCCGCCCAGGGCTTCCGAGAGGTGGAGGCCAGGGTGCTCGGCGTGGCCTCGGACCCGGCGTTCGCCGGAGCGGGCGTCGGCTACGCGTGGCGGGACGCCCGCCGGACGCGGATCGCCGGCGCCGTGGCCTTGGGGGTGCTGGGCGGGCACGGAATCGCCGGGCGCGCGGAACTGGCTTGGCACTTCCTTCTCGACCCGAGGAAGCGCCGGGGCAGCGCGGTCTACGGCGGCGGCGGCCTCAGCCTGGAGGCCGGTGCGGGTCGCGTCCGCCCGTTCATCCTGCTGGTGTTGGGGGCCGAGAACGCGCCCGGCGGCGGCGGAGGCTCGTACGTGGAGATCGGTGTTGGAGGCGGGGTCAGGGCGGCGGTCGGCTACCGCTGGCGGAAACGGATCGCCCCGGGGCGCTGACCCGGGGCGCTGACGACGAACCGCCGAGCGTCGGTTCAGGCGACGTCGGCGGTCACATTCTCCTTGCGGGCCACGACCGGCTGGCAGTAACGCTCGCCCAGCGTACGGAGATCCTTCACGTCTGCCGGCGTCAGGTCCTCGTAGCGCTCCGCCAGATACTCCATCGTATCGTCGAACCAATCCTTGCGCTGCTCATCCGCCGCCTCCAGCACCCCGCAGCGCAAGATGTGACTGAACAGCTCGTCCCTCGCCTGCTCTACCGCGGTCGGCACATACTCCTTGCGGCGGCTCTTCTTCTTCGACATCACCCCTCCGGTCGCTGCCGGGGATGGTCCCCAGCCGGTGTAATGTACCAACGGGGGCTTGCGCGTGCAAAGCCTCGAGGAAGCGAGCTGTGAGGCCGCAGTAGCGCGGCGGCGGCGCGCCCGCCCCTCGGGCGACGAGTTGGCGGGAGGGGGTCCGGTGGGTATGATAGAAAAGCCCGGGGCGCGTGGAGGTGTGGACCGTGCGCGGTGACCGATGAGCGACGACGTCTACGATCCGCGGCGCGCCGAGGCCCTCGCCGAGATGCTCCGGACCCTGGCCATCCGGATCACCGAGCTGGACGCGTCCGGCCGGCTCCTCGATGCTGGCCCGGAACTCCTTCGCTCGCTGGGGGATATCCGTTCGGAGCTCTTCCAGTACGAAGTGCGCCACACGTTCGACAGTCCCGAGACAGCCGAGCGCCGCCGGATCGTTCTGGAGGCCTCGCAAGGCTGGGAGCCGGATCGAGACAACGACGACCAGGAGGAAGACGGATGGCAGCACCGCGGCCGATGAGGATCTTCTACTCCGCGCTCGGCGTGATCCTGGTGATCGGGGCGTTCCTGATCGTGCGCCAGGTCCAGAGGCCGGGCCGCAGCGGATCGGTGACACAGACCCTCCAGACCGCACCGCTCGCCCCTGTCTCCGCGGGGAGTCTCGGTCACGCCCTCGGCTCGGATTCGGCGCCGGTGGAGATCGTGGAGTTCGCCGACTTCGAGTGCGGGGCGTGCGCCCGGTTCGCCATCATCCAGTTCCCCCTCGTCAGGGAGCGGCTCATCGCCACCGGCCGCCTCAAGTGGCGCTTCATGCACTTCCCGCTCCAGGGGCACGCCAACTCCCCCGCGGCCCACCTGGCGGCCGCGTGCGCCGGCGAGCAGAGTCGATTCTGGGAGATGATGGACCTGATCCTCACCCGCCAGAACGACTGGGCATTCGAGCGGCGCCCGCAGAGGCCGCTGCGCGATTTCGCGAGGTCGCTCGGCCTGGACCTCGACCGCTACGACTCCTGCGTGGAGACCGGCCGGGCCCAGCCGACGGTGGACGCCGACTACGCCGAGGGGGAGCGCCTGGGCGTGAACCAGACCCCGACGTTCATCGTGAACGGCCGGATGTGGCCGGACGTGCTCGACTACGACGGGGTCAAGGCAATTGTCGACTCGCTCGCGCCGGTCGGCGGCGCCGCCACGGCGCCGGCGGCCCCGGCCCGGAGGTAGCGCGTCGTGAGGCACCGGATGGCCGTGGCGGTGCTCGCCCTCCTCGGGCTGCTGGTGTCCACGTACCTGCTGCTCTTCAAGCTGGGCGTCCTGGGGAGCATCGCCTGCGGCGGGAGCGGAAGCTGCGAACGCGTCGCGAACAGCTCGTGGGCGGTGTTCCTCGGCATCCCCGTCGCCGCGTACGGGGTGGCCGGATACCTCGTACTGCTCGTGGTGGCGCTGGCGGGGCTGGGGGAGCGCCTTCTGGCCAGGCCGGAGCCGACGCGGTTGCTCGCCGTGCTCTCGGGCCTCGGGGTGGCCTTCGCCGTCTACCTCACGTACCTGGAGCTGGCGGTCATCCACGCCGTCTGCCGCTGGTGCGTCGTGTCGGCCGTACTGATTACGGCCATCTGCGCGGCCTCGCTCGCCGGCCTCCGCGCGTTCAGGACTGACCGCGCTCGGTGACCGCCACGTAGGCGCGTCCGGTCACGACCTCGGGCGTCCACGGCACCGCGTCCCCGATCTCCCGCTTCCCGAACTCCTCGAGCTGCTCGCGCGCCATCTCCGCCAGGCGCGGAAGGCGTCCTTCGGCGCCGAGCCGGGCTCTCCCTGCGGCCCCTCGATGGCCTGGACCAGGATCACCTTCGCGCCGAACTGGCGGGCGATCGCCAGGGCAGGCCGGATGGCCACGGTGCTGTTGGGGGAGGAATCGGTCGTCAGCATTAGAGTGCGGAACAAGGGGCTCGCCTGCCGGTCGAGGGCGCCGAAGTGGCAGGTTGTCTTGCGTTTACGCGATGCGGCGCGTAATCTATCGGCGCTCGTGTACGGATCTCGAGAGCCTGCGACGGCAGGCGGCCAGAGATTCGTCGATTAGTGCCACCTGTAAGAGGAGTTGGGTATGTCTCGCATCACCGGCCGGGTCAAGTGGTTCAACGACGCCAAGGGGTTCGGCTTCATCGAGCGTGAGGGCGGCCCCGACGTCTTCGTCCATTACTCGGCCATCCAGGCGGACGGCTTCAAGTCGCTGAAGGAGAATGACAAGGTGGAGTTCGAGGTCCGGGAGGGACCCAAAGGCCTCCAGGCCGCGAACGTGACGAAGATCTGACCGCGACGTCTTCAGCCACAGCGGGGGGCCCGGCCGGTGCCGGGCCCTTTCGTATCCCCCTCCGGGGCATTGCACGTTCCGCAACGCTGTTGCGAAACGCGGGGATGGCGGCGGTGTCGGAGGTCACCGCACGACACGTAACACATTGCCGCGTAGCACGATAACATCGGTGGCACCGAACGCGCTCCTTGAGACCTGCGATGGAAGCTGCCGTGGTGCAAGCACCTGCGTCGCTCGGCATAGAGACCCGGGCGAGCTTCCGCCGCCAGGCCGCTCAGGCGCTGGACCGGCTGCGGGAGTCCGGCGCAGGCGCTCCCCTGGTGATCGACCTTTCCAGCACCCGCTCGGTCGACAGCGCCGGGCTCGGGGTCCTGGTGCTGATCCAGCGGCGGGCCGCCGAGGTGCGCATACCCGTGCACCTGATCGGGGCGTCGGAGGAGGTCCGCCTGCTGCTCGTGATGACGCGGCTCGACGACCGGTTCATCATCGAGGGTCGGAACTCCACCTAGCCTCCGCAGCACGCGGCTGTCCCACCGTCCGTCGCGGGGTATATTGCCCGGCACGATGCGCCGACGTCCGTCCTGCAGCACCGCGCCGCGCGACGCCGCGTGAACGCTCCATTCCCTTCGCCGGCCGCACCGGCGCTCGCCGTCCGCGCCGTGCACCGCAGTTTCGGGCACGTCCGGGCCCTGCGGGGGATCGACTTCCGGCTCGACGAAGGTGATTCGCTCGCCATCTTCGGCCCCAACGGTGCCGGCAAGACCACGCTGTTGCGCGTCCTGGCCGGGCTGCTCCGACCGCAACAGGGCGAGGTTCTCCTGGACGGCGCGCCGCCGGGGCGAACCGACGCCGCCCACCGCCGCCGTGTCGGGCTGATCGCGCACTACTCGCTCCTCTATGACGGCCTCACGGCGGCCGAGAACCTCTCCTTCTATGCCAGCCTCTACGGCATCGCCGATCGGCGCGCCGCGGTCGGTCGGGCGCTGGAGGGCGTGGGCCTGGCCGGCCGCGCCGACGACCTGGTGGGCACCTTCAGCCGCGGGATGGTCCAGCGGATGGCGATAGCCCGCGCTCTCCTCCACGAGCCGCGCGTCGTGCTCCTCGACGAGCCGTTCAGCGGCCTTGACCAGCGGGCGGCGGCGGGACTCCGCTCGCTCCTCATGAGGCTGCGGGCGGAGCGGCGGACGATGGTGCTGGTGACGCACAACATCGACGAGGGTCTCGAGCTCGCGACGCATGCCGCCATCCAGGTGGCGGGGTGCTTCGCCTCCTTCGGGCCGGTGAACGGAGATCTCGCGGCGTACCGGGCACGCTACGCGGAGGCGACGGCCGTCCGTGGGTGAGCTGCTGAGGGTCGCGTGGGCCGTTGCGGCCAAGGACCTGCGGCTCGAGTTCCGCAGCCGCACGGCCTTCGTCTCGGCGCTCGTCTTCACGGCCCTGGTGCTCGCGATCTTCAACTTCGCGCGCGACCCCACGGCGGTGAGTGCTGTGGACCTCGCACCCGGCATCCTGTGGATCACCTTCACGTTCGCGGGGATGCTCGGGCTCAACCGTGCCTTCGGCCTCGAGCGGGAGAATCGAGCGCTGGACGGGTTGCTCCTCTCGCCGGCCAGCCGCACGGCGCTGTACCTCGGGAAGGTCCTGGCCAACCTGGTCTTCGTCGGCGCCGTGGAGGCCATCGCGCTGCCGCTGTTCGCGCTCTTCTTCAACGTCCCCATCCTGCCGGTGCTGGGGCCGCTGGTGCTGGTGATCGCCCTGGCGACGGTGGGATTCGTCGCGGTCGGGACCCTGATGAGTTCGATGGCCGTCAACACGCGCCTGGCCGAGCTCATGCTGCCGGTCCTGCTGCTCCCGTTCCTCGTCCCGCCGGTGACGGCTGCGGTGCAGATCACCGCGCATCTCTTCTCTTCGCGTCCCTTCTCGGAGGTCTCGGGGTGGCTTAGATTGCTCGTCGGCTACGACGTGATCTTCGTGGCCGCCTGCATCCTCTTCTTCGAGTCGACGATCGAGGAATGACGCCCACCGAACCGGCAGAGCGCGCCCTCCGGCGCACCGTCCCGTGGATCGCGGTCGCCCTCGCGCTGGTGGCGGTGGTGTACGTGCGGGCCCTGGTCTGCACCCCCGTCGAGGCGGTACAGGGCCCCGCGCAGAAGATCTTCTACATCCACGTCCCGTCGGCCTGGGTGGCCTTCCTGGCGTTCGGGATCGTGGGCGTGACGAGCGTCGTCTACCTGTTCATCAAGGACCCGCGCCTCGACCTCTTCGCGGCCTGCGCGGCCGAGGTGGGGATGGTCTTCACGACCGCGGTGCTCGTCACCGGGCCGATCTGGGGGAAGCCGATCTGGGGTACCTGGTGGACCTGGGACGCGCGCCTGACGCTGACGCTGTTCCTGTGGTTCGTGATCATGGCCTACCTCGTCCTGCGGGGCGCGGTCAGCGAGCCCGGCCAGCGCGCACGCTACTCGGCCGTGCTCGGCATCCTGGGCGCGCTGCTGGTGCCCTTCATCCACGTCAGCGTCTACCTCTTCCGCACGATGCACCCGCTGCCGGTGGTGCTCCGCCCGGGGAGGCCTACCCTGCCGGGCGCGATGCTCGTCACGCTCCTGCTCGGGTTCGCGGTCTTCACGTTCCTGTTCGTGGCGCTGCTGCGGTACAGGTACCTCCTCGCGCGCCTGGCCGATGTCCGGACGCAGGCGGAGGCGGAGCGGGCCGATGCCTGAGAACGGTGGCTACATGGTCGCCGCGTACGTCGCGGCGGCGGTGATCTACCTGTCGTACGCCGTGTACCTGGTGCGGCAAGGCGCGAAGCAGGGTCGGGGCGGTTCGGAGCGCCTAGGGCCGTAACGCGGAGCGCTCCAGGGTCTGCCTGGCGTCGGCCACCCGGGCGGGTCCGTCCACGAAGTGCGTCCCCCACAGCTCGAGGGCCCGAAGCGCCTGCTCCCGATCACCCGCGGCCCAGAGCGCTACGGCATTCTCGTACAGGGCGTCCGGACCGCCTCCCGCTGCGAAGGCCCGGGCGAAGGAGGCGGCCGCCTCGGCGTGTCGAGACTCCCGGCGGTGGAGCAGGCCCATCAGGAGGGCTGCGTCAGAGCGCTCGCGGAGCGCCAGCGCGCGCTCGAACGCCTCGAGTGCCTCCCGCATCTTGAAGGCGCCCTGGTAGGTCTCTCCCAGCAGGAACCAGGCGTCGCTGGATTGCGGGTACCGCTCCGTGGCCTGACGGGCGGCGGCCAGGGCGGCCAGCCGGTCTCCCCCTGCCCGCCGGAGCGCGACCAGCGCGCCGGTGGCATC
>Ga0316620_10001328_pt1 | contig 10614 bp, 8 predicted proteins | sample OWC_Aug_M1_C1_D5_FD_207651 | JGI IMG/M metagenome (GOLD analysis project Ga0316620, IMG submission 207651) | Wetland soil microbial communities from Old Woman Creek delta, Ohio, United States - OWC_Aug_M1_C1_D5_B | ecosystem: Environmental > Terrestrial > Soil > Wetlands | place: USA: Ohio...
GACGCACAGTATGGATTTACCGAAGGGGGTGCATTGACCATTGTCCTGGGAAATACCAGGTTTTATCCCATCCAGGTGGCGGAGAAGACTTTCTGCCAGCTGCGGGTGCGGGTGTCCGGAGAGGTTGGGCATGGTTCGATCCCCCCAAAAGCCAGTGCCATATTCCGCCTGGCGCAGATCATCGAAAAGCTGAGACACACCAACCATCTGCCGGTACACTTTACGCCAACGACTCTGAAAATGGTGGAGTCAGCCAGATCACAATTTGGTTTTCCCATGTGTGTGCTGCTCAGCTGGTTAAAATCACCCACTGTGATGGATCTCTTCCTGGGTAGTGCTAAAGGTTACAGCCGGGATATGATTGCCGCATTGGTGACCAATACAGTTTTCATCAACAAGCTGCAAGCAGGGGACGAGATGACCCCCACCCCCTCCATCGCCGAGGCAGATATCATCTGTGGTTTGGTGCCAGGCCAAACCTCTGAACAGGTATTACAAGAGCTTCAGCAAATCATCGTACCAGAGGCGGAGATTGAAATCATCCGCTCGATCAGAGGGGCAGAATTTTCTGCCGAGACCTCGCTTTATCGCCTGCTGGAAAATAGGACGCGGCAGATGGACCCAGGTGGGATGGTGCTGCCGATGTTAATGCCTGGGATTACCGATGCCAGCCAATATCAGAATGCAGGTATAACAATTTACGGATTCACTCCCGGAATATTGCCGCCGGAAATATCGATCATGCAATTGGCACATGGACACGACGAAAGGATGCCCATATCTTTTATTGAGACTGGCTTACCTGTATTATGGGATGTGGTGAATGAGTTTTGTGGGAAAGGGCTGTAAGGCGAGCAGGGTAAGCTTTACCCGCCCCCGATGACTGCCAGGAGCTTTACGACATCCCCATCCTGCAAGATATAGTCCTTGGTTTGCTGCTCGTCATTTACGAATACACCGGCCACCAGCTGGGGGTCGATACCCAGGCTGGTGAGAGTATCGCGCACTGACTTCCCTGCCTCAACGGTGGTTTCTTTCAGCTCGCCGATGTAGGATTTCAACATTCCCAGGGGTCGGATAATCACTGTCATAAGAGATAAATCGAGGTTCGAGACCATTTGCTGACCTCGAACCTCGTGTTCGTATCGTTTCTATGCGACCATTTCAGTCAGGTTGAGGGTTTGCAGGGTCTGCTGGGTGGGGATGCCGTTCGTATCCCAACCGCGCTGCTCGTAGTACATATCCAGCAATTTATGCACATCCTCGATCCTGGTGATCTGGCCGGCAGTCACACCCGTCTTGGGTGGATCGGTATAGAAGCGAGGGGCGGGCAGGTCCCACTGGCGGCCAAAACCATCATTCTCACGCAACCAATACATGCGGGAGAGGTTCCAGATGCGGTTACCGACCGCCTCCAGGTCTTGCCAGGAGCGCTTGATGCCCGTGATGGCTTCAAGCAGGGGGACGTAAAGCTCACGATCGATGCCAAGCTCGACCCATTGCAGACGGCAGGCGCCAAATACGTCGAACATGGGTCGGAAGTTCTGCAGCCAGATGACCCGGGCGACTTTCTCAGGCACAACCTTCTCGCGCCCAACCTGGAGGTCGTAGGTGATGGCCCAGGAGCGGTTGTGATGGGCACCCACATCGCAGGTCATATAGGCCAGCAGCATGGCGGTGGCATTGTGGGTGGCATAGGCGGACTGCTCCATGCCCTTGACCTGGATGGCGAATTTCTCGGTGCCCTGACCCACCTGTGCAGCCGCACGTTTGACGCCTTGAGAGAGAAGGGCTCCAATTTTACCCTCGCGATAAGCGATCTTCTTGATCAGTGCAAAAACCGCTTCGGCGTTGCCGAACTTGAGCTCGAGGCCATCTGTATCAGCCTTGGTGAAGATGCCTTTTTCGTAGCATTCCATCGCCCAGCCGATGCAGCCGCCGGTGCTGATGGAGTCTATCCCCAGGTCGTCTGCCAGGCGGTTGGCTTCTGCCACGGCCTGGATATCACCGATACCGAGGTTGGAGCCCATCATGCCGATGGTCTCGTATTCAGGACCTTCTACCTGCGAGTTGTAACGCTTCATATTGCTATACTTGCCGCAAGGGGAGGGGCAACCGAAGCAGCCTTTGTCGGTGATGACGATCTCCTTGCGCATGGTTTGCCCGTAGATATTCTTTCCCTGCTCGAAGGAGCCGGCGCTGAAGTTACGGGTAGGCAAAGCACCAACTTCATCACACCAGCTGGTCACCACGGTAGTGCCATAACGCGACCATTCAGCCAGGCCTTCGGCATCCTTGCAGGCTTTATAGAGCGCCATGCCTGCCTTGCGATATCCCTCGAGGTCTGCCACGCTGGGTGAACCTGTGCCATGCAGCACGATAGCTTTTAGATTTTTGCTGCCCATGACCGCACCCACGCCACCTCGACCAGCCTGGCGGCCATAGTCATGGTTGATACAGGCGTACAGGACCTGGTTTTCACCGCCGGGACCTATCGTGGCAACCTGGTATTCCTCACCATACTTTTGTTTCAGCTCTTTTTCCACCTCGAATGAATTCCTGCCCCACAAGCTGGAAGCATCCAAGAGCTGGATTTTATCGTTATCAATAAACAAATAAACCGGCTTGGAGCTGATGCCCTCCAGAATGATAGTGTCGATCCCGGCATATTTCATCTCGGCAGTGAAATGACCACCCATGGAGGCATCCGCATAGCCACCGGTGAGGGGTGATTTGGTGGTCCAGTCACACTTGCCCCCACCGGGCACCATCATCCCTGAAAACGGACCTGTTGAGATAATGAGCTTATTCTCAGGTCCCAAAGCATCTGCCCCTTTGGGGACTTCCTTGAATAAGAAATAGAGACCAAAACCGCGCCCGCCAATGAAATCGCGTGCCAGCTGGGCAGGAGTGGGTTGTTTGGTGATTTTGCCTTCAGTAAGGTTGACCCGCAGAATTGTTCCACCGTATCCGTTCATGGCTGCCTCCTATTCCGCAATCCATAATGCGCTGGTGCCACACACGCTGACGCAATCACCGCACAGGTCACATTTCCAGGCTGAATTGGCCAGCTCGGTCCGAACGAACATCACTTCTTCGGGGCACTCGGGCACACAGGCTTCGCATAGATTACACTCTGCGAAATCGACATAGTAGGCACCCCGCTCATTCTGCTTGATGGCTTCAGTGGGGCAGACTGCCGCGCAATCTCCACATTGAGTGCATACTTTCATCTCATACACACCCGGATTGGGGAAACGGGCAATCAGGTTGAGCGAGGATTTTTTGGGGTTACTCTCTTGAAAGAGATTGAGTGAGCAAGCCACCATGCAAGCTCGACACCCGGAACACTTGGCGCTATCGGCATACAGCCGCATAGGGTACCTCCTTGAAGTGTGATCTTTGTGGGTTTATCAAATGCTAGCCATTGATAAATTGCAGCTTAAATAAATTAGCCGGATATGTAGATTATATCAGGATGCGATTTGTGAATAGAGACAGATGTCTTAAGTGTGATAGGAAAGGTATCCTGATTATGAGGCTTGACTCGACCGACTTATGGATGTTGGGCTATTATTCCTGATGAATATCACTTGCCTCAATGCCGCGTTTCCGGTATAACAAGGCTTGTTCGTTTGATTATCATCCAAGGAGAACTGTATGACTATTGTCATCGATGGCACCAGTTTAACAACGGGAAAAGTGATGCGTATTGCACGGTTGGGAGAGCAGGTTGAGCTAGACCGCCTCGCGTTGGAAAGGATTAAAGCCTGCCGGACGATGTTGGAGAAAAAGCTCGCGGCTCACGAGACCATGTATGGGGTGAATACCGGTATTGGGGAGTTCTCTGAACGGGTGTTGAACGATGAGCAAGTGCAACAATTCCAGAAGTACCTGATCTATAACCATGCCGCGGGCATCGGGGAGCCATGCCCGATCGAGCACGTGCGCGGGGCCATGGCAGGCAGGGTGAACGTGCACGCCCATGGCAATTCGGGATGCCGGCCTGAGATCACCCTGACGCTGGTGGAAATGCTCAATAAAGGCGTTACGCCAGTGGTGTGTCAAAAAGGATCCGTTGGCGCTTGTGGAGACCTGGCACCCATGTCGCAGCTGGCCCTCCTATTGATGGGGGAGGGAGAAGCCTTTTACCAGGGGGAGCGCCTGCCGGGTAAGGACGCCATGCAGCGAGCCGGTATCGCCATCCCCGGCTTGCAAGCACGCGATGGCCTGGCTGCCATTAATGGCTCGAACTTACTGACGGCGATGAGCGCATTGCACCTCTATGATATGAATCGCTGGCTGAAGCAAGCTGAGATCGCCTGTGCGATGAGCCTGGAGGCCTTATTGGCGAATTTAAAACCCTACGATGTACGTTTACACCAGGCGCGAGGGTTTAAAGGGGCGATGCGTAGTGCCCAGGCAATCATGACGTGTATTGAAGGCAGTGACCTGACTACGGGAAAGATGAAGACCAAGGTGCAGGATGCATATTCCATGCGCTCCTCGCCCCAGGTGATCGGTGCTGCCCATGATGCCATCGATTATGCCCAAAGCCAGGTGGAGATCGAGCTGAACGGCGTGGGTGATAACCCGATTTTCCTGCCAGAGTATGAGCTAACCCTGACGGGGGCGAACTTCCAGGGCTCACCGGTCAGCTTGCCGATGGACCTGGCAGGTGCAGCCATCACCATGGTATGCGTTCTTTCTGAACGACGCCTGAACCGCCTGACCAACCCTGCCTTGAGCGTGGGTTTACCGGAGTTCCTGACCAAAGGCGCGGGGATGTTCTCGGGGATGATGCTTAGCCAATACACGGCAGATATGATGATCGTTGAGCAGCGCATTTTATCCATGCCGGCCAGCATCCAGTCCATTCCGGCCGCAGCCGACCAGGAGGATTTCGTCTCGATGGGGATGAACACCGCCATCAAGAACGGACAGATATTGGATGATGCCTATGGGATTTTAGGGATCGAGTTCATGGCAGCCGCGCAGGCCTTGGACTTCCGTGAGTTCAAGCCCGGGAAGGGTGTGCAGGCTGCCCATAAGGTGGTGCGGAAATACGTCAATCACCTGGATGAAGACCGGCCTTTGTACCCTGACCATAACAAGATGAAGGAGCTGGTTAAGTCAGGCGAGATCCTGGAAGCAGTGGAGAAGGCAGTAGGCGCTCTGGAATAGGTCGGATTTACCCAATGTGGTAAAAGGGCACAAAATACTCACAAAAAGTGCATTTTGTGTCTTTTTGATTCTTGACTGGAGGGAAAATGGGAGGGAGGTATATTACAGGTAATCAAAAGCGCGTCTTATCCAGCCAATGGAGCTATAGCTTTCTCAGGCTGGTTTATAATTAAAGGCAAATCTCCCAGTTTCTTTTCAACGTGCGAGGTCACGCAATGAATCCCTCCGGTCTCATTCGCACACCCGACCAACGTTTGCGGGTGTTCGTCAGCTCAACGATACGCGAGCTGGCCGATGAACGCCTGGCGGTGAAGGAAGCCATCACGCAATTGCGCATGGCACCCGTCCTGTTCGAATTGGGTGCCCGTCCACACCCAGCCATTAACCTTTACCGGGCATACCTGGAACAAAGCCATATCTTCATCGGCATCTACTGGCAAAGCTATGGGTATATTGCACCGGGATCGGAAGTCTCGGGGCTGGAGGACGAGTACCTGCTTTCCGGAGAAAAACCCAGGCTCATTTATATTAAAAGCCCTGCTCCTGAACGCGAGTCGGGTTTGAACAAGCTGTTGTCGCGTATCAAAAACGATGACAGGGTGTCTTACAAGTATTTCTCGAGTGCGGAGGAATTACGTCAGCTGGTAGAAAATGACCTGGCGCTTTTAATAACTGAACGCTTCGAGGTTTCTGAATTGAAGTTAGGGGCGGGTGCCTCCCAGCCTGAATTATTCAGGCAAAACTTACCGGCCCAGGTCACCTCCTTCATTGGGCGGGAAGCTGAAATTGTTGCAGTGAAAGAGCTGCTCGAACGCCAGCAGGTGCGATTACTCACCCTTTCCGGCTCCGGCGGCACTGGCAAAACTCGTCTCAGCTTACAAGTGGCGGCTAGTTTGCTCGAACAATACCAGGATGGGGTGTTCTTCGTATCGTTATCAGAGGCGCGTGAGCCCGCAATGGTGGTGTCGAAGATCGCTGAATTGCTGGGTGTTCGGGAAGGTGGCAGCCAATCGCTGCTGAGGAGTGTAAAAAGCTTTATTGCCGATAAACATATGCTGCTCCTGCTCGATAATTTCGAGCAGGTGCTGGAAGCTGCCCCGCTGGTCTCTGAGCTGCTCGAAGCCGCTCCACAGGTGAAGATATTGGTTACCAGCCGGGCATTATTAAATGTGCGTGGCGAGCACGAGTTCCAGGTACCCACCCTGGAACTTCCAATCCCAAATGATGGAAGTGCTCCCAAACAGCTGGCAGATTGTGAATCAGTCAGGATGTTCGTCGAGCGAGCCAGGGCGATCAACCTTCGCTTTGCGCTCGATGACCAAAATGCGGTGGTCATCGCTGAGATCTGCCGGAGACTGGACGGGTTGCCGCTGGCAATCGAGCTGGCAGCTGCGCGGGTCAAAATGCTTTCACTCGACAAGTTACTTGGCATGCTGAGCAGCCGGCTTAAGCTTTTGACTGGAGGTGGTCGAGATTTGCCAGAACGCCAGCAAACCCTGCGCAATACACTGGAGTGGAGTGTGCAGCTGCTCAACGAGAATGACCGGGCATTATTTGCCCGACTGGGGGTGTTTATGGGTGGATTTTCCCTGGAGTCAGCCCAGGAAGTCTGCCAGCCGGGAAATGGAGCGGGATTGAATGTATTCCAGGGCATCGAGTCATTGATGAACAACAGCCTCCTGTTGTTGGAAAACCTCGACGAAAACGCCCCGCGCTTCAGGATGTTGGAGACGATCCGGGAGTTTGCGCTAGAGAAATTGGCTGCCGGTGGCGAGATGGAGATGCTACAACGCAACCACGCCCGGTATTTCATCATCAAAATGAACGAAGTAAGCCCATTGTTTGCTACAAGGGAGGCCGACCGTGGGTGGGCCTGGGTGGATGTAGAGTGGGATAATTTGCGCGCTGCGCTCGCCTGTTGTCTGAGCGATCCATCCTTGCTCGAGCTCGCGCCGTGGCTGTTAATCGCGATGAATTTTCCATGGTACAGGCGCGGTTTCTTGAGCGAAGGGCGTGAATGGGCTGAGCGATTGCTGCTTACCCCCATCGCTCAGGAGCATTCAATTGCGCGTTGCTATGCCTTGTGGAGTTGTGGTGCCATGGCGATGTGGCAGGGTGATCTGAATCATGCCCTGTCGTACCTCGAGGAGGGGGCGGCGATAGCAAAATCAATCGAATCCCCGGTAGCGATTGCAATCGTCCAACTATTCCTGGGTACCACCCAGGTCAATCGGGGAGCAGATGAGATCGCTATACAAAATCTACAGGAAGCCTTCAATTTATACCAGGACCTCGACATGCCCTGGTACCAGGCGGTCACCCTGGTGCATTTAGGGAATGCCACCCTCGGCATGGGCGATATCATCAGAGCCCGAGGGTACCTCGACCAGGCGCATTCAATCAACAGCCAAATCGGAGAAAACTGGCTGAATTCTTTCATCTTGAATAATTATGGTGAGGTCGCTCGCATAGAAGGCGATTATCAAAAAGCTCAAATATATTATGAAGAGAGTGAAGCGCTGCTGAGGGCGATGGGTGATAAAGGTGACCTGGCCAGGCTGGTCCACAACCTGGGGTGCGTGGCCTGGCATACGGGGGACCTGGAAGCAGCGCAGGACCGGTTTATGGAGAGCCTGGCAATGTTTATTAAATTGGGTAACCAACGGGGCATAGCTGAGTGCCTGGCATCCCTGGCTGCCTTATGGTCTGAGCGAGGCCAACTGTTACCCGCAGCGAAATTGCTCGGGGCTGCCCAGGCTTTGCTCGATGCAACGGGAGCCACCTGGTGGCCTGCGGACCGTGGGGAAGTTGACAAAAACCTGGAAAATCTCCAGCAGAGTATAGAACCGGCTCAATTCAAAGCTGTATGGGAGGCTGGCACAATGCTAAACCTCGATGCCGCCATAAATCTTGTGAAGCACAATAGTTAACATTCAAGAGGTGTCACAATGAAGGTGATTGTAGATTTCTGTCTGGTACCGATCGGTGTTGGAGTATCAGTATCCAAATATATCGTGGAATGTGAAAAAATACTGAGCGAAGCTGGCCTGAAAACCCAGCTGCATGCTTATGGAACCAATATCGAGGGGGAATGGGAAGAGGTTTTTGCTGCCATCAAGCGCTGCCACGAGCGGGTGCACGCCATGGGTGTGCCGCGCATTTCGTCGACCATCAGACTCGGCACACGTACCGACCGGGAACAGACCATGGAAGATAAGATCAGGAGCGTGCAAGAAAAGTTACAGGGTGGATGATCCGTAGTATTTACGAAGGCAAAAAATAATCCAGTGTTGTCATTCACATTGATATGTAGAGACGCCTACCGCGACGTCTCTACATGTGATATATCAGGATGTTTGCGTGAATTATTCGCTAATGGGCAAATATAGATCCATTACGAATCCATGCTCATTCGTATCAAAGCGGGTGAGGTGTTCTTCGAGCCATTGTTGACTGCCGTGTTTATAATGGCTGGCTTCCAGCCATTTAACCAGCCGGTTCCAGGTGATGCCAATGATATCAAATGCACCGGCTTTAACATCACAATGCAACACGGCATACAGACCACCGGAAAATTCCCTGACCTTGACTTCCTTCCCCGGTTGCATATCCGGTTTGATCGTGATCCAGTACTCATATCCATAATTTGGACTACCCTCCGACGGGTTGGGGTTGTTGAATCCAAACACGCGGCAGACCGGTGTTGTTTGCCAACAGGCGTTGGGTTTCGCCCATGTAACCAGCTTATTCCAGGCATCATTTTCCGGACTGGAACTGAAGGCATAAAACGAGGCTACCCGCATCAGGTCTAGGGTAACAATGCGTACTTCCTGATTTTCCATACAATCCTCCTCTCTTTTTGTTTGACTACGCTTATCGGATACAGCCGCATAGAAATCCTACCATGCTATATATGACATCTATTGTCATGAATTATTGGTAAAATGGATGCGATAGATAGTTGTTTGTGGAGATTAATAATGAGGGCAGACCGGCTCATTTCCATTCTCATGCTTTTACAGACCCATGAAAGGATGACTGCAGAGGTGCTTGCAAAGCAAGTGGAAGTATCTACGCGTACGATTTACCGTGATATTATTGCTTTGAACATGGCTGGAGTGCCAATTTATACCGACCGTGGCCCAGGAGGGGGTTTCACCTTGCTGGAGAGTTACCGTACCAGCCTTACTGGTATGAGCGCAGATGAAACACGGGCATTATTTATGTTGAGCATACCAGATGCCCTGGTTGAGCTTGGGGTGGGTGAAAAACATAAAACCGCCTTGTTAAAGTTAGCAGGCTCACTGCCTACCGGCCAACGGATGGTCCCGACTCACGCGCAGCAGCGTATCTACCTGGATTCGACCCCCTGGATTCCGCAAGGAAAATCATCTCCTCACCTCGAAACCCTTCACCAGGCCGTGTGGGATAACAGGTTGGTCAGGATCGTTTATCAAGGCAGTTTTGATACACAGATCGAGATTGTGCTTTCACCCCTGGGATTAGTTTCAAAGATGAATACCTGGTATCTGGTAGGAAGCGATAATGACCATTTACGAGTGATCAGAGTGGCGGATATTCTGCAAGTCAATGATTTGGGGCAGACAATCACCAGGGAGAGGGACTTCGACCTGCCGGGCTTTTGGAAAGCATGGTGCAAAGACGTGCAGGGTCGCAGGCCAGTCTATCCGGTTAAGTTAAGAATCGCGCCACAATTAATCTCTAAACTACACCTGTACCTAGGGGAGGAGGTCAAATATAGCCTATCTGAGGTTAGCCCTGATGATGGGGCCTGGCGAGAAGTGACCATTTTCTATGAGCATTTCTTCCTGGCCAGGCAAAGCATCTTGAACCTGGGAAGGGCTGCCGAAGTACTGGAACCGGAAGCCTTGCGACTCGGTGTGATTGATTTCGCTCACCAAATCGTCGACTTTTATCACACCGAATGACCGAATATAAAAAAAGGAACCTGCGCTCCAGGTTCCTTTGAGATCCATCAAATTGCGGTGGAATTAACTGGTCTTTTTCCGGGTGGCCACGTCGAATATTACCGCGCCAGTCAGCACGAGTGCCTTGACGATATATTGGATAGAATTATCCCAGGCAAGAAGATTCATACCGCTGGTTAATGAACCCATCACCAATGCGCCAAGCAGTGAAGTGGGTATCTTACCAACACCCCCGGCCACAGATACACCGCCGACGAAAGCAGCCGCAATCGCATCCAATTCCCAACCAGTACCAGCGACCGTTGTGGCAGATCGTAACCATGAAGAGTACAAGATGCCAGCTAAAGCACTGAGAAACCCCATCGATCCGAAAACCAGAAAGGTTACCCGTTTGACACTGATCCCATTGAGCTGAGCAGCTTCTGGATTACCACCTACGGCATAGATATGCCGGCCGGTGACTGTTCGAGTCGCGATATAG
>Ga0316620_10001329_pt1 | contig 10612 bp, 11 predicted proteins | sample OWC_Aug_M1_C1_D5_FD_207651 | JGI IMG/M metagenome (GOLD analysis project Ga0316620, IMG submission 207651) | Wetland soil microbial communities from Old Woman Creek delta, Ohio, United States - OWC_Aug_M1_C1_D5_B | ecosystem: Environmental > Terrestrial > Soil > Wetlands | place: USA: Ohio...
CAACCCCGGACACGTCGAGCTCGGCGTTGATGTTGGGGATGTCGCCCTGGCCCTTGCCGATGCGGCCGTAGCGGCCGACGTTGAGGTGGACGCGGCCCTTGACGAGGGAGACGTAGCCGTTCTCGACGCGCAGCACCTGGCCGGCCTGCACGCCGCGGGCCTGCTCGTCCCACAGCGACATCACGACGGTCGCGGTCTCGTCGCCGACGACGACCTCGGTGACCGTGCGCGAGCCTCCCTCCCTCGAGGCGACCGTCTGGGGGGCGCCGATGGACACGACCTTCACGGTGAGGTTGACGCTCTTGCTCTCTGGCGTGAGGTCCCTCACCTTCACATCGGCGGCCGAGGCGGCCAAACCCTGCCCTCCATGCGAGCGGTGGGCAATGCCCATGTGAAGTAGGGGCCCCACCTACTTAATCGTTATGGCCATCCCGCCCCTGGGGTCAGCCGTCCGTGCCATGCCGGGCCGGCTCGCCGTCCCCGTCGCCCGGTTGGTCCTGCGATGGGCCCTTGGGCGCGCCAAGGTACCGGTCTCGCTCGGAGAACACGCACCCGCAGTACTGCTGGCGGTAGAGCCCGAGCTCGAACGTCCGCCTGCGCGACTCCCGCCACTGGGGCCGCAGGTCTCGGTACATGAACTCGACGCCCTCCTGGTCGGCGGCCTCCCCCGCGATCCTGCGGGCCAGGTCGTGCCTCTGGTAGGGCGAGACCAGGATGCTGGACGTGAACGCGTCGAAGCCCTCCTCGGCCGCGCGCCTCGCGGTGCGGCAGAGCCGGTCGCGGTAGCAGTACTCGCACCGGACCTCCGCGCCGAGCGCGCCCCTCAGCCACCGCTCGGGCTCGTAGGTCGCGTCGACCACGGCGGCGAGCCTGCCCGCCGCGCACGCCTGCTCGAACGCCCCGACGCGCGCCTCGTGCTCCTTCCAGGGCATCACGTTCGGGTTGTAGAAGAAGCCCACGACCTCGTGGCCCTCGGCCGCGAGGGCGGGCCCGACAGCGACGAAGCACGGCCCGCAGCACGCGTGGAACAGCACCCTCACGGCCGCGCCACCTCCATCCTCACCCCTCCCTCCTCCCCCATCGCCTACAGGGGCCCCACCCGGGCCTCTGCGACGCGAACGACCTCGCCGATGCGCAGCAGCTCCGTCACGCGCATGAGGTCGTCGTTGAGCGGGCGGTCGTCGTTGTAGAACGGGATGATGCGGCGCACGAGGTTGTACACCTCCGCCACTCCCCCGGCCGGGCGCTTGGGGGCCCGGAAGTCGAGCGCCTGGATGCCCGCAACGAGCTCGATGGCGACGACGTTGCGCAGCAGCTCCACGCCCCGCCTGGCCTTGAGCGCGGAGTGCATGCCGAGGCTCACGTGGTCCTCCTGGTCGGCGGAGGTCGACGCGCTGTCCACGGTCGCGGGGCGCGCGAGCGCGCGCAGCTCCTCGACGAGCGCGGCGGCCGTGTACTGGGCCATCATCAGCCCCGAGTCCAGGCCCGGCTCGCACGCCAGGAACGGGGGCATGCCGGAGAGGGCGGGGTTCAGCAGGCGGTTGGTGTGCCGCTCGCTGAGCGTGGCGACATCGGCGATGGCGATGGAGAGCAGGTCGAGCGCCTGGGCGACGGGCTCCCCGTGGAAGTTGCCGCCCGAGACCTGCTCGCCGTCCTCGGGGAACATCAGGGGGTTGTCGGTCGCCGAGTTGAGCTCGATGTCGAACGTCCGGCGCGCGAAGGCGGCCGCGTCGAGCGAGGCGCCGATGATCTGCGGCGCGCACCTGATGGAGTAGGCGTCCTGGAGGCTCTTGGGCAGCGAATGGTCGAGGTCCCCGCCCTTGAGCATCCGGCGCAGCGCGTCCGCGGCACGCACCGCCCCGGGGTGCGGCCGGGCCTCGAACACCCGCTTGTCGTAGGCGGACCTTTGCGCGCCGAGCGCGTCCGCGACGACCGCGGTGGCCACGAGCTCCGCCTTGAGCAGGTGCTCGAGGTCCAGCAGCGCGAGCGCGCCCGCGGCGGTCATCACCTGCGTGCCGTTGATGAGCCCGAGGCCCTCCCGCGAGGCCAGCTTGAGAGGCTCGATGCCCGCGCCCTGGAGGGCCCTCCGGCCGTCGACGGCGCGGCCGTCCTCTGCCATGGCAAGGCCACGGCCCTGTACGAGGAGGGCTATCTCGGAGAGCGGCGCCAGGTCGCCCGAGGCCCCGAGCGAGCCGATGGAGTGCACGTAGGGCGTGACGGGCGCGTTGAGCATGCGCACGAGCGTCTCCGCGAGCGCGACTCGCACCGCCGAGTGCCCCTTGGCGAAGGTGTTGAGCCGCAGCAGCATCGCGGCGCGCACGACCTCGGCCGCGAGCGGCTCCCCCAGGCCCGCGGCGTGCGACAGCACCAGCCGGCGCTGGAGCTCCTCGGTCTTCTCCGGCTCTATCCTGGTGTCGGCGAGCTTGCCGAACCCGGTGTTCGCCCCGTAGACCGTCTCCCCCGCGCGCAGCATGCCCTCGAGCGCGCGACGGCTGTCCGCCATCCGCTTGCGGGCCCTCTGCGGCAGCACGACCCTCGCGCCCTCGCGGGCCACCTGCGCCACCTGCTCGAGCGTGAGGCCCTCGCCATCTGGCTTTACGTCCAACGGGCTCCCTTCCGGCCCCACCGCATTGGCAGCTCCCGGTATTTAAGGTTGCGCGGGCGCATTGGCGGGGGCGCGCAGACCCCGTCCGCATCCCCTGCGTCCCTCCGCCTCACATCTCCATGAGCCCGAGGAGCTTCAGCACCAGCACGGCGGCGAACACCCACATCACCGCGCCGAACCCCTTCATGACCGAGGCCGAGCCGGTCCGCACCATGCGGCGCGCGCCCACCTGGGCGCCCACGAGCGCGGCGATGCCCGTGGGCACGACGAGCCAGAGGTCGATGGTGTGCACGGCCGAGTGCCCCAGGACGCCGAAGAGCGACGAGAAGATGACCACGAACGCGGTCGTGCCCGCCGTGCCCTTGACGGGCTGGTCGCATAGGAAGATGAGGAACGGGGCTATCATGATGCCCCCGCCGATGCCGATGAGGCCCGAGAGCACGCCCACGAGCACGCTGACGGCCACGATGGCCACGACCTGCCGGGGCGTGGGCGTGAGCGTGCATGCGTCCTGGCCGGGCGCGTCCCTCCGCTCTGAAAGGATCATCCGCAGCCCCATCGCGACCAGGAACGCTGCGAACGTCCACATGAGCAGCGCAGGGTCTATGAACCCGGTGGCCGCCCCGCCCGCGAGCGCACCCGCGCACACGCCTGGGATGAACCAGGCGGCGAGGCGCATGTCCACAAGGCCCTGGCGGTAGTATACGACCGTGGCCGACAGGACGGCGAGCAGGTTGATGGTGAGCGACGTGGAGATGGCGGTGAGGGCGGCGAATCCGAGAAGGAACAGGATGGGCGTGTAGAGCACGGCGCCCCCCAGCCCGAACATGGAGAAGACGAAGGATATAAGGAGCACCGCGACGACCGCGACCACGAGCAGGACCAGGGAAGGCATCTGGCCCCCCCACCGATGCGCGGCCTTTTAAGGTGTCGCCGCACGGCCACGCTCGCGGTGCGGAAGCCCCTCACGTCCCCCGGGCCGGTCCCTTCGCGCGGACGGGCCGGCCGTCGGGGCCATAGTAGCGCCTCCCGATCCACAGGCTGACGTTCACGAGCGCGATGAGCACCGGCACCTCCATGAGGGGGCCGATGACCGTCGTGAACGCCTCGGTCGACGCGATGCCGAACGTCGCGACCGCGACAGCTATGGCAAGCTCGAAGTTGTTGCTGGCGGCCGTGAAGGACTGCGTCGCCGACTGGGAGTAGCTGAAGCCGAACCTGTGAGAGAGGGCGAAGCTTATGAAGAACATGAGCAGGAAGTACGCGACGAGCGGCACCGCCACGCGGACGACGTCGAGCGGGTGGGAGACTATCTTCTCCCCCTGCAGCGCGAACATCACGACGATGGTGAACAGCAGCCCGAGCATCGCTAGCGGGCCTATCCTGGGCGCGAAGGTCCCGTCGTACCATGCCCTGCCCTTCAGCTTCCCGAGCACGAAGTAGCTCGCGACCCCGAGCGCGAACGGGATGCCGAGGAAGACGAGCACGTTCCTTGCGATGTCCCACATCGTGATGTCGACCACGATGGCCTCGGAGCCTGGCGAGACGACGGGCGTGAGGACGGTGATGAACAGGTACGCGAGCACGGAGTACATGGCTATCTGGAACACCGAGTTGAGCGCGACCAGGACCGCGCAGTACTCGCAGTCGCCCTTGGCGAGGAGGTTCCACACGAGCACCATCGCGATGCACCGCGCGAGGCCCACCAGGATGAGCCCGTTCCTGAAGGGGGCCATCTCGGGCTCGGGGAACGCGAGCCACGCGAGCGCGAACATGAGCACGGGGCCGACGGCCCAGTTGAGCACGAGGGAGGTCGTGAGCATCCGCTTGGCCTGGCGGAGGCGACCCAGCTCGTCGTAGTGGACCTTGGCGAGGGGCGGGTACATCATGACGAGGAGCCCGACGGCGATGGGCGCCGACACGCCGAAGACCTTGACGGAGTCGAGCGCGTCGGCGATGTCAGGGAGGGCGTAGCCCAGGCCGATGCCGATGGCCATCGCGAGGAAGATCCAGATCGTCAGGAACTTGTCGAGGAAGGAGAGATGCGACGGAGGGGTCTCGCACGCTGGGGCCGGGCAGGCGCCGCTTTCCGAGACAGGGCCTCCTGACTCTCCACTCCCTACCACAGTGCCACCCCGAAGTAGCGCAGGATGAAGATGGCGCCAAGCGCGATGATCACGACTCCGAACGCGCGCACGACCCATCTGCCCAGGGCCGCGTACCTTGTCGCCAGGCCTCCTCGAGCGGCCCTCGTGACCACCGCGAGGGGTATGACGGGCACCCCGTGGCCCAGCCCGAACACGAACAGGAGCGCGCCCGCGACGGCCCATGAGTAGCCCTTCGCCATGACGACGACGAGGACGGGAAGGATGAGCGAGATGGCGCAAGGGGTCCACGCCAGCCCGAACAGGACCCCGATGGCAAGGCCACCGACGACCGCGCCGGTGGCGCCCGTTCGCGGGAACCGCGCGAGCATCCTCTGGAGGACACCCTCGCTCTGACGGTCCTCGCCGCCGCCCCGGGAGGACGCCCTCCGCGGGATGAGCGAGGTCAACGGCCACAGGCCGTTCACGCCGAGCACGACCAGCAGCATGCCCGCCACGAGATAGAATGCGGGCGAGGCCGAGATGAACCCCCCGAGCTGCCCGAGGAGGCATCCAATGGCGAGGAACACCAGCGCCATGCCGAGGGTGAACGCCGTGCCGATCGCCAGCCCCTCCGCGGACGCGCCCCTCCTGCCCATCGCGCCCTTCCCGCCCTCGAGGCCCCGTCGGCTCATGATGTAGGAGATGACCACCGCCAGGAGCGCGATGGAGCAGGGCGTGACGGAGGTGAGCACGCCGAGCGCGAACATGGTCACGACGGTGGTCTCGCCGGCAGAGACCGTGCCCTCGCCGCCCTCCCACTCGCCCGCGCGGATGAGGTCGATGTCGTGCGCGAGCTCGTCGGCCGTCTGCACGCCGTCCACCTCGCCCTTGCCCATCTGGTAGACATGGCGGACGGCGACGATGCGCATCTCCCGGTCGAGCAGCAGGACGGTGGGGTTGGCCGTCCCTCCCCGGTATGTCCAGTAATCTCGGAAGGCGGCCGCGGCCGAGAACGGAGGCAGTTCCTCGACCCAGGTCCAGTTGACCGAGAGGTCCCACCAGCCCTCCGCGAGGCTCCTGCCGTCGGACGACAGCGCGCTCGAGCGCATGTTCACCGTCACCACCTTGGGCGGGTCAGGGCGGTCGAGGAGGGCCGCCAGCGCCTCCGTCTGGGCCCTCATCTGTCCCTCGCACTCGAGGCAGACGGGCTCCTCGATAGCGGTGAAGTGGAGCACGGTGACGTTCCCGCGCAGCGAGGCCAGGTCGAAGGGCGTCCCGTCGATGTCGTCGGTCTGGAGCGTGGGGGCCGGCACCGGCTCGAGGTCCCGAGTCTCCCCGGGCCTCCCGAAGGCGATGGCTAGGACCGCCAGGGTCACGATGAGCAGGAGCGCGACCGCGACCAGGACGGGGGCGAGGCCGCGATGCGCGGACCCCTCCGTAGCTGCCCCTCCGGAGCGCATCCTTGTCGAGCCCCCCCTAGTCCCTGCTGTGGTAGTAGATGGCGTCCTTCACATAGGATTCTATCCACGCGGCCCCCGTCGCCCCCTCGGTCGCGTGCCATACTATCTTGGTCCCGTCGGAGGTCCTCATCTTGCTCAGCACGATGGTGAGCGGTATGTAGGACTGGCCCCCATTGGCGTCGTAGGCATCGAACGTGTCGTAGGCGCGCTGGTCCGTGCCGTCGGAGAGCAGGTCCAGATATGTGATGCGCGGGCCGTGGACGTCCATCACGGTCCTCACGTCATTGCCCTGGGCGATGCAGGGGGCGCAGCCCGTGCTGTGGGTGAGGATGATGAGCGGGCCGTCCTCGAGCAGGTCCGTGACCCATGCGGGGTGCGCGACCGCCTGGCCCGAGCTCGGGTTGATCTCGGGCAGGACCGTCCACCAGTCCGCCTCGGCCGTCCCGAGCCCGTTGGCGGGGCTGTATGATGCGAGCCAGTCACCGTTGGGGGGCGTGGGGTTGCCCCCATCGTCGGACGGGAGGGTGGCGAGGTAGTAGGCGGTCGCGGAGACCGCGACGATGGCCAGGACGATGAGTGCGAGGCCGACGCGTCGTCTGGAGTCGCGCACTTGCGCGCTATGGGCAGCATCCTTGTGCTGCCGGTCCTTCGTGGGCCTGCGACGACCCCTCTTTCCCGAAGCGCGCCTCTTTGCCATCCCGCATCACCCCTGAGATCGAGTGGGTGGCGGCATCACCCGGATGCCCCCAGCATGCGCTTGAGCTCCTCCACCTCGACGATGCGGCCCGAGCTGCGGAGCTCCCCGTCGATGAACAGCGCGGGCGTCATCATCACGCCACGGTCGATGATCTCGGCGATGTCCTCGACCTTCACCACCTCGGCCTCGATGCCCAGCTCCTTGACGGCCCGCTCGACCACCTGCGCCTGTCGCTTGCACCTGGCGCAGCCCGAGCCCAGCACCTCGATCCTCATTCATCCTCCCTCCCTCGGTCGCGTCATTCTGTACTCCTTCAGCAGCGCCTCGGCGTAGTCCCCCTCCACCTTGGGGGGCACGTAGTTGTATATCTTCGCGCGCGCGAGCAGTGCGGCCTTGGCCTCCTCGTCGGAGGCGGGGTGCAGCCTCCCGACCTCATCGAGGACGGTCTCCAGCTCGACGACGCCGACGAGCGAGCCTCCTACGGAGAGCTTCCTGACCATCCTCGCGGCGGCGGCGGGGCAGCACGGCTTCTCGCTTCCCATCCGACATCACCTCAGCCTATCATGGCGCCATAGAGGAGCCCAGCGAGCAGGGTGAGCACGATGACGATGCCGATGTACGCGGTGGCCTTCCTCGCATCGAGGAGCCTGTAGAGGACGATCATGCTGGGGAGGCTCAAGGCCGGGCCCGAGAGCAGGAGCGCCAGCGCGGGCGCGCCGCCCATCACGCCGCTCGAGAACCCCAGCGTCGTCCCCACGATGGGCACCTCCAGCAGGGTCGGCATGTAGAGCAATGCTCCAAGGACGGATGCCACCGCCACCGACCCGAGGCCGTTCCCGCCCAGGTACGGACGGAACGTCTCGGCCGGCAGGAAGTAGTTGACGACGCCGAGCAGGAATGCGCCCAGCAGGAGGACCGGCAGTATCTTCTTCGTGACCCACCAGGTCTCCGAGCCCCAGCCCGTCCTCTCGTCCGCGTCAAGGTACCTCCATGCGAGGACGGCGACGAGCGCGGCCATCGCGATGACCACGACGGCCCTCACGGCTATGGGTATCGTCGCGGTCCCGACCACCAGGATGGCCACAAGAATGACGAAGATGGCGGGCAGCGCCCATCGCGGGCGCGCCTGGCCCCCGTCGTTCTCCAGGACGGGACCTGCGGCCGGCGTGGCCGGCGACAGGGCTCTCCTGTCCGCGACCGCCCGGTCGGCCTGCTTGAACAGCGAGGCCATGAGCAGCCCGGCGACCAGCGAGAGCGAGACCGCGGCCACCGCGCGAGCGAGGCCCAGCTGCCACCCGAGGACCCTGGCGGTCAGGACGATCGCGAGGATGTTGATGGCGGGGCCCGAGAAGAGGAAGGTGAAGGCCGGGCCGGTGCCCGCGCCCTTCTTGTAGATGCCGGCGAAGAGGGGCAGGATGGTGCAACTGCACACCGCGAGCACGCTGCCGGACAACGCAGCTATGCCGTAGGACTTCCACTTGGGGACGTCCGGCCCCAGATACCTGAGGATGGCCTCCTTCCTGAGCAGCGCGCTTATCGCGCCCGCGATGAAGAACGCCGGGACGAGGCACGTGAGGGTGTGGGCCGACAGGTACTCCCAGAGCACGGCGAGCCCCTGCCCGAGCGCCTCGAAAACTATATTTGCCACGAGCGGCATCTCCGATTACGTTTCAAATCTTTTTGAAACACAATCTCGTCCGGTCTATTTAAGGTTTGCCCAGAAGGTGCCCGAAATGGCGAAGGGAAGGCGTGCCAAGAGGTCCAGGCCAGCGGAGTGCCGATGCCTGCCCGAGGTGATGCCAGCGGATGTGCGGCGCGCGCTCGACGAAGGGGGCGGTCTCGAGGGCCTCCTCTCCGAACTGCCGGATGCGCGCAGGCTCGAGTCCGAGGCAGAGGTCCATGGGGCCCTTGCAGACCCGAACAGGCTCCGCATCATGCACATGCTCGGGCGCTCCCCCCTCTGCGTCTGCGTCATAAGGGTCGCGATGGACATGCCAGATTCGAAGCTCTCCTACCATCTCGGTGTGCTCAGGTCCGCCGGGCTCGTGGTGTCCAAGAAGCGGGGCAACTTCATCACGTACTCGCTCTCGGACCATGGCCGGCGATGGCACGAGGCGTACAGCGGCTGAGGTGCCGTGCCGGGCCCCGGCTCACAGCCAGAAGATGGTGCGCAGGAACTCGTCCCACGTCGTGTCCATGGCGAACGCGCGCGTCTCGTAGGACGCTCTGTACTCCTGCGACCTGTAGGGGAGGTAGATGCTCATGCCGTGGGCGTCCACGTGCTGGCCCTGCGAGGCGTCGGTGCCGTGCCGCTCCGCGAAGACGCACGCCTCGAACGCCGTGCGCACCGCGTCGAGCGTGGACTGCTCGCACAGCGGGTGCGCGCGGCACTTCTCGAGCTGGACGACCAGGTCAAGCAGGTCGTAGTTGATGAACACGCCCTGGCCGAGCCAGTCGGGCTGCCCGCTGAAGCCCTGAGTGCAGTAGTCGGCCGGCTCCTGCTGGCTGCCGATGACGCGGTCGATGAGCTGCCTCTGGCCCATCACCTTGCCGAGGCCGGTGAGGCTCGTGCGCAGCTCCGAGCCCAGGCGGTCGACCGCGAGCGCGAGCGCCTCGACCTGCGCCAGGTCGATGGCGGAGACCGTGTCGGACGCGTAGTCGCGGTAGACCATCATGTCGGGCGCGTTCCACGGCCCGTAGAACTGGAAGACGTCGACGATGTGGCGCGCGAGGTCCGCGGGCGAGATCGACGGGTCGTCCCTGACCGGGCCCCAGATGGCGTCGAAGGGGTAGTTGCCGATGAGGTACTGGTCGCCGTGCGTCTCGGAGCCCCACGAGTAGGTCTCGGAGCCCACCATGTAGGACACGTGGTCGCGCACCTCGTAGGCGAACTCGATGGAGGCCATCAGGCACGCGTAGGTGACGAGCACATCGACCTGGCGGCCGAGCGTGACCTCGATGCCGCGCAGCGCCTCCGCGACCTCGGAGGGCGACAGGTAGTCGGCGTCCGTGTCGTCCCAGCAGATGCCCATCCAGCCTCCGCCGTGGTTGTTGAGCACCAGGCACAGGTTCTCGGCCGGCCACTCGGACGCTGCCCACGTGACGAACATGGCAAGCGTCGTGGGGTCGCCGAGGTTGAGCTCATCGCCCCACTGCGGGTAGGCCGTGGACGGCGGTAGCTCGTCCACGCCGCCCTCTCTGACGTACTGGATGACGGTGTCGTTGGCGGCCGCGCCGTCGTAGAGCGCGACGTGCACGCTGTCGTCGGTCGAGCCGACGGCCTCGAGGCTGTGGAGGTCGGCCTGCCACTCGCCGTAGGCGTCCAGGTTGTTGTCCATGGACGCGTAGTGGACCGTGAGCCACTTGGCCACGTGCGGAGCGCCGCCCCCGGCGCCGCCCGCGCCTCCGTGCTGGATCTGCACGGCAATGACCGCGCCGAGCACGATGAGGGCCACGAGGGCGGCCATCAGGCGCCTGTCATGCAACCGGCGTAGGGCGTCCAGCATCGCCAATAGGGATGACCAGTAACCTATTTGATGTTTGTCTTTCCGTTCGGGAAAGCGGGGGACGGTCGGTCGCTGGCAGGCCGCCGCGTCCGACCGCTCACAGCTCGAACGACCTCACGACAGCGTTGCTCGGCCTGTACACGAGTACGAGCCGGTCGCCCTTCTCGAAGGCACGGTATGCGCTGTCGTACATCGCCCTCTCATCTGGGGTGATGGGGTGGGGGGCGCTCCCCTTGAACTGGAAATCGTCCGACCAC
>Ga0316620_10001330_pt1 | contig 10611 bp, 8 predicted proteins | sample OWC_Aug_M1_C1_D5_FD_207651 | JGI IMG/M metagenome (GOLD analysis project Ga0316620, IMG submission 207651) | Wetland soil microbial communities from Old Woman Creek delta, Ohio, United States - OWC_Aug_M1_C1_D5_B | ecosystem: Environmental > Terrestrial > Soil > Wetlands | place: USA: Ohio...
GAGGCGAGCGCAGCCGAAAAGGTGCAGCCCGTTCCGTGATATTCACCGGAAATCTTTTTGCCCTTCAGGTAATGAAACCGGCCGTCATAGACGAGGTCTGTTGCCGTTGCTTCGAGATGTCCGCCGGTGATGATCACGCTTCCTGCGCCGAGACGCGCCAGCTTCAACGCTGCCTTTTCCATGTCCCTCAGTGACCTGATCTGCACGCCGCTCAGTATAGACGCCTCGTAGATATTCGGCGTCACCACCGTGCAGAGCGGCAGCAATTTCTTTTTCATCGCACCGGGTACGTTTTCCATGCAGAGGCTTCTGCCCGTTGAAGAACGTATCACCGGGTCGACCACAACGTTCGGAAGCGAAAACCTCCTGATGGCCGCCGCAACGGCATTCACGTTCTCCTCACTGTAAAGCATGCCTGTTTTAATAGCATCGGGCATGATATCGGCGACAACGACCGCTAATTGCTTCGCAACAAACTTTCCCGGCACAGCCATGACGCCTGCGACGCCGGCGGAGCTCTGCGCGGTCAGTGAAGAAACGACGGACAGACCATATGTCCCAAAGGCCCGGAAGACCTTAAGGTCCTGTTGAATGCCGGCCCCACCCGAAGGATCAGATCCTGCGATCGTCAATACCGCAATCATTACGCATTATACCCTGCTGGCCGGAGGATAGACAAGAAAATGACCATGCAGGCGCAGGTAAAATCAGGAGGAGCCAAGGGAACTTTTTTCCCTTATTAGGAAACGGGTTTCTCAAAAGGGAATGTATTGGGGGCCGTTCGTCGGTAAATTGAACTGAATTTCTGTGGCATGGGATGTGCATTTGTATTATTTCCGATGTATCGCTTGCTGGCTGGATTTTTCTCCGGCCGAAGAAAATAGACAAGCAGTATTTTTCTTTATAATATATAATATGCAAGATTCAGTTCGGCGAATTGACTTTATCTTACGTATGAAAGGAGGTGTGTAGAACGTGAAGAAACTCTTGGCGATAATGCTTACACTGATAATGGTTCTTTCTTTGGCGCTGATGGTAGGATGCCAGAAGAAGGAGGAAGCCCCTGCACCGGCTCCGGCTCCTGAAGCGACACCTGCTCCTGCTCCGGCTCCTGCGCCTGAACAGGCACCTGCTCCTGCTCCGGGCGGCGAGAAGCCTGCGGAAGCTCCGGCTCCTGCTCCGGCTGGTAAATAATTAAAGCCGGCCATTCTCTTGACACAAAAAAAGGGCTCGTTAAGAGCCCTTTTTTATTGATCTCTTGCATCACCGAGTCACAAGGTCACCCGAATCTCCTTCTCCACCGGTCCGAAGAGAAACCTCTGCCGCCGCACCCTGACCGTGACCGTATCGCCGGTTTTTTTGTAGAGCAGAAATATCCTCACGTCGTCCGCGCTGTCTATCTTCGTATTGTCCATCGCCAAAATCAGGTCGCCCTTCCTGAGTCCCGCCTGCTCCGCCACCCCGCCTGGTGCAAGCGCCTCAATCGCTACCATGTCTTTTTCATCCTTCAGAATCACGCCGAGTTTCGGCGTCTCGGGCGGCTTGATCGGAGAGGGGAAAAGTGCAAAATCAGAGATATTTTTTTCGATATCGCCATCGTTCAGAATGATTGAATAGTCCTGGCCGTTAAGTCTGTACGCCCGCTTGGGGATGCCCGAACCAAAGGCGAGATGACCCATTCCCGCCACGACCACGACCTGATAGTCAGGGTCATTTTTCATGAACGCGGCCAGATTGTGCGCCATCGATTCGTCCCAGAGGACCTGCGCCTGGTAGAAAAAATCAAAGTTGCTGCTCTCTGCGCCTTTGTGTACTTCGAAGAACTGCTTCAACCTTGCCTTATACTGCAGATCGGAAAGATCCATATCCTGCGGGATCTCTTTTCTCTCTTCCGGTGTAAGAGCATAGAGCCCCTCCTTAAAGACCTTCGATACAATCTCCTTCCTTATATTCAGGGCGATGACCGGTATCTTGAACTGTCTCGCATAGAGAAGGATCTCCCGATACAGGGTATAGTCGAATCCCCATTGTTTAAAATATTCCGATTTTTTCAGGAACTCCCGTTCATCGATGGCGCCCGAGATGTAATCGTCGAGTGCCTTCTGGAACGGCTTCTGGAACATCTCCATCCCGATTGCGATCTTATTGCCCCTCTCGTGCAGTTTACGGATTACCTCATACTCAACTCGGTGGTGTGCGAAATTATCATGCTGTTCTCCCACGTACACGATCTTCTTTCCGGCAGCCTTGTCGATCACGCCGGGCATATCGATCAGGCGGGCTATCTCGACCCCGGGAACTTCGCCAGCGACTTTCCGGGTCATCCCCCTGGCGCTCGCGTCTATGTCCTTCAAGGTGTTTCTCCCTCCCCTGAATGATATCCTGCTGTATTTACCGTAGTGCATCATCCTCTGGAGATACCCTACCATGTCCTCTGACGCAGGACCGTCGACGACCGCGATCACCCCTTTAGGGTTATAAGGATTTTCCCGCATTACGAGCACAAAATCCTGATCGTTCTTGCCGCCCTTAGCGTAGAGGCTTTCCGCCAGGGGGCTGTCGGAGCCGAAGATCAATAAGGACGAAGCCTTGAGGTCGTCGTAGGAAACCTCGCGCTCCTCCTTCTGCGCAAATCCCTCGCTTTTAAGATACTCAGTAACCGCCGAAGACCCGTCCCCTTTCTTACCATCCTGCATAACAAAGATCTTCTTGGGATCGCCCAGAAGCCGCGATATCACCGGCGGAAATTCCTTCGCCGACAGCCCTCTGAACAGGTCGTAATTGCCGTCTATGACCAGTTCCGTCGGTGACCCTTTCGTTTCGATCTCAAGCCGCGTCTTTTTCTTCTCTATCTCGAAGGTCTTCCTTGTTTCTCCTTCCTTAGTTTTTACCGCAACCGGCAGGAGAAACTTAAAATCCTTTCCCTTTTGTTCCAGTTCGAAAGAGACTACCGCTGTCGATCCCCTGTACGACAATGCCGCGTTCTTCACCTCGACCTGCGGCCCGCCCTTTTCTTCCAGCCACTGCTTGAAGTACCATGAAAGGTCCTTGCCCGTAACAGTCTCAAAGGCGGCCTTGATGTCCGTCCACGAGGCGGGCCGGAAACTGTTCTTTTCGACAAAGGCCCTGACCGCATCGAAAAAATTCTGGTCCCCGACGAGAGTCCTGAGCATGTGTAAGACCATCGCACACTTCCCGTATCCGATCGCCCTGGAAGCGTAATCCATCCGGCTCGTAAAGGCCTTCAGCGGAAAGTCATTGTCGGCATTTACGTAACTGCCGAAAGATATGAGTATCTGTTTCCTGTAGTCCCATCCTTCGCCTTTTATCTCTTCGAACCTCTGGTCCGCGAGGTAAGTGGTCAGGCCCTCGGACCAGTTGCCGCCCTTATAGTCGACATACACCATATTGCCGAACCACTGGTGAAGTATCTCATGACCGAGCGAGGTCTCCAGGATAAAGGGCAGTCTCACCACCTCACGGCCGAGGAGCGTATATGTCGGAAAAGAATAACCCGTCGGCAGCACGTTCTCGACAATCGAAAACCTTTTATAACGGTACGGCCCGATCAGGTCATTATACATTCCGAGGTATTTCTTGGTGTACTCGATGTATTTCTTCGCGAGCCCTGCATCCTCGGGAAGGAAATAGGTTGCTATTTCGGTGCCCCTGAAATCCTCTCTTTGCACTTTATAGCTTCCCCCGACAAGGGTGATCCCGCCGACCGGATGCGGGAACGAGAAGACAAACTCCTTTTTCCTGTCAGCAGTCTCCCGCACGGTCACCTGGTCGGCCTCCGAAATCCCCTCGAACCCGGGGGGAAGGACCGCGGTGAGGTTATAGACCGACAGGCCCCTTACCGAAGGATACCAGCCGCCCATGAGCACGATGCCGGAAGGCTCGATAAGATTGCCCTGAACAACTCCCGGGTTCTTTTCCATATCGGCCGCAGGGACTTTAGCGACCTCTATTTCATATTCTATCACCACGGTCTCCGCCGACCTGCTCGGGCCGAAGGTGACCACCGAAGTCTCCGGCCCTGTCTTAAGCGCAGCACCGTCGACGGTTACGGTGAGGACCCTGAGTCCCGACAGGTCGACTGCAGCCTCGTCGCCGGCAGGGAGGACAATTTTCGAGACTCCTCTCAGCAGGTGCCGATCGAGATCGAAACGAACGGTAATACTATTGGCCGGCATGCTTTCCATCCCGTAAGAGACCACCGGCAGGAATAAAAAAAAAGTCACAAACAAACCCATTATGAAAACGCGCATATCATCTCCTTCTTTTCCTTACCGGACCACGCCCGCCCTGTGACAGAAAGACCCTGTTTTTACCCTGTTCCTTTGCAGCGTACATCGCACTGTCGGCCGCCTTTATCAAAGATTCCGCCACAGCCCTGCCGCTCCCATTCGCCTTGATACTCTGCGACATAGAGGCGACCCCGATGCTGCAGGTAATGACCCCCCGTATATTAAGACGCGGTACGCGTACGCCGTCACCGGTCTTCAAGAAAACATTCGCCGCAATGTCGTGACGTATCCTCTCCGCATAACGCGCAGCCTCACGGATATCCATCCCCGGCAGTACAACCACATACTCGTCTCCCCCGTAACGTGCGAGCACGGCCTTGACGCCGATAAATAGTCTTCTCAGAATATCGGCCACTTCCTTCAGCACGCGGCTCCCGGCAAGGTGCCCGTGAGTATCGTTCACCTCCTTGAACCTGTCGAGATCGAAGAATATGAGCGAGAGGTCACCGCCCTGTCTGACAACCTTCATCGCCTCCTGCTCGAGGCTGTGGAAGAAAAACCGGTCGTTATGCAGATCGGTCAGGGTGTCCTTCTTCGAGAGTTCTTCGAACATCCGTCCGATCAGCGCGTTGTGCACCAGCGTGGCGGTATAGCCGGCGAAGATCTCGAGGAGCGCAAGATCATGCTCGTCATAGTTCGCCTTCCCTTTTCTGTTAATCAGTTCGATGACCCCTATCTTGGCCCCGCCGATCACGATCGGGGCGCAGATGATAGACCTGGTCTGGAAGCCGGTTTTCCCGTCAATCACGGGAAAGGACCTGGCGTCCTTCTGTACATCCTTGCTTATGTAAGGCCTCCCCCTGCGATAAGTGACCCCGGCGATCCCGCACTCCTCTCCGAGAGAAGTCCCGACGAGGGTGCGTGAACCCCTGCCGAAGCAGGCGGCAAAAAAAAGCTGTCCCCTGCCCTGCGGATCCCATTTCAGCAGGGGATCGTCGAGCAAAATGGAGCCGGATTCGGAAGGCACCAGCCTGTTTGCCCATGTGAGTATCTCTCTAAGGATGACACCCAGGTCCACAGCATAGCCGGCGCCTCCGTGCCGCTTTTTCCTGTTGAGCAGCCGCGCAAGGGTGGGCACATCCGCGATATTGACCTTCATCTCGGCACCTGAATTAATTTTCCCGTGTTATTGTTCTGGAACATCCAATAAAGTCTATCACAAAAAAGGCTGATGTGTGAGATTTCGGAGGAGAAAAGCGTCCTCAAAGATCAGTGGGTCGAAACCGCAGCCGATTCGCCATTGAAATAAAATCTGAATAGACATCCTCCACCGTAGAGGAAGCAGTGACCTTCACCCTGAATACGTCACATCCAGCCGCAGCATAATGCCCTATCAGGGGAGCGGTGCGTTCATGGAATAAATCCAATTTCCTTCTGACCATTTCGATGTTGTCGTCCGTCCTTCCCGAGCGGTCGCCGCCGGTGTTCTCCCCAATCCTCCGGAAGACATCCTCCGCCTCGCAGTCCAGGACGATGACCGCCTCGGTCTTCACCTTTCTGTCCATGTCCCTCGCCTGGTCCGTATGACGCGGCAGCCCGTTGAGGACCAATATATCAGTCCCGCTGAAGTCCCTGTCCCGCAGGAACATCCCGATTATCTTTTCGGCTATATGAAAATGCTCGTTCTCGAGAAGCGCCCCCTTTTCTAGCACGTCCTTAATGAAGGAGTGTTCTTTCCGCGAAAAGCCGTCGGGTGCTGTTTCATGCCCTGCAATCGCACGGAGTTGATGGCCGAAATCGAAATGGAAGCACCGCCTCCCATCAAAACCGCGTTTTTCGAGATACCCGCCGAAAGGCGTCTTGCCGACTCCTGTGGGACCTATAAGAAGTATCGCGTGAGCACTCATTGAGTTATGCGTCTTCATTAAATGCTTTTAGACCCTATCTTCGATGAGAACCTGTTTACCCGCGACGAATAAAGAAATACCAAAAACACGAGAGATAGGCTGAAAAATTGTCATACTCGAGGTTCCGATAAAAAGCTTAGTCAAGCAGGCAACCTTTACAGACGTACGCAAGCGTTCTTATTGCGTTTATGTGTATCACAAGCGAATCTCGCCGATTGTATGGCATTTTTCAGCATGTCTGCCGAGTAAATCTCCTCTGTCTAGGTCCTTTTTTTCAGCGCCCTTTCGACCGTCCTGATCGCACAGAACTCCCCGCACATACTGCAGACTTCCGATTCGGTCGGCGGGATCTCGGCACGCCACTCCCTCACCTTGTCGGGATTAAGACTGAGCGCGATCTGGCCGTTCCAGTCGAGCGCCTTTCTGCATCGTGCCATCCTTATATCCGCATCCACCGCACCCTTTATCCCCTTGGCGATATCTGCCGCATGGGCCGCGAGTCTCGACACGATCACGCCCTCCTTCACGTCTTCTATGGTCGGCAGGCGGATATGCTCCGAAGGAGTCACATAACAGAGGAAATCCGCGCCTGCAGCGCCTGCAACCGCACCGCCGATCGCGGCGGTGATATGGTCATACCCCATGCCGATGTCCGTAACGAGGGGACCGAGCACGTAGAACGGCGCCCCTTTGCATATCTCTTTTTCGAGCCGGACGTTCAGCTCAACCTGGTTCAGGGGCACATGTCCCGGCCCCTCGATGATCACCTGCACGCCGCCTTCGACCGCCTTGTCGCGCAACTCCCCGAGTGTCAGAAGTTCTTCGATCTGCGTGCGGTCCGTCGCGTCGGCAAGACACCCCGGGCGCATGCCGTCGCCGAGGCTCAGGGTCATGTCATGTTCCCGTGCGATTTCAAGGAGCCTGTCATACTGCTCATAGAGGGGATTGTCCTTTTCGTTGTAGACCATCCATTCAAGCAGGAACGAACCTCCCCTGCTAACGATATCGAGTATCCTGCCTTCGGCCCTCAGACGGTCGACCGCCTTCATCGTCAGACCGCAATGCACCGTGACGAAATCCACGCCGGAGGAGGCATGCTCCTCGATCACGCGGAAGAGGTCGTCGACCGTCATCCTGGCGATCGAGCCCCTTTCTTCAGCGGCCCTGACCGCCGCCTCGTAGATGGGCACCGTGCCGATCACGATCGGGGACTTCCTGAGCATCATCGCCCGCAGTTCCCTTATCGGGCCCCCGGTCGAAAGGTCCATCACCGCATCGGCCCCGTATTTGACGAGGGCATCGAGTTTTTCCATCTCTTCCTCTATCGAAACCCTGTCCTTCGACGTGCCGATATTGGCGTTGATCTTGGTCCGCATTCCTCTGCCGATACCGATCGGCTTTATCCTGCGGCTCCTGTTTACCGGGATGACGCTCACCCCCAGGGCAATATCCGCCGAAAGAGCTTCGGCGGAAACGCCTTCCGCTGCCGCTGCCTCCTTCACCTCTTCGGTCACGATGCCTTTTCTTGCCAGTTCGATTCTCGTCATTTCAATAGCCTCATAAACCCTTCCGCGCTTGATTTAATGTCGCCAGACGCGAGGATGGCCGATATAAGGGCCACGCCGGAAGCGCCCGCCTCCACGACCTCCTCAACCCTCTCCCTTGTGATGCCTCCGATCGCAAATACCGGTATCGCCACCTCTTCCCTTAACTCCCGGAGCGGGCTAACCCCGATCGGCCTGCCGTAACGCATTTTGGAAGGCGTCTCGTATACCGGACCGAGAGTGATAAAATCAGCGCCGTCCGCTTCGGCACTGCGGGCCTCCTGGATGCTGTGAGCAGAAACGCCTATCAGCATAGATTCACCTGCTGCCCTTCTTGCTGCGGGCGGGGGCATGTCGGCACGTCCGAGGTGCACGCCGTCCGCACCGACCACAAGGGCCACGTCGACCCTGCCGTTGACGAAAAGCTTGGCCTTGTATTCCCTTGTTATCGCCCGGAGAGCGTGTGCCATATTGAGCAGTTCCCTCGTCCTCAGGTCTTTTTCCCGTAGCTGCACCGCCCTCACCCCACCCTTCAGGGCGTTCTCCACCGCCTCCGGCAGCGTAACGCCGGGAGCCAGAAGGCTTCTGTCCGTTATCAGATACAACTGAAAATCTATCTCTCTCATCACCGCAGGCTACAGCATCCCCTCTATCGGGCTGCTCGCGGTCGCGTACAACTTTTTCCCTATTCTTCCAGCGCGGTATGCAAGCCGCCCCGCAATTACCGCATGCTTCATCGCGGAGGCCATCGCGACCGGGTCCTTCGCGCCGGCGATCCCGGTGTTGATCAGGACCGCATCGCAGCCGAGTTCCATCGCGATCGCGGCGTCGGATGCCGTTCCCACGCCGGCGTCGACAACGACCGGCACTTTCACCGCAGTCTCGATTATGATCCGTATATTGTACGGGTTGCGAATACCGAGTCCCGATCCAATCGGCGCGCCGAGCGGCATGACCGCGGCCGCACCGGCGTCCTCGAGACGCCTCGCCATGATAGGGTCGTCGTTCGTATAGGGCAACACGATAAACCCTTCTTTTGCGAGGATCTCGGTAGCCTTCAGAAGTCCGATCGTATCGGGAAAGAGCGTCCTTTCATCTCCGATCACCTCGAGTTTCACCAAGTCGGAAATCCCGGCTTCCCTGGCAAGCCTAGAATACCTGAGTGCGTCTTCCACTGTGTAGCATCCCGCCGTATTCGGCAGGATCTTGTATTTTTTAGGGTCTATATAATCGAGGAGGTTTTCGGACTTTCTGTCCGTTATGTTCACCCTCCTGACGGAGACAGTAACCACATCCGCGCATGACGCCTCGATCGCCTTTTTCGTCTCTTCAAAGTCCTTATACTTGCCGGTCCCCACCCAGAGCCTCGAACGGAACTCTATGCCCTTGATCACCAGCTTGTCTTCCATTCATCCTCCTCCAACGAAATTCACGATTTCGACAGTGTCGCCGTCACTTAGCAGGAAATGTGCGTAGTCCTGCTTTTTTATCACGGACATATTTACTTCGACCGCCACTTTTCCTCTCTCTATCCGAAGTGCGTCGAGGAGTTCACCGACCGTGGCCGCCTGCAGGTTTTCCACTGTCTCGCCGTTTATTTTCAGCCTCATAAAAAACAAAAACCGCATCCCTCCCGGGATACGGTCGCCTTCAGCTTTCCTTCCCTACTTCCTACGCCGGAATTATCCGTATCAGGTTCAAGGGGTCTCTCCCGCAAAAACGAGAAACTCTCAGGCATCAAGCCTCCCCCAAGGGTCTCTTAAGTATAGAGCAGCAAATGATTCGTTGTCAAATAAAGCATGGCATGATAAGGCACCGCGTCCGCGCAAAAAAAAAGCGCCGGAGACAACCGGCGCCTTTTCACCATAAACAACAAGTCATTAGCAATGTTGTCCCATCGACGGCGCCAGGGACATGTCATTTGCGACATAGTTGTTATCTTATGGATATTCCCAAATGGAACTAAGCCGATCCATCGGGCAGAAATCCTACAACAAACAACGGAAGGAACAACTTGGTCCGCATGTCACCAAGTTTTTTTGAAAAAACGAGCGTTCGCGGCGGCCCCCATCCAAGAAAGGGGTAAAAACTTAGCGTATATTGATCTTATGCGCAAGGCACCCCGCGCCGAAGCCGTTATCAACGTTCATCACCGCAATGCCGGGGACGCAGGAGTTCAGCATGGCAAAAAGCGCAGTCAGTCCGCCAAGGCTCGTACCGTATCCGGTCGAGGTGGGCACCGCAATTATCGGCTTGTCCGTCATCCCCCCTACGACGGAAGGCAGCGCCCCTTCCATTCCGGCCACCACGACAATCACACGCGCCTCCGTGACACGTTCGACGCTGTCGAGAAGCCTGTGCAGGCCTGCGACGCCCACATCATAGACAGTGGCCACTCTGCTGCCGAGAAAAGTAGCGGTGACCGCCGCCTCCTCGGCAACGGGGATATCCGATGTGCCCGCGGTAAGCACAAGGACGCTGCCTTTTTTTTTCTTCGCAGCCCCTACCGATATCACTCCCGATTCAGGATAAAATACCGCCCCCTTTATCCCAAGGGCATCATAGACGCTTTGCGTCGCCTTTGTGACGAGAAAGGCCTTGCTCTTCTTGTACATTGCCTTCGCAATGGCAACAACCTGCCGCTCGTTTTTTCCAGCAGCGAAGACCACCTCGGGGATGCCCTGTCTGAGGTGCCGGTGATGATCGACCCTTGCGAAATGCATGTCTTCGTACGGCAGGTGCTTGAGGCGTGCAAGCGCGTCTAGGACCGGTAGCGTGCCTTTTCTGACGGAATCGAGAATCCCTTTGATCGTTTCGCTGTCCATGGCCGGATCAGAATTCAGGGCGAAGGGCGCGGTTCATCAGGACGCTGACCGCCTCGGCAGGGCCCTTGTCCTTGTAGATGACCTT
>Ga0316620_10001331_pt1 | contig 10607 bp, 7 predicted proteins | sample OWC_Aug_M1_C1_D5_FD_207651 | JGI IMG/M metagenome (GOLD analysis project Ga0316620, IMG submission 207651) | Wetland soil microbial communities from Old Woman Creek delta, Ohio, United States - OWC_Aug_M1_C1_D5_B | ecosystem: Environmental > Terrestrial > Soil > Wetlands | place: USA: Ohio...
CGTTCTATACGGGCCGCGAATACGGCGGCGGCTTCAATGAGGTGGCCGGCGCGGATGGGCAGGTCCGGCTGACGAAAGCCAGCCAGGTGGGCTTCCACGGCTTCGGCTCCTGGACGAGAGCCGTCGTCGGCACGGCCGCGGACGCGGGCCACGCCCTGGGGGCCGACTATCTTTACGACACCCGGAACCTCGGCGTAGGCGTCTCATTTTATGATGTTTCCGGCGGCTTCCAGACCGACACCGGCTACCTGATCCGCCAGGGCGTGGCCGGACTCCAGGCGTACGTCACGCCCCGGTTCTATCCGAAGAGCCGCTTCTTCCGCAAGGTCGTCCCCAACGTCTCGGCGGCCGTGGTCAAGGACCTGCCGAGCGGGCTCTTCGAAACGAACGACGCTCTCGCGTTGACCGTGCTCCTGCCCGGGAACACGACCGTCCAGGCCCTGGGGCGGTATTCGACGGAGATCTTCCTTGACCGGCGCTTCGACACGAGCGGCGGCCTCGTCCAGGTCCTGAGCCAGGTCACGAAGTCGCTCTACCTCCGGGGGCTCTATTCGCGGGGCAATTCCATCCGCTACGTCCCCGACCCCTACCAGGGCTACGGCAGCCGCGTCTCGGGCGGCCTGATCTACAAGCCCTCGGAGAAGTTCGACGTGACGGCCAGCCTGACCTACTCCGATTTCACCCGGCGGTCGACCGGAGAGAGAGAATACGATTACGCCATCTGGCGGGGACGCCTGACCTACCAGGTGAACAAATACCTCTTCTTCCGCGGCGTCGTTGAATACAACGCCTTCCGCCGGGAGATGCTGACGGACCTGCTGGCGTCCTTCACCTATATTCCCGGCACCGTCATCCAGCTCGGTTACGGGTCTCTCTACGACAGGACCGCGTGGGTCGACGGCGAATACCGCGACGCGGGGCGCTTTCTCGAGATGAAACGGCGCCTGTTCTTCAAGGCCTCCTATCTCTGGCGGCTTTAGGCCGACCGGGATTTCCCGTCCCGGCCTTGAAAAATCCGCGGCGAAACCGCATAATAGAAGAACCATGTCATATTCACGTGCGGCGGGTTACGGGACGCGTCCCGGCGGCGGCGCCGGGCGGGCTCGCCACAGGAGGCATTGATGGATCATAAGCTCTCATCCAAGCTCGCGGCCGGCGCCGCGATCCTTTTCTTCATGGCCGGACCGGCCATGGCCCAAGCCGGACGGGGGACAGGCCGCATGAACGGGGTCGTATTGGACCCGGGCGGCAAGCCCGTTACGGGGGCCGCGGTGACGGCTGTCTTCACCCAGTCCGGAGGCAGCACCTTCGAGACCAAGACGGACAAGAAGGGGGAATTCACGTTCATGGGCGTCGGGACGGGCAACTGGGATGTCACGGTCAACGCCAAGGGCTGGCTGCCGGTCACCCAGCGCCTTTATACGTCCCAGCTCAATAAGAACCCGAAGTACACCATCAGGTTGGAGAAGAAGTCCGAGGGGACGGGCATCGTCCAGGACGAGACCACTTTCCAGACCCTCGAGGAAGGCAACGCTTTCTTCAAGGAAGGCAAGTACGACACGGCGCTGCTGATGTACGACGAATTCCTGACCAAGAACCCCGGCGCCTACCAGGTCCTCCTGAACATCGGTGATTGCTATCGCGAGAAGGGCGAGTACGACAAGGCCATCGAGAGCTACAACAAGCTCATCACACAGGCCGGTACCGACTCGACCATGGGCAAGACCATGGGGGCCAAGGGCCTGGCGGCGATCGGCCTGTGCTATCTGAAGCAGAATAAGCTCGTTGAATCGCAGGACTACTTCAAGAGATCCATCGAGATGGCCCCGCAGGACGAGATCCTGCCCTTCAACGTCGCCGAGATCTACTTCTCGAACTCGCAGATCGACGACGCCATCAAGTATTTCGAGATGGCCATCCAGATCAAGCCCGACTGGCCGGATCCCTACCTTCGCGTCGCCTACGCCTACCTGAACAAGGGCGAGACGGCCAAGGCCGCTGAGAACCTGGAGAAGTTCATCAAGCTCGAGCCGGAGACGGAACGGACGGCCCAAGCCAAGGCCATCCTCGACGCGATCAAGAAGTAACGCCGCGCCCCGCGTCCGGCCTGGCCCGGGCGCGGGGGCATTCCTTTCCACGGACGGGGTCGACCCTCAACTATTCCGCTTATTGGACTGACGGGCCTGTCGTCGAAGGGATGCGGCCTCCCCCTCATACTCCGTTTTCCCGGAATCAGTCACGTATGGAAGGGAACGGGTTCCCAGAAGCGATCATCTGAAGGGCGGTGGAGCCGCGCCTCTGGCAACTATCTGAATCAATTGAGGTTATACTCCGACTCTTACGTCCCCGTCGGCTCCATGAACTGCGGCCTAAAGGGTCGGGTCATTGCATTCGACACGACGGCCGCAACTCATGACGGCCAGGCCCGATCTGCGAAGGCCCGGACCCTCCCTCTTGTCATCGCCGTTTCCGATAACCCGGGTCGAATAAAAATGGGGACGTTTCTGTTTTTCCCGATCTTGTAACCGACCGGGGATGGAATGAGAGAAAAACAGAAACGTCCCCATTTTCTTCGGCCTGACCCCCCGGCCATAAAAAAAGCCCGCCCCCCGATCGGGGGGCGGGCTTTGTGCTTCTGCGTGTACTGCTTCTGCTTTCTGCTTAGAACGAGAACCGGGCGCCGAGCCGGAGGGACCACGTGCCGAAGGCTTCGTTGAGGCCCTTCCCAGAGAGTGCCTGGCCGCTCTCGGAGCCGTAGAAGGAAACGTCGGGCCGGTAATACTGCATCCGGTCAACCCAGTAGACGGTCCTGTAAGGATCGGCTTCAGTTCCCGCGCCCGTAACGACGGTCGTGTTGGGATTGATAGCTTCGCCGTTGAGGATGTACCGGGCGGGGATGGCCATCGTCTGCCGGATCGGCTCGTAGCGGGCCTGCTGCCAGGTCTTGGTGTTGGTGACGTTGCTGAGCTGGGCGTTGAAGGCCACAGTGTAGCGGCTGCCGACCTTGATGGCCCATTCGGCGTAGACGTCAGCCCACACGGTGAACGGGAGGTCGCCGAGGTCGCCGTACCCGAAGGGATAGATGTAGGCGTTGTTGAAGCGCAACCGCGTGGTGATGGGGTTCCCGCTGCGGCCGTAGGCGGCGAAGCCGAGGGTCAGGCCCATGGGGAACGTGTAGGAGCCGTAGGCCTTGATGTAGTGCGTGCGGTCCTGGGGCAGCCGGCCGTTGATCGGCGTGCCGTCCATCTGGTACATCATGAACCACAGGTCGTACGAGCGCTCGACGTTCGGGGAATTGCGGCCGAATTCATCGGTGCTGGAGAGGCCGCCGTAGTTGCCCTTGGTCAAGCTCAGGGTGTAGTTGATGGCGCCCTGCCAGTTGTGGCTGAACCGCTTCTCGAGGGAGACGTTCAGGCCGTAGTAGTTGCGGATGGCGCCGGGCTGGTCCCAATACACGACGCCAGCCGGCAAGGGCCCCAGGGAGTCGTTTGTCTGCAGGGTATTAAAGAGGTCGACGACCCATGCGCTGCCGGGGTTGCCCTCATAGTACTGTTCGCCCTGGGGGGTGACGATGCCGATGTCCTCGATCGTCCGCAGCAGCTTCTTCCAAACGCCGCGGGCCGACAGGGACAGGTCTTCCGACAGCTTCTTTTCGGCGCCGAAGGAGACTTCCTGCTGGGCGACGGGCTTCATGTCGGGCTGGAGCGTGTCGAACGAGGGGATGCGCCAGTCGATGGTGCCCAGGTAGGTGCCGCCGGCGGCCTGGCTGAGGGCCGCGTTGCCGGTTTCCCCGCTGCCTTCCGTGTTGCTGACGAGGCCGTTGGCGGCGATGACCCGGTAGTCGGCGGTGTCGAGGGTGTAATAGTCGGTCTGCCACTTGAAGCCGCCGAACGCGCCTTCGGCCATGTACAGCTTCATGACGTCGTAGTAGATGCCGAAGCTGCCGAAGATCTTCAGAGAGGAATCGCCGAAGACGTCATAGACGGCGCCAAAGCGGGGGGCCAGCTTGTCGGCGAATCCGAACTGGATGGGCTTCTTGTACTGGTCGGGAACGTCGGGATTGAACGTCGGGATGTACTCGGACTCCGTCCGGAGGCCGGCGTTGATGGTCAGCTTGCCGCCGAGCGTCCAGGAATCCTGGAGGTACATGGCATAGGTGTTCCGGTGGATCTTCCAGGCGGAGCCGTAGGGCTGGCGCCAGGAGCCGCGGATCATGTAATAGCCGTACGGGCCGCGGGTCGGGGGGGTGCCGTAGTCCTCGAGCTCCGTGCAGTTCAGGTTCCAGCCGATGTCGACCATCGGGCTGACGGGGCCGTTGAGGACGTTTTCCTGATCGCGGACGAGCTGGAAGCCGGCCTTCCAAGCGTGCTCGCCGGCCAGGCTGACGAAATAGGACAGGTCGACGTTACCGGAGATCTTCTCCAGCTTGTACCGCTCCTGGACCGATCTCGACCCGCCCCAGTTGACGGCGCCGGCGATGTGCAGCAGGCCGGGGTTGGTGACGTAGAACGGGTCGGTCGCGAAGGCGGTATTCGGCTCATTGAAGGAAATGGTCGTGTACCTGTTCGCGATCTGCTGGTTGTTCGTGTTCGTCATGTGGTAGCCGCCGCGGAGGCTGACCAGGAAATTGTTGCTGGCACTGTAGTCGGCCAGGAAGGCGGCGGACCAGTTCGGGTAATCAAATCCCTCTTTGCCGAAGGCGTAGGTCTTGGTGCTTCCCCCGAGGATGTCGGGGATGGCGCCACGGTAATTCGACCAGTTGTCGACCGCGCTGGCCGAAACGCGCAGCCCTCTAATGGGGGCGGCGGTCAGCTTGACCTGGCCGTTGAGGCCGAGGCTCTTCTGGTAGAAGGGGTAGTACGGGGCGTTGGAAATGTTGGGATCGACGTTCGTGTCGTCGCTGTTGAAGAACCGCTGGGCGTAGGTCCGGCCGTAAACCGGGTTGATCGATGCGAAGAACCACAGCTTGTCCTTGAAGATGTAGCCGCCGAGGGTGAAGACGCCCTCGAACCGCTTGTAGTCGTCGCGGGCGCGGCCACCCTGCCAATAGAGGTCGTCGGCGTTGACGTATTCGGGGATGTTGCTGTTCTGCGGGCTCCAGCGGAAATAATTTCTGGCCTTGCCCTGCATGAACTGGGAGTTGTCGTTGTAGTAGAAGCTGAGGTCCCCGTGGTAGGCGTTGCCGCCGGACCGGGTGATGACGTTGACGACGCCGCCCATCGAGCCGCCGAACTCGGCGTTGTACCCGGAAGCGGTGACCTTGACTTCGTCAACGAGCTCCATGACGGCGCCCTGGGCGTTCGTGCCGATGTGGGGCTGGGTGATGTCCGCGCCGTCCATGTACCACATGTTCTCGGTCCCGGTGGCGCCGTCGACCGAGAGGCCGCCGGTGCGGTTGTCATACTGGACGCCGGGCACCGTGCTGATCAGGCCGTCGAAGCTCCGGTTGCGGGGCAGGGCCATGAACACTTCCTTGGTCATGGTCTGGCTCTTGACCGTGCTCTTGACGTCGATGAGCGGGCTCTGTCCGATGACGGTGACCTGCTCTTCGAGAGCGGCCTGTTCGAGCGTCGCGTTCAGCGTGATCGTCTGGGACAGCTGAATGATGATGTCCTTCCGGATCAGGGTTTTGAAGCCCTGGAGGGTGAAGGTCACTTCATAGACGCCCGAAGGCAGAGAGAACAGACGGTAGTTCCCGTCCCCGTCCGTGACCGCCGTCGCCTTGCCGACCAGCCTGGGGCTCGTCGCTTCGACCGAAACGCCGGGAAGCGGAGCGCCCGTGTTGTCCGCGACCTTTCCTTCCATTTTGGAGGTCGGGACGAGCTGGGCGAAGGCGACCCCGGCCATGAACAAGGCGAGGATCGCGATGATGAATCTTTTACTCATGAAAAAAAATCCTCCTAAGATTTCGATAACCTAAGGCCCAATGGCTGCCCGCCGTCCGTCGGCCGGTTTCCGGTCGCGTCAGCGGGCCTCCCGGGACAAGAACGGCCCGTTCCTGCCCCTTCCCAATCCCTCACGCATGCTTGTCCTCTTGTTCTCACCTCCTCATTTAGCAAAATAGTATGATTATGCACGTTTCTCAGAGTCCTATTTTAGCAAGTATCATGCCAAGGTCCGGTCACTTTTATCCCATTAATTATTAACGGCTTACATAAGATTCTAGACCTCTATACATACGGTTTTTTGAACTTATCCAATCTTTTGGATTTTGCCGTATTTAGAGCTTTTTTGCGCCCTCCCGGCCGCCCGGTCCGGGCACGGTCGTCCGGGCCCGGAGGACCGGCTTATTGACGAGGCTCCAGAAGGGGCTTATACTTGAAATGTAATGCCTTCCTCGCGGGGAGTCCGACCATGAACATATCGAAAAACTGGCGTGCGTTCGCCGCTTTGGGCGCGATCCTTTTCTCCGTCCTGACGGTCGTGGCGAGCGTCTCCGCCGCCCTCCCGAAAAAGGACGTCTGGTACACCCAGCACTACATCATCATGCAGGACTTCGAGCGGAAGCTCTACCGCGATCTGTCGGCGGACGGCCGGAAGGGGTTCCAGGACCTCTTCTGGGCGGCCCGGACCCCCGAAGCCCGGGGAAAATTCCGGGTCCGCCTGGATTTCGTCATCAAGAACTTCTGGAAAGAGAACAGCAAGCAGCCGTGGAATACGGACCGCGGCCGGACCTACCTCCTCAACGGCCCCCCCGCTTCGATCGACTACGATCAGAACGTCAATTTCGGCATGCTGCTCCCCGGGCAGGTCGCCGACAACGCCTCCCGGAGCACCGAAGACGTGGGGGGGAACAGGGCCGAGGTCTGGGTCTATGCCTACGACCAATATTTCATCCAATACACCTTTGCCTTCATCCAACCCTCCCAGTGGAGGAGGACCCAGACAACGGGCAGCCGCTACCTCGGCGAGCTCGAGACCTTCAACAAGACGGTGACCTTCGGCATCGTCGACGAGGCGGCGTACAAGCAGAGCCTGAGCGGCCTGGCCTTGAAGAAATAGCCGGCCGGCCAACGATCGGAGAGACCGGCCCTGCGCGAGCTTCTCGTCTTCACCGCCTGTCTGGGCCTTTTCCTTTTCTATCTGGCCGTCGAACACGTCCGGCTCGAACGGGCCCTTCGACGCGTCCCGAGGCGCATCGCCGTCACCGGGACTCGGGGCAAGTCCGGCGTCACCCGCCTCATCGCGGCCGGATTGCGGGCCTCCGGCGTCCGGGTCCTCGCCAAGACGACGGGCTCTAAGCCGGTCCTCATCTTTCCGGACGGCTCGGAACGAGAGATCGTTCGGACCGGCCCGGCCTCCGTACGCGAGCAGGTCCGTCTCGTTACGCTGGCCGCGGAATCCGGCGCCGAGGTCCTCGTCGCCGAGATGATGAGCATCGGCGCGGAGTGCCTGGCCGCGGAATCCCGGCGCATCCTGCGGCCGGGGACGCTCGCGGTGACCAACGTCCGGCTCGACCACACGGACGAGATGGGCCGTGAGAAGGCCGCGATCGCCCGGACCATCGCCTCCGCCGTTCCCGAGCGGGCCGACATCTTCATCCCGGAGGAAGAGGTCGATCCCGCGTTCGCGGAAGCGGCGGTGCGGACGGGCTCGAAGCTCACCGCGGTCACCCGGGGGCTGGCGTCGGATGGGGCCGGGGCGGGCCTCAGGCCGCCGTTCGGTGAATTCGAGCCCAATTGGCGGCTGGCCACAGCCGTGCTCGAGTCCCTTGGGGTCGGCCTCCGGACGATCGAGCGGGGCTTCGCCGCGGCCGCGCCCGATCCGGGGAACCTGCGCGTCTGGCGCGGCGCGTTCGGCGACCCGCCTCGTCCGGCCGTCTGCGCCAGCCTCTTCGCCGCCAACGAGCCGGAATCCTCGGCCGCGGCTCTCCTCAAGGTCAAGGAGGTTGTCCCGTTCGGCGGCCGGCCGATCGTCGGCCTTCTCAGCCTGCGCGAGGACCGCGGCGACCGGACGCTCCAGTGGGTCCGGGCCGCCGGCGAAGGCTTCTTCCGCGAATTCTCCTTTGTCGTCCTCATCGGTCCGCCGGCCGGGGCCGCTCTGAGGAAGCTCCGCCGGCGCTCCGCCCCGGGCGGTCCCGTCTTTTCCGTCGCCGGGACCCGCTCGCCGGAGGGCGTGATGGCTCGCGCGATGGCATTGACGTCCGGCGAACCCGTCATCGTCGGACTCGGCAACTTCGTCGGTCCCGGGGACGGCCTCGTCCGTCTATGGGAACGGATCGGAACAGCGCATGACCGTTGAGACGCTGCTCATCGGCCTCGTCCTGGCCCTCCTCTGGGCCGAACTCACGGACATCTCTCCCGGCGGCGTCATCGTTCCGGGCTACTTCGCCCTGTACCTCGATGAGCCGCTCCGCGTCGCCGCCACTCTGGCGGTGGCCCTTCTGACCTTGGCGGCCTACAAGATCCTTGTCCGCCGCGTCATTCTCTTCGGCCGGCGCCGGTTCGTGTTGATGGTCCTTGTGGGAGCGGTCCTCGCCCAGGCCTGGCTTCTCGTCCTGCCGGACCTTTTCGCCGCTCCGGCCGGGCTCCGCGTCGTCGGCCTGATCATCCCCGGCATTCTGGCCTCGGGCCTGGCCCGGCAGAAAGCCCTGCCGACCCTGGCTTCGCTCGCCGCGGTCTCGACCCTGACCTTCGCCGTGGTCAGGCTGGCGGCGCTCCTGTGAAGAAACCGGCGCGCCCGATGACCTTCGCGGCGATCTACGCGGCTGCGGCGTTGAGCCTGATCTACCTCGCCCTCGGCCGGTTCCTTTCGTCCCCATCACCGCCCTTTCGTGCCGAAACGGTCGAGGCCTCGCGGCTGATGGCCCGGTCCGCCGCCGCGTTGAGGGACTGCCGCGCGGGCGGGGGCCTGGCGATCGACCGTTCGGCCGATCCCAACGAGACCGGCTTCATTGGTGAGGAGCGGTCGGAGATCACGACGTCGGCCGGCCGGCTCGAAGCCAAGAGGACGACGACCAATCCCGCCTTCGCCGGCCTCGTCGTGTCCCTGCTTCACGAGGCCGGGGTCCGCGAGGGCGATGCCGTCGCCGTGGGCGCCTCGAGCTCCTTCCCGGCCCTCGTCGTCGCGACGCTCGCGGCGGCGAAGGTCATGGGGGCCGAGCCCCTGGTCATCTCGTCGCTCGGCGCGTCGGAGTGGGGAGGGAACATCCCCGCGTTCTCATGGCTCGATATGGAAGATTGCCTGAGAGAACGGGGCTTCATCGACGTCCGGCCGATCGCCCGGGCCATCGGCGGGGATGAGGATGTCGGGCGCGACATGAGCCCGGAAGGCCGCGCCCTCCTCGCCGCGCGCATCAGGTCCGGCGGCGTGCCCTTCCTCGAAGAGCCCGACCTCGAGCGCAACGTCGCCCGGCGGATGGCCCTCTACCGGGAGAGCGCCGGAACGCGGCCGATCAAGGCGTTCGTCAACATCGGCGGCAGCTGGGCGAACCTCGGCACGGACCCGGATATCCTGAAGGTCAAGCCGGGGCTGGCCCGCCGCGTGGCCGTCCCGCCGCCGGGTCGCCGGGGCGTCATCCAGGCCATGGCCGCGGCCGGCGTCCCGGTCATCCACCTTCTTAACGTCAGAGGATTGTGCGAGCGCTACGGACTTCCCTGGGACCCTCGGCCGTTGCCCGCGCCGGGCGAAGGCCCGTTCTACCGTCGCGCCGCGTCCGTCTCACGAACAGGCACGCTTCTTTCCGTGGCCTACGTTCTGGGGACGGTCATCGTGCTTGTCGTCTTCCGAAGAGGACGCTGGCCGGATCGGTGATCGGGGGAAGAACAGAAACGTCCCCATCCTTCTTCTGACGGCGATCGCCGACATGGCTCTGATCAGGGAGCGGCCTTTTTTTGGTTGACAACCGGCGCCTCCCGGCCGAAGATATCCTTAACCGACATTCCGGCCCCTCGAGACTCGGCCCGATTCTTTCTGAACGATATATTCTCAAGGAGGGAGGAGTCATGTCCAAGAAAGCGCTTGCCGTCCTAACCCTGGTCGTCGCTGCGGTCTTTCTGATGTCGTCCGCGGGATGCGTCTCCAAGAAACGCTACAAAACGCTCGAGGAGCAGAACGCCCAGCAGCTGGCCCAGGCCAACACTCGGATCGACGATCTTGCCCAGAAAAACGGAGCACTGGACAAGAGCCTGAGCGACGCTCGGGCGGCCTTGGCCGGCGCCGAGAGCCAGAACAAGGAGCTCACGGCGGGCGTCGCCTCGCTCAAGGGCCAGATCTCCGCCCTCGAAGGACAGAAGGCCGAGTTGGACAAGGCCGTGGCCGCGGGCAAGGAGTCGGAGGAGTCCTATCAGAAGAAGGTCCGGAGCCTCAACGGCCTCATCGCCGGACTGAAGAAGAAGGCGGCCGAGATGGAAGCCGCGATCGCCGTCAAAGACACGGAGATCTCTTCGCTGCAGCAGAGCGAGGCGGCGCTCAAGGCCGCCGCGGAAGACCAGAGCAAGAAGATGGCTGCCCTGAATGCCGACAAGGACGCCCTGACGGCCACGCTGGACAAGACGGTCTCCAGCAAGAAGTCGACCACACTGATCCTGGGCATCCTGCTGGGGCTGGCCGTCATTCTGGCCATCGTCGGGTTCCTGCGCGGCAAGAAGACGGGCGCCTGACCGTCC
>Ga0316620_10001332_pt1 | contig 10603 bp, 11 predicted proteins | sample OWC_Aug_M1_C1_D5_FD_207651 | JGI IMG/M metagenome (GOLD analysis project Ga0316620, IMG submission 207651) | Wetland soil microbial communities from Old Woman Creek delta, Ohio, United States - OWC_Aug_M1_C1_D5_B | ecosystem: Environmental > Terrestrial > Soil > Wetlands | place: USA: Ohio...
AAAACGACGGTATAGAGCTGCAAGGGCGTTCTACACCCCCGGTTAAGTTCTGCCGGGGCGCGCATAGGGAGCTTCTTGCGTGGTTACCGCACTGCCGGCGGTGTTTTCAATGAACCTGTGCCTGAGCCTTCCAGCATCGCCCTGTATGAACTCGAGGGTTTGGGAATGCGGTTGAAGGTTGTCGTTCCTGATTTCGATCCGATAGGCGCCCGTTCTGTGCCCGAGACTTGACAGAGGCGGACTGGCGCCTACGATCTTGCCATTCACCGACACCTCACCGCGGGGAGAAACCGCGAGATGCAGCACCACCGTGCGGTTCCTAAATACGGCACCCTGAGCGCGCGTCGCTGCTGGCCGCGAGGTAGACACCGCATGGTCGCGCCGCTCGGCGTGCGGCTGATAACGCATGGGCAAGGACTTGGGAGTCGATTGGACGGGACCGCCCGCCACAGACAAGAGCGGCAATTCTCCTTGCGGCCTATAGACGTCGGTCGCGATACCACTTGTCGGGGTAGCGACGGGATGGAGTGTTTCGAGCCAATCGCCAACGTAGGGCGCGAAGGTCAGCCCCAACAGAAAAGTCGATACAACAGCTGCGGCATAGCCCATACGGCGATTCCACAGCCAGCCCCGTGCTCCTGCTACGGCGCTTAAGGTTGCGTGCCGGGAAATGTCGACGGCGCGCACCTCCGTTAGAGGAAGGAGCGACCCAGGCTCGCTACGATTCTTGAGGAGCACATGCGGTGACGCCACGAGCTTGTAGATCTCGTGCGTGCGCGAATGCTTGTCGACACGCAATCCCGCGTAGGCGAAAAACGTCGCGCAGTGTTCAGAGGTTCTCACCAGCAACTGATAATAGGAACGCGATACTAGAATCTGCCCCGGGCGCGCAAAGCTCATCACGCGCTGCGCAGCGTTGATTCCGTCACCGATCATGTTGGTTTGACCATTAACGTCTTGCACCAGACGGATAGGCCCCAGATTGATACCGATTCGCGCTTGAATCGGAGTGCCGTCGAGGTCGATATTACCGAGCGCCGATGCCAGCTCCAGGCCAACAACCAGAGCGTATTCTGGATCGCCCGGAAAGTTAACGGCGAGGCCGTCCCCGGTATCCAAAATGATTCGATCGTTTGCGTCCAGGTCGCGCACCGCGGCCAGAATGGCGCAGTTGAGCGATTGTTTGGCGCGAAGCTGCTCCGCGATAGGCCTTTGGGAGTATCCGACAAGATCCAGGAAGAGAACGGGGCAGGCAAACGTACCGTCGGGCGAGTCGAGCGTGCCTTCACCAATGTTCATGTCGGATCACCTCCTGGTGCGCACGTCCGCTATGCAGGTCTTGTTGTTTTCGCCTCAGTGGCGCGCACCTTCAGATGTTGCGTTTCCGATACAGACCGAGACCGGCTTGCCATCGGGCTACACTCAATTGAAGCCTCTAACCTCATGAGGACCTTATTGCGAGCGCGCTGCTTCGGCCGTTTCCAGTCTGACGCGAGAGGGCAGTTCAAGGCCCTTGCCGAACCCTTCCCGGCAAATCTTATCCCGAACCGATGCGCAGCTGAAATCATGCGTCACCGTCATGTTCGCATCCGACCCCACAGTCACTTCTCGTTGGAAGATCGGCAGGGAACTATTTATTATGGTTATCAGATGTCGCCCGAGTGGAATTTCGAACCTTTTGAGCGGTGGCGTAACGCCGATTCTCCTGCCGTCGACGTAGACCTCTCCCCAGGGCTTGACCGCCAAAAAAAGCGTTGCGGACCCGGAAGCCTGAACGGATGCCGCCTCGCTAAGTTGGTCAGCTCCGGCCCTTCCCTCCCGTGTCTCCTCCGGCGCGGCGGCGTCGTTGAAGGTGACTGGCGCGCGCTCTTCGATGCGGGGTGCGACCAGCGCGGGCTCCTGTGTAGGCATAGCGCGGCGTAACGCGACAGGCCGTGGCCTGTAGGGGGCGTCCACAAGCACTGCCGGCGCAGTTACCCCCGCGCGACTCACTGCCTCAGGCGCGACATGTGCAGGTAAAGACGCAGGAGCTTCGGGCACGGTGATCTGCGGCGTCGTTACAATTTGCGCAACTGGCATGAAGACAGGGGCCTCGACACCAAGGCGACTAGACGAACTCACCAGCGCAGCGCCCGCTAGCAGCGGGAGGAGTCGGTAGCCCAGCCACGAGCTACGCAACCAGTTTCGGCTCTCGGTCTTCGACTGCGCAGATACGCCTATCGGCGTGACGTCGGACCGCGCTGGGGCGGCAATCACGCGCGAAGACACCGAAGGCGTCGGAGGCCGATCCGAACGACTCTCTGACTCGGCATCTTGCGGCGCAGATGCTCGGTACAAACAAAGCGGGGGGCCGACGCTGTCAAAGCAGAGACCTTGATATTCGAGCGACTCAGCCAACTCTGGCGCAGTGCGCCCGAGCAGCTCGACGAACTGCCGTCCGACTGAGATCTGGCGGGGCGGCCCTTGGCGCATGATTCGCTCCGCGTCCTGCCTTCCTTCGCCGCTCATATGTGCGTGGCCGAATTCGTCCTCGGCGATCTCGGCTTTACCGAGGCTAATACCGATACGCAGTGACAGATCGCGGTAGCGGTCTTGCGTCAGCGTCGCTTCGCGAATCGCGAACGCGGTTTTAAAGCACTCCTCCGGGTCGGCGAGGAAGCCAAGCAGTGCGCCGTCCTCCCCCACGACCGATACAAGACTGTAGGAGGTGGCGTGTGTCGTGGCATCGACGAGCAGGTTATGGAAATCGTGCGTTAACCGAATTTGATCGAAAACAGGATTCGCGTCGTAGTCTGCGACTTCAACAGCCAACAGGCAAGCGATCAGTTTCCTGTGAGCTGTTCCAGAATGTTCAGGCGTGTGACTCATGGCAACCTCGCAGACAAAATCTGCAACCTGCGAGACGTCGCGAACAGCCCTCCAGCGGAACGGCCGCTGGAGCGTCTGGCGCCTCATAGACGGGCTCCGAGGAGCGCACCGTCTTCTCGAGAAGTGTTCGATCTAGCGCTTGCCTCAAAGCCGTAGCATGGCTAGGTGAGATCGCCTGTTCACCCAAGGCTAGTTCGTATCTGGTCTAGTATACAACCGCAGCTACCGGAGACCACAAAGTCCTTTCTCCTCCTGCCGGCCCCGCCCCTTCTTCTTTCTTCTCGCCAGCGCCCCGGCATACGTGAAGCTACGAACTGGCCGTCCTGGTCCACGCGAACTACGATTGCTTTCCCACAGTTCGTATCGGAAGGACTGCACATGCGCTCAACGTCCCTAGAGCATGCCGCTCTGCAGGGTCGCGTGGCGAGCACTCGGACGCGTTACCGCGAGGTGTTGCGGCGGCTGCGGGCACTCGATGGTGTCGTGTGGCTCGACACTAGTGCGCGTACCGCCTTAAGGGAATGGCACGAGGCCATGACCGTGCTGTGCGACTTTGAGCAGAAAGCGCGTGCCGCGGATCGACGCTGAAAGAAAGCGCGTGCTACGGTTTGTGCTTACTGCCCGATCTCTTGGGTGGCAGCGGCGACTGCCTTGGCACTTATGATCTGCGCCACTTGAACTGACGCAATCTGCAGGGCACTCTCGGTTAGCTTCTGTGGCAAGCCTGTCCCCGACTCCGTCCGTGAAGACGAAGTAGGCGAACTACAGAGGCCTGCCACTTGCGTGGACTCCTGTAGTCGCTCGTTTTTGTTCCCATCAGATGGCGCGGGCTTCATAGAGCAGGGCTTGAAGACGAGTTTGGTCGTTCCATCCTCTTGTACGCAGCTGTAGATGTTGGCGCGACTGGAAATCGAGAACAGCAATGGAAGACCGAGAATAAGGCTTCTCTTCAAACGCAGCCGATGGAGTATCTGAGCCGCGATCGGCCACTTCGCTCTCATAACACGCTTTACTTGCGGGGGGGCTTGGAGATCTTCGGCAGGGCGCTTCCGCGCGTACGCGCGTTTGAACAAGACACCGAGGGGCCGAGGCATGCTTCGCTCGGACTCGTAGCGCGAGCCACCCCACTGGGTAACGCCCAGCGGATTCTAAAACTGCGTCTGATTCAAACCGAGCTTGTTCCGGAGCCGAACCAAGTCGCCCCGAGTCAGCGGCTCATTTTTTGCGTGACCTGTCTACGCACCGTTTCGCTCCAGCATATAAATGGCGCGGCGTAGTACGCCACCTGGAGCGGCGTGTTGGTGAAGGTGCGGTGGATATATCTCGGATCTCGATGACGGTACGGCCGTGCTACGCCGTCCTGATCTGCTAGAGAAAACCTAACAATTCGACAGGTTTCCGGCCCGCTGGTCATTCGGGCGCGTGATGAATGGGTTGAATACGGATGCGAGGAGCCCAACTAGTTTTCGCAGATCGCCTCATTCAGAGAACCCGCTCCTGGTTGTACGCCGACGCCTCTTCATGCATGCTATTCACGTAGATGGGGATGTGGTTGGGAGGCCACAGGGCCCCGTGATGAGCGCTCATGCCGTGCGACGCTTTGTCCAAGCAGTTCCCGCTCGATCCCAGCGCCGCGCGCGCTCGACTCGAACGACATGTTGCGTTTCTGGCTTTCGACAAAGGTATTGCGGTCACAGTGGTGATTGCGTCGGATGGCCCTGCCTTAAACGACGGGCCACACGTTCGAAGAATAGAACTTCGCAACGGGACGGATGAGACGTTCGTGCAGGTTGACCACGACACGCTCACAGGCAGCGACCAAGTCTTTTGCACTCTCGTGCTGCCGAAGCTGGACGAGGCTATCATTCGGCTCGCGGGTGAGTAGGAACAAGGAACCTGCCATGCCTGCCAACGACGCTAAAGACCCCTTGCTCACCTGGAAGCTCATCCCGCAGAAGCTCCTCAATCCGCATTGGGCGTTCAGCACGCGCCGAGAAGAAGTTTACGTTCGGGCACCCAGCGAGCTGGCGGCTCGTAGGTTGGCGCGCGGCATAGCGCGCGCGGCGCGGACGTAGCACCGGACCATAGCACCAGACGAGCTAAGCTATAGGAAGCTTATTTCTCTTTAACGGCGTGGACCACGGACAGCCGCTTAACTCGTTCGCGTGCAGGGATAGGAAGTCGAACTATTCGATCGGCGAATTGAGAGTCCAGGATTTCCGCCAGCATAGGGTGCCCCAGCAGATAGCCCTGAACTTCGTGGCAGCCCTCGTCCCGCAGGATTTGAAGCTGCGCAATCGTTTCGACACCTTCGGCGAGAACTTCCAACTTTAGGCTGTGTGCAAGGCCAATGATGGCCTGCGCGATGGAACGATCGTTGGCACCATATTGCAGATTACGCACAAACGATCGGTCAATTTTCAAACGATGAAACGGCAGCGATAGAATCGACCCGAACGACGAATAGCCAGCGCCAAAGTCATCGAGTGCCAATAGCACTCCCATATCTCTGAGCTTCACCAGTACTTCGAGTACATCGTCGCCGCTCTGCAAAGCGCTTTCTGTGACTTCGAGTTCCAGCCTCGAGGCGTCGAGCCCGGTTTGCGCCAAAGCGCGTTCCACTCTTTCGATCAGTGCTTGGGTCCTAACCTCTTGCGCAGAAACGTTGATAGCGACCTTGACTGGCGGGTATCCTCGGTCGCTCCAGGTCTTAGCCTGAACACATGCCGCCATCAGCACCCATTCGCCTATGAGATGAACCAATCCGGCTTCTTCCGCGATCGGAATGAATTGAGCCGGGGAGAGCAGGCCTTGCGTGGGGTGGTTCCAGCGGACCAGGGCTTCGACACCGACGATGCGCCCCGTGTCGAGCGCGACTTGCGGCTGATAGTGCAAGACCAGCTGATCAGGCAGCTGCGGATGCCGCAAGGCATTCCTCAGCGTCAATTGCTCCATGGCTTGCTTGGTGAGTTCGCTGGAGAAGAACTGATAACTGCGCCCGCCACCACGCTTGGCGCGATACATCGCGGCATCGGCTGCCTTGAGCAGTTCATCGCTGGTTGACCCATGCATGGGGCTTAGACTGATGCCGATGCTGGCGCTCGTCCGCAGCTCGATGCCGCGCAGCTCGAACGGAACGGAAATGGCATTGAGAATTTGTTCCGCAATGGGTGCAGCCTGCTGCGCCTGGTCGATATCCTCCAGGATGACGATAAACTCATCACCTCCTAGTCGGGCGACCACATCGTTCGGACGGAGGCATCCGGGAAGTCGACGGGCCATCTCTTCCAACAAGCGATCCCCTTCCTGGTGGCCCAGCGTGTCGTTGACATGCTTGAAATCGTCGAGATCGATAAAGAGTAACGCGACTGCCTGGGCCGAACGCCGAGCCCGCTCAAGCGCGAGATGGAGGCGCTCATCAAGAAGGGAGCGGTTGGGAAGATCGGTCAGCGCATCATGATAAGCGAGATAGTTGAGTCGCTTTTCGGCTTGCTTGATCGCGTGCATCGTCGCGAGCGCAGCAAGTCCGCCCAAGACCAACGCCAGAAGCAACGCGCGAGTGATCCCGAGGTTGGCGTCGTGCGCCGCGCGCGAGGCTCTATCGACCGCGACAGCGAGTTCGGCACGCGCGGCCGGTTGAATGTCGTCAGTCAGCAGAGCATCCAACCCGTTTCGAGCCATGTCAAGTTGCGACAACGTTCGAAGCTCACTGTTCTGTAGCACGATCAGGCGATCGGTTTTGGCGATCATGGCGGCGTACCACTTTGCCGCCCACGTTGCCCAATCGCGCTCCGCTCGGCTTTGCGCACTCGCCCGATATTGCTTGAGCGCGAGCCTGAAATGCACATAATCGCGCTCGAACTGCCACTGAAGTCCCTTTCTTTCCGCCTGAGCGTGTTCATCGACGTCTACCATGGCCGCGCGAAGCATTCCGGCGATATCTCTTGCCAGGCCGAGCCCTTGCACGGATGTCGATTCACGGGCGGGAACGGCTGGCAGCGGCATGCGGGTGAGCAGACCGTCGCCTTCGCGAAAGTGAGCAGCAAGGTCCTCTAGCGCTTCGTTGCGCTGTTCTGTTAGCTGTGCGAGCTGCTGGCTGTAATGCTTGAGGCGTCCGAAATGCGTCGATGCTTGTTGCGTGAGCTCCTTGCCGCGAGCGGTTGCGGCGCGGGCGCCGTATTGGGCCAGTGCCGCTTCAAACGCATTTGTACACTTGTTGAGCGAGTCCGTATGATTCGGATCCCCGGTCTCAACAATCTGCCGTGCCGCCATGGCGATCGCAGCAAGCTCTGCGCGCATGTCGGATGTGGCTTGGCGGCGCTGCTCTGCTCCACTGACCAACGTTCGTAGCGCGATGTCGACTCTATTCGCTGACCACAGGGATGCGAGATCGGCTAGAGCGAACAAGCCAAATATCAGGCCGAGTCCGACCCACAGCCGCTGGGCCATGGTCAATCGCGATAAGTTGAACCTTCGCAACAGGGTTGGCATAGGGAGTAAGGCGCGTCACCGCGAGCGGCTGGAGCAGTGCTGATTGCCGCAGCTGTGACAGCATTCTGCTTGGCGCGGGATCTGAGTCTCGCGTGACCGTATACGAGTGTATCTTTCGCTTGGTTTTCAGGGGGGCAATTTCTATCGCGATTTGACATTGTGAACACTGTCATAAACAAGACATCGCTCGTCCCATAATAAGGGCAGGGAGTGATCGCTGCTCGAGCCGGAGGAACTTCCGATACTCCAGGGTTCCGCCTGCTTAGTGGTTCTCTAGTCTCGAGACAGCGGCAGAAGCTGTCCAGCAGTTGCCCGACGCCGAAATGGATGTAGTAGATGTTCCCACAGATGCCGCAGGATTAGCCGCGTGGCTCAATGCGCGCGTGGTCAGTAAAGTGCTGCCCCGATAGCGCACGGGTCAGCGCTTGGAAAGCACGACTCCTGACGCATTGATTGAAGCGAACCGCTTGTCCTCCACCACTTCGGCGGTCGCTAAGACTTCGAACAACCAGGGCTCCGAGAGGAAATCTTCGATGGCTCGCTTGCGAACTGTGCGGCAGCGAGCCTTCGCGCGGCCAGCTCACTAGAAGCGCGGACGTAGGTCTCACTACACAGTGGCAACTTACAACGGCTCGCGGAGAGTTGCTGAGAGTAGGCTCGGCGTGTGGCGGAGGGGGCCGTGGAGGCGCCGAGGGTTGCGCGGTAGCACACTGCAGCCAACGAGCAGCGACATCTAAGGCTTACCTGGTGACTCGGGAGGGCCTTCTTTGTATGAGCATCAATGTGAAGTATTCCGCGATGGCCCGCCCCTTGCTGTACATCTTGCGTACTGAATCGTGTACGTGAGGGAGCATGATTAGGATAGTGTCGCTGCGTATGGCGATGAAGCGCATCGTACTGGCAGCTTGCGGCGTGATCTGCGAAGACGTTGTGGTGGTCACGCCGAGGCTATTCGAGCCACGCATGTTTCTCGCTCAGGTGCCTGCAGAGTTGCGCCCTGACGTGTACTTGCACATCGCTGAGCATGTGGCCGTGACGATACCGCTCGGGGGCGATGCGCTGTACCTGAGTGTGGCGGATGCGGAGAAGCTGCAGGAGTACTCGGAGACGCTTACGGAAGTGAACTTCACACTATCGCAGCACAGGCCCGTGGAGGAGTTCGAGCGGGAGTCTTACGCGCTAATGCCCTAGATCTGCCTCAACACCCCGGAAGCATAACGGCTCCCGATGAACACCTCGGGGGCCTCTTTTGTGGAAGGATCGGAGTCGGAAGCCCGGAGCGCCACCTCGCCGCCGTAGCAGAGCGCAGCGCTCGACAGCTTTGAGGGGCGTTCGGGCAGGCATCAGTTTAAGACCTCGTCTCAAGATTCCAAGCGCGGCACGCGTTCCTACGCGTTCGTACTAACCGCCGCTGCGGTGCTTCTTTGGCTTCAATGCGCCCGAACCTTCCAAAGCATGAAGTTCCAAAATTAGCGCGCGAAGTGTCAGCTTAGGCATTCTTGCCGACTGTTCGCCATCCCGAAGAGCCACCATGCCTGGCGAAAAGAAGAAGCAGTTGATGACCGAGTACGGCACAGCGACGAGCGCATTCGCGGATGCCGTTACGAAACTTGAGCACGAAACGGGCGCGCTATCGCAGGGCGGAGTATGACAGTCGGGCTCAAGCTGTGAACGAAGCGCAGATCAAGTCGGAGGAGGCGCGTCGTGCGCTGGAGCGGCACGTCGACACGCATCGGTGTTGGACACTGCTCTTCGCACTCCGGGCCATCTGGAGACGCGCGCCAATCCCACTCGCAGGCCCGCAGCGCCACCTCGCGGAGACCGGGTGGCCCTCTAGTGATCCGAGTTGACCCTGATGAGCGTTGAAGGGTGCGCGGGCCCGTAACGAGTGTCGGGCGTCAGTCTGGCGTTTTCAATCCGACACTGCGCCTACGTGACCATCGGTCGGGATGCACAACTCCCGACGCGTTGATCGAAGCGAACCGCTGGTCCTCCACTACTTCGGCCGTTGCCAGCAGCCTCGGACTGCGTTGGTCGACGTCAGCGGCTCGGTGGGTTGCTCAGCTTCTATCATGTAGTGGCCGCGTAACCGTCCGCCGAGATCTTGGACACTACGGGGCCAAACAGGCAAGAGCGCGCCACTAAAGCTCGTCCTCCAGCAATCGGGCTGGATGGTCCCGGATCATCGACGACGCAGAAGAACTTATGGAGTTTGTTGCGGGCCCTATACGGGAACACTGAGGGCGCACGATGAACGAGCGGTCGGGGAACTCATGTCCATTCGCCTATTGGACTTGCGGAACCCATCAGTCCTCTTGGCGGCCGCCGTTGGCAGTTGAACGCCAAGTCAGAACTAGCCTATCGGCACTCAGAACACAAGCAGGTATCAACGAAGGGACCGTCGGAGCACTGTCATGAAAACCAGAGCTACGCCGACCAGCATTAGAGTGTAGGTTTCCGGCTCCGGAATCGAAGGGGTGACCACACCGTTGAAGATACGGAGCGATGCAATGCGTCCGTCGGCAAATTCACTCTGTGCAGGCCCAGCTACGTTATCGAGAAAGAACGTCAACAGATGCCCAGGATTGTTAGCGTTGTCTAGATTTAAACGATTGACCGCATGAAGTAGCCGCAGACCGATTCTCAACCTTCAATGGAAAGATCGATATCAACCATATAGGGTGCAAACCCCCGTGGGACGCCAGCCCGATCGACCAGCGTATGCAGCACGCGGCGCAGCTCGCCGGCGTCGAGACGTCGCTCTTCTGACTCACTGAGCAAGTAGAACACCTCGCCACCCTCGCGCAACTCCAGACCGTTGATGGCGAGCATGGTGCGTATGTCGTCGCTGTCGATCGTTAGCAGCCGCTTCTTCAGTGCCGCCCGCTCTACCCACGCCGCTTTCTGTTCGCGTAGCTACTGGTCGGGACGTCTGCTAAGCGTCCGCAATCCGCAGGGTGGCGTCACCCGTTATGTTTATGGCGAAAGAGGATAGGACCGCGGCGAAGAAGGCGGAGCGGAGTAAGGTTCTCCTTCCTGGACGCGAGCTTGCGTTCTCTCAAGAGTGTGCTCGATTCGCAGAGTCCCTCGGCGTTCCCGCCACTCTTGTTCTTACTCTCCTCGACGAGGATGACTGGTCATTTTTGATCAAGCTGCACGCTCTCATTGAGACGGCGCTCACTGGGGCCTTGGTGGACCACTTCGGAGCTCCACCAGCCCTCGCGGAACACTTTGCGATTAGTGC
>Ga0316620_10001333_pt1 | contig 10600 bp, 9 predicted proteins | sample OWC_Aug_M1_C1_D5_FD_207651 | JGI IMG/M metagenome (GOLD analysis project Ga0316620, IMG submission 207651) | Wetland soil microbial communities from Old Woman Creek delta, Ohio, United States - OWC_Aug_M1_C1_D5_B | ecosystem: Environmental > Terrestrial > Soil > Wetlands | place: USA: Ohio...
GTGACCTTGAAGGCAACGGGTCAGACCTAGGAGTTCACCCTGGGGCGATCCACGCGATTCGTCACGAGAATTGCCGTCCGGGGACGAACTCGGTCGTCACGGGAACGGGCTGCTCGATGCGCACTCGAGTGCGAAACGTCCGGGGATCTGGGCGGGACGTTTCACGATGGCGGTCCGTGTGCCGCACGGGCGAACTCGCCGTGTGACGATCGGACCCCCTCGAGAAACGTGGTGACCATCTCCTCGACGGCTCTTTCCCTCGTCAGGTGCGGCGGCGGCTTCTGCCCGAAGAGCTCATGCAGCAAGATGTGGAACGTCACCATGCCGATGAAGTTCCACGCCGTCTGGAGCGGGTCCGCGGGCCTGAACGCGCCGTCCGCGATTCGATCGGCAATATACCGGCCGAGAAAAACGTCGAGGGTCAGGACACGCCGGCGGAAGAAAAGATCCGCCAGCGCGTGGCCCTCGAGGGCGCTGTAGAACATCAGCCGCATCAGCGTGGGATCGGACTGGGTCCTCTCAATCAACTCGGTGGCCAGGGTCCGAAGGAGCGCGGCGTCGTCGCGGGCGTCCGCCAGCGGCCCGATCACGCCCAAGACCTGCTGCGTCTGCGCCTTGGTCTCTATGATGGCGGCGTACAGCTGTTCCTTGGTGGCGAAGTGCTTGAAGACGGTCGCCTCGCTGACCCCGACGGCTTTCGCGACTTCTCGTGTCGTCGTCCCCTTGAGGCCGTGCATTGAGAAGAGCGCGGCAGCCGCATCAATGATGAGCCGTCGCCGCTCCTCAGCCGGAAGGCGCTGACGCATTGGATCACGCTCCTTGCAAAAATCGGTGTTAGTAAGTGCTTGCTTACCACGCCATGCGTGACAAGTCAAGACCAGAATTCGTGCTGTGCGATGTCCAGACCGCTCGCCTGGCCAAGGCGAGTTATCTCGCCCTCGCTACTCGCGCGGCCGCGGGGCTGTGGGTCCCATCGGCGTGCTTCCTGGCCGGACAGAGGCTTTTGTGTTGACGCTTCCCCGCCGACAAGGCAACATCGCATTGACACCAGGAAGATCCCACAGGGGCAGCAGAAATGGTTGGACGTCGTCGTCGGATATCGCTCTCGCTGTCGCGTTCGGATTCCACGCTCGCATCGAGGGTTTGTGGCTGAAAGCTGAACACTGATGGCTTCCCCGATGATCCGCCTTGTCGACGTCGCCAAAATCTACAACGGTGCCGCCGGCCGTGTTACGGCTCTCGCGGGCGTTTCGCTCGATGTAGTTTCGGGCGAATTCGTCGCATTGATGGGCCCGAGCGGGTGCGGAAAGAGCACGCTCCTCCATCTGGTCGCCGCCGTTGATCTCCCGACGTCGGGCGAGGTCTGGGTGGACGGACAGCAACTCACGCGCCTCTCGGATGCATCCCTGAGCCGCTTCCGCCGGGATAGGGTCGGCATCGTGTACCAGTTCTACAACCTGCTGCCCACTCTGTCCGCCTGGGAGAACGTGGCGCTGCCCGCCCTCCTGGCAGGGGCCTTGCCCAGGGAGGCCCGCCAGCGTGCGCTGGAGTTGCTGCGGCGGGTCGGCACGTCGCATCGTGCCGAGCACTGGCCCCACGAGCTGTCCGGCGGCGAGATGCAGCGCGTCGCGGTCGCGCGGGCCCTGATCAACCGGCCGGCCGTCCTCCTGGCCGACGAGCCCACCGGGAACCTGGACTCTGTCGCCGGCCGTGAGCTCCTCGGCCTGCTCGCCGAGTTGAACGTCGAGCATCGCATCACCGTCCTGCTCGCCACGCACAGCGAGGACGCGGCCGCCGTCGCGGGGCGGGTGCTCCACCTGAAGGATGGCGCGTTCGCGGCCCCGGCCATCCCCCCTGCTCCCCGATGAATCCGTCGCGATCCCTCTGGCTTGCGCGGTGGCTTGCCTGGCGGCCGCTGACCCGCGACACTGCAGGCAGCCTGGTCACCATCCTCGGCGTGGCCCTCGGCGTAGCCGTGACTCTCGCCATCGGCCTGGCCAACGACGGGGTCCTTACCGCCTTCCGGAACAGCCTGGACCACGTGGCGGGCAAAACCCAGCTGGAGGTAAGCGCCGGCGAGCCGGGCTTCGACGAAACCCTTTTTCCGGTCATCGCCGGGACCCCGGGTGTCGCGGCGGCCGCGCCCGTCCTGCAGACCGTCATGTCCGTGCCCGGTGAGGCCGGGGGAGCGCTGCTTGTCCTCGGCGTGGACGTGCTGGGCGATGCCGCGTTCCGGGAGTACCGCGGCCCGACCCCGGACTTCGCCGAGCCGCTGCGCCTCCTGACCGACCCGGACGCCATCCTCCTCAGCACGCGTTATGCCCGCGCCCACGGCATGGCCGTCGGCGGCAGGCTCCAGCTGAATACGCCGACGGGGCCGAAGGCCTTCACGGTGCGCGGCCTCCTCTCCGACGAGGGCGTCGCCCGCGCGATGGACGGCCAGGTCGCGGTCCTCGACATCGCCGCGGCCCAGGTCCACTTCGGGAAGCTGGGTCGGCTGGATCGGGTCGACCTGTTACTCCAACCGGGCGCAGACCCGGAGCGGGTCGCGGCGGATCTGCGCAACCGGCTGCCGGTCGGGATCGCCGTCGAGCGTCCCGAGGCGCGGAACGCCCAGGTCGAGGAGATGCTCGGCTCGTTTCAGCTCAACCTGTTCGTCCTCAGCCTCATCGCCCTCTTCGTGGGCGCCTTCGTGGTCTACAACACCATGGCGGTGTCCGTGATCCGGCAGCGTCGGCAGATCGGGATTCTGCGGAGTCTCGGGATGAGTCGCAGCGGCGTCTTGCTCAGCGTAGTTGGCGAAGGGGTCGCCATAGGCGTCGTGGGGTCGCTTCTCGGTGCGGCGCTCGGCGTCCTTCTCGCCCACCGGACGTTGCAGGCGGTCAGTCTCACGGTGTCGTCGCTCTACACGTTCATCGTGCCCGGGGAGCTGGTCGCGCCCCCCGCGACGATCCTCCGGGCGGTCCTGCTGGGTCTCGGCGTCACGCTCGCCGCGTCCCTCGCACCGGCCTTCGACGGCACCCGGGTCCCCCCGGGCGAGGATCTTGCTCCAGCTGCCCTTGAGCGTCGGCACCGTCCCCGGCTGTACGCCGGTCTGGGACTGGCACTCCTTTTCGCCACGGTCGGTCTGGCCCGGTTGGGCCCCGTTGGCGGCCGGCCGTTGCTCGGCTATGCGGCAGCGCTCACGCTACTCCTGGGGACCGTCCTCCTCTGCCCGATTCTCCTCCACCTATTTCAGGGCAGCCTGCTTGCAGCCCTGCGCGGCTCGCGCCTCGTCGCAGCGCGACTGGCAGTGGGGAATCTCGGACGGGCGCTCCGGCGAAACAGCGTCACGGTCGCGGCCATGGCCGTGGCGCTTGCCATGCTCGTGAGCGTCTCCACGATGATCGCAAGTTTTCGACAAACGGTCGAAGTGTGGATCGACCAAACGATCCGGGCGGACCTGTATGTTTCGCGCGTCGGCCGTCTCATCAAGGGCGCGGACGCGCGTCTTCCCGGCGACCTCCTCCCCCGCATACGCAGCGTGGCCGGCGTGGCTGACGCGGACGGTTTCCGAGGACTCCGCCTGCGGGACGAACTGGGCGGTCAGTTCCTCCTGGGTGCGGGTGACTTCGAGCTCATGGCCCGGCGCGGTCGGCTGCTCTTTCGGCGCGGCGATTCTGCCCGAGTCCTCCAGGAGGCGCGAGCGCGGGGTGAGGTTATCGTCTCGGAGACGTTCGCCGAGCGCCACCATCTCGCCGAAGGGGATGCGGTGCAGCTCCGTGCACCGGGAGGGGCCGCGCATCTTCGCATCGCCGGCGTCTACTACGACTACACGACGGATGGAGGCCTCGTGGTGATGGACCGTCGTCTGTTTGAGTCGTTCTGGCGCGACTCGTGGCTCAACTCCATCGTGATCTACCTTGCGCCCGGCGCCGACGCCGAGGCCGTCCGGCAGGCCGTCCGTGCGGCAACCGGGCGAGAGGACCTCGTGATCTTCTCCAGCCGGGACCTCCGCCGTCGGATCCTGGACGTCTTCGACCAGACGTTCGCCATCACGTACGCCCTGCAGGCCATCGCCCTCATCGTGGCCACGCTGGGCGTCGTCACGACGCTCGCCGCCTCGGTTCTGGAACGGACGCGCGAGATCGGCATTCTGGCCTCGCTCGGCTTGGACCGGGCTGGAGTTGCCCGCGCGGTTCTCGCGGAGGCGGGACTGCTCGGCATCCTCGCCAACGTCGTGGGCGCCCTGGCGGGCCTCGCCTTGTCCCTGATCCTGATCCACGTCATCAACAAACAGTCGTTCGGCTGGACGATTCAGTTCAGCTTCCCCGGACGATTGATTGTCCAATATGCCGCCCTCACGGTAGGGGCAAGCTTGCTCGCCGGGTTGCTACCGGCGTGGCGGGCGTGTCGCCTTCCGATCGCAGAGGCCGTGCGGTACGAGTGACGCTGGTCGTGGCGGGTGCGTCGAGTAGTCAATTGGTCAACTGGTCAAATCGTCAAGTGGGGAGCGGACACGGGATGAGACGAGTGCTTCTGATGTGCGTGTGCGTGACGCTTTTGGCTTCTTCGCGGTTGGCGTCTCCCCCACACCTCACGGCGGGGGAGTTTCGCCAGGCCCTGCCCGGGTACGCCTTTTCCTTCCCCCGCGACCACTATGCCCACGGGGACTTCCGGACCGAGTGGTGGTATTACACGGGCCATCTCCGCACCAAGAGCGGTCAAGAGTACGGCTACCAGGTCACGTTTTTCCGGAGTGGTCTTGCGGAGGCGCGGAACAATCCATCCCGGTGGGCTGCCAAGAACCTGTACCTGGCCCACTTCGCCATATCCGACATTCCGCGCAAAGACCACCGGTATTTCCAGCGGGTCAATCGGGCCGGACTGGGACAGGCGGGCGCGAGCGAGACGGAGTTTCGCGTCTGGGTCGGCGATTGGGAGGTGGTCGGCGACGGCACACGGCAGCGCCTCAGGGTCAAAGACGGCGACTTCGCGGTGGACCTGAATCTGTCATCCCAGAAAGCGCCGGTCATCCACGGTGCCGACGGCGTCAGCCAAAAGGGTGAAGGCCGCGGCCACGCCTCGCACTACTACTCGCTGACCCGCGTCAAGACCGACGGCACGCTCGTCGTGCGCGGCAAGACCCTGGACGTCACGGGCTTGAGCTGGATGGACCACGAGTTCGGCTCGACCGATCTGAGCGCCGACCAGGTCGGCTGGGACTGGTACAGCCTGCAGTTCGAAGACGGAAGTGACCTGATGCTGTACGTCATCCGGAAGGCCGACGGACGGCCCGACCCCTACTCCGCTGGAACGCGGGTCGAAGCCGACGGCCGGATCGTTCGCCTGAGACAGCCGGACTTCACAATCGACGTGCTGGAGCGTTGGGTGAGTCCTCGCAACCACGGAACGTATCCGATGAAGTGGCGCCTCCGTGCGCCGACCATCGGCCTCGACGTGACGGTGTCCCCTGCTTTTCCCGACCAAGAGCTTGACACCGCCAAGAGCACGCAGGTCATCTACTGGGAAGGCGCCGTGCGGGCAGAGGGAACGGTCTCCGCTCGTCCCGCGACCGCCAACGGCTACGTCGAGATGACCGGCTACGCCGCCCCCTTCCGCAAGCGCCTGTAGCCCGGATGATTCTCGGATTCTCGTTGTTGACTAATTACACTTATTATTCGACACCCCGGGAGAATGCCCGCCTCAGTTCACGCGCGTTGGTCCAAGATCCAGAGCCCGCAAGGCTCATCCCTTCCTAGCGGGCTCTGACACACCGGATGTCGTCTGCTGGGCACGCGACTGGTTTGTCTCTGCCTCTCGATACGCCGCCGCCGCCGCGTCCACCCCGGCGCCGCGGGGCAGCGTGACGCTTTCCGCGGCTAGCGCCGCCTCCAAAGCAGCCAGCGTGACGAGGACGGCGTCTTTCCGCGCGTTGTATCCCATTGTGCCGATGCGCCAGACTTTGCCCTTGAGGGGCCCGAAGGAGCTGCCGATCTCGACGCCGAAGTCTTGGAGCATGGCCGCCCGCACTCGTTCGCCGTCCACCCCGTCAGGGATGCACACCCCGGTGATGTGGGGAATCTTGTGCGCCACGTCTCCGAAGACCGTGAGGCCAAGGGCCTCGATCCCGGCGACAATCGAGCGCCCTGCGAGCGCGTGCCGTGCGAAGACCTGCTGCGCCCCCTCGGCCAGGAAGACCCGCGCACTCTCCCGAGCGGCGTACAGCATCGTTGTGGCCTCGGTGTGGTGGTTCATCCCCTGTGGACCCCAGTAGTCCATGATCATCGCGAGATCGAAGTAGTTCGACCCGATCATGGCCGCCGCGGGTGGCCGGTACCCTGCGGGGCGGAGCCCTTCTTCAACGTGCCGGCGCTTGAAGATCAGGTCGGCCATGCGATCCGAGATCGTGAGCGGAGCCGCGCCCGGGGGCCCGGCCAGACATTTCTGCAGGCCCGCCGTGACGCAATCCACCCCCCATGCGTCGGTCGGAAGCGGCACGCCGCCGAACGAGGCGGTGGCGTCGACCTGGAGTAACACGTCGTACCGTCGGCACAGCGGGCCGAGGTCTTCGAGAGGCTGCAACATGGTGGTCGAGGTCTCGCCCTGGCAGACGGCGAAGAGCTTCGGCCGGTGCTGCTTCAGTGCCGCCTCGATCTGCTCCGGGGTGAACACGGCTCCCCATGGCGCGTCCAGGATGCGCACGTCCGCCCCCACGCGCCTCGCGATCTCGATCTGTAACTGGCCGAAGCGTCCAAAGTTCCCCACCAGGACACGATCGTCCGGCTCCACGGCACTGACCATCGCCGCTTCGATGGCGGACCGGGCAGTTCCGTCCACCACCAGGGTCCACTCGTTCCCCGTCTCGAAGACCTGACGGTAGAGCGCCATGGTCTCGCGCATGTACTCGCGAAACTGCGGGTCGAACTGCCCCAGGAGCGGGGCCGACATTGCGCGGAGCACCCGAGGATCGGCATTCACCGGTCCCGGCCCCATGAGTAACCGCGGAAGCGGATTGATCTCGGCGTAGGTGGGCGTTGTCATGGCGTGCCTTGTCCTTTCGTTCGATCCGGCGCAGCCGGTAGAGCCCACACCCGGTCAGCGGTCGAAATACGGACTCTTGCCCGTCACCGAGAGCGGAAAGCCGATGACCACATCGGAGCTCAGGAGCTTGAGCTTCCGTGCCGCGGCTCCAATGGTGTACATGATCCGGTTATCTACGTTCAGCACTCCTGCCGTCTTGGCGGCGGACCCCAGGGCAATGCCCAGATCGATTGCCTGGAAGACGCACAGCGGCCCGCGGAAGTCCTCGCCCTCCGACTTCTTGCCCTCCGTGAATTCTGCGCAACCCGCGTAGCCGCAGGCTCCGCAATCGAGCGGTACCTTTGGATTCTTGGGCTCGCCGGTGACGCCGATGAGCAGCACCGCCGAGGACGCTCGCACGTTCTTGGCGTCCCGCGCAAAACTCGGAAGCTTGCCTCCCTTCTCCGCCACCTTTGCCTCCATGGCCCGCGCAAGCGTTTCGAGATCCTCGCCGTCCAGAATCAACGTCTCCACGGAGTCCAAACCTCGCGTCTTGGGCGCCGTCCGCGCCGCGGTCGCCATCAGGCTCGCGACCAGTCTCACCGCCTCTTGCTGCGCCTCACCCGCCGGAATTCGCGCCATGCCCAACCTCCCGCGTTCTTGCTTGCCAAAAAAGAAAATACCGTGATTGGCCGTCCTGACAAACGGCGCGCATTATACGTCATTCCGCGACAAAAGAGATCCCGGTCTTTCTCAACCCACGACATGTCGAAAGGTTTGTCCGTGGAGATTCGGGGCTTCAACTCCCCTCCTTCGCCGGTTATGATGGGAAAGCGAGCGACTGATGTCCGCAGAACGATGGGAGGAATCACCATGAGTCTCGCCGACAAGAAGTGCGTCCCGTGCCGCGGCGGCGTTCCTCCGATGGAGTGGTCGAAGGTCCAGGAACTGTTGTACCAGCTCCAACCGGGATGGCACGTGACTGCTCAGGGCCACCTGGAGCGCCTGTACAATTTCCCCGACTTTGCCCAGGCGCTGGCATTTGCCAACAAGGTCGGGGCCATCGCCGAGGAAGAAGGCCATCACCCCGATCTGTACATCGCCTGGGGAAAATGCAAGGTCGAGATCTGGACCCACAAGATCGACGGCCTCACCGAAAGCGATTTTTATCTGGCCGCCAAGGCGGACCGAGCGAGGGAAGCTCTACCCGCTGTGGCAGCCTGAGCCTGGACCCGCAGGTCGCCAAGAATACATCCGACGGGGATCGTCGGTGGCGATGACCCGAGGTGCCTCGGCGTCCTTGTCTTGTCCTCCATCCCTTTCGGCGTCTCTACCGGTCCATCGAGCCTCTGGACGGCCGGAGACGCCGGGGTGCCGCGAGCCAAACCAGCAGGACCGTGATCGCCGCGCTCATGATGGACGCCGAGAATGACAACCGGTAATTGCCCGTGAGATCGTGGACGTATCCCGCGAACCAGACTCCGGCCGCGCCGCCCGCGTGGTACAGCATGTTGAGACATCCGAAAATGACGCCGAAGTGCGGCCCGCCGAAGAAGATTCCGCACATGATCGGCGTCATGGCGGGTGATACCGAGTACCCGACGCCCATCAGCAGAGCGTAGGCGTACAAACTCCACAGGGTAGACGCCGGCCCGATCCCCAGTAGGACGAGAATGCCCACCCCCACGCAGGCACACCCGAGCCCGTATATCCACTCGGGCCACCACCGGTCGGCGAGATAACCCCACCAGATCTTACCGGGAATGCTGACCAAACCAATCAGGCCCACGACTCCGGCCACCAGCAGCTTCGCCTGACCGGACTCCACGAGGTGAGCCACCTGATGCGTGAGCACCAGCTGGTTCGGGCAGTTCAGGAAAGCGAAGGCGGCCGTGACCAGCCAGAACTCGCGACTGCGCAAGGCCGCCGCCAACGTCCATTCCCGCACGGCGGCCCCCCGCCGGACCCCGTCGGCGGCTACGCTCGCCGCGCCAGCGGCCTGGGAGGAAGACCGCTCCCACTCGCGCAAAGCGAGAAGGCCCACGGGGAGGACTACCCCGGCCGCGATGGCGGCCAATCCGAAGTACGCCATCCGCCACCCGGCTTGGTCGATGAGGAATTGCGTCAAGGGGACGATGACGGAAATCCCGATGCCGACCCCGGCGGATGCCATCCCGAGGGCCAGGCCGCGTTGCGCGCGGAAGGTCCTGGTCACGAGCACCGAGACCGGAACGTAACTCATCAGAGACAACCCCAGGGGCGTGAGAATGCCGTGGGTCAGGTAGAGCTGCCACAGAGCGGTGATGGACCCGCTGCTGATCAGCGCCAGCGGCAAGACGATCCCGCCGGCCAGGATCACGCGCCGCGGGCCGAAGCGATCGAGGAGAGAGCCGGCCAGGATGCCCCAAAGTCCGTAGAAGACGATGAAGACGGAGATGACGCCGGCCGTGGATGCGTAATCCGACCTGAACTCCTGGATGAGGGCTACGAAAAAGACGGAGGCGGCATACCAGACGCCCGACGAGATGGCCATCAGGGTCGCGCTCGCCGCCACCAGGCCCCAGCGCGACCGGAGCTCCGAAGGCGGGTGAATCGAGAGTTGCGTGTTGGAAGTCATGACGATCGAGGATGGTTGCAAGAACACAACGGAGGCATATCCGACATGGCGAGAGGAGGGTAGCAGAGCCCTCGGCGGGATTCAACAGCGACCGAGAGGCGGTCCGGGAAGACAACATCGCAGGAGGGACCAGGGCAACAGCGGGACACTCAGATGCGGGGAAAGTATCCTTCGGCAATCCGCTTCAGCCCCGGCGTGTCGAGGATGACCAGGCCGCTTTCGTTTTCCCGGATCAACTGCTCCTCCCGGAGCTGGCGCAGAGTGCGCGACAGGGTTTCGCTGGTCAGGTTGAGATGGCTGGCGATGTGCCTTTTCAAGCCGGGAAGCGAGATAGCCGCCCCTTGCTCGGCTTGCGCCTGCAGGAGATACCCGGCCACCCGGCCCGCTGCGTCGCGCAGGACGATGTCCTCCAGCAGGGAGACCAGCGACTTGACCCACATCCCCATACTGGAGAGGATCTGCAGGCTCAACTGGTGGTCGTCCCGCAGAGCCTGCATGAAAGGCCCGACGGGCAGGAGCAGGCAGGCCGTCTCCTCCAGCGCTTCGGCAAAGGCCGGGCAGGGAAAATTCCCCAGCACCGCGACCTCCGCAAAGGTCGTGCCCGGCCCGGCGAGGTGCAGGACGTGTTCCTTGCCGCTCGGGGCCAGCTTGAACACCCGGACGAGGCCGCTGCCCACGACGAAGACGCCGGGGGCAGGATCTCCTTCCCGGAAGATCGTCTCGCTTTTCTTGTACTCCCGGCGGACGGCCATGCGGACGAGGCGCTTCCGGCTTGCTGCGTCCACCTGAGAGAAGAAAGCGCACCCAGCCAGTATCTCTGCGTTATCCAACGGCACCTCCCCCGGCGAGGCGGCAAGACCGGGTTGATGTAGATCAAGGACCCGTTTCGGCCCTCATGGCATTATACGGCAGACAACGGACGATACAAACCGCCCCGGATGCACACCCGGGCAACGACGGAAGGAGCGGCGACGATGGCGA
>Ga0316620_10001334_pt1 | contig 10600 bp, 11 predicted proteins | sample OWC_Aug_M1_C1_D5_FD_207651 | JGI IMG/M metagenome (GOLD analysis project Ga0316620, IMG submission 207651) | Wetland soil microbial communities from Old Woman Creek delta, Ohio, United States - OWC_Aug_M1_C1_D5_B | ecosystem: Environmental > Terrestrial > Soil > Wetlands | place: USA: Ohio...
TTACGCATTTGGATTTTGGCATTTGGATCTGTTTAGGCCTTAGAAATTGGGATTTGGAACTTAGCCGTGGGGATTGCCACACCCCCACAAGTCGGGCTCGCCAGGACAGCCTCTCTCTAAAGAGAGGGATCTTATAGGAGAACAGCAGTTGGTTCTATCACCTCTGCTCTGGCTCGATCAACCCGTAATTGCCATCATCACGCCGGTACAGTAGATTCAGCCTTTCAGTATCGGCGTCCAGGAAAAGAAAGAAATCATGCCCCAAAAGCTCCATCTGGCTTATAGCTTCATCTATGGGCATGGGTTTGACTAGGAAGCGTTTAGTCTTTACCACTTTCTTGGGAGCCTCGATTTCCTCCTCCTCCTCGATTGCCGCTCCTTGCCGAGCAAAAGAAACGCCTCTGCTCTTATCATATAGTTTGCCCTTATATCGCTCGATTCGCTTGGATAACACATCCACTACCCTGTCAACAGCTACCCGCATATCTTTGGACTTCTCCTGAGCCCTAATCAAGACGCCCCTGCTGTCAAGGGTAACCTGGACGGTGAATCGCTGCTCAGGCAGCTTGGTACCTTCCCGGGAAATCTCCACCTTGCTTTCGTCGAGGGTAGGCAAGTAACGGCCCAGTTTGCCAACTTTTTTCTCAACGTATGCCCGTATTGTTTCAGTGACCTCCACATTGTTCTTAGCGAGAATCTGTAGCTTCATTTCTCCTCCTTCAGTTACGAATCTCCCTTGCCAACGTTAAGCCCCAAACAGACTTAGCCCTGCTGTTCTTGAGAGCTGCGGCACAGGACTCAAGTGTGGCTCCCGAGGTACATACATCGTCTATGAGGATAATTTGTTTACCGCTTACCCTTTCATCACGGCACACGAAGGCATCGGCTACGTTCATCCGACGCTCTTCTACATCAACTGCTTTCACCTGAGGCTGTGCCTGCTTAACCCGAATGAGGCAATCCTCAATCACCGGCAAATCAATGCGGTTGCCCAATTCTGCGGCGATAAGGCTGGACTGATTATAACCCCTCTCTCTCAATCGCCGAGGATGAAGAGGAACGCTAACCAAAGCTTCGCCAGGCAAGGGCTTTGCCTTTAGATAATCAGCCAGCAATGCCGCCAGACGGGGAGAGATTGCCCTCAAGTTTCGATACTTCAGCTCATGAATGGCTTTCCGCATTGCCTCGTCAAACCTGAATGGAGAACGGATGCCGTCAATCTCAGTCGGTCTTTGCCAGCAGCCTGGACATACGATGCCGCTGGCCTGAGGTCTCCCACAGCGGGGGCAAAATGGAGGCATGAGTCTCGGCAGTTTTGCCACACATTCGGGGCAAAGAAAATCCCCTACTTTCCCACAGCCGACGCATCGGCGCGGGAAAAAAGAGTCCACCACCAGCTCAACTAATCTACCTGAACGAAGCACATCCTTTATTAAGGAGTGTATTCTCGGCGTGTCCGGGTATGAAGCTCTCCACTAAGAATAGGCTCATTAAGGTATATTTCGCCGTTCCTGATCTTTATGTTGAATCCACAATCAGGACGGGTACACACCCAAGCCTTGTAGTGAATCGGTGCTCCCTGACTACCAAAGTCAGACAGAGGCACCAAATCACCCTTTCCGCATTTCTGGCACTTCGGGAATGAACCGGTTTCCAAGTTCCACCTCCACAATTGATTTATTTGTTGGTCAAAACCACTAAGTATATACTATCAAAAATTCATTTGCAAGGCTATTTTCACCGACAAGTCAAATTTTCTCAGATTTTCTTGAGCCCTTGCTGACCACCCAGCCCAACCACCGACAGACAGGTATAAATGGCCCCGGCCGGCGTCAGCTGGCTTCTCATTAATCTGACAGCCTCGACTTCAACAGGATATTTATCTGCAAACGTGGTAGAGCCCACAAGTTCGCCAAAGCTGGTTCTTTCCGGCGCTGATGCTCCTTCTCTGATGCGTGCCAGAGTCAAATGCGGCACAAAGGGGCGTTCCTCCTTAGCAAACCCCAAGGCGGCGAGCGCAGAGTCAATGTTTTGCTGTAACCTGGACAGCTTGTCCAGCTCCCCGCTGACGCCAACCCAGAGGACCCGGGCTTGCTTTAGACTGGGGAAAGCCCCCAAGCCTGAAATCTCCAAAAGGAAAGGCGAGATTCCCTGTGCAGCTTTTTTCACGGCTTCAGTTATCTCTGTCACTCGCTTAGAAGGAATATTACCCAGAAACTTCAAGGTCAGGTGAATCCCCCCGGGGTCTACCCACTTGACGAACCTGTGTTCGTCTCTCTCTATTTTTCTTCTCAGCCTGGCTAATCCTTCCTTAGCCTCCTCAGACAGTTCAATAGCAATAAAGGAACGGATTTGCTCAGGATTATGCGACACCTCTGCTCCTTTGTCCATTTTCACCCTCACCTCAATCCTCTCACCTTAAGGGAGAAAGGCAATATTTTATGACTAGTGTTTATTTCGTATTTGAAAGCGGGACGATGCCGTTCTCTTACTTTGCCGTCTTCTTGTCCTTCTTGGGCTTCTTGATGTTCTTTCTTCCTTTGGTCCCCATTTCTTTGCCTCCTTTGTTATTTGAGTGTTACTGCTATGTCATGCTTTTGCTTATTCGTCACAGTATAGCAGTTTTCGAGCATTATCCCCCAGGATTTTGGCCTTATCTTTCGCAGGAAGCTGCGCAGCTTGCACCTGGGCAATCACCCGGTTCTGGTGCATCAGAGGATAGTCAGTGCCGAAAAGGATTCTGTCACTGCCGATGATGCGACTCACCTGCTCAAAAATCTCGGGCTTGTAAAGGAAAACGGTGGCCGCGGTATCAAAGAGGACATTGGCTAGAGCCCTGGCCACTTCCGGCATCAGGGCATAAAAAGGCAACCCCCCACCCCAGTGAGCGCAAACAATCTTTAGATTCGGGAATGCCGTGATAAAGGAGTAGAGAATGTCCGGGGTGATGCTGCCCTTGCCGAAGTACTCATGCCCCACCGGCTCAGATGAGTGGGTCAGAAAAATCAAGTCGTGCTTTAGCGCGGCATCAACGACAGGCGCCATTGTCGTCTTATCAGCGAGGTCGAAGCCCTGCACATCGGACCTTAACTCCCCTATGCCCTTGGCCCCGACCTTAGCACACCGCTCTATCTCGGCTATGGCAGCATCTCCCGCCCTGGGTTGAATCGCACAAAAGCCGACAAGCCTTTTGGGATAGCGTGATATCGAATCTAGAATGTAATCGTTAGTTTTCACACAAAGTTCATGGCTTACCCAGCCGGCGTTAAGAACGACGGACAAATTAATGCCGGCTTCATCCATGCTGGCAATCAGCTCTTCCGCAGTGGCTATCTTGGCTTTTGGCTGAGAATAAAGCAAAGAAAAACATGGGTCTACCTTGATATATTCGTTACGCCTCTCCCTCAGCCAGGGCGGAAATATGTGAGTATGAAAATCTACGATCACAGACGACATTATACCCCCTTTTCAGTCTTCGTAGTTCAAGGTGATATAATACCGACCAATATTCTGGAAATCTAAACCATTGCCCCGGAGGAACAAGAGATGTTGAACAGCCGTGCAATCAAGAAAGATACCCTCTACAACGTCATGCTCCAGCAGATGTATAGCCTTAATTACGTGTGGATGAGGCTTGAAGGTCTTATGCAGCAGAAAGCTCCCGAAGTATATGGGGGCGAGGAATACTATCAGCTTTACGAAGACTATGGTTCGGAAGAAGCCAGGCGATTGGTCAAAACTTTGGGTTTTTCGAGAGAGGATATCAAGGACCTGGCCGTGTTTCTGAAGTATTCTCACTGGGCTATTTTTGAGAATATCGAAATAGCTGAACTGACCGCAAACAATCTTAGAATGCGCACACTCGATTGCTCAGCTCAACGTGCCGCGAAGAGATGGGGCCTGGAGTATTATGATTGTGGAGCTGGAGGTCTGCGGATTCGCACCGGTTTCTTTAAAGGCATTAACCCCAAGGCAAAAGTCCAGAGAATCTTTACCCCTCCCGAAGCCAGACCTGAAGGTAGGTCTGCTATCGTCTCTTGCGAGTGGCTGATTTCGTTGGAGTAACACACTTCATAGCAGAGAAAAACAGAGTTGATTCTCTTTAGGCTTGACAGTGCAGGGGGAAGTGGCATAATAGTACTATACGCTAGTGATTTCGGGAAAACTCAACTTATGCTCCAGAGACGGCCGAAGTGCTGCGAAGGAGGGGACATGAAACAAAAATCGATTGCGGTCGCTTTAGTCACAGTCCTACTATGTATGGTTGTAGGTAGTGGCATCGCTTGCACCACCCCAGTAATCGAGTATCATCTGACTATCAGCAGCACGGAGGGTGGTGACGTCACCGAGCCTGGAGAAGGTCGGTTTCCCTATTGTCCGCAACAGGGTGAGAGGGTTAACCTGGTGGCGACGCCGGATCCTGGCTACCGGTTTGTCAACTGGACTGGCAATGTCGGCACCGTTGCCAATGTCGATGATGCCACCACTACCATCACCGTTAACGGTGATTATTCCATAACAGCCAACTTCGCCAAGCCGTATAACCTCACCACCAGCAGCACGGAAGGTGGTTCAGTCACCACACCGGGAGAAGGCAAGTATACCTATGACGCTGGCAAAGTGATCAACCTGGTGGCGACTCCAGATGCTGGCTATCATTTTGTCAACTGGACTGGTAACGTGGGCACCATCGCCAATGTTACTGCTGCTATCACCACCATCACCATGAATGGTGACTGCTCCATAACAGCCAACTTTGTCAAACTTGTCAAACAGTATGACCTCACCGTCTCGAGCACAGATAGAGGATCGGTAACTGTCCCTGGAGAGGGGACTTTTACCTTCGACGAAGGAACCGTGGTAAACCTGACGGCCGAGGCTGATACCAGCTACCTGTTTGTCAACTGGACTGGCGATGCGGGTACCGTTGCTGATGTCAATGCTGCCGTAACCACCATCACCATGAACGGCGACTACACTATCACCGCTAATTTCATTGATCCCCCTTGTAGCTGCGGCTGATGAGGGCTACCGGTTCGACGAGTTGACGGCGATGTGAGTACCATTGCTGACATCGACACTGTCATCTCCATAAACGATGACTACTCCATAGCGGCTGACTTTGTCAGGCAGTGCAGCTGCGGATGACCAGTCACTTGACTTGACCTTGCTTCCGGGACACTGAATCGTGCAAGCAAGGGATGAGAATCGGCGGCCAGCTCTTATCACGCACAAGTTGGCAACTATCTGCCGAACGCAGATGAACCTGCGGGAGAATCTGCGGAAAAAACCTAACATCATTAGGGTGATATAATACTACCTGGGCGTGACGCAGTAGCACCATGAGGTAGAGACTTCGGGAAAGCTGAACTCTACAAAACGCCAGTAGCTCGTCGCAGAAAAAGGCTTTGCATTCGCGGTTAGGCGTTGAGAGTAGATAGACCGAGTACCGGACACACAAAGCTGATGGTCTAGCGAGCCAGCATGGCCGGAGATTATTGGTGTCGCCACTAACCAAGTTAGCCGAATGATGACAGGGATGACCAAGTTAAGAGCCTGGAAATGCTTCCCGGTGGCGATGACGTTGATTCTGGTCCTGGGATTGTGTGCCGCGGGTCCACTCGGCTGTGGGAACCCGGCCATCATCATCCCCGATGCCGGCCTCCAGGCTGCCATCAGGGAAGCCTTGAATAAGCCTCAGGGAGACATCTATGCCTCCGAGCTCGCCTGGTTGAAGGAACTGGATGCTGCTGCCAGAGACATCCAGGACCTGCAGGGGCTTGAGTATTGTACCAGCTTGGAGGCGCTGGGGCTTTGGGACAACCAGATACTCGACATATCCCTCCTTGCTAAACTCACCCATCTGACATGGCTGACTCTTGCGGAGAATCGGATAAGCGATTTGTCCCCACTTGCCAGCCTCACCAAACTGACACAGCTGTCTCTTGCCGCGAACCAGATCACCGATATATCCCCGCTTGCCAACCTCACCAGCCTGACATGGCTTGGTCTTGAGTCTAACCAGATAAGCGATATATCTTCCCTTGCTAACCTCACCGGCCTGACAGTGTTGGGTCTTTGGGCGAACGAGATAAGCAATATATTTCCCCTTATCAACCTCACCAACCTGGAGGTGCTCTCGCTCGGGCAGAACCAGATAAGCAATATTGCTCCCCTTGCCGATCTCACCAGCCTGACTACACTATCTCTTAGTGAGAACCAGATAAGCGATATATCCCCCCTTGCTAACCTCACCAGCCTGGCAGGACTCGGTCTCGGGGATAACCAGATAAGCGATATATCTTCCCTTGCTAACCTCACCAGCCTGACGATGCTCTCTGTTGGGACAAACCAGATAAGCAATATATCCCCCCTTGCTAACCTCACCAGCCTGACAACGCTCTCTCTTGAGGAGAACCAGATAAGCGATATATCCCCACTTGCTAGCTTAACCAGCCTGACAACGCTGTGGCTTGAGGAGAACCAAATAAGCGATATATCCCTCCTTGCTGGCCTAACTGGCCTGACAGAGCTCGGTCTCGGCATGAACCAGATAAGTAACATATCTTCCCTTTCCAGCGTTGGTAGCCTAAAGCGGCTCACACTTGACCACAACCACATAACCGATATAAGCTCTCTGTCCAATCTCACCAATTTGACCGTCATCTGGCTCGATAACAATAATATTACCGACATATCGCCGCTTTCCGGTTTGGTTAAGATTGGCGAAGTCGAGCAAGATTGGTGGCTGGAAGAAAGAGAAGGGATAGCAATCTGCCTTGGTCTCGGCGGCAATCAAATAGCTGCCATCGAAGCCTTGGTGGGGAATGTAGGGCTTTCAGTAGGGGATGGGATCGACCTTCGAGGTAACCCGTTAAGCAGTGACTCTCTCAACACATACCTATCTCAACTTGAGGAGAGAGGCGTTAATGTCCTTTATGATACTTAGGAATTGCCCCTGGCGCCACGGTGCTTCATGGCCACTGCAACTTGCACTGCCCCAATGGCACAGGAATTCTGCGTGAGTTCAGAGATAAATACCTGCTCACCCACCCGGTGGGACAAGTTCTGGTAGGCCTCTACTACAGGGTCGGCCCACCGATGGCTCAGTTCATAACTGAGTATCCCAGGCTGAAGTCAATAGTGAGGGCTGGGCTATTGCCCGCTCTGGTAATAAGCACCATAGTGTCAACACTAGTCCGGTCGAGAAGACCGCTATAGTAGGCTTGCTAGTGCTGGGCTCAACGTTCATATCTCAACTGTTCCGCCTTCGGTGGGCAGGATGATGTTTATCCCGCTTTTGTTCAGACTGTCCACGTAGAATTCGGGCTTCTCAGTGTGCACCGGTATAAGCATCTCCGGTTGAATCTCACGGGCAACCCGTAGCAGGTCAGAACCACAGGCATGCCCCGAAGCATGTAATCCTTTCTCTTCCCCGGGGATTTCCCATTTGCCGTTCTTTTCTACAGGGAGCCCAAATCCACGCAGTCCGAAGTGATCGAGCCAGTGGCGCAGGCGCCAGAAGTCCATCTCCTGTTCCTCGTTATGAGGTTCGCTGGAGCTAAACACATACAGGCTGCCGGCCCGGGGCTGTATGCTGGGCAGCTCATTCAAGTCCCAGAAGCTGAAGCACAGGATGAAATCTTGTTGGTTAGAGGCAACGTCCTTAGCCAGAACAACCTTGCCAGAGTATTCCTCGTAGGTCCTTTTCAACCATTGGGCAGGACTTCTACTAGCAGTTGTTTCTTGGTAAATGACAATGGCACTTTCCTCGGCAATGTCCGATATCTCCGGCTCGAGAAGACGCATAGTCTTCAAAAGATAGGCGTCCTTGGGCAAAATAGCCAGCTTCCTCTTCGTGTCCTTGGCAACCTGCAAAAACGTGAGCAAGCGGTCTACGTCCCGGGCAGGAAAGTCAGCAATGACCAAACCGCGGGCACCGTTGATAGCTTTGAAGGCATTTGTATAAACTTCCTGTTCGGCAATATTCGTTCCTTTGTCCACATTGGTGCCTTCCAAAATCAGTGCCCTGGGGTGTAGCTGCCTTGCCTCCCTCATAAATGCTTCGGTGAGCTTAGCCCGTCTACCATGAAGGCGCAGGTCGCCGCTGTAGACTACCCAACCAGAGCTTGTCTCAATACCCCAGGCACAGGCACCGGGGATGGAGTGGTCCACGGGGAAGCAGCGCAGATCAAAGCTACATCTGCCGATATCGTCCAGCGGTTGTGAATCAAGTTTCTTCTGTCGGATGACCTCCCCCCAAAACTGTTCGGCTTCCTGGCTCAGCCTCGACCTGTCAGCAACACCGAAGCGACGTTGACGATCACCACTGCCGCTGGCAATGTAAGCCCCTTGCTTCCATCCCTTCAGGCAGTCCTCCACCCGGGGGGTAAAGTAGCACACTTGCTGGTCGAAATCCGCCTTTCCTGAGTCCTGTATGGCCTTGGCGATAAAGGCTGTGGTGGCTGTGGAATACACCGGGATGTCCTCTCTCAAAAAAGATATGTGACCGGAGTGGTCGAGATGAGCGTGGGTCAACAAAATTCCGTCTATGTCTTCAAGTTTACGATAATGCCCAGCCCGGCGAAACTGCTGCCACAGGTTTCCTGTCTCCAGGTCGGTGCGGTAAATGCCCTGAAGGTGGGGAAGCAACCCCATTACCAACAGATCAAGAAGTCCGGCTCCGGCTCGAGGCTTCAAATACTCTTCGTAGTAAGTTCGATACTTGCTATAGGGATAGCCAAAGTCCAGGAAAAGCTTCCCCTTATCGTCTTCGAGCAGGATCTTATTGCCTCCGATTTCCCTGACGCCGCCGTAGAACGTGAGCCTAACCATGCCTGTAGTGTATCATAGGAAAAGGAACGGCTCTATTCTTTCCCGCCGCTACGGTCCAAGGTGCGGAGCCTGTTGCTGCCATGTCGGACCCCACTAGATTCTTTACTTGCCCGTAGTTGCACTCCTTAGGTTTTTCAATCTGAAGTATTTTAGCAGTGGCAGAAGCCAGATATGCAAGACTAACAGTGTTATAAAAGGAACTGCTAGATTCATATGAATTTGGTGAGCCAGACTTTTTGTCAATAGTCCGAATGTTAAGAATTCAACAATCCTGTACTCAGTAATACCAAATCCAGTGATAAGATAGATTATTGCCACCACTGTCAATAGCCAGTGTATTGTACCTCTCATCAGTCGTTGATTAATCATATTCCTCAGTTTCCAAAGAAGTCTTTATCCAGATCTGCGGTGTTCGAGTATCCTCGACTCTCCCAATAACCTCTGTAATTAGTATCGTCGGATAATTCGATCTCCGTTATCCATTTAATCCATTTGTACCCCCATTTGCTTTCTGCCACTAGCTGAAAGGGGAATCCCCTTTCGGAGGGAAGAGTGACATCGTTCATCTTGTATGCCATCAGTATGTCGTTGTTCATTATGTAGTCGATAGGTAGAGAAGTTGTGTACCCATCGTAGGCATGGAATATGACCACCTGCGCATTTGCCAGAGGGACCGCTTCTGTCAGCAAATCTCTGACTAGCAAACCTTCCCAGAGAATAGTCACACTCCATCCTTCTACACAATCCAGTGTTACGACTTTTTTATAGTGCTGGTGATTGCCAACAACTTCATCATAGGTATAGTTTTTGGAGTTTGCTACCAGGCCGGTAATTCTTAGCTTATAATTCTCTACATCTATGTCCTGCGGACCCTTTATGGAATTTTCCCTAAAATCATTTATTGACGAAAGGTCTGCGCCCTCATACTCTCTAATCTCAACAGGTGCTAGTCCCCCCGGCTCATCACAAGCCATATTTACCCCAAGGACAAGTCCAGCTACGAGAATTAGGGCAAGGGCCAGAAACAAAACACCCTTGCCAGTCATCGCCTTTTTCATGATCATACCTCCCTAATTTTGAGTACACATCCATTTTATGAGCCACCGCCCTTGTTGTATGTGACTTTTGTATCAACAATCGACTATTGTGCCTTAATGTTTATCTTCAAACTGCCTATTTTACTCACGGCCTTTGGCGAAGAGAGCAAACCGGTTATCGTGTTGGTGATAATATCTTTGGGGAAGCGGAGCCTGTTCCGAGGCGTAAGCCAGGAATCTCGCTCTTCGCAAAGGCAAAAAACCCTCGCGATGACACAACCCAGAATGGGGAGTGCTAAGCTGCAGCTTTTCCAGTATACTTACAGGGATGGACAAGATGTTCCTGGTGGACAAGCCTAAAGGGCCTACCTCTTCCCGGGTGGTAGAGCGGATAAAAAAGAAATTCAATGTTAAGGCTGGTCACACAGGGACATTGGACCCTCTGGCGACTGGGCTTCTGGTTGTTCTTACCGGCAAGTTCACGAAAAACGCATCCTCATTCCTCAAGCTGGACAAGGCCTACGAGGTCAGAGCCGTTCTCGGTATCGAGACAGACACATTTGATTCTGAAGGAATGGTTTTACGGCAAAACGGCAACGAAGTAACTAGAGAAGAATTGGAAAGGGTCTTGAAGGAATTCTCTGGTGATGTCTGGCAGACCCCGCCAATGTTCTCAGCTAAAAAAATGGCGGGCCAGAAAGCTTACCAATTAGCCAGAAAGGGCGTCA
>Ga0316620_10001335_pt1 | contig 10600 bp, 11 predicted proteins | sample OWC_Aug_M1_C1_D5_FD_207651 | JGI IMG/M metagenome (GOLD analysis project Ga0316620, IMG submission 207651) | Wetland soil microbial communities from Old Woman Creek delta, Ohio, United States - OWC_Aug_M1_C1_D5_B | ecosystem: Environmental > Terrestrial > Soil > Wetlands | place: USA: Ohio...
ATCTCTTTTACATGGCCAAGGCCGCCGACGGAATCAAGCTGCGGATCGAATACTCCGATTCCACCGGAGCGACGCGGTATTATAACCGCACGGTCAAAACATGTCCTGACAAGACTCCGTCTTGACCTCGAGATAAAGCCGGCAATCACTTCCCGGAGATGGGGAAGGGCAGCCGCCCTTTCCAGCGCGGAGGATCTTTTTCCCGGTTGAGGCGGTCGACCAGCAGCACGGCCAGCTTGATCGTCTGGCGCAGACCTTCAAGTTCCCACGTCGGATCGTACTCATCCTTGACCGTGTGATAGGCGCCGCCGCGGAAGAACTTCTCCAGCTTGTTCTCGCCCGCGAGGCTTCGCTCTCCAGCCGATACCCAGACCGCCGGCACGCCGATCTGGGCAAAGGGGAACTGGTCGGAACGGAAATAAAAACCTTGGTCGGCCATCGAGAATTCGCTGTACCGCCAGCCTTGGGCAGCGGCCACGGCCTTGAGCGACTCCTCCAGGGTGGAGAAGCGGGCGCCGACCCCGAATATTTCCGGTGAAGCCTCCCAGGGCGGTGTGGATTCGAAGTTGATAGCGGCCGCCAGGGTGGCGGGATCGGCGTTTTCCGCGAAATAGCGCGAGCCGAGCAGGCCTCCCTCCTCGGCCTGGCAGGCCAGGAAGACGAGCGAGTACTCTAGATCTTTTTTATATTCGTTCAGGATCCGCGCCGTCTGAATCAAGGCGGCGACCGGCACGGCGTTGTCGATGGCGCCGTTGAAGATCGGGTCGCCGGCGAGTTCGGGATTGCGGCCGAAGTGGTCGATATGGGCGCTGAGCACGATCTGCTGCGGCTTGCGGCCGGGGATCGTTGCCACCACGTTCCGCGTGGTCAGGGAGCGGAATTGGCTCCGGCCCCGGAAGCTCACATCGAATCCGAGGTCAACGGGCTTGAATCCCGGTTGCAGCGATTTCTGGTATAATTTTTCCAGTTTGACGTTTCGCTTTGCGAGTATCTGTTTCAGGCTCTCCTCGCGGATCCAGCCCCGGAAGCGCAGGCTGTCCTGCAACTCCGCCGGCAGATAGGACTCTTCGCCGGACCACGAATTTTGCACTACCGTCCAGCCGTAGCCGGCCGTCTCGTCGGTGTGGACGATGAGCACGGCCGCTGCGCCCTGGCGGGCCGCTTCCTCCATCTTGTAGGTCCAGCGGCCGAAATAGGTCAGGGTGCGGCCCTCGAAGATGTCGCTCCGCCAGAGACCGGGGTCATTGGCCCGCACGATGAGCACCTTGCCGCGCAGGTCCGCTTTTTTAAAGTCGTCCCATTTCCAGATGTCGCTGCGGATGCCGAAGCCGCAGAACACCGCCCGGCCCGAAACAGTGAAGTCCTTTTCCTCTCCGGTGTAGGAGCCCATCAGGTCGTCGGGCTGGCCCAGTTCGATTCCGCCGGCGTTCAGGCGGACATCGCGGGTGGTGAAGCCGCGGAGTTCGAAGGGCTGGAAATAGGAGCCCTGCCAGCCGGGCTGCAGGCCGAGGAGCTTGAAAAGGCTTTGGATATAGATTTCGGCGAGCTCGCCGCCGCGTGTGCCGGGTGCCCTACCCTCGACCAGGTCGTCGGCCAGGAATTGGACCACGGCCTGAAGCTCGGGCCGGGTCAGGGCATCGCAGCGTTCGGCCAGGGTGGCTGAAGGGACGTTTGCGGCGATTGCGATCAATGATGCCAGGATAATCAGGATTCGTTTCATTGAGTACCTCGATTTTTTGCTAGCCTCATGCATACAGGCCCCTGATCTCGGAGGCCTTCGTCACCCGCTTGATGGCCACGATATAGGCGGCGATGCGCAGGCTGCAGTCGTAAAAGCGGGCCGTATCCAGCACGTCGCGGAAAGCCTGCTGGGTGATGCGCTTGAGCTCGTCGTTCACCCGCTCCCGGTCCCAGTAGTAGCCGGTGCGGTTCTGCACCCACTCCAGATAGGAGACGGTCACGCCGCCGGCGTTGCAGAGGATGTCGGGGATGACGCATACGCCCTTCTTTTCCAGGATGTCGTCTGCCTCGGTGGTGGTCGGTCCGTTTGCCGCCTCGGCAACGAGCTTGGCCCTGATCCGGCCGGCGTTGGCCGCGGTGATCTGGTTTTCCAGGGCCGCGGGCACCAGGATGTCGACGTCGAGTTCGAGAATGTCCAGAGGATCATTCATTTTACGGCAGCCGAAAACCTTTTCGAAGCCCTCCAGAGTCTTGTTCTTGGCCGTGTGCTCCAGAGCCTTGGCGATGTCCACCCCGCGCTCGCAGATATAGGCTCCTGAGATATCGGCCACCGCCGCGATGCGACAGCCCATGTCGTGGAAGATCTTGGCCGTGTGCGAGCCCACATTGCCGAAACCCTGGATGGCGATGGCGGCCTTTTTCAAGTCCAGGCCAAGGTGTGCGGCCGCGTCCATGACGGTGATGACCACGCCCCAGGCCGTGGCCTCGGTACGCCCCGCTGAGCCGCCGATCTCCAGCGGCTTGCCGGTGACGACGGCCGGGATGTACTCGTGCTGGTGCATGGAATAGGTGTCCATGAACCAGCCCATCACTTGCGGATTGGTGTTGACGTCCGGAGCCGGGATGTCCTTGTCGGGCCCGAAGTTCTCGATCAGCTCGGCGAAGTAGCGGCGCGACAGGCGTTCGAGCTCGGCCTCCGAGAGTTCGCGCGGATCCACGATCACCCCGCCCTTGCCGCCGCCGAAGGGGATGTTCACCACCGCGCACTTGAAGGTCATCCAGAAGGCCAGGGCCACGACCTCGTCCAGGTTCACGTCCGGATGGAAGCGCACGCCGCCCTTGGCCGGGCCGCGGGCCACGTTGTGCTGCACGCGGTAACCCTTGAAAATGCGGATCGAGCCGTCGTCCATGCGCACCGGCAGGTTGACCTCCACGATCTTGCGCGGCAGCTTGATCATGGCCACCTGGTTGGGAGTCAGCTGTATTCTCTCGGCCGCCTTGTCGAACTGCTTGATGGCGTTGGCGAAGGCCGAAGCCGGGGCGCGGCCGAATTCGGTCGACTCCTCCTTTTTTATCCTTTCCTGAAATTCTCGGGACGATTCTCTGGCCATGACTACTCCTGCGAGCGCAAAAGTAACACAGGCGGGAGCCTGCTGTCAAATGGCGGGATCTTTGACCGCGGCAGGGGAGAAGGTTCAGCGCCGCACGCGCGTGCCTTCCCTGCCGTCGAGGGCGGCGCCGATGTGCGCCGCGTCGGTGATGATGGCCGTGCCGCCCGTCTTCTCGGCGAACTCGATGGCGGCCTCGATTTTGGGACCCATCGAGCCGGGCGGGAAGTGCCCCTCGGCGAGGTGGCGTCTCATGGCGGCGGCGTCCACGTCGTGGAGCGATCGCTGCTCCGGCTTGCCGAAGTGGATGGCCACGTGGGGCACGCCGGTGAGCAGAAAGAAGTGGCTGGCGCGGATGCCCAAGGCGACCAGGCACGACGTGCGGTCCTTGTCGATCACCGCGTCCACCAGTTCGAAGGTGTGGTCGTTGCGGCGCACGACCGGGATGCCGCCGCCGCCGCCGGCGATCACCACGCGCGCCTCGCGGAAAGCGCTGGGGATGATGGAAGTGGCGAAGACCTTCACCGGTTTGGGCGAGGGCACCACCCGGCGGTAGCCGCGGCCGGCGTCCTCGATGATCGTCCAGTCGGGGAAGCGGCGGTGGATGTCGGCGACCTCATCGGCCTTGTAGAAAGGTCCCACGGGCTTGGTGGGATTTTGGAAAGCCGGGTCATCGGCGCGGACCTCGACCTGGGACACGATGGTCAGCACCTCAAAGTCGGGCTTTTCGTGGTTGATGGTGTTGATGATGGCCAGTTCGAGCATGGTGCCGATTTCGGCCTGGGTTTGGGCGTCGCACATAGCCAGGTCGAGCGGCGGCAGGTTCTCCTTCAGGCCCGCCTGCTGGCGCAGGTAGGCCAGCCCCACCTGGGGGCCGTTGCCGTGCACCACCACGATGCGGAAATCGCGCAGCACCAGGTCTTTGACCAGTTCGGCCGCCTGGTAGGCGCGCCGCATCTGCTCTTCGATGGTGCTGCGGCCGTCCGACAGGGCGTTGCCGCCGATGGCGATGACCGCGATCTTTCTGTGTGCCATGTTGCCTCCGCTGAAAAAAGGCCATTATACTTGAGAACGTTGTGCCTGGGTAGAGGCCAACGGGATTTGCAAAGAGCGGCGATTTTTTTTACAATGGGTCTTTCTCAGCGAGGAGGTCGCATGTTCATCCCGAAAAAACTGATTTTTATCGCGGGCGCGGTGTTCGGCATCGGCCTGGCCGTACTGGCCGTTGGCGTGTGGCAGGCTTCGGGCGCTCCAGCCTATGCCGCAGTAAACGAGCCGGCCAGAAGCGGGCCGCCGAATCCGCCGATCATGGTCGCCGGTACCCTGACGGGCGGCAACGCCTGCGTCTGGGTCCTCGATACGCGCCAGACAGAGGATTCACCCTGCCTGGCCCTCTACGTGGCCAACGGCGTGGGCAACATGCGTTTGGCCTCGGTGCGGCGGATTAAATATGATCTGCAACTCATCAGCTACAACGACCAGACTGAACAATCCATGTCGGTTCAGAATATCAAGAAGCAGATTGAAGAAATAGAGGAGAAATCGACCAAGCAGAAATAGCGGCCCAGACGGGTCGCTAATGCGCCCGTCCGGATTACAGAAGTTTTTCCTTTTTGAGGATATTCAGGAACCTCGTTTCGGAAATGTAATGGTCGGCGAGCAGTCTGCCTTGGTATATGAGATTGAACGTGGCGTAGGGCGAGGGCGCTTGTTGGGCCTGGGCTGGAGTCTCCAGCTTCCTGAGAGTCAAAGGCCCGTGGAGGCCTTTCAGTTTGTCTTTAATTTCAGCCACAAAGCGGGCTACCCACGGGCACTGTTCGGAATAGACTATGCAAAGCCCGCGACAAGCTGATCGTTCCTTTTGCCAGTCGTTGAATTTCGGAAACGGTCCTTTTTTTACGGACTTGGCCAGGAGTTCGTGCCTCGGCCCGGCGCTGGCCACCACCTGGAATCCGTTTTTAATAAACAGGTCCCTTTTGGCCATGAATGATCCTGAGCTGACGACGACCGCGACTCCCAGATAGCCGGAATTTTTCGCCTCCGCGAGGCAGTCGTCCAGCAGCCTCGTGCCGATGCCCCTGTTTTTATACTTGTTGGCAAATACAAGAATACAATGGATGAACAAATAATCCTTGGCGGAGACGGCGCGCCAGGCATATTCGCCCGGCACATACTCGATGAAGGCGGCGGGCTTCTTCTCGCCCTCGAGGTAAAGCAGCTTGATTTTCATCCCTTCCCGGAAGCGTTTTTTCAGCCAGGCGACTTTCCGGCCGTAATGCTCGTGCCGGGGATTGATGAAACAAATGACCTGCGGATGCTGGGCGATGTTTTTCTCATCGACGGCGACAATGGTGAATTTCATGGTTTCCCCTTCCAATTTCAAGATCCAATTTTTTTATCCTGGCCTGACCGGGGATCTTTCATTTCCTTTTTTTCTTTTTTTTCGCCGCGAATTCGGGGTACAGCTTTTTCATGCACTCCGGACAGATGCCATGGCTGAATTGTACATCCGTGTGAGCGCTGATATATCTCTCCACCTGGCTCCAATACCCCTGGTCGTCGCGGATCTGCTTGCAGTTCGCGCAAATAGGGATGATGCCGCGCAATGTCTTGACCTCATCCAGAGCCTTCTGGAGTCGCTTCCGGTCTTCTTCAAGCGTCTCTTCCGCCCGCTTGCGCCGGGTGATCTCCCAGGCCACATCGGCAAAATAGCTCACCAATTCAATATCCTTTTCGGTGTAATTCTGTTCTTTATTCCCGATGCCCAGAACCGCTACGATCTGTTGTTCGCGCAGGATGGGCACCACCAGCTCGCGTGTAACCTGCGCATGACCTTCCGGCAGCCCCCAGCGATGGGGGAGCGAGGCATAATCGTTGTGTATGATGGGCCGTCTTTGCCGGATGCAATCCGCCCACACACCCGCCTCGTTGATATGGTAATGCAATCCCTTCCCTTCAGCCGAGCAGAACTCCTGCAGCGTGCGGGTGGACCAGGCTTGCAGGGATAGCGTGACCTGGTCGGGGGCGACAAAATGATAAAACCCGATCGGGCTATCGGTGAAGGCGCAAACTTCATCAAGAGTCTTTTGCAGCAGGTCGGCCAGGGAATGGTCGGCGGCAAATTCGACCAACCGCAGGCGGGTGCGAATGATATTTTCTGCCCGTTTGCGATCGCTGATGTCGCGGATGTTGCATTGGATCACTTGGTGGTGGTTCACTTGATAGAGATTGCTGACGAATTCCACAGGGTACTTCCGTCCATCTGCGGATTCCAGCGGCAGGTCGTCATACCGGATGTATCCTTTCTGCTGTAATTCCAGGAAATTGACCTGGCTGGCGACGATATCCTTGAAGGATCCCAGTTCCCAGATCTTCTTGCCGTGGATTTCTTCAGCCGAGTAGCCCAGCATCTCGGTCAAGAACGGATTCACATCGGTGATCATGCCGGTGGTGGCATCCAGAATCAGTATGCCGTCCTTGGCCGCCTCGAAGAGGCGGCGGTAGCGGACTTCCGAAGCGTTCAGCTTTTCTTCCGCCTGCTTGCGCTCGCTGATGTCGACGATGGTCGTGATGAAATGAAGCGGCTTCCCCGCCAGGTCGCGGCGCATAGCGACGCTGACGTCCGCCCAAACGGTGGTACCGTTTTTGTGGATGTATCTCTTGTCGAAGCGGGCCGAATCCCTATCGCCTTTCAGGAGCGGCTCCAGCAATTGCTGGATGGCCTCGATATCGTTTGCCGGCGTGATGTCCTGCCATTTTTTCTCGCTGAGTTCTTCTGGGGTGTAACCCAGCCAATCGCAGAATGCCTGGTTGACGTGGATCTCACCCGTTGGCATGGTGATGGACTTCCCGACATTCGCCGCTTCGAACACGTGCTTGAATTTGCTTTCGCTCTCGCGCAGGGCTTCCTCCCCTTGCTTGCGCTCGCTGATGTCCAGAATAATGCCAATGTACTGGATGCCCCGGGGGGTGAGTTTTTTTATCGCTCGATCATAAAACCATTTATATTTTCCGTCTTTGCACAGCCACCGATACTCGTTGATTTTTTCGTCGCCCGCCGCCGGATCCTTGTATGAATTCAAGACCCTTTCGCGATCGTCGGGATGCAGACGCTTTCTCCAGAAATTCTTCTCCGCCAGGTATTCGCCGACGGTGAAGCCGGTAACCTTTTCGATATCGCCGCTCACCCAGGACGCATCGATTGCTGGATCCAGCGGAGAGGTATAAATCGCGATCGGTACCGTTTCCAGGATCAGCCGCTGCAGTTCTTCGTTTTCCCGCTTTTCTTCATGCGAGGCGAACAGTTCGAGGGCCATCTCGATCGACGCCTGCAGTTCATCGGATCCGGAGTTTTTATTCATGTATTCGTACATGGGAGAGGCGAGCCTTTTTCCCACTATCCGGCGCTCCGGATGCGGGGCCATGAACACGATGGGGAGATCGCGCCCGGCGAGAATCTGCCGCGCCGCCTCCCGGCCGTCGATTCCTTCGCCCAGGTCGATGTCCATGAGGATAAGATCTATATCCGGATTGCCGGCGGCGAGCCGGATCGCCTCTTCTCCGGAACGGGCGATCATTTTTTTATAGCCAAGGCGCTCGATGTTCCGCCCCATGCCTGTCGCCAATGGAGCGTCGTCATCGACGATAAGGATGGTTATTTGTTTCCCTGCGCTCATAATACACTTCGCTCCCAGGATATTATCACCGCCACAACCGTACTCTAATAATATTATTATACAAATTATTTTTTTTCTATTTCTTTTTCGTTATGACTTGGCCTCCGAATCCTCGCCTTCAATCTGCAGAAACTCGATGGGCGCTCCCGCCTCCTCGATGAACGCCACCCAGACGCCGGGAGAGGGGGAATTCGGCGCGATGATGACGTTCTTCCCCCGGATCGCTTCCCGCAGGTCATCGACCGCGAAGGCCATGTGAGCCACCCGGCGCACGATCTCCGGTATCAAACATTCGTTGTCATATTTCATCCATTGAATGCCGAAGGGATTGGCTTCATGATCTGTGGCCCATACCTTGAGATGCTCGATATAGACCATGCCCTCGACCATATTCTCCGTCGGGATGCCCAGGTGGTGATACCGAAGGTTCATTGCCGGATCCTCCTCGCATCGGTGCGGAAATATTTGTCGATGCCGCCGAAACCGAACAATTTGTCCTTTTCGCTCATGCGGATGAGGTAAACCAGCCGCTTGCGGAATTCCGCGGGGCGCTTCCGGGCGCCGTCGATGAAGGCGACGCGGATGCGTTGGTAGACGGGCGGAAAATTCCGGAAATTTTTCCACGCCAGCCGGCTGCTGCGGATGGCGCGCAAGATGTCGGCCGGGAACACGTATTCCTCGGTCAGAATGTCTTGCAGCGCGACCGCGACCGCGGGGATGAGCTTGCCCTGTACGGCCAGGATCTTCAGCCGCTCCTTGTTGGCTTGGGAGTATCCCGATTCCGCATGGCGCGGCGAAAACCTCTGCGCGGACGAAGCCGCGTCGAATTTTTTTACGGTGCTGTCGATCCAGCCGAAACAGAGCGCCTCTTCGACGGCGTCGTTGTAGGCCAGGCGCGGTTTGCCGCTGGATCGGTTCGGGAAGATCAGCCAGATCTCCTTCACCCGGGCATGGTTTTTCTCGAGCCAGGCGCGCCAGCGCTTCCGATCGGCGGTGTAAAATGTTCTGCCCAGTTCCATGATTGCCCGGCTGCCAATATAACCGCCCGCCGGCTTTTTTTCAATGAGGAAAATTTAAACATGGGCAAAGTGTCGGGCCGTCCTCGGGGAGGCGTTGGAAATTTCATCGGGGAAAAAGATTTTTTGATTTGACATTCCTTTGGCCGTCATTTACACTTGAATCATGGAAGGGCCGGGTCTTCTCCGGAAGGAGGAAGACGATCAAAAAATCGGAATCCCAAATCCCTGGGATGGATCTAAATAATACTAGGAGACAATATGGGAAATCTTCTGCCTGTGATCATTCAGTTGATCAGCGGAGCGTTAGGGGGCAACGGCGCCGGAGCGTTGCTGAAGAAGCTCTCCCTGGGGACGATCGGTAACTCCATCGTCGGCATTCTGGGGGGCGGCCTCGGCGGCCAGCTGCTGAAGCTTCTCAACGTCGGAGTGTCGAGCGGGGCCGGCACAGACCTCGGTAGCATCATCGGCAACATCGCCACCGGCGTTGTCGGCGGCGGCGTCCTGATGGCCATAGTCGGCTTCATCAAGAAAGCCTTGGGCAAGTAGATTCGATCGCCGGGAGGAAAAAGATGCCAGTGAAGAGAACCACTCACCGCAGTTCCAAGGGTACGAAGCTCTATGCCGTGCGCGACAGCAAGGGGCGGTTCAAGGACATCCAGACTTACAAGCGCGCCCACGCCATGGACATCAAGCGCAAGAGCAAGGGTGAGACTGCGGCAAAGAAGAAGAAAGGCAAGTAACCCGAGGAAAGTGGCGGAGATTTTTCTCCGCTCTGTTCCCTGGACAGGGATGGGGGACGAAGTGTGAGGCTGCTCCTTCATCTCATTTTTCCGTTCTTGAAGAAGGCGGTTTCATGAAGGTCATAATCATTTTTGCCCTTGTCGCCTTTTTTTCGGACGTGACGCCGCCCAAGGGGGGCATCGACGAAGCCGTGCGGGCCATCAAGCAGTTCTATGCCGAAACAGCTGTGGCGATATCCCTCGCCCAAAAAGGAGAGCCCGGAGGTCTCTACAGCAATGAGCTGGTCATCAACAGCCGCAACGGCTCCTGGCGGGCCGTGGGCAATTATCGCAAGACGATGACCTTCTGGTACTCCGACCAGCCCGAGTTCGTTGCCCAGGAGGGTAAAAGCCCCGAATCGGCTTTGGGTAAAGTGGAAATAAATGAAACGGCTTCCGTGCGCTCCCTTTATCGCGAGTTCCTTTTTAAAGAAGGAAATCTCGTGTTTTACTTCCAGCGCGAGAAGGCGGGAGAGGAGTCCGATCTGGAGGAGCGCTGTTATTTCGCCGACAACAACCTGCTGGTGCGCCTGGCACCCGGGGCCGAGACGGAGCGCTTCACGCCGCAGCCCATTTTCCAGGAAGCGAAATACTTGCAGAAATTGTTTTTATCGACCTTCGCAGAATAGCTGGCTTTTTTCTCAAGTTTCCAACGAAATACGCGGCGCCCCGATTTATCGTCTGAATTCCAGTTTGATTTTGCCTTTGCGGCTCACCGCAAGGCGCCAGAGATCCTGGCGGGTAAAAAAATGGAATAGGTATCCTTTTGCACTTTGGCGGAAGATCGGCGGATGCCACTCCGGATTGCCGTTTGCGGCGAAAGCAGGCTCATTTTTATAGAAACCGGTCAGTTTGACGAACAGCGCGGCCGCGCGGAAGGCCTCCTCCGGAGTCGCGGCTTTGAACTTGGCGTCCCGGATCATCCGGTTGAAATAATCAATGTCCTTGTCTGCGATCCAGTCCCTGCCCTTGACGTCCTCCATTTCGAAATGGCCGAACCGGTGCAGCTGCTGGCCTCCCTTTTTCATTCCTATCAGGCAGTAACGGTCGTGGTTTTC